>Ga0209343_10002805_pt1 | contig 22322 bp, 27 predicted proteins | sample RifCSPlowO2_02_FD_184026 | JGI IMG/M metagenome (GOLD analysis project Ga0209343, IMG submission 184026) | Groundwater microbial communities from Rifle, Colorado - Rifle CSP2_plank lowO2_0.2 (SPAdes) (version 2) | ecosystem: Environmental > Aquatic > Deep subsurface > Groundwater | place... | reverse complement strand
GTGCAGCAGGCAATCAAATGTTTCTATTTACGGAACCCGCCCCCTCTTATTTCTGAGGCGCTGGGCTTTTAGCCGTTTTTTTTACCTGCCGACGAAGGAGGTAGGTGAACATCTACAGGGCTTGGAGTAATTAATAAAGAAATAAAATTTTCAGGATCTGGTTTAACAGGTATTCAAGAAAAAATCTTCCTTTCTTCTGCATCAGAAAAATATAATGAGCATTTAACTCAATTGGCTCATGCTTTGTCTAAACACAGTGGTAGAAAAAATACATTTTGGAATAAACCAACGGGACCTATGAATACTTGGCATGCACAGGCACTTAATCAAATCGAACAAATTTGTAATGCTCCTGGTGAATTCAAAAAAGTTTTTGATTCATCTACGGGATTGACATGGATTGAAAAAAGATTGCCGAATGGACAGGGGATAAGATTAAATCAAGATTATACTTTTAAGGGATTTTTGGACTAATTATGACTGATCATTTAATCGAAATCGTTTTTAAAGGAATCTCTACAGAAAAAATAGGGTCTCTATTAATAGATTTGATTTCTAGAGGGAATGGAATTATAAGTTATAATATTACTTTTGAGCATCCTGAAATAGACTGGAAAATAAAAGAAATAAATAAAATTTTTATTGATAACAAGTGCTTCGGGTTGTTTGTTAATTTAAATAAATTAAAGGCTGGGAATGTTAACTTACCTAATTGCGGTCTGGCCATCTATAAATACGAAAATACTGTCGATTTAGAGATTAATTTTCAGTTATCTGATTTAGGTGATGTTCCTCTTAAAAGTTTGGGAGAAGATTTAATGGAATTTGCTAAGACTATCGCACATCAATACCAAATAGATCAGTATTTGTGTGGTATCGAGCCAGCTCATGATCTACAAACAAGACTCTTTACCAATGAAAAACTTGGCCCTTTTTCTTTTGGAGATAAAAAAAGCCATTGAGTTCTTCTTTCTAAGGCAATTATTATAGAGCAGGTGTTTTTACACTGGAACAGAAACTGCCGAAGAGTCGGTAGCCGATCCCTATGAAAAATTAATTTTTTGCCGTATACTCAAGAACTTCAATTTTGAGGGGTTCCATGACGTCAAAGAAAAAATCAAAGCAAGAAGGTGCAGAAATAGAACCTTGCGATTTAGCTGAGGTTCCCATCCCTGCTGATTATCCATTTGGCTCTTTGCTATGCAGGAAAGAGCATGAGGGTATTTTTAAGCAGTTATTTCCTATTTCTCCTGAGGTCAAAAAACCGAAAGAGGATAAAAGCCCTGGGATTTTATGAGCGTGAGAAAATTTAAAGAGTATTTAAACACCCAGGATGATGATTTTTTGAGAGATGAGCTATTGACTCTCTACAAGACATTTGATGTCGTCAGGCAATTTTATACGCCTCGGATAGAACCCTCAGATGTGGAAAAGGTTGTCCAGAAATATAATTTTCTCTCCAACATTCGATACGTTTATCAATTCTCTCAGGGGGGATATAGGGTTCGGGCCACACCAACCCTTGAGCTTCTTGGATGCTTTTCTTTATCCAATGTGTTGCTTTTCTGGTCTGTGGACGGAGGTTTAGAGCTGTTTTTTGAGTTGCGACCGAGCTGTTCTTCAAGCTTGGCGATTTTCTCGAGAGCCTGTTTTAAAAGCTCTTCTAGACGTTGAACCTTTGCCTCAAGCTCTTCATAAGTTGGTTTCATGCCGGACAATACTAAAGATTTTATTCATTGAGCGGTAGGAAAAAGTGACTCCACGTCTGTTTTTCACCTGCCGACGAAGGAGGTGGTGAACATCTACTCGTATTCCATAACTCTTCAGCAACCTTCGAACAGTATTTTTGAGATGAGTTTGCTGTTCCACCAACGCTCTTCTTGCCGTCAACAAAATAGCTCTGTTGATTGATTCTTCCGGCTTGCAGTGTACCCGTGTATACATTCCCGAACGAAGGGCTTCGGCGATTCCTCGGGCATCGTTTTTATCCGTTTTATTCACTTTCAATGCAAGAAATAGGACTTAGCTTTCTGGCGTCCATGCAAATGGTATTAATTCTCCATTAAGAAAAAATGAATTTTGGATATAGTAGGTCCTCTACTATGAAAATGAGAGGACGAATGCGCTATTTATTGAATCTGACTTTAGCTCTCTTTTTCTTTCTTCAGGCCCATGCAGGTGTTAGCTCTGTCAACAACGCCTACCTAGGATCACGAGAGAATGATCCAGAAAGTATTATCGAAAATGTCAGCATGATCCACGGAAATTACTCAGATTATGAGATTGATCTTGTCGTACCGGGGCCTGACTCCCTTGTTCTTTCTCGATTCTACAGTAGCGAAAACCCACTCTTAGGAGGCGCTTCTTTAGGCGGCTGGCGCTTTCATCCCCACTGTTTTTTATCTATTCAAAAAGAGGCTTTGGCCAAAACTTATACGACCGCAGAAGGAAAATTCGATTACACCCATATTCTTATAGGAACGAATGAGGGAAGTATCTTAACTTATGCCGGTTGGAAAAATACAACAAACCCTGATGCTCGTTCATTATTTAAAGTCGATGTAGAGGGCAGTCTATTAGGACTTGCCAATACAGCACGAGGCAATATTAATGCCTGGACAAATCAGAAAAATAATCAACTCTATTTCGATGCACAAAGCAATTGTTATGAACTTCTTCTCAGCTCTGGAGGGAAAAGACTCTATGCGCCCAGCTCGTCTACCTCAGACCTTTATTTTCTTCAAATAGAAACCCTTCCTAGTGGCAACAAAATTTTCTATGAATACGAGGGGGGTGCTCTTTCTCAGATCAAAATGACAAATGCTCAAGAAGAAAAGGTTCTCAGCTGGATTAGGATTCAGTATGGCCCTGTCATCCATATTGATGCCAGTGATGGTAAAACTGTCGATTATCACTTTCAGCAAGACCTGCCTCTTTTATCTGAGGTGATCCGATCTGACAAACCTGCCTTAAAATATCAATATCGAATTGTCGATGACCATCCCCTTCTCATAAAAAAGGATTTGCCTGAGGGGCGTTTTGTACAAGTCGATTACTATACCGACGAAGAAAACAAAAATAAGGTTGAGTCAGTAACAACCCCCGCCGGGATAAGCGGCATGACGAGTACCCGATTTACCTACACCACGGCAGAGGATGGCTCTGGATTTACACAAGTTGACGGACCTTTGACTCGTAAAGCTATCTACCGATTCGATGATCAATTGCAACTGACTGCAACAGAACAATACTTGAGTGGAGGGCTCTATCGAGTTCATAAAAAAACCTGGAGTAAGAGACAAGATGCTGGAAATTTAATTACAACATCAGTGGAAGATGGAGGCGGCGCTGCCTATTACTTCAAAAGATTTGCTTATGATGACAGTGGCAATATCGTTGAAGAGAAAGAATATGGCAATTTAACGGGAACCCATTCCCAACCCTTAAGTCTAGACGAGGAGGGAGTTCCGAACCCGAGTCAAGAATCTCATGCTAAAACATATTCGTATCGCACAGTCAAAGGCCTGGATATTGTCAGCCAAAAAGATCCTAAAGGCAGTTCTGTCAAACTGTTTTACAAAAAAGGCACAGGAATTCTCCTCAAGAAACTCCTCTTGGAGAAAAAGGAAATCAAGAAGAGATGGTTTTATCATTACAATGATGATGGAGCCATTATCCAGACTGTAGTCGACGATGGAGATGAAGAAGATTTTGAATCTGCTTATTATATTCGCGAAAGACACATTAGAACGATCAATGCTGTCAACTTAAGCATTAACACACCCGCGGCATAGAGAAAAATCGCTTTGGTTGTCCCAAGCCATCTCGCGAGAAATGCCTCCCAGGTTTTACGGGTATCTTGGCTCTGCGGGCCAGTTTTTTAAACTTCTTTGTAAAATCTTCTGCAGACAATTCCCCGCCCAAAGTTTTAAGCACATCAGCTTTCATGCTCCCAAATAATACGCTTCGATTCAATCGTTCTTTCGGGTCTTTTCCTGGAATCGAAGGGCCCTCCAATTCATAACAACTCATTGCCACTACATTCACTATGTAGATCATTGCCCAAAATTCCTGCAGTACCCCCATGGTACTTTCTGTAGCCCAGTTTTGCAGCTCGAATTGTACTTTCTGTCGCTTGTACCCTTCCTCCATTGCCCTCCATCGAGCCCCATACACCGAAAAAAGTTCCTCATAGGTAACCTCTGCTTTATCCATAAGAGAGGTCAGGAGAACTTCTTGTTCTCCTGAAGTCAGTGGGAAAACTGCAATGCGTAGAGCAGGTGCTTCATCATACAGCTTTAACTCCCCATTCGTTTGCCCCGATGCAACAAAAGCATCTATTTGCTTGTTGAACCCAGCGGGGATACGGAATACAAAATCGACTTTTAAAATGAAATGCGACAAAACAAATTGTTTCGAAGGGTAGCCCCTGTCATAAACAAAAAGTAGTTTGTCCTGGCCCCAGGATCGCATTTTTTCAGCAACCAGTTGGAGTTGGCCTTCTGCCATGCTTTCTTCTCCTACACTTATGGGCAGGAGAGCTGCGCTTATAGTCAGCCCGGACATCACGTCGGTAAATTCTGAAATTCTCCCCATGACAGGACAGGCGTCTGCTTGAACATTTTTTCCGCAATTAAATCGCCCAAAATGTGCAAGTGTATCGGAAGATTCTGGCAAGCGAAGAGTAGATCCATCTGCAGCGATAATCCTACGCCCCTTCCAAATCCCAACTTTGTCTTCTTGATAAAAAGTTTGCAGCGCCAAATCATTCAGTTCCTGGAAACATGAATATGACAAGTTCGAGCGAGCTTGACTAAATGCTTGTTTCGATGCTGGATCGTCCATGTGAAAATACTCCCCAAGCCTATTGCAGACAATTTGCAGGCTATTTCGCACCAAGTGTATCAAAGTGCTTACGATTCTTTCGAAGGGAAGTTTTCTGCGTCGGGTGAATGCTGTAGGCTCCAGGCGGTGTCTGGCGATGAAATTCAGATCTTTGAGAATCAGAGTGGCTTGTTGCAGAACTTTTTCGGTTGTCTTCATGGTCTTTCCTAAGTGACTTAGGACAAAACAATATCATGACCTGTTGTGTAGTAAAACCTTAAGTTGACAGCATTGCCGGTACGCTGGATAATTGCAGAAAAAAGAGCAAAGAAGGGAAAGCGTTTTCCTGAGACTTCAAAATAGGTGTCTTTAGACAAAGCATCAGTAAATTGAATGCGATAAAAAAGTTTCAACGGCTCATTTGGGTAGCTTTCCACAAAGAAAAGTGCCGATCCATTCACTTGAATCTTTTGTAAAATCTCTTTGGCTTTTCGAGCTGAGGAATCGGAAGGGAAAAGGAGATGTGCATCGTGTGTCATGTGGGCCTCCACTCTAGCATCTGGAATACCCACAGCTTGTAAAAATTTTTGGTGGTCGATCTGACGATAGAGAATCCACGGTTTTTCATCGCTTGTATTTTTTTGCGATAGCGCATTTGTCACTATGAGAAGATCTTCTGGTTTCATGGCATTCATGATGTGTCCTAAGATTACATCTATAGTCTTAAAACCGTGGGCCAAGGGATCTTTTGGGATGATTTTTCTAGTTTTCCACTCATGGTGTTGTAAATGAGCAATACTATTGAGAAAGAGAAGTGAGAAATGGGGATGATAACGTTCTTTATACTTGAGAAAGAGGTGAGTAGAGAGATAATCTAGACAAGAGATAAAGACAAAAGGTTTGCCTTTATATCGAAGGACATTTTTTAGTAGTAAAAAAGCGGCCTTTGCTAAACAACTGCCCAAGTTGTTTCTTTTAAATAATTGAATCAAATTTCCAATCTTTCGGACTATAGCGAGGCTGGAGCGATAATTTTTTGAAATGAAGCGAAGAGGGTCCAAAAGCGCGTTGAGTTCTTCGGGAAAAGCCCTTTCTGAAGCAGTCCAAGGGTCGGGAAGAAAAAAAAGACAATGGGCCGCTTGATTACGACTAGCGTTCATGGCTCCCCAGATACCGCTTGAAATTCCTTGTTCTGAGAGTTTTTCCCAAATTTGAGGAGTTTTTAGCTGAGGAATATCGCCCAAATGTTTGATTTGATGCTCAGAAGATGGAATTCCCGTATGGATGGAGACCCACTGAACCCAAGGTTCTAAAAAGTCGCTTTCATAAAGATCTTCTGTCCACGTCTCACTTTTATGGAAATGGAGAAGCCGTTCAATATTTTTCAAGTGTAGTTCCTTGCTTGCTTCTCTCAGAAGAGGTTCATTGAACTCATTGAGTTCTAAAAAAAGCGTGTTCATAGAGATTTGGATATCCAATAGCGAAGGAATACTTTTAGAATCTGCACGGAATCCCTAATTTTGGCAAAATGAGAAGAGCGGTTTTCATCGAGGTAAATGGTTTGGATGGGGCAACATTCAACCTTGTCACCATCCCGTAAAGCCATCAAAAGACATCGGAATTCCATATCATAGCGATTTCCGGAAGTTTTATTTTCAACTTTTTGCGCTAACTTGGGGCTAAAGGCGCGAAAGCCCGATTGTGTGTCATTGGGTGCTTTGGGATGAATGTGGCGCAATAGAAAAGAGAGGAATGTATTTGCCAATCGGCTTCGAAAAGGCATTTGATCAAATTGCCTACACCCGATGACTAGATCTGCTCCTTGTGCAACATGAGAGGCTAACTGAGGAATTTCAGCAGGAAGATGTTGGCCATCTGAATCGAGAGTTACAAGGATATCCAAAGATAGGGAAAGGGCATATTCTATTCCTTTGAGAAGGGCTACTCCTTTCCCTCGATTTTTGGGAAAAACAATTAAGTGGATCTTTTCTTGGTGCTTCTGTTGCATTTGATGGAGAATAGCCCCGGTTTCATCTCTTGAACCATCGTCGATAAGCACTAAAAAAGCAACATAGTTTAGTGTTTCTTCAATTACCTTCAGACAATATTTTCCCACATCATAACAAGGAATGATTGCAACAATCTTCAAATAGAGTGACTCCCCAAAGTCGAGGTTAAAAACTCACCTTACGCACACAGGGGGTTTCTTGTAAAGATACCCGAGGCCGTTCTTTTTTGATTTTATCGAATTCTCGGGCTAGTTCCAGCACCTCTTCTTCTGAACATGTGCCGCTAAAAATTCTCATCTTGATCTCCTCCCGTTTTTGCATCCAGTTTCTCTCCAAAATCTTCTGGATCGTTTCTGTAAAACAAGGAAGGGCTTTTTCTGGATTCACCCGTTTTTGCAGCACTTCTGCTAAAAAAAGTTGCTGCTCTGTTTGTTCTAAATCAATCGCCATTTTCAGCAAATCCCGTGGACTCCCTTCTTCAGCCAGCTTCAGATACTTCGCAAAGAGGTTCCTAGCAGACGCAAGCCGAAAATCCTCTGGCTGTAAGTTAGTTTTCCCAATAGCGACCATTTCCGGACAGCTCTCTCCCATTAAAAAGAGCCACCGCAAAAGATCTGCTTCTAAAATGCGATCAGGATCCACCTGATGAAAGGTTACACTCCCTGAGCGCTGAATATGCACCTGGGGGATCTCATATCCCCCAGAGCCTAAAACAGATTCAGGTGTATGGGTTAATTGCGCCAGTCTCCTTAAAGACTCGTGCACCATGAGAGGATGATCCCACTCTCGGATTCTTTTGGCGATCGTTTGAACAAGCTCTGTTTTCCCCGCTGGAGACTTCATGTTCAGCTCTTTTGACGTCTCTTGAACCAAAAAAGTGAGGTAATCGACCGATGCATCCACAAGAGAACGCCATTCTTCCGGCCCTTTTTCTTGGAGCATGAGATCAGGATCACACTTTTCTGGCAATGCCAGCACTTTCACCTCTACGCCCTCTTTTTGAAAAAAATGCCCCGTTTTAATCGCAGCCTCTTTTCCTGCAGGATCTCCATCAAAAGCCAAATAGACCACTCTGACCCCAAGATGTATCAACTCTTTGGCCATCTCTTCAGTAAAGGCTGTCCCCTGCCCCGCAACAGTCCAATCAAACCCCGCATAGATCAACCGCAACGCATCAAACTGCCCTTCAACAATGAGGACGCTTTTGGTCTTGGCAATATTTTTTCTCGAAAAGCTCAGTCCAAACAGCACTTTGGATTTTTTAAAAAGAGAAGTCTCCGAGGTATTGATGTATTTACCACCAAAAGTATCCGTCCTATATTTTCTGGCTGAAAAGCCGATCACAGAACCCACCACATCGCGAATAGGTATCGTAATCCGGTCAGAGAAAAATTCCCTCCCGTTTTTTACAAGCCCAGCTTCTTCAAGCACAACATTAGAAATCTTGTGCTCCCCCATTACTTTGAGGAAAATATGGGGCAGTTTGGGAGCAAAGCCAATGTGAAACTGCTGAATAAAATCGAGAGTAATCCCGCGAGAATACAAATAATCCAAAGCAGCATGCCCCTCCAATGTATGCAAAAGATAAAACTGATAAAACTGAGAAGCCCTCTCCAGGGCATCTTTCAGGACCGCCTTAGCCGGACCTTTTGCCTGCTCATGGATAGCGACCTCCTCAAGCTCCACCTGAAAACGATCCGCCAAGTGTTCCACCGCCTCAAGAAAACTCATCTTAAGATGCGTCATAAGAAATTGAATCGCGTCTCCATGAGCCCCACAACCAAAACAATGGTAATGGCTATCCCCTCTTTGAATGACAAAAGAAGGCGTCCTCTCCTCATGAAACGGGCACAACCCTTTGTAACTAGCACCTGTCCGCTGCAATTTGAGGTAAGGATTTAGTACTTCGACAAGATCGATCCGAGATCGCAAAAGCTCCAGGCTGTTTTTTGAAAATGTACCCATATTTCATATATTTTCGTGAGTGTAAGACCCCCACATGAAAGTGATTCTCTCCCACCCCCGATTTTTCATGGTACTGAAAACTCGCTTTTCAAAAACATCACCTCTTGGAAAATGGCTCGCATCCTCCCGAACCTCCCCATAAATCGGGGCCTTAAAATCGCCGGTTCGTACCAAAAACATCTGATCGGAAAAACCTTCCCTAGAAAGAGCAAAGTTCCAAGACCGCGAGTACGATTCTTTTTTCACTTCTTCGTATCGATCATTCCAGGAAAGATTCGCCACCTTACACTGGGGATGCTTTTGCATAAAACGGATGGCTTGAGGAATCCATCGAACCGGTTTTTTTAAATAGACATCGCCAGTCACATAAAGAAGATATTTTCCTTGAGCTTCAAAAATCGCCGTGAGAGGCCCAAGAGCATTGTAATACTGCCAATCATTCCAATCTTCCCTCTTGAGCTGAAAATGGCCCAGGATATCCTGGGCTACCACCACCCGGGTCAATATTCCTTGTTGCACCTTTGCTCGAGCAGCGGCCTGAACCGTCTCTACTTCTTTAACGTTGTTGATGACCAAAAGCCGTTCCTGAAAAGGAAAGCAGTGATGACCTATTTGCAACCACTCCAAATACCCAGGCTTGAGAAGGATCGTTCGCCAATCATTTTCCCAACAAGAAGTAGCAAATGTCACAGTAGAGGAAGGGCTCAGCAAAGGCACCTCACAAACTGGATCACAGCCATTGACATAACACCCGTCCCCCCCCTTCCAGAAGGAGGCAAGTATAGGGAACAAAGAGGTTCCAGGCACTAGAAAAATTCTAGCAACTTGAACGCAAATCGGGCATACTACCAAACCATGTCCACACCCATGATGGCTCAATGGCAAGAGTGCAAAAAAGAAGCGAAAGACGCGCTTCTTTTTTTTCGTTTAGGCGATTTTTATGAAGCCTTTTACGAAGATGCCGAAATCATCTCCAAAGCCATCGGCATTACGTTGACCGCAAGGCAAGGAATCCCCATGTGCGGTGTTCCCTTCCATACAGCAGAAAGCTATATCGACAAGCTCCTTCTAAATGGCTTTAAAATTGCCATCGCAGAACAAATAGAAGATCCCAAAGAAACCAAGGGAATTGTGAAAAGAGCACTCGTCCGCGTGCTGACTCCCGCAACGATTATCAATTCTCAACTGATCAACGATAAAAAAAATAACTTCTTCGTCTCCATTGTCCTGGAAGAGTCCCATTTTGGCCTCGCCATCCTCGATATAACCACGGCTGAATTCCGTGTGATGGAAATCGACAAAATGCAGCATGTGATGGATGAACTCTGTCGCCTAAAACCCAAAGAACTGCTGATCTCGAAAGACTTTGAGTTTTTAAAGGAGCTCTCCCATTACTTTCCATTCGTTGCAACCCTAAGGAGTCCATTGAGCCTCCAAATGGCTCAAGAGGTGCTGAATGGACATTTTGACGCCAACGATAAAGAAAAAAAGGCAGGGACTATCGCTGCGGGATCACTTCTATTTTATTTACAAGAAGAACTCCTGTTAAACCTAGAACATCTTCAGAAAGTCGACACGGAATCGGAGGCCGAGTGGATGGCTCTCGATCGGTCGACGATGAAAAATTTGGAGATCCAGGAATCTTTGATCCAGCTCTTGGACGAAACGTCTACTCCAATGGGAGGAAGGCTTCTCTGCCACTTTGTCCAATACCCGCTTCTTTCACCGGAAAAAATCTTTGAACGGCAAGAACAGATCGCTTGTTTCATAAGACAGCAAGACCTAGCAAAAACCCTTATGAAACTCTTATCACAGATTAAGGATATTGAACGACTCATCATGAAGATCGCCGGCAAATACGCAGGGCCTCGCGATCTATACGCTCTAGGGAGGTCCCTCACCCAAATTCCTGAGGTTAAAAAGCTACTTCCTCAAGAACGTCTGGGCCATTTTGACGACTTGTCTAAACGGATTCTTTCCGCAATGAATGACTCCCCCCCTTTAAAAGCTCATGAAGGAGAGGTATTCCGAGATGGTTACCATCAAGAGCTCGATTCTTTAAGAAAACTGGCCAAAGATTCAATGAGCTGGATGGCACAGTACCAATTACACCTCCGCGAAGAGACGGGGATCAAAACCCTCAAAGTGGGTTATACAAGAGCCTTTGGCTACTACATCGAAGTACCAAGGGCGCAAAGCGGTCGGATTCCCGACACCTTTCACCGCCGCCAGACGCTAGTCAATGCGGAACGATTTCTCACCCAAGAACTAAAGGATTTTGAGCACCGTGTCTTAACTGCTGAAGAACGGTCCAAAGCCATCGAACTAGAACTTTTCGAACATCTACGCAAAGAAATCGCGAAAGAAAGTGGTCCCATTCATCAAGCAGCCAAAACGATTGCCAAGATCGACGTGATGCTGGCGCTCACTACTATTGCCGTCAGAAATCAGTGGACAAGACCTATCGTCGATCACTCTGATACATTAGAAATCATCGGAGGAAGACACCCCGTTATCGAGAGCCACGTAGGCCGGGCCTCTTTCATTGCCAATGACACCCACTTAAGCCCCAAGCAACAACTGCTCTTGATCACAGGCCCTAACATGGCAGGAAAATCGACCTACATCCGACAAGTCGCCCTCATTGCCATTTTGGCGCAGATGGGCTCCTATGTGCCAGCTACATCTACTCGCATGGGAATCATTGACAAAATCTTTTCCCGAATCGGCGCCAGCGACGATATTGCAAGAGGACAGTCTACCTTCATGGTGGAAATGTCTGAGACAGCCAATATTTTAAACAACGCCACCTCCCGCTCCTTAGTGCTTCTCGACGAGATTGGAAGGGGAACCAGCACCTACGATGGCATTTCCATCGCCTGGGCGGTAGCCGAATACCTCCTTACGACTCATCGGAAACAAGCAAAAACCCTGTTTGCAACCCACTACTGGGAGCTCACCCGTCTTAAAAACCATTTCCCTAATGCAGCCAATGTTCAGACCGCAGTGAAGGAGATCGATTCTGGGATTGTTTTTCTTCGCAAAATCATTCCGGGGGGTACTGATAAGAGCTATGGGATTCATGTAGCCAAACTCGCAGGACTTCCTAATCAAGCCATTCAAAGGGCTGAAGAAATGTTAAAAGAACTAGAACGCGGCTTTGTACATTCTGTGGACAAAGAGGAACAGATGTCTTTTTTACTCTCAGCTGCCAAAGAACATCCTGTCCTTAATAGACTAAAAAAAATAGACCTCCTCCACTTAACTCCCATTCAGGCCCAACATCTCTTATGCGAGCTGAAAAATATGATATAATGGATCTTTTATGTTATTTGATCCGAAAACTCTAGCCCTCTACCCAGAAGAACCTGGGGTTTATCTCATGAAGGATGACCAAGGAAAGGTTCTCTACGTTGGAAAGGCGAAAAACTTAAAGGCGAGACTCAAACAATACTTTGCTCAGCATGGGGATCCAAGAGATACAGTGCCCTACCTCCTCCCGAAAATCAGTGCCATCGATACGATCATTGCCTTAACTGAAAAAGATGCTCTCCTTCTAGAAAATAACTTAATTAAATTACACCAACCCAAATACAACATCCTTCTGAAAGATGATAAGACCTTCGTCAGCCTGGTTTTGACAAAGCACAAATGGCCACTTTTAAAAATCATCCGCTACAAGGGAAAGCCGAAAGATGATGGCCTATATTTCGGCCCCTACACCAATGCCCTCGCAGCAAGACAAACGTATGATCTGATCTCCAAGATCTTTCCGTTAAGGCAATGCTCAGATGCAGAACTAAGAGTGCGGACGAGACCTTGCCTTCTCTACGATATCAAGCGCTGCATTGCTCCTTGCGTCGAGCTTTGTACTGAAGAGGAGTACATGCAACATGTGGAAGCGGCAAAAAAACTCCTACGAGGACAAGACACGGAAGTCCTCAAAGAGCTCAAAAAGCAAATGTACTTTGCCTCCGAGAATTTAGAATTTGAAGCTGCCAACGCCCTTTTAAAAAGGATCCAACAAATCGAGCATGTCACTGAAGTACAGCACGTGGAGGATCCAGAAGCCAAAGATTGCGACGTATTAGGGTTGTTTAAAGAGGCGGACGCAGTTCTTATTGCTCTTCTATTCTTTAGAGAAGGAAAACTCACAGGTTCAGAACATTTCAGTTTTCATCTCATCGCTTCGAATGAGCAAGAAACCATCGAAACTTTTCTCTTGCAACACTACAAAAATCACCCAAAACCGCCCCAAGAGATTTTTGTCCCCTTTCCTCTGAAAGACGAGATAGCTCTAAGTGAGATCCTCCAACGCAAGATCTCCTCCCCCCAAAAAGGGAAAAAAAAGGATCTGGTTAAAATGGCTATGCGCAATGCAAAAGCCCTTTTTATACGAGAAGAGGACGCCAAATCTCTCAAAGAAAAAATGCTTCTCGATCTTCAAGAAACACTAGAGCTCAACCGCTTTCCTCGCCATATCATTTGCTTCGACACTTCCAATATGACAGGAACTGACCCCGTCGCAGCTCTCGTCTCTTTCATCAATGGGGAAAAAGATCCCTCTCGAACCCGCCTTTTTACAATCAAACACTCAGAAACAGCAGATGACTATACGGCTATGAGAGAAGTTTTAACCCGATATTTTACAAAGAAAAAAGGGGGAGAAGACCTTCCCGACCTTGTGATTGTCGATGGAGGAAAAGGACAGCTCAATATTGCACTAGAAGTCTTCAAAGTGCTCTTGATCGCTTCTATAGATGCCATTGCCCTGACCAAGGAAAATGCCCGCCACGACAAAGGACTATCCCAAGAAAAGATTTATGTGCCCTATCGTAAAGATCCCTTGCTCGTCAATCCCCGTTCACCGCTTCTATTTTTACTGCAGAAAATTAGAGATGAAGCCCACCGAACCGCGATCACATTTCATCGGAAAAAACGCTCCCAGAGGACCCTTGCCAGCAGTCTCGACGCTATTGCAGGCATTGGTCCTATGAAAAAGAAAAACATTTTAAAAAAATTTGGGAGCGTAAAAAGATTGAAAGCCGCCCCTGCAGAAGAAATCTACGCGACGCCAGGGCTCTCAGCTAAGGATGTGCAAAGGATTCTAAAATGGCTCGAGCGACTTTGACGCTACCTCTTGCACAATCAAATGAAAGGGCTTTGAATAGCCAAATCTTTCCTTCAGAAGAAGATTCAATTCCTCTTCCACTTGAAGATATAATGCCTCGCCCAAAGCTGCCCCTTGCGGCGTTAATGTAACCGTAAAATCTAAATGTTCTTTAGGGCCGATTTCCAACTGCTTCAAGTGCATTTTTTGGGGAAATTTACTGCTCAAACACGCTTCTACTGCCTTCTGGATAATGGTCCGGTGGAGATGCGCCTTTGACTGGCCCCCCATTTGAATCACCACATAACTTCCCCTATGTAAGACATAAAAAGCCAGAGTCAAAACAACTGTTAGGCCTAAAATTCCAACCCCAATATGTGTACATGTTTCAAAAGGGGCAGAAAAAATATGGCTCACCTGATTCTGTAGCTGAGGCAGATAGGGAAAACAAACAAAAAATAACCCCACTAAAAAACACGCAAAGATAAAAAAAAGCTGTAACGTTGCAGCAATAGCCGATTTTGCACCCATTTTCTAAAAAGCCTCTTCCAATTCACTAGCGGGTAGAGGCGTATGAGCTGTTTCCTCTTGAGAAGGAATCAGATCCTTAAAAATCACATGCACAGAAGAAACGTGAAGACCCGTCCACTTGCTAATTTCTTCCACAAGTCTTTCTTGCACCTCTCCCGCTTTTTCAGGAATATTGACCCCATACAATACATTCACTTCCACGCGGATCTCCACAGAACGATTCTTCTGATGCTGAGTCACAGAAATCCCCTTGACCCTCTCCACTTCCCTGCCAAGTAAACTGTCAAACAGGTTCCCTTCTATCATTCCAATCCCTTCAATTTTCGCAAGTACCTGAAGAGCAATGGCTTGAAAAACACGAGAATCAATATCCCGAATAAATACAGTCTCAGGCAGCTCGATCTCCCTACTATCCATATTTTTTAATTGATCATTCATTCTTCCTCCAATATAAGTGCGGCAGTATATCAAAAAAACAGCCGCTTGGAAACTTTTTCTCGAATTCTGTATCCTTAAGCCAAAAGGATCAAACACAATGCACATACCACCCTTTAATCCCCTGATGCTGGTTAGCGCTGCTGTCATGGGATGTATTTCAGCTTTTTTGGCCTATAAGCGAGATCGAAGCCCTTATTTGTGGTTTGCCCTGGGCTTTCTCTTTGGAATCTTTGGAATTTTTGCCATTTTCTTTTTCACAACCAAAAAAAAACAACAGCTCCCCAACCTACCCACCAAGGAGCCCATGTTGATCATTGAAGGGCCCACGGATAAATTTTGGTACTATTTAGACCTTACTCACAAACAAAAAGGCCCCATGAGCCATCAGGCCCTGACAAAGGCCTTTAAAGAAGGAGTGGTCGGACCCTCTACGTATATCTGGAACGAGGAAATGCCAGAGTGGAAATTATTGAAAGACGCCCTGAAAACAGAACACAGTAGCCCCACCTGAGACAGGCCCCAAAGAAACCCAATTTAAATCTTTATTCTTGTGAAAGGGCTACCCTACCAAGAGGCTTTGAAAACACCAGGCACAAGCCCGCTGCTTGCCATTTCTCTAAAACAAAGCCTAGAAAGCTTAAATTTACGTAAAAACCCACGGGATCTACCTGTGAGCTGGCAGCGATTCCGAAGCCGTACACGAGAAGAATTTTTAGGCAATTTATTGAGGGCATCGACAGCCGCAAGCCTCTCTTCAATATTCTTTCTCATGTCGAGAATGGTCTCTTTTAAAGCTTTGCGCTTTTCCCATTTATTATTTACCAAGCGCTGCCGTTTTGCTTGTCTTGCAATTTGAGATTTTTTGGCCATTATTCCTCTTATTTCTTGCGAGCAGGCCCCTTCTGGCGCTGCTTGCGGTTGGGATCTTTCTTATTAATCACGTAAACACGCCCTCTGCGACGGACAATCTTATCTCCCTTCGCAGGGTCAGCTTTAATGGAAGCTTTAACTTTCATCGATTTCCTCTAACTCTTGAAAGGCCAAAGTTTACATGGGCCCTCAATATATTTTCAAGCTTGAAGATTACTACCTAATCGATTAAACTTTGGAGTGAACTTTAATTTTAATGTCCGGATGAACCATGAAACGCACCTATCAACCCAGCAAGCGCCGCCGCAAAAAAACCATCGGATTTCGAGCGCGGATGAAAACAAGCTCAGGAAGAAAAATTATCAATCGCCGCAGAAGACAAGGCCGCAAGAAGCTAGCCGCCTAGCCCGCCCTACGGCTCGTTCAGAGGCTCCTGCAATGTGTGAGAAGTCTGGGTTAACTTTTCCTAAAAACCGACGGCTCCGACGGCGAAGCGAATTCACCAGACTCATGAAACATGGGGAAAGGCTTGTCGGGCGCTATTTCTGCCTCGATTACCGACCCGCCAAGATGGCACGGCTTGGGATCAGCGCGTCGACTCGCTTTGGCTCCTCCCCAGAAAGAAACCGTTTCAAAAGGCTCATCCGGGAAGCGTTTCGTAACAGCTGTCCCTCTCTTCCCCCCTACGACATGAACGTGATTCCCCGCCAAAGCGCCAAGGGGGCAGTTTTCTATCAAATTTTTGAAGAATGGAAACGACTGCTCAAATGCAACTAAACCCATCGCAAGAAGAAGCGGTCAAGCGCACCAAAGGGCGCATTCTTGTCCTTGCTGGGGCGGGAAGCGGCAAAACGAAGGTCATCGTCCACCGCATTGCCCATCTCATTGAAACGGGCACCGATCCCGGCGCCATTCTCGGCCTTACCTTTACAAATAAAGCGGCACTAGAGATGAAAAAACGAGTGGAGTCCCTGATTGGTGCCCAGAGCCGATACGTGTTACTTGCCACTTTCCACAGCTTTTGCATGCAAGTCCTTCGCAAGGAAATCGAAAAACTTGGCTACACGAAACAGTTTAGTCTTTATGACGAAAGGGATCTGACGCGGATTATCCAACAGCTCACAAGAGACATGCTGGGCCATACGGGGGAACTCCCCTCACTTGCCCCCACAAGAGCCGCTCTGGCTGAAGCAGCATCTTCGAATCTCAGCGTCGAAAAGATGCACTGGCACGATACATTTGCAAAAGATCTTTACTTAAGACTTGGTTCTACTCTCCGGGCTTACAATGCAGTCAGCTTCGACAGTCTTATCTCCCTTTGCATACAGCTATTTGAAGAACACCCAGACACTCTTTTAAAATATCAAGAGCAGTATCGCTATCTCATGATTGATGAATACCAAGACACGAATCCCGCCCAATTCCGCCTAGCGGAGCTGCTGGCACAAAAATACCAAAATCTCTGTGTTGTCGGCGATGATGACCAGTCGATTTATGGTTGGAGGGGGGCTGAAGTGAAAAATATTCTCCATTTCAAACGCGACTATACGATTAAGCTCGAACAAAATTATCGCTCTACGCCTGTTATTTTAAACGCCGCTAATGCAGTGATTAGCCACAACCAAAATCGCCATGACAAAAATCTATGGTCTCACCTCAAAGGAGGGTCTCTGATTGAAGTGTTTCATGCTCCTACCGACTTAGAAGAAGCTGTAGCCATTGTAAATCGCATCTTAAGACATAAAAAAAATGGGCTCAAATGGAGCGATATAGCCATTCTCTATCGATCTAACTCGCTCGCAAGACAACTAGAAATGGCTCTCCTTCAGACTTCCTATCCAAGCGAGGGGGGCCATTGGGTACGGGGCATCCCCTATGAGGTTTTCGGCGGCTTGGAATTTTCTGAACGGAGCGAAATTAAGGATATTCTTGCGTATCTTCGAGTGATTGCCAACCCAAAGGATCAAGAAGCGCTCCTGCGGATTATGAATGTGCCAAGAAGGGGGATTTCCGATACTTTTTTAGATACCCTCACGCAAGAAAACCGTTCGAAAAATATTCCCCTATGGGATCTTTTAAAAACGCAAGAAAAACCAGCCGCTCAACACTTTATTACATTGATTGAAACCGCACAACATCACTTTCAGACGCCTCCTTTTACCGAAGCGCTAAAGTGGCTCATCCAAACGATCAACTATAAAAAAGCGATCCAAGAGGAAGTAAAGTCAGAGAAAATGAGGCAATTTAAGTGGGAAAATGTGGAGGAATGCGTCAATGCCATCGCCTCCTCAGAGGACGCCTCGTTGCAAGATTTTATCGCCAACACCACCCTCAATCGACAAACCATGCACACCCACAAAAAAAGAAGGGAAGACCACGTCCATCTGATGACTCTTCATAGCGCAAAAGGGCTCGAGTTTCCTGTCTGTTTTATCGCAGGGATGGAAGATGGGATCTTACCCCATGAAAAGAGCAGGATGGAAACAGGACTGGAAGAAGAACGACGCCTCTTTTATGTCGGGATTACAAGAGCGCAAAAACATCTCACTTTAAGTATGGCACGTTCTAGAATGCGTATGGGTAAGCCCCAACCAACCAACCCTTCCCGCTTTCTTTTTGAAATTCCAAAAACTTTGTTAGAGATAACAGACCATAAAATTTGCGATTTGTAGGCATCCCTTGAAAACGATCATCTTTCGCCACCGGCGAGAAAATCTGAAAAAATGCTCCCTTCGAGGCCTAGAGACGCACCCAGACCTACTGTTTTACACCTATCCGACAGATTCCCTTCCAGACTGTACTGGCTACATCCTTCTCAAAATGGGAGCTCCCCCATTGACAATAGATGACCATGGTAAAGGGCTGCTGCTACTCGACGGAACCTGGCGACTTGCTAAAATCATGGAAAAGCAGCTTCCTTGCCACCTTGAAAATAAAAGCTTGCCATCCATCTACCAGACTGCATATCCGCGAAGACAATCTGACTGCCCAGACCCAGCCAAAGGTCTTGCATCGGTAGAAGCTCTTTATATCGCACACCAAATACTTGGCAAAAAGACAGAAGGTCTACTCGAGCACTACCTTTGGAAAGATCAGTTTTTAATCACCTTGCTCAAAGTCTTGTAAAACCAGCTCTTTTAACCGCTCCAAGGGATGCTCGTCAATATTAAGCCAGCGAAATAGCGGTTCTTTCCGAAACCAAGTAAACTGCCTTTTCGAGTAGTGGCGCGAGGCCTTTTTGAATGTAAAAACAAACCGCTCAAAATCTTCTTCTGTCTGGGCGCTTGCTAGATAGTCTAAAGCTTGCCGATATCCAATTGATTGCGAAGCGGTAGGATTGTCCCGAAGTCCTTTTTTTTCAAGCTCACGTACCTCACTCAAAAGCCCTTTTTCGAGCATTTCATCGCACCGTTTTTCAATGCGGGCATACAGCTTTTCCTTGGGATAATAAAGAAACCAACACCGAAAATCATAGTCCTGCTCTTTGAGCCGATTAGCCTTAGGAAAATCGCTAACTCTCCTCTCAGAAAGAGACATAATTTCCAGCGCGCGAACGATCTTATGCCGATCAAACTCTGAGATCGTCGCAGCATAATACGGATCAAACATCTGTAGTCTTTCGTAGAGCACTTCAGGACCCAAGTCTCTCATTTGCTGATCCAATTGTTCCCTTACTGCAGGATTAGAGGGAGGACCTGCCGGGGGGCCATAGAGAAGCGCATGAATATAAAATCCTGATCCTCCCACTACAATGGGAACATTTTCTCTAACGCTAATTTCTCGAAACGCCTCCTGGGTCTTCTTATAAAACTCAGCCACATTGAAGGTGTAATAAAGATCACAAATATCAATCAGATGATGAGCAATGAGAGCCCGATCTTCCGGGCTTGCTTTGGCAGTGCCTATGTCCATTCCTCGATACACTTGCATAGAATCAGCAGAAATGATTTCTCCACCCAAAGCTGCCGCAAGCGAAAGGGAAAGACGAGTTTTCCCGGAAGCGGTCGGCCCCGCAATAATCAAAACTCTTTTTTTCCTCCCTGCAACGGGGACTTTTTGAAAAAGAGGTTTTCTCTCTAAAAATGCTTGCTTCACTTAGGAACCTTCCCAATTTATTTGGACGGGCTCTGGTGTTGCAAGGCTTCTTTTTCTGAAGAATATATACGAAAAATTTTATCAAAACCCGCCATTCGAATGACCTCCAACACTTCTTCGCTTGCTCCGAAAAGAACCACCCCCCCTTTTTGGGGTTTTAACTTCTTTATCGCCGATAGAAGAACTCGCATTCCCGCCGAGCTCAAATAGTCTGTGCGAGTAAAGTCAAGAATTAAGTGCGTATGCTGCTCGTCAATTAAACTGTTGATTTTTCTATCTAGAATGGGGGCTGAGGCGGCGTCAATTCTACCATCAATACGAAGGATCACTCGCTGTTCCACCTCTTCTAGCTCGATCCGTAAACCGACGCCCATAAACACCTCTTATTGAACAATTTCTAAATGAATTCGGCGGCCAATCCTCGCTCCAATCGTCATAGCTAAAGTCCGAAGAGAACGGATCACATTTCCCTTTCGCCCCACTATTTTGCCTACATCTTCAGGGGCCACTCGAATTTCGATCAAAAGACCACTTTCACCTTCCATAGAGCGGATATCGACAGCATCCGGTACATTCACCATATTTTTCACGAGATATGCGACGAATTCTTCCATAATGTTTACTCCTATAAAAAAGGAGCATAAGAAAAGGAACCTTTGAATTCAACGGCTTTATCCAGTATATATTGAAAAAATTTCTTTGTAGCCATCCTCTTTGCCTTGCATTATATCGACCAAGAGTTTACCATCCCCGAAAAAAAAATAGGAGAGTCACTTATGTCCTCGTCGATTGTCAACCCACAACATAATAAAGATTGTGCTGTCCTTCGCGCGCAATGCCTGCGCGAACATCAGAGGATAGGGCAATTACCCTCTCGGCTCGCCCTTATGGCAGCCGTGATTGCAGGCATCTATACAGCCTTAGCCATTGGAGGGGGCCTTGGGTTTTTAATGGGATTGGGAGTATACTGGGCTACAGGCAATTTGCTCAATCAGGCTTATTATTGCTTTAGAAACCGAACCTACTATAAGGTTGCCGAAGCTTTAGAATTGGAGAGTTTTAAGCTTTATCTGCAGGAGAAGAACATACCCCACGACTTTACCACGATTCCAAAAGCATATGTCCAATTTCTAGTGGACTGTGCACACCGAACCAACAACCCTGCTAAGCGTACAAGCGTTTTAGAAGTAACTGTGTAGGATTTCGTATTACCTTTCTACAAACGCAAGCTGCGGAATTCGAAGATCGACCGTGCGGGGGGCAAAGCGCCCCCCTTGACTCAAACAGCTCAGCTGTCTTCGATAATCGTTCAGAATCGTTTTTTGAAGCTGAAAAAAATTCTCCAACTGATGCGTGTAATCTTTGGGAGAAAGTCGGATGATCTTAGGAAACACACAGACCATTTCTTTTTGCTGATGCTGAATCGTCACCTCTTCTTCTGTTGAGAGGATCACTTCTCTTTGCCCCAAACTAGGGGAAAAAGCATGAGATACGTCTATTTTTATAATCTGCAAGCCTTCTTCCCAAGGAGCAGTCTCAAGAAGCTTCAATACACCTAAAGCAAGATCGAACTTCGCATCTTTGATAGGCAGCTCGAGGGGAGCCGTCAGTCCGAGATAGATTTCTGGAAGGCGCTTTGGAGCAAAAAAAGGCTCTATGGGGAAAATATACCCTTCCCGATCAATGCCAGTATTTCTAAAATCTCCGAGATAACTCACGGGTTTACGAACCTCATAAATGTAAAAGCTCCGCCAGATAGGCGGTTTGCAAAGACTCTTTTTCTGGCCCTGAAGGAAGATGAGAACATCATTGATTGTTTCACGAGTCATGCCCATAGCTTCCCACATCATAGGAAATGCGCTGGTAGTCGTAAATCCAGGGAATGGATCGAAAAAATTCCTTTGTCAATACCCTCTATATACCGAACGTTCTGCCTTGCATTATATCGACCAAGAGTTTACCATCCCCGAAAAAAAATAGGAGAGTCACTTATGGCTTCGTCGAGTGTCAACGAACAACATAACAGAGATTGTGCTGTCCTTCGCACGCAATGCCTGCGCGAACATCAGAGGATAGGGCAATTATCCTCTCGGCTCGCCCTTGTGGCAGCCGTGATTGCAGGCATCTATACAGCCTTAGCCATTGGAGGGGGCCTTGGGTTTTTAATGGGATTGGGAGTATGCTGGGTTACAGGCAATTTGCTCAATCAGGCTTATGATCGCTTTAGAAACCGAACCTACTATAAGGTTGCCGAAGCTTTAGAATTGGAGACTTTTAGGCTTTATCTTCTGCAGGAGAAGAAGATACCCTACGACTTGATCACGATTACAACAGCATATCTCCACTTTCTAGTGGACTGTACACGCTACCCTGCTGAGCGTACAAGCGTTTTAGAAGTAAATTTGTAGGATTTCGTATTACCTTTCTACAAACGCAAGCTGCGGAATTCGAAGATCGACCGTGCGGGGGGCAAAGCGCCC
>Ga0209343_10002804_pt1 | contig 22323 bp, 17 predicted proteins | sample RifCSPlowO2_02_FD_184026 | JGI IMG/M metagenome (GOLD analysis project Ga0209343, IMG submission 184026) | Groundwater microbial communities from Rifle, Colorado - Rifle CSP2_plank lowO2_0.2 (SPAdes) (version 2) | ecosystem: Environmental > Aquatic > Deep subsurface > Groundwater | place... | reverse complement strand
ATGCAAAACATCCCCGCGTGGACAATCCACCAACCATAAGCAAAGCCAAGGCGGCCCTGTAGTACCCAAGCCTGAGCGATGCTTATCAGGTTTGAATAAACCATGTAAATTAATAATGCGAATATCAGACTGATCGATCGGCTAGCGCGGGGATTCACAAAAGACAGCGGTACCGCCAGAAACGCCAATGTAAATGCCGAAAGAGGCAAGCCGATTCGCCAGAGCAGTTCGGCCTTGTTCGCCATGCTGAGATCCTGAATCAGACCAAGTGTCGGAAGTGCCTTGGTTGAAGCTTGCGTGGCAGTCACTTCCTTTGATTCCATACGAATGGAATATTGCTCAAAATCCATCACTCTGTAGTCGGGTAATCCGGGCGTGCCTTCGTAGCGCCGTCCGTGCAATAACACTACGAATCGGTCGCCGGTCGCGGACATTTCCCGATAACCACGCTGACTGACCATGACGGAGAGTCTGTCCCGCACCATTTGCGCAATGAAAACATTCTGTACATTCGTCTCGTCTCCGTCTATCGCTTCGACGAAAAACACCCTTTCCGCCGCCCCGGCCTCCCTGAATACCCCTGGAGCAACTCTGGCAATATCGTCCCTACTGTCCATCTGCTTACGATAGGCTTCGCTCATGCCGACAGCCCACGGGGAAAGAAACAATGAAAGCAGGGCTATCAGAACGATAATCGGCAGCGCAAACGCCATAACCGGACGCGCCCAAGCCAGCAATGATTGGCCCGAGCAAAACCAGATCACCATTTCGGAATCCCTGTAACTGCGTGACAGCGCCATCAACACGCTGATAAACAAGGTTAGCGACAGTAGGACGGGCAGATAGTTGAGCGCAGCAAATCCGAGAAGCGCCAATACACTTTCAGAGAGAACTTTTCCGGTGGCGGCCTGCCCCAATAGCCGAATTAGCTGCGTGGTAACGGTGACGGCAAATAGCGTGGCGAATACCGCTAACGCAAGATTTGAAAATTCCCGGATTAATGCGCGATGAAAAATCAACGTCGCACACTAAGCAAGCAAGAGACAGAAATTCGCCGGAAAAGCAAAGATGCTAGGCAATAAATGGTGCGCACCTTTGACTCGAGCAGATCAATGCGAGGATAATCGCATGGAGCATTGAACGCCCCCCCTTTCAACCATAAATTCTCGTTCTCGCTTGAGAAACAGGAGCATTAGTGGAATTTAGCATAAAAATATCGGCACCCGAAAAAGCCAAGGCGTCCTGCTTAGTAGCGGGAATTTTCGAGTCCGGGAGTCTTTCCGCCACAGCCGCCAGCATCGACCGTGCCTCAAATGGATATGTGCGGGCAATAATCCGGTCTGGCGATATGCAGGGAAAATCCGGTTCCTGCCGTTTTCTTTATCGCGTTCCCGGAATCAAGGCAGAAAGAGTGCTCCTCGTGGGACTGGGAAAGAAGGAGAGTTTTGGGGCAAAGGAATATTGCGATGCAGTCAGAAACGCGGTTTCCTCGTTCAATGGGACTGGAACCCGGGATGCATGGATATCCCTCGCCGAATTGGCGGTTATTGAGCGGAATCCGGAATGGAAAGCGCGTCACATGGTGCTCGCGGCCTCCGAGGTCCTGTATCGCTTTGAGAAAATGAAAAGCACTAAAACCTCACGCAATTCACTTTCATCGCTGGTCCTCGGCTTGCATACCGCTGCTGGAAGACCGGCTTTTGAACGCGGTATCGTCGCCGGGCAGGCGATTGCGGCCGGCGTGAATCTCGCCAGGGATCTTGGCAACCTGCCCGGCAACGTTTGTACACCAAGTTATCTGGCACAAACCGCCGAGGAACTCTCAGATGGACACGGTCTCGCGGTCGAACTTCTAGATCGAAAGGAAATGGAACGGCTGAAGATGGGTGCACTGCTATCCGTTGCGAAGGGTTCCCGGCAACCGCCGAAGTTCATTGTTCTGAAACACGACGGCGCGCCAAAAAAAGAGCGTCCTGTCGTGCTAATCGGCAAGGGCATCACCTTTGACACCGGCGGCATTTCCATAAAATCCGCCGGCGAAATGGATGAAATGAAGTTCGATATGTGCGGTGGCGCAGCGGTAATCGGAACAATGCGCGCGATTGCCGAAATGAAGTTGCGCCTGAATGTCATTGGAATCGTTCCGGCAACGGAAAACATGCCCGGAGGAGCCGCAACAAAACCCGGCGATATCGTGACGAGCATGTCGGGGCAGACAATTGAGATTCTGAACACCGACGCGGAAGGCCGTCTGATCCTGTGCGACGCCTTAACCTATGCGGAACGTTTTCAACCCAGCGCGGTAGTCGATATCGCGACATTGACTGGCGCATGTGTTATTGCGCTTGGCCATGTATGCGCGGGCTTATTTTCGAACTCCGACAAGTTGGCGAGCGAACTTCTTGCGGCGGGGGAAAGCAGCTGGGACCGCGCATGGCAACTGCCTCTATGGGAAGACTATCAAGAGCAGTTAAAAAGCAATTTTGCGGACGTCGCCAACATCGGCGGTCGGGCCGCCGGCAGTGTTACGGCGGCGTGCTTTTTGTCCCGGTTCGCCAAACGCTTCGACTGGGCACACCTGGACATCGCGGGCGTCGCCTGGCGTTCTGGCAAGGACAAGGGAGCCACGGGTAGACCCATTCCACTGCTCACGAATTATCTTATTGAAAAGGCGAAAGGGCATGTGCGCCGCTGAGAACAAGACCATGCCGATCCAACAAGCCCTGAATTTCCCGCACCCATTTCATCGGCAATGACGAAAATAGACTTCTACACCACTGACAAGTCCCGTCTGCAGGTTGCCTGCAGGCTCGTCATTAAGGCGATTTCCCAAAAAATAAACGTGACTATATTTGCGCCTGAAGATTCCGTGGCACGCGCCATGGATCGGCTTCTTTGGACAAATCAGGCAACTGCTTTTGTGCCACACTGCTTTTCAGCGGACCGGTTGGCAATCGAGACGCCGGTAATTATCGCGTCCAACCTGGACAATAGCGGCCCGGATGAACTGCTGCTCAATCTTGCCGATACCTGTCCAACAGCCTTTGGCCGTTACCGAAGGCTTATCGAAATAGTCAGCACCGAGGACAGCAATCAGGATGCAGCCCGACGTCGCTGGCGGCACTACAAGGAGCGTGGCTACGAAGTCAACCACGTCAACCTGAGGAAGGCCTAGCCATAGTGAGTGACTCGCGCGATCTTATCGATAAGACTGACGCATTGCTCGGCCGATACCGGGGCAATTCCAAATCCAATCCGGAAAGCGATTTCCCGGTACTGACTGATATCTATAAGCAAGGCCAATTACCCGGTTCACCGCCCCAAGGTTCAGCCAGCGGCGTACCCGGAAAAGGTTGCATTCCAACTGCAAATCTTTCTGATTCACGTGAACTGCGTGAGGCCATGCTCGTGGACGAAATCTTGCGTCTGCTTGCCCCGCATATCGACGAAGCCCTTGGGGATCCTTTGAGAGAACGTCTGGACGAGCATCTACGCAGGGCGCTGGCTGCCTTGACCGGTCAGGTCCGCATTGACATCGAGGCACTGGTAAGAGTTGCGGTGTCGCAAGCCGTTAATCGCGCATTTTCCGAAAAAAAATAGGCAATACCTTCGGTCGCCTTCAATATTCCCAAAATTATTCCAGCAGCAGTCAGCAGCTCCGTTTGGCTAACATGAATATCGAAAAGAGCTTCAATCCCCACGCAATCGAATCATACTGGTACCCCGAGTGGGAGAGGCGCGGCTATTTCACGGCCGACAGTTCCGGTGACCGTCCCAGCTATTGTATCCAGCTCCCGCCTCCGAACGTCACTGGCACCCTGCACATGGGGCACGCCTTTCAGCAATCTTTGATGGATGCGCTGATCCGTTATCACCGCATGCGCGGTTACGACACCAACTGGGTGGTTGGTACCGATCATGCCGGTATTGCCACGCAAATCGTTGTCGAGAGGAACCTCGAAACGGAAGGCATGACGCGACAAGAACTGGGTCGAGATGAATTCATTGCCAGAGTCTGGAACTGGAAGAAGCAGTCGGGTGCCACGATTACCAGGCAGATGCGGCGCCTGGGTGCTTCCTGCAATTGGAAGTATGCCGATGCCGACCAAGCGGCGGCGGGCTACTTCACCATGGACCACCGCATGTCCAGCGCGGTGATAGAGGTCTTCGTGCGACTCCATAAGCAGGGCTTGATTTACCGCGGTACCCGCCTGGTCAATTGGGATCCCAAGCTTCGTTCGGCGGTATCAGACCTGGAAGTGGACAGCGAAGAGGAAGACGGAAGGATCTGGGAGATCCGCTATTTGCTCGAAGATGGAAACGGATCCCTGGTTGTGGCAACAACGAGACCCGAGACACTGTTTGGTGACGTCGCGGTCGCAATAAATCCCACCGATGACAGATACACGCAATATGCCGGGCGTAAAGCAGTCCTTCCTCTTTCGAATCGACCGATTCCGGTAATCGAGGACCAATATGTTGACCCGCAGTTCGGCACCGGCTGCGTAAAAATAACCCCGGCGCATGATTTTGAGGATTTCAAGGTTGGCCAACGCCATCGCCTTGAAAGCATCAATATCCTGAATTCAGACGCGAGCTTGAATGAAAACGTTCCGGAGCCTTACCGCGGCCTGGATCGCTTTGAAGCACGCAAGCGCGTACTTGCGGATTTGCGAACGCTCGGCCTGCTGATTTCGGAAAAGCCATATAAATTGCGAGTGCCCCGCTCTGGACGCACCGGAGAAATCGTCGAGCCCATGCTGACGGATCAATGGTTCATGAGCATGCATGACCTCGCCAGACCCGCGCTGCAAGCGGTTGCAGACGGAAAGGTAAGCTTCTTCCCGGATCATTGGACCGGCGTCTACAACCAATGGCTGGAGAACATCCAGGACTGGTGCATTTCCCGGCAACTATGGTGGGGGCATCAGATACCCGCGTGGTACGGAGATTCCGGACAGATTTTCGTTGCCTGCAATGAAGAAGACGCGAAGAAGCAGGCGGATGCAACGGGCTACCGCGGGCCGCTCACACGCGACAGCGACGTGCTGGATACCTGGTTTTCCTCCGCGCTGGTTCCGTTTACCTCACTGGGTTGGCCCAAGCATGACCCGGACCTCGAAAAGTACCTCCCTTCATCCGTGCTGGTAACCGGTTTCGACATCATTTTCTTCTGGGTCGCCAGGATGATCATGATGACATTGCATTTCACTGAGAAAGTGCCCTTTCGACACGTGTACATAAACGCCTTGGTACGGGATGCAGATGGGCAAAAAATGTCGAAATCCAAGGGAAATACCATTGACCCACTCGATCTGATTGACGGGATCTCCCTTGAGGATCTCGTTGCGAAATCCACTGTAGGTCTTATGCTCGGCGAACATAGTGGAAAGATCGAAAAATACCTGCGGAAGAACTATCCCAAAGGTATTCCCGCCTTTGGCGCCGATGCTCTGAGATTCACCTTTACATCACAGGCAACGTTTGCGCGTACTTTGAACTTCGATCTCAATCGCTGCGAGGGGTATCGAAATTTCTGCAACAAGCTATGGAACGCCGCTCGATTTGTACTGATGAATACCGATGGACAAGATTGCGGACAAGACGAAACGCTCGCATGTGAATTTTCTGTTGCCGACAGATGGATAGTCAGCCTATTGCAACGAACTGAAGGCGAAATTGCAAAAGGATTCATGGAGTATCGGTTCGACAATGTATCGAGTGCTATCTACAAATTCGTTTGGGACGAATACTGTGACTGGTACCTTGAGTTGGCGAAAGTGCAAATCCAGGCCGGAAATGCGGCTGCGCAGCGCGCAACCAGACGAACTTTGGTTCGGGTTCTCGAAACGGTACTTCGCCTGGCCCATCCGCTGATTCCCTTTATCACCGAGGAACTGTGGCAAACACTTGCGCCATTGGCTGGCAAATCCGGGCCGAGCATCATGTTGGCCAACTATCCCGAGGCGGACCTTTCACGAATTGATGCCGCCGCAGAAAATGAATTGCAGTTGTTGAAGGAACTGGTGTCCGCTTGCCGCAATCTGCGGGGCGAAATGGGCGTATCCCCGGCCACCGCTGTTCCATTGATTGCCACCGGTAATGAACACCAATTGCGAGCCAAATTCCCTTACCTGAAGGCTCTCGCAAAGATTTCGGAACTCCTGGTAGTGAAGCAATTGCCGGATGCGAATGCTCCCATTGCAATTTGCGGAGAGTCTCACCTGATGCTTAAAATTGAAGTCGATATCGCCACAGAGCGTGACCGCTTGTCCAAGGAAATTGCACGCCTTGAATCGGAAATTTCACGGGCCAAAACCAAGCTTTCGAGCGCGGCGTTCGTCGAACGCGCGCCGGCCACGGTAGTTACTCAGGAGCGCGAGCGACTGGCCAGATTCACCAGTATTGTTGAGGACTTAAGGCCGCAATTCGAAAAATTACGGATTCGGAATAACGCTTAGATCGAGGAAACACAGGATCCCGGCGCCTTTAACGGATCGGCAAGATCCTTAGCGAAGTTTGCACTTATTTTTTCTTCATAAAGAATGTATGGACGCTGGCGTCTTCGCTATGCAGCAGCAACGGGTTCCCTGTCTGCTTTGCAAATGCCTGAAAATCCTTGACGGAACCCGGGTCCGTCGCAAGTATTCTTAACACCTGGCCGCTAGACATGTCTGTCAAGGCTTTCTTCGTGCGAAGAATCGGCAATGGACAATTCAGGCCTCTGGCATCCAATTCCTTGTCAAACTCCGTCATATGCTAAACCATTAAAATTGATTATTGGGCACTATACCAAAGTCGATTGAAGCGTAAAAGATTCTGCTCCACCCTATGACTCGCCGGCGGCAATCCCGCGAAGCGCGGTTTCTGGACCCGCTCGGGTCATTTGTTGACGCATAGATTTTTGAAATAAATTCGCGAGAAGTCATATCAGGAAAACGCATGACGAAAGAAGACGATGCAGGCGGATCCGACAACCGTTGGCTGGCATTTGTCACCAATTTGCCAACCGATGACCCCGCATCGCGCATGCGCGTTATGCGCACGCTGGAGTCACTGGGATCGGCGGTACTGCGTGAAGGCGTATTCCTGCTGCCTGACAACCCCACCACGCGCCAAAGCCTGACCAGGCTGACAGAGCACGTTGCACGATTGAATGGCACCAGCCATCTGCTGCTTGTAACCGCGCAGGATGACGCGCAAAATTTTCGCTTCCTCAGTATGTTTGACCGCGCCAAGAAATATGAGGAATTGATTCAAAACGTCCAAAGCCTCCGGACGGGGTTTGGCATTTCAGACCCAAGTTCCATTTCACGCGTTCTTGCAAAGCTACGCCGCGATTTCGAAGAAATTTCCGCGCTTGACTTTTTCCCCTCTCCTATTCAGGAACAAGCACTCGAAACGATGAGGAACACCGAGCGGGAAATTCTCGCGTTGATGTTTCCCGACGCCCAAAAGACCGTCACTGCCCAAAGCACGGCGGCCGAATTCCACAGGTGCACATGGGCAACACGAACACCCTTGTGGACGGATCGCCTCGCGTCAGCGTGGCTTATCCGCCGCTTTATCGATACCGAGGCCAGCTTCCTGTGGTTGGATAAATCCCAGAAATGTCCATCAGCAGCCATAGGTTTTGGATTCGAAGGGGCCAAATTTTCAAACTCAAAGTCCCAAGTGACCTTTGAGAGTCTGCTGCAATCCTTTGGACTGCAACGAAACGCGGCTCTCATGAAGGTCGCCGCGATGATTCGCCATCTTGACGGAACGGGACCCGCCGTATCGGAAGCGGCGGGCGTGGAAACCTTGCTGGAAGGTGCTCGAAGGCGCAGCGGCAGTGAAGACGACCTTATGTCTGAAAGCGAGAAAACCTTCGACCTGCTTTTCGAAGCCTATTCTGACGTAAACAAACATTTGTAAGAGCCCTACCGCAACTTCGCCTGCGTTGCCAGTTCGCCGCGCATTTCCCGCAACCGCGCTTCGATAACGGACAATTGGTAGAAGTTCCCGGCCCCGCTCTTTTGTGCCATCTGCAACTGATCTATTGCCGCCGGTATGGTGCCCATCAGATAATACTGTTCGGCAAGTGCCTGGTGCAGAAGCAACTGCTGGCCCGTCGCCGCAAAGGATTTTGCGCGCATTGCATACACCCGGGCATCCTTGCGCGGTCCTTTGAGCAATTCCTCTGTTTCAGACAATGCCAGTGCGTGCTCGGAGGAATCCTGTAACAACTCGATCAACGCATATCTCAAGGGCTGATAGCTGGGGAAACGCGATAATGCATTTCGCAAGCTTGAACGCGCCGCGACTGTTTGATTTTTCGCGACCTGCAAGCGTGCCGCAAGCATGTCGATCATGGGATGTGCAAGATTCAATGAGCGTAAATTTTCAAGCTCGCGCTCCGCTGCAGTGATTTTTTTGTCGCGGATCAGGGCGGCTGTAAGAAAATATCTTGCACTGGCTTCGGATGTATACCGCCGTTGCCGAAGTTGCTCTGTCGCGATTGAAACAGCCTCCTTGGAATCGCCCAGCCCTGCGCGCAATTTCGCCCTTATCAGGTAAAACTCAAGAGTGTCCGGCACCTGTTTGTAAGCCAAAGCTTGTGCCCGATTCTGCATGTCAGCCATGCGCTCCACGGAGAGCGGATGCGTGCGCAGGTACGCAGGTGCGTTGTTTTCGTGCAATCGGCCCGCTTTCTGCAGCCGTTCAAAGAACGCCGCCATGGCATGCACATCAAATCCGGCGTCATTCAACAGCTGAAATCCGACCCGATCAGCCTCTCTTTCAAAGTCCCTGGAATAATTTAGCTGCGCCTGAATCGCGCCCGCACTGGCGGTTGCGAAGGTCAACTGGGCAAGGTCAGGACTGGAACGCGCCGCGAGTAACGCGATCACCATTGCGGCTACACTCGCCACACTCGCGTCGCTTTGTTTGCCCAGCATACGGGCAATATGGTGCTGCGTTACATGCGATACTTCGTGAGCTAGAACCCCGGCAACCTCTGATTCACTCTGAGCCGCAAGCAACAAGCCAGTATGCACGCCGATATAGCCGCCAGGCATTGCAAAAGCATTGATGCTGTTGTCCTGGAGGACAAAAAATTCAAATCCTTGATGACGGTCAGGGCTTGCGGCGACTAGCTTCCCACCCAGTTCATTTACGTATCTTGTAACTTCCGGGTCATCGACAAAATTGGCATCCCGATATCGGAAATCCCGGTATGCTTCCTCCCCTATGCGTTTTTCCATAGACGCGGACAGAAACGCCCCTGCAGCGTCGCCCAGTTCGGGCAGACCCTGCCCGAGCGCTGCCGGGACCAGCACAATTATTGCCAACAGCAGAAAATTTCTCTTCTTCATCAACTTATGATAACGGTAAGCGCCATTAAGTTCCCGCGAAACATGCACTTGCATGGAATATTGGAGTGGTTTGCGGGTCTTGCACATCTATTAATGGTCAGTCTGCGCCAAACATGCGACAAGCAAAATCACCTGAAAGTTCGCGTCGAATGGTCTCGAAAAAGCCGCGTCAGCCCCTGACGCACTTCGACGCATCGGGAGCCGCCCATATGGTGGATGTTTCGGAAAAAGCCGAAACGCATCGTATAGCCGTAGCAACCGGCGAGGTACAGATGCGACCCGCAACGCTTCGCCTGATTGTCGCGGGAAAGGCAAAAAAGGGGGATGTTCTGGGGATAGCACGAGTTGCCGCGATTCAGGGCGCCAAGCGGACTTGTGACCTGATCCCCCTGGCGCATCCCATCGGATTAACACGCGTCGCCGCGGAGTTCAAAATTGATCGGCCGCGATCAAGAATTCACCTGAATGTTACCGCCGAGACACTTGGTCGCACTGGCGTGGAAATGGAAGCTCTGGCAGGTGTCGCGGCAGGTCTGCTGACAATCTATGACATGTGTAAGGCCGTCGATCGGGCAATGTTGATCACCCAAATTCATCTTGTGGAGAAATCGGGAGGCCAATCAGGACATTTCAAATGGTCGCGGCGACGTCGATCCTGAAATCAGCAATATGCGTGCTTTCGTTCGTTTCTAACACACCGGTTCTCGCCAGCGTTTTCCCGCTATCCCGCGCAATTAGAGTCTCGACAGATACTCTTCGAACATGCCTGGATCAAGATGGACGTCGCATTCTGAAATCCGCGAATTGGACTCAAAAGCCGGCTTGCCCTGCAAAAAAGTGAACTCCTGCCCGAGAGTGCAGGAAGGTCCGCAGTACCGAGCTGCCCGCACCACATCGGCGGTTACCATTGCAATTCTGGCTTGCGCAGGCGCCATGAATACGTTCGCCATGGCCGCCCCCTCCATGCCAACGACAATCTCCGCGGATTGAATCATTTGGAGCAGTTCCCGCACCAGCAGCGAATCAGCAGGAATTGCATGAAAACCGTGCCGATCAAGAATTGGGGCAATTTCCCGATAGTTGGCTAACCTCCGTGTCGGCATTTCCTGCCTCGTCAAAAATATGCGGCGAGGAGTATCCAATCCAGCGGCGATGGTCTTTCTCAGACTTCGCCGCAGATGCTCAAGCGCAAATGGAGCCACGAAATTCAATGGCGCCGACAATGATGCAACGAATAATTCATCGCACAGCGCCACAGAATCTTCGGCTAACCGTATCAATCTCGCATCCTCATATCCAAGCAGGCCAAGCAGCTCGCTCTGCCAACGGCTTAGGCCCGCTTGAACCAGGAGGGGGACATCCTTACTGACGGACCTTTGTTGATACGCCCATATTCTTGTCACGCATTCGAACGTCCAATCGAAAAAGCTCTCCGCGGCCCCAAGGTATGCACAGGGAATATCCACTGTTAACTGACGATCGGGAATCTTCATGAGCAATCGCCCGTCATCAGAGTAATGAATGATTTGGGGGCTCGTAAACGGCCGACGCAACGGTCGCGTCATCACACCTGCAATGCAGACCGCATTACCCCGGGAAAACAGCAAATGGTCACCCGGCAGGACACTGCATTTGTTCAGACCTGCGACAAATACATCAGGAGTATTGGGTTCAGGAATGTCCAGACCCTGGTTACCGGATGGGACGACAGTCGCTGAAAGAACTTTATGACGCTGCTCTCTTGCCACGCGCACCGATTCGGCTTGCTGCTCCTGGCACCAGGCATCAAACTGGCATAGCCTTCCACGGTCCGCATGCGCTCTCGCGACGCCGGTATCCGCGTCGCTCTTCACGAATGCCACCTGGAGGTGTGCGAGCGAACGATTTTCGTCCCCCAATTCGAACGCGGCGCGTGCTGCCGCCATTCTTAGACTGCTTTCGCCGGGACTATCCGAAACTGCCTGCTCGAATTCCTCTGAAGCCTCCGGTATTCGGCCCTGCGAAAGCAACAAGCTCCCCAGCAGCAACCTGGCTTCACCATGTTTCGGCTGCAAAACCAGTGCATTGCGAAAGCATTCCTCCGCCGCGGACAATTCCCCGTTTTCCTGATGTATCTGCCCCAGGTAAAAATATACCTGGAAGGATTTTTTTCCCATCAGGAGCGCATTCTTGAAATACGTCCCGGCCCTAGCATGTTCACCTGCCGACCACAGCGTCAAGGCAAGATTCAGATGTGCATCATGACGGCCCGGTTCCAGCCTTAATGCATGTCGCAGGCTCTGTTCAGCCGCAGGCAGGTTTCCAAGCGCGCGGTAGGCCTGACCGCAAGTCACATAGGCGACAGGGTTATCAGGATTGATGGCCAACGCCCTATTCATCAGTTCGATGGCGGCCTCACTGCTGCCGCGCAGGTATGCGATGACTCCGGACAATGTCAGCGCAGGCGCCATCCTGGCGTCATGCAACAGAATCTCCCTGAGCAAGCGCTCAGCGTGATCCAGGTCGCCAAGATTCAGCAGTCGATTCGCTTCTTCAAGCATACCATCCATGCTATGTGACCGCATACGCCCTCTGTATTCCGCCGACACGGGCTGTGGCAATACTGCCATCATCCCCCCGTGCGTTTGAGTTCAATCTACCGCATCCTGGCTGTTGATCAGTAAGGATTCCAAACGGTCAGAATTTGTTGCCGAGGGCAAAATCGTGACCGACCTTCAACAAACAGTTTCGCAACATTTTACTTGCACCAGCGTTTGATACTGTGACTTAGTTAATGGTAGTAGTGGGAAATCCCGTTAGAATTCCCCTGATTGATGGCGGCCGGCCCGCCCCACTTTTCCAGGGTATTGCCATCGTGCCGACTACAAATGCTGTGATACCCCTGTTCAAGGTCTTTCTGTCACCGCGCGAGCAGTTGTTACCACGCTTGGCTGACGTGCTGTACAGCGGGCAAATCTCCGAGGGTCCGCCAGTGGCGGAATTCGAAAGGCAATTCGCCCGCTTCGTTGGTCAGCAAGACGCGCTGTCTTTTTACTCGGGTACCGCCGCGCTTCACACCGCCGTCGTCCTCGCAGGTGTCAATCGTGGAGACGAGGTCATATCCACGGCCATGACTGCCGAGCCTACTAATCTGGCCATCCTGCACGCTGGCGGGACCGTGGTCTGGAGCGATGTCGATCCCTGTAACGGAAATATTGATCCGCAATCGGTGGAATCGATGATATCTCCCCGTACCCGGGCAATTATGGCCGTGCACTATGGCGGTATTCCTGTCAGCTTGGATCGATTAGGTGAAATTGCCGCGAAATGGAGCATCCCAGTGGTCGAAGATGCCGCCCATGCCCTGGGGGCGAGTTACGGAGGCAAGCTGATTGGCGCGCATTCGCGATTCGTCATGTATTCCTTGCAGGCAATCAAGCATATGACCACGATCGACGGCGGAATGCTGATTTGCCGGGATCCGGCGGACAGATCCAGAGGACGGCGATTTCGCTGGTTCGGCATGGACAGGGCTGCCCCTCGCACGGAATTGGATATTGACGAGGCTGGGTACAAATACCACATGAACAATGTCAATGCCGTCATTGGACAAGTGCAACTTGAAAATATTGCGCCGGTAATTGCGAAACACGTGGAGAACGGCAGATGGCTGGATAATGCGCTGAACAATATTGACGGCCTGCGCCTTTGCAACTGGGATGCCAAAGCGCAGCCGTCATACTGGTTCTATACCGTGCTTGCGGAACGCCGCGACGATCTTATGAAAGTGCTGTCTGATCGCGGGATTGGCTGCTCTCTCGCTCATAAGCGCAATGACTTGCACAGCATTTTCAGATCCAGCCGGCGGGATTTACCCGGCCTGGATTCATTCTATTCGCGAATGCTCCACATTCCCTGCGGTTGGTGGGTGACCAACGAGGACCGGGAATATATCGCGGAAACAATTCGACGAGGATGGTAAGGCGATGCCCGTTTCCATTCCCCTTCTTAAAACGCATTTGCCGGCCAATGCGCACCTTGCGGTCAAGGCCACTATTGAAACCGGACAACTTGCCTTGGGGTCGAACGTCGCGGAATTCGAAAAGCGATTGGGCCGTTGGTCAGGCGCAAATCGCGTTTGTGGAATTAGCGATGTTTCCGGGGCACTAACCCTCGCGCTGTACGTCGTCGGCGTTCGCCCAGGGCACGAAGTCATACTCTCGCCGATGACCTGCTTGGCGACCAGTATGCCGGTATCCAATCTTTTCGCCACTCCGGTATGGTGCGACGTGGATGCCGAAACCGGAATGATGGATCCCACACGGTTGCAGATGTTGATTACGGATAAAACCCGCGCAATTATCGTTTTTCACTGGTCCGGAGATGTTGCGAACCTTACGGAAATACGCCATGTGGCGAATCGCGCAGGCATTCCGTTAATCGAAGATGCGTCCGAAGCGTTCGGCGCTGAATTCAAGGGCGCCAGAATCGGGTGCGGAACTGCGGATTTCACTGTTATGTCCTTCGGCGCAGTGCGTCAATTGACATGCGGAGAAGGCGCCGCCATATCGGTCTCCGACGAGCGCAATTACGATTCCCTGCAAAAACTCAGACGCTATGGAATCAACAGCTCAAGCTTTCGCTTGCCCAATGGCGACTTGAATCCGGACAGCGATATTCCCATCGCCGGATTCAACTTTCCCATGAACAATATTGCAGCAACCATCGGGCTTGAACAATTTCACGATATTGACGCCATTGTGCAAAGGTACCGGGATAATGGTGCATATTTTCAAGACGCATTGGCTCATGTACCCGGGATCACCCTGCTCACCCGGCGAGAAGACGCGATTTCAGGTTATTGGACGTATTCCATGCGCGCGGAGAGGCGGGACGATCTGGTTCGCAAGCTTGTGATAAATGGGATTGGAAGCCAGCGTCTGCATTTGCGGAATGACAAATACTCCTGCTTTGCTTCCTCGATAAGCAAGGATCCATTGCCGGGCGTGGATATTTTCGATCGGGAAAACCTTTCAATCCCCTGCGGATGGTGGGTTGGCTCGCGGGAACGCGAAACCATTGCTTCCTGTATCCGTGCGGGATGGTAAACATCGAAACCGGATTCTGCCGTTCCGATGAATTGGAAACGGTACTTGGACCTCTTAACCAGGAGTTCATCTACTCTAGAGGAAGAAACGTCGAAGTTCAGTATCGTTTCCCGGGATTGAACAAGCCACAGAACTTCCTGGTCAGAAGAGTTGAAGGAGCAATAGTCTCCGCCCTTGCTCTCAAGAGGTTTGTCTTGGAAACAGCAAAGGAACAATACAATGCGGCCATGATAGGCCTGGTATGGACATTGCCTTCCATGAGAGCAAAGGGACATGCCGCGGCAATCCTGAATTTCGCTCGGTTGCAACTCATCCAGGAACAACGGGATTTCGCGGTGCTTTGGACCTCTCAACCACATGTCTACTCGGGTCAAGGCTGGATTGAAGCGGATTGCGGGCGATACGGCGTCCTTTCCGGGCATGCCGGCAATTACACCGACAATCCGATAAATCAAGCAAGCATCGATAGTATCCAGGAGATTCGCAAAGCATTTGCGCCCATGCGAATCTGCGGAGACGTTGCAGCCGAATTCCCGCTGCCCCTTCCTGCAACTCAATTACGCCTGTTAATAGAAACTGACGCCTATGCGATTATTGGACTGGCTAAAGATAATGCCTATGTATTCGATATTCTTGGAACGCCAAATTCACTGCAAGCTCTGTGGACTCGAATATCCGGATCAGGCAAAAACATTCACATGAATGTTCCTGCCGGCAGTCCCGCAGACGAATGGGTAACCCGGATTCTTCACACGAATTTGCCACCCAAGCCACTGGCCATGTGGCTGCCACTATCAGGGCGCGCTAGAGACTTGGATTACGCGTCGATTTACATTCCGATTATCGATAGACTCTAAATCGGCCGTCCCGTTGCATTGACTCTTACGCTGCCAATTCTACTCAAACGCTCTGACTTAACACTTGAAATCACTGATATTGCGCACTTTCGAGCAATGCTCGGTATGTGGTTTCAAGGCGGTGCACGAACCCATGCTCGTTCATCAACTCTGACGAGCGCAATCGATCTCGCATTGAATCGCGCAATGTGGCGACCCCGCTTTCCGCGAGATCAACGGCCTTTCGAACATACTCTTTTTCAGAGACTGCTATTTGCTCCTGTTGGCGTGCCTGCGCAATAATTGCGCTCGAAGATCTGCTAAAGCCGAAGTCTCCCGCAAGCGCGATAACCGGCAGCCCCATCCATAAACTTTCACATGTCGTGGCACCTCCGCAGTATGGAAACGGATCCAGTGCAATATCCGTATGCGCCATCTCGAAAAGGAACTCATTTCGTGGCAACCGTCCACGGATGTGCAGGCGTTCGGCTGCAATTCCACGCCTGAGGAAGGGCTCGACAAGGCGCTGTACTGTTGAGCCGTCGGGCACACCAATCAGTTTGAGCCGGCTATTCGGACATTGAGCCAGTATCTGGCTCCAACATTCCAGGACATTGTCATTGAGCTTCGCGACATGATTGAAGGAACCAAAAGACACATAGCCATTTGATTCACAAGGAGCGGCGATGATTTCAGGCACATCTTTAGGTGCCCGATAGCACCAGGACGCTGGGTCCAGGCGAATCAATTTTTCCTTGTGAAATCGATCCGCGACATTTGGCGGATCCATAAGTGAGTCGGTGATCCGGTAATCGATTGCTTTCATTCCTGTCGTGTTGAGGTATCCCAGCCAGGTAACCTGGATACCCGCCGGTTTCAAGGCAAATAGCCCGAGGCGATTTCCGCGCGTGTGCCCGGAAAGATCGACCAAAATATCGATCCGATCATGAATAATCATTTCGGCGACCTGATTATCGCCGAGCGAAAGCACATTTCGCCAGAGGACGGGAAGTTGTCGGATTTCGCGCGTCACATTGTCGGATTCGCTCTGATTTGCATAACAAAATATCTCGAATTCTTCCCTGAAGTGCCGTTCGAGTACGGGCAACAAGAATCGAACCACTGCGTGCTCGCGGAAATCTGCCGAGACATAACCTACGCGAATCCTGGCATCCGATTTCTTGCCTTTCCGCTGCCGCAACACCGCCATTTCGCCTATTTTGGCGTCAAATGGAGCTGCCCATCGCAGGTGATCCTCATAGTGCGTTTGCCGATCATGGTCCGGCACAGCATTGGTCATAAACAATGAATATTCCGCGCTTACAGCGTCGATTGGGTAATCTGGCGCAGGATTGAGATAATGCAACGCGCATTCGACCTCCCCCAGTTCGTAATACGCAAGACTGATCTGCCTGCGCGCATCGGCTTGATCGGGATCAATCTCCAACACTGCGAGGTAATGCGACACCGCCTCCCGATAGGCACGCCGTTGCTGCAGAGCCAAATGTCCAAGATTGAGATGCGCGGAAGTCAGTCCCGGGTCACATGCCGCCGCTTTCGAAAACGCATCTTTTGCAGCGTCGTATTGACCCAGTTCACAGTAGACGATCCCGATATCGTTATGCGCCGCCGCATCATTCGGCATAGTCAGAAGATAATTTCGATATGCGTCTTCCGCGGCAATCCAGTCATTGCGAATTCGTGCAGCATCTGCGACGGTTTTCAGCGAAGACTTGCGTAGGCAAACAAGTCGGCCAAGTTCGGCGATGAGACGATCCAGCATCGGAAAATGTCACATCCGTAATTGATTCGTGACTGCTTCGGCCTGCATCACGATTTCAAATATTATTTTGGACAAAAATTACCGGCTTGATTGCCACGATCACCTACCCGAGTTAGTCGCTCAGCCTCAAAATTCCCGGATTCTTGCTTATCTCCAAACCTATGGCATTGACTGCGGTTCTGATCGTACTGTCCCAGGAACCGATCCTTTCCTGCCTGATAATTTGCGCGACAGGATACCAAGGCAAATGGTCCCCTTTTTCCAGATATCGCCATTCGGTTACCGCCGGAGCCAGAACCCACACTTTTCTCCCTAGTGCTCCCGCCAGATGAACTGCTGCAGTGCATACGCTCAATACTCCGTCGAGGGCGCATATGAGCGCCGCAGTTTCGTCATAGTTATCGATGGCCTCAGGCCAATGCGTGAGCCTTATCCCGGGCTCATTGCGCAATCGTTTCAAATCCGATTCAACCGAATCATATTGAAGGCTGACGGCATTAACTGGCATCTTCAGTACCGGGACCAACTGATCCAATGGAATAGACCGAAGATGTTTCCGAGTAGCAATTGCCCCCCCTCGCCAGGACAGTCCCAATTTGAATCCAGCACCCAGATCGGCAAGCCTGGATTTCCAGTAACGAACGAGATTGGGGTCCGCCACAAGGTAGCCGTCGTGCTTGGGGAAGTCAGCCCAATGATTGCGGAAAAATCCCGGCAGATCACCCATGGCGATCTGGTAATCGATCAATCCCGCCGTTTTCAACCAGACCGGCTCCGCGCCAGAGGGCACATTTTCCTGGATATGCGCGCCGGGGAACGACCGTTTGAACAAGGAGACCAGTTTCGGGTTGCACTCGATGATGGTTCGACTGGAAAGCGCCATGACCTCCTGGAAGCACGACGCGAACATAATCTGGTCCCCGACACCCTGTTCACCATATATAAGAAGCGTCTTTCCTTTCAGGGACTCTCCGCGCCATTGGGGAAACCGATACGGACGTGCAATGGCAAATCGGCTGGAATGACGAGCTCCATAGTCGCTCCATCCCGCGGAAAATTCCCCTTGTTTTAGTTTCATGCAGGCCCGCACCAACCTTGCCTCGACATCGTCAGGTGCGATGGCCAACGCGCGATCAATAAAGCCATAGCCTTCCTGATGTCGTCCCTGCTCCAGGAGATTCCACCCTAAATTGGTCAGCGCCGGCAGCCAATCGGGGTCCGTCTCCAAAGCCCGGCGAAGCAAGGCATCGGCGCGTTCAAACTCACCCAATTCACGCCCCAGCACCAGGCCAAGCAGGTTGGCAACGCTCCGGTCGACCACCTCACCCTGCAAAAGAGGTTCAAGCGTGTTCAACATGGCTTGGTGATCACCAAGCCGGTAATACAAATCAGCCAAAACGATACTCGCCTCGCCGTGCCCCGCGCAGCGATTCAGGAAATCCGAAACCACGGCAATAGACTCATTCCCTCGCCCGAGAGCCTCCAATGCCTTGATCTTTCCACTGCATGCAGGGAAAAAATCGAATTTATAGTGCAATGCCAGGTTAAAGAGATCGATGGCCTGCTCCGCATCGCCGACGGCCAGCCAAAGCAGGCCCAGGCGGTAATTGAGGCCCGGATCTGCAGGAAAAGCCCTGAGCGCCAGTTCGATCACCGCCTTGGCATCATGCAATCGGCCCTGCGTCCGCAGCGCCTCGGCTTGCTCGCAATACTCCTGGGCGCTTGCAATTGAGCCATGCTCACTCTTGTCAGCTGGATTCACCCCGGCTGCATTGGCAATGATCGGCAATTCATGCGACTCAGACAAGGAATCGTTTGGTGCTCGCGCCTCTTCCTGCCTTGGCGGCAATGCTCCTCTACGTTCGAGTCGGTCCCTGACCCACGCAAACATCATCTCATCCACGCCTGCCCGTTATTCACGTACCGCGAACAGCATCGCATCCCGTTCGGCTCGCCACATATCTGCATAACTGCAATCCTTGTAGGCCGGAAAATACGGCCCCCCAATCGTGAAATGAACCAGCGACGCGTCTTGGTCCGGCGAGTCGTATCCTACCAAGTGATTCCAGCGACCTGGTAACTCGCCAATCAGGGCATCGTTTTCCAACCACTTGAATTGGTGCAATTCCAAGCCGCTCGCAGAATTGACATATTCCGGAGCCAAATGCCTGCATCGCGAGTTGTTGAAGATCATGACGCTGGACCAGTTTTTCTTTTCATATGCCACCTGTTCAGAACCGAGAAACTTTTTTTTCTCCGTTGGCCGGTGATCATGCTTGACTACCTGAACGGCATATCCCGAATCGCGCATTGCCCACAGTTCAGCTATGTTTCCGAGCATCAGCATGTCGCAATCCATGAAAATGCTCCATCCGTCGTAGCCGGAAAGATAGGGCGTAAGAAACCTGGAAAAGGAAAAATCCGTGGACTGAAGCGGGTGCCGCTGTCGCGTCAATACCGTCGAAAGCTGCGAGAGCATTATTGGGGTGATCGAAACCGGCGAGGAACTACGTCTCAAAATGCTGTAAGTAAGTACGCTAGCGGCGACCGTTTCGCGCGGATCAAACCCGATGAATACACGAATCATGTCTTCACCTTTGAATGTCTGTCACCAGTAATAAGCGATGAATTATCGGAGAATAAAAAGAGGGTACATTCCATTTCGAGTCCCGTCAGCACCATGGTCAACAAAAAGCGGAATAGTTGGCGTCCGGAACGATAACCTGCACTGCCAAGGCAGCGTTTATAATACGATTGGAACTTACAAAGACGAGGCAGCGCACACCTGCCGAAGAATGGAAGAGGTCTCATGTTCGCCCAGCTTTTTTCGACCAGCAAGGTTAATGAATTCGCCAAAAGTCTGGCCACGGATATTGCGAAACGCTATCCGCCAGCAATCGCCAACAACCCGGAACAGATGGTCTCGCATAAGAGGCTGACAACAATTCTGGAGGAGGCGTTTAATCGTGCCGCAGAATTTCAGCAAGAGCAGAAACTCGGTTGGTTCAGGCGCGCGAAACTCGTCAACGAATTCCAATGGGAGTTGAAGGAATTTGGGTACGAAAAGAAGTTCGTTGAAATGGCCGCGGAAGGTCTGCTTGTCTATGTGACTCGCGGGTCGAATTCTACCCGGGGAAACTAATTGTACTGAACAAAGGGGCCGCATTTTCGCAACTGAGCCCCTTGCATATCCCCAATTCAGCGGAAACACGCTGGATTCCATCTTTCGCATAGATACTTGTTCAGTATCTCCCTGACTATATTGCCGCTGCCTTCAGTTCCAGCGCCTTTTCCCATCGCGATGCAATTTCGAATGGAAGATACGTTTGTCGAATTAACAGCTGACCGGCCTCGATTTGCTTGACGACTGAATCAGGGTGCGCCAATGCCCAATCCATGCCTGCAAATAAATCATCACCTATCCAGGCGTAATCGGCGAATTCCAGGTAAGAAGGCACTGGATGCGCGAGAACGTAGCGCCCGGCATGTAACGACTCGGTAACCCTATTTGCGCTCTTGCTGCGCTTTCGGGAATTCTGCAGAGTGGCGGGAATGATCACTAAATCACAATTTTGAAGCGCCGCTTCGGCGGTTTCAGTTGCCCATTCAACATGCTGGACGCGTACGCCAGAATCAGCCGCCCTCCGTTCTGCGACCATTTTCTCGACCCCGAATCCGGCCGCCGTGACGATATTGAAATCGATGCATATCGACCTTGTACGTACCCATTGGTCGAGCGCCGGCAAGAACTCTTGCACCTCATCCAGATTGCTTTGGTGACCAAACCATAGTATCCGCAGCGCACGAGCGCCACCATGGGATTTCTCGGATCCCACTTCCATATTTGGATTGGGCTCGAATCTTGGTCTGTCTCCCCGCCCCTCAACGGGGTCGGGGACAATTTCCACGTCCTGTGCGCCAGCCTGGCGCGCCAATGCCGCCAACTGGGTCGTGCTGGTCACTATCCTGTCCGCCGTTCGAACCATGTTCCTCCAATACCCGCCCAGCAATTCGTGATCGAACCTGTCCTCACAGATATCGGCAATTACCCTTATACCGAGCGATTGCGCACGCGCCGCGAGCGCGAGATGCTTTCTCGCCGATTCGAGAACCGCACGCGGATCGAAAAGGGACATTTTTCCGAAAACCGCAGCAGAACTTCCGGCAAGCAACTCGCCCGTGAGGTGCGCGTCCGCCTCGGGACTAATTACAACGTTTTCAATTCCTTTTTTTTGAAGCTCGCGTGCGGGAATAAGCGTCCGATAGCGAATGCTCGCAATATGGCTATTCAGATTCTCATGCAGCGGGCCAGTCGGCAAAGCCTGGGAAATCCAGGCGATTTTTCGTGGTTCACTCAATCTTGTCCCGCACTTTTTTCGGCCGGATATTCAGGGTTGATAGCCCGGAATTCGACTTTCATTGACTTGGTCGATCTGTGCGGCATCCAGAAACCGTTCGGCGTATTTCAAATAGACCTTTTGGCGAACGAAAATATCGAACAGATCCGGGTCTATGTGGCCACCTTTCTTGAAATTTCCAAGGATAGCCAGTGACTCCGACAAGGTCTTCCCGCTTTTGTACGGCCGGTCTCTTGCCGTAAGCGCCTCAAAAATATCGGCGATTCCCATGACTCGTGCCTGAACAGACATCTGCTCTCGAGTCAGCCCCCGCGGATACCCTTTTCCATCCATGCGTTCATGATGGCCGCCCGCGTACTCCGGAACATTGCGCAAATGTTTTGGCCATGGCAACGCCTCCAGCATCTTGATGGTGGCGACAATATGATGATTGATAACCTCGCGCTCTTCGTTGGTAAGCGTTCCGCGCGCGATGTTCAGATTTTGAATTTCATTGTCCGAAAGAAAATTCGCGGTTTTCCCCCATGGATCTGTCCAATGGCAGGTAATGCCCATTTGCCGAACACGCTCCTGTGCTTCGGGCGACATTGCCTCGCCACCAACATTCGCGTGCCTGAGAAATTCCCGGTCATCCTCGTATTGCCTTACTTTTTCGAGAAAGCTCTGCTCAATCTCGTCGCAGCGCTTGTGTCGGGTTGATTCGTCCATGCTCGCATCGGACGACAGCTTTAGCTTTTCCTCCAGTGCAGCAATGCGCGCATCGCGCTTGAGCACTTCGAATCTTGTGTCAATCATGTTTATTCTGTCGAAGATGGTCTCAAGCTTTGTCGCCTTGTCGACCACGTGCACCGGGGTAGTTATCTTTCCGCAATCATGCAACATGCCCGCGATCTTGAGCTCGTA
>Ga0209343_10002802_pt1 | contig 22335 bp, 16 predicted proteins | sample RifCSPlowO2_02_FD_184026 | JGI IMG/M metagenome (GOLD analysis project Ga0209343, IMG submission 184026) | Groundwater microbial communities from Rifle, Colorado - Rifle CSP2_plank lowO2_0.2 (SPAdes) (version 2) | ecosystem: Environmental > Aquatic > Deep subsurface > Groundwater | place... | reverse complement strand
CTGGTTTGCCGCATGACTTATTCGCTCAATACCCTCCATCCTTCTTCCTCTTCCCCCGCATCCGTCCGAACCGCCACAGGCATGGGCCGTTTCGGCAGTGAGTTGGCATTGGTCGCGGGCTTTTTCTTGTTGGCCCTGTGGCTGGTGGCCTTGCTGAGTTATTCACCCCAGGACGCGGCCTGGTCAACGTCGGGCACGGGCGCAGCGGTGCTGAACCGGGCGGGGAGTCTGGGCGCCTGGATTGCCGACCTGAGTTATTTTTTGGCGGGCTTTTCTGTCTGGTGGTGCGTGGCCGTGGGTATTCGCGTGTGGTTGTCGGTGCTGGCCAAGCGCTTGCGTGGGGACGATGTGGGTGGCGTGCGCCATCGGTTTGCCTTTTGGACCGGCTTTGTGCTGCTGCTGTACGCCAGCGGTTCGTTGGAGTGGACCCGCTTGTACAGCCTGGAGGCCCGCTTGCCCGGCCACAGTGGAGGGGTATTGGGCTATTTGGCGGGTTCTTGGAGTGTGCAGTGGCTGGGTTTCTCGGGGGCTGGCTTGGTGGCGATTGTGCTGGGCATTGTGGGTTCTTCCCTGGTTTTTAAATTCTCCTGGGTGCGTCTGGCCGAGGCCATCGGCGCCTGGGTGGATTCCAAGGTCGAGTCGCGGCGCGAACAGCGCGAAGTGGCGCAAGACAAAGAGCTGGGACTGCAGGCCGCCCGCGAGCGCGAAGAAATTCTCTTGGAGGAGCACGAAGAAATAGCGGTGCACCACCCCAAACCGGTGGTGATTGAGCCGGTGCGCATCGAGCTGCCGCCCAGCACCCGGGTCGCCAAAGAGCGGCAAAAACCCCTGTTCTCCGAGATGCCCGACAGCAAATTGCCCCAGGTGGCCCTGCTGGACGGCGCACTCTTGCGCCAGGAGACCGTGGCCCCCGAAACGCTGGAGATGACCAGCCGCATGATCGAGAAGAAGCTCAAGGACTTTGGTGTGGAGGTGCGGGTGGTGCTGGCCTCGCCCGGCCCGGTGATCACGCGTTACGAAATCGAGCCCGCCACGGGTGTCAAAGGCTCGCAGATCGTGGGCTTGGCCAAGGATTTGGCGCGTTCCCTGAGCCTGGTGTCGATCCGCGTGGTGGAAACCATTCCCGGCAAAAACTACATGGCGCTGGAGCTGCCCAACGCCAAGCGCCAGTCCATCACCCTGTCCGAAATTTTGGGCTCGCAGGTCTACCACGAGGCCAAGTCCCTGCTGACCATGGGCCTGGGCAAGGACATCATCGGCAACCCTGTGGTGGCGGACCTGGCCAAGATGCCGCACGTGCTGGTGGCCGGTACCACCGGCTCGGGCAAGTCGGTGGGCATCAACGCCATGATTTTGAGCATTCTGTACAAGGCCGAGGCGCGCGACGTGCGCCTCTTGATGATCGACCCCAAGATGCTGGAAATGTCGGTCTACGAAGGCATTCCCCATTTGCTGGCCCCGGTGGTGACCGACATGCGCCAGGCGGCCCACGGCCTGACCTGGTGCGTGGCCGAAATGGAGCGCCGCTACAAGCTGCTGAGCAAAATGGGGGTGCGCAATCTGGCGGGCTACAACGCCAAGATCGACGACGCCGCCTCACGCGAGGAATTTATTTACAACCCCTTCAGCCTGACGCCCGAGGCGCCGGAGCCTTTGCAGCGCCTGCCGCACATTGTGGTGGTGATCGACGAGCTGGCCGACCTGATGATGGTGGTGGGCAAGAAGATCGAAGAGCTGATCGCCCGCTTGGCGCAAAAAGCCCGCGCCGCCGGTATCCATTTGATTTTGGCCACTCAGCGCCCCAGCGTGGACGTGATTACCGGCCTGATCAAGGCCAACATCCCCACCCGCATTTCCTTCAAGGTCAGCAGCAAGATCGACAGCCGCACCATCCTGGACCAGATGGGGGCCGAGGCCCTGCTGGGCCTGGGCGACATGCTCTACATGCCCGGCAGCGGCATGCCAACCCGGGTGCACGGCGCTTTTGTCAGCGACGAAGAGGTGCACCGCGTGGTCAGCTACCTGAAGACCCAGGGCGAGCCCGACTATGTGGAGGGCGTGCTGGAAGGCGGCACCGTGGACGGTGAAGACGGCGAGGGCGGGGAGCTGGGCGGTGGTGGCGGTGAAAAAGACCCCATGTACGACCAGGCCGTGGAGGTGGTATTAAAGAACCGCAAGGCCAGCATTTCCCTGGTGCAGCGCCACCTGAAGATCGGCTACAACCGCGCCGCGCGTCTGGTGGAAGACATGGAAAAAGCCGGACTGGTCAGCGCCATGAGTGGCAGCGGCCAGCGGGAAATTTTGGTGCCTGCGCGCGCCGAGTAAGCAACAATTTTAGGATGGGGAGTGCCATGAGAATCCGTGCTTTTGCTATTGTTTTAATAGCTGCTTACGCAGTATCTGCGGGGGCTACAGGCCTAGAAAGCCTTGAAGTTTTTGTCAAAACGGTCAAAACCGGCCATGCCGACTTCACCCAGGTGGTGACGGCGCCCGCCAAAGACGGACAGGCGTCCCGGGCCAAAACCTCCAGCGGAGTCTTCGAATTTTCTCGGCCCAGCCGCTTCAAGTTCGTCTACAAAAAACCGTTCGAGCAAAGCATCGTGGCCGATGGCCAAACCCTGTGGCTGTATGACGTGGACCTGAACCAGGTGACCGCGCGCAAGCAGGCCCAGGCCCTGGGCTCCACGCCCGCCGCCCTGATTGCCGCCGCGCCCGACCTGCGGGCCTTGCAAGCCGACTTCACGCTGGCCGATGCACCCGACCAGGACGGCCTGCAGTGGGTGCTGGCCACGCCCAAAGCCAAAGACAGTTCGCTGCAGAGCGTGCGGGTGGGCTTCAAGGACGGTGCCTTGGCGGTGCTGGAGATGTTGGACAGCTTTGGCCAAAAATCGACCATGCGCTTTAGCGCCTTCCAGGCCAACACACCGCTGGACGCGGCCAGCTTCCAGTTCAAGCCGCCAGCGGGCGCGGATGTGATTCGGCAGTAGTTGCAACGCCACCGCCGCTTATGACCGCTGTTGCTTCGTCTCACCAGCCGCTGGCCGAACGCCTGCGCCCCCGCACGCTGGCCGAAGTCATTGGCCAGCAGCACCTGCTGGGCGAGGGCATGGCGCTGCGCCTGGCTTTTGAGTCCGGCCAGCCGCACAGTTGCATCCTCTGGGGGCCGCCGGGCACCGGCAAAACCACCATTGCGCGGCTCATGGCCAGCGCGTTTGACGCCCAGTTCATCAGCATCAGCGCGGTGCTGGGCGGGGTGAAGGACATCCGCGAGGCGGTGGAGCAGGCCTTGGCCGCACGCGAAGGGCTGGAGCCACGGCGCACTATCGTGTTTGTGGACGAGGTGCACCGCTTCAACAAAAGCCAGCAGGACGCGTTTTTGGCCCATGTGGAGAGTGGCCTGTTCACCTTCATTGGCGCCACCACCGAGAACCCGTCGTTTGAGGTGAACTCGGCGCTCCTGTCGCGGGCGGCGGTCTATGTGCTGCAGCCGCTGGCCGAAGAGGATCTTAAGCAAATCATCGCCAGAGCCCTTGCAGATACTGCGCAACCAGCTATCGAAAGCATAGCGGTTGACCGCCTCATTGCCTATGCCGATGGCGACGCCCGGCGGCTGCTGAACACGCTGGAGACCTTGACGGTGGCGGCCAAACAGGAAAAGGTGGGCGAGATCACCGACGTGTGGCTGCTCAAGGTCCTGGGCGAGCGCATGCGCCGCTACGACAAGGGTGGCGAGCAGTTTTATGACACCATCTCGGCCCTGCACAAAAGCGTGCGTGGCAGTGACCCCGACGCCGCCCTGTACTGGCTGATGCGCATGCTCGATGGCGGGGCTGACCCCCGCTACATGGCGCGCCGCCTGGTCCGCATGGCCACCGAAGACATCGGCCTGGCCGACCCGCGTGCCCTGCGCCTGGCGCTGGATGCTGCCGAGGTCTACGAGCGCCTGGGCTCGCCCGAAGGCGAACTGGCCCTGGCAGAGTGTGTGGTCTATCTGGCCGTGGCGGCCAAGTCCAACGCGGTCTACAAAGCCTTCAACGAAGCCAAAGCCTTCATCAAAAAAGACGGCACCCGCCCCGTGCCCATGCACCTGCGCAATGCGCCCACCAAGCTGATGAAGCAGCTGGACTACGGCAAGGGCTACCGCTACGCCCACGACGAGGAAGGCGGCTTTGCCGCGGGTGAGCGCTACTTGCCCGACGGCATGGCCTCACCCGGCTTTTACCGACCCGTAGAGCGGGGCCTGGAGATCCGCATCGCCGAGAAGCTGCGGCGTTTGCGGGAGCTGGACCGCAAGAGCGAGGGCGGGGCGTAAGGGCGCGGCGTTGGAACGCGGTTTGGCCGAGCGCATCCGGCCCAAGGCGGACACCCGTCCGCCGAAGGCTTGCCCCACGGTTTGCGCATCTGCCGCCGGCATCGCCAGTGCTTCGAAGGCTTCCAGCGGCAGTGGGCGGCTGAACAGATAGCCCTGCATGAAATCGCAGCGGTGCACCGTGTTCAGAAAATAGCGCTGCGCTTCGGTCTCCACACCTTCGGCGACCACCTTGAGCTTCAGGCTGTGGGCCAGGCTGATGGTGGCAGCGCAGATGACGACCGCACCGTCGTTCGACTCGATGTTCATCACAAAGGAGCGGTCGATTTTGATCTGGTCCAAGGGCAGCTGGTTCAGGTAGGAGAGTGAGGAATACCCGGTGCCAAAGTCGTCCAGTGAAAACCCCACACCCGCCCGTTTCAGGGCGTGCATCTTGGCAATCACATCGTCCACATCCGCCACCAGCAGGCTCTCCGTCAACTCCAGTTTCAGCCTTTGGGGGTTGGCCCCGGTGGTTTTCAGCACGGTCAGCACCTCACCCACGAAGTCCAGTTGGCGGAATTGGTGGGCGCTGATATTCACGGCAACCATGAGGTGGGCCAACCCGGTTTGCTGGGCCCAACGCGCCAACTGCCGGCAGGCGGTTTCCAGCACCCAGTGGCCCAGGGGCAAAATCAGGCCGGTTTCCTCTGCCAGGGGAATGAATTCGGTGGGCGGCACCATGCCGCGTTGTCCATGCTGCCAGCGCACCAAGGCTTCGGCCCCGACCAAGCGGCCCTCGCCATCGACCTGGGCCTGGTAGTGCAAGACAAACTGTTTCTCCCGAACCGCAGCGCGCAAATCCTCTTCCAAAAGTACACGGGCGGTCACCGCGGCCTGCATCGCGGGGTCGAAAAAGCGCAGGGCGTTGCGCCCCCTGGACTTGGCCTGATACATGGCAAAGTCGGCCTGCATCATCAAATCGGACATGGCCTCCTTGGGGTTGCCAAACAGCGTTACGCCGATGCTGGAGGTGCAGTGGTAGTCGTGGCCGTCGAGTAGGTAGGTCTGGTTGAGCGAGGCCAACACTTTTTCACCAATGGTCTCCGCCTGGGTGGCTGCTTCATCGATGCCCGGGCTCAGGTTTTCCAGCAAGACCACAAATTCGTCGCCACCCAGGCGGGAGACGGTGTCGCCCTCACGCACACAGGCCACCAGGCGCTGGGCCACCAACTGCAACAGCAAATCGCCCTTGTCGTGGCCCAGTGTGTCGTTCAGGGTCTTGAACTTGTCCAGGTCGATGAACATGAGTGCCCCCCGGCGGTTCAGCCGCTGGGCGGTGGCCAGGGCCTGGTGCATGCGGTCCATCAGCAGCCGCCGGTTGGGCAGGTGCGTCAGCGGGTCGTAGAAGGCGAGGTGTTTGATCTCTTCCTCCGCCGCCTTGCGTTGGGTAATGTCGGTTTGTGTGCTGACGTAATGGGTTGTCACGCCTGCATCGGTCTTGACCGCCGTGATGACCATCCATTTGGGGTAGATCTCCCCGTTTTTGCGGCGGTCCCAAATCTCGCCCTGCCATACGCCGGTGGTGCGCACACACTCCCACATGGCCGTATAAAAGGCGGTGTCGTGGCGGCCCGAGCGCAGCAGCCGCGGTGTCTGGCCGACGGCTTCCTTTTCGGTGTAGCCGGTGTCTTCGGTGAACATGCGGTTGACCCGCAGGATCACGCCCTTGGAGTCCGTCACGATGATGCCGACCTGGGCCTCGAACGCGGTGGCTGCCACCCGAAGGTCGGCTTCAATGCGTATGCGGTCCGTGATGTCTCGCAAAATAACGGTGAGGTAGGTATCCCCGTCCGCATCCAACGGGGAAATCGACGCTTCCACCGGGAACTCCTCACCATTGGCACGCACGCCGGTGATGACACCCAGCCCGTCCATGCGCCGGGCGGTCGTATCTGCGGTGCTGAAGGTGCGGAAAGGGTCGGCGTGCGCCGTCTGCAAGCGCTGCGGCAGCAGCAGCTCCAGCGGCGCGCCCAGCACATCGCTGGCATGGCGGCCAAACATCTTTTCGGCGGCCTGGTTGAACAGGGTGACGCGTTGTGTGTTGTCCACCATGATCAGGGCATCCATGGCGAAATTGATGAAGCCCGTCAGTTCCGCTTGCAGGTGGTTGCGCACCCGGTCCGCAGCCGAGCGGCGTTGGTCGCTCTGGCGCAGCCTGTCTGCAGTGCGCCAGACAAACATACTGGACAAGGCCACGTAGATCAGGGAAACCAGGGCGACACCGAACTCGGAGCTGTAGAGCCCCCGCCGCTCGCCCTGGATGCGCAGCCAAATGATGATGAAGGGGGCCAGCACGGCCAGCGGTAGCAGTCTGCGGGCCATAACCCCGCCAAGGGTGTCGCAGGTCACCACCGCCATCAGCCCTTGCTGCGGCCGCGCCAACAGCACCCCCAGATTGACCACCACCAATCCGGCCGCGGTGCGCAAAGCAGCGCTGGAGTAAGCGCCGACACCATACAGCGAGGTCACGCCGTAGGCATAACCAAGAATGACCAAGACACCGACCATGGCGCCTACCAAAGCTGCTATTTGTGACCCCGCGTGGGCGCCAGGGCGGTCCAGCAGAAGCAGGGCCACCCCGGTCAGTGCCAAGCCCATGGCCGTGGATTGGGGCATGTGTCCCATGCCAAGATCCGCCACCAGCAGGTGTTCAGCGAGTGTCAGCAGCCCCAGTAGCACCAGCAGCGCTGCCGGGACGCGCTGGATACGGCGCCACAGGGTCGCCTGGGCTTGGTAGCCCACTGCGCACAGAGCCCCACCGGCGAGAACGAAGCCCAGGGCCGTGTCGGTCTGCAGCATCTCCCAGCCAAACAGGTCGGCCAAGCCGAGCGCAATGGTGACCAGCGCACAGAGCCGGGCAGTGCTCTCAAAGCGCAGGACCAGGGCCAAGTTGTTTGTTTCGTCACGCACGGCGCCCTCCCATTCGCCGATTGTTGCCCATGCCGGCGGGCGGAAATTGCGAATTGTCATGGGACCACAGAGGCCCCTTCAGCGGCTCAGCGCAGATTGCCGGTGTGCCCTAGGGAGTAGCGACCGGGCTGCGGCCAGACCGTCAAACCGTGGGGTTCTCCCCCCACTTTGACGCGGTCCACCTTGCCACTGGCCGTGTCGATGCGGTACACCACGTCGTCGAACCGGCCCGACAGCCACAGGGCTTTGCCATCCACGCTGACGTTGCCCATATCGGGGCTTCCACCCCCGGGAATCAGCCACTGCGCGGTGACCTTTCCGGTTGCAAAGTCAATCACCGTGACGCCGCCCGCCCCGTGTTTGCGCCCATGAATGCGGTGGGTGCCACGGTTGGCCACGTAGAGCAGCTTGCCGTCGCGGCTGGGGTACAGGCCATGGGCGCCCACGCCAGTGGCCACAAAGTCCACTTCTTTCATCGTGTCGCCATCCACCACATGGACCCCATCGGCCTCCATGTCGGCAATGTAGAAACGCTTGCCGTCCGGGGAAATGCGAATGTCCTGCGGCATGCCCTTGGTACTGGTGCAAATTTCACTCTGGCTGGGGTCAAAAGGTTGGTTGGTGGCTTCTTTGAAGCGTGTGCGCGGCATGGCCAGCTTCAAATACCCCAGGACACTGCGCTTGGCGAGGTCAATTTTGGCCACGCTGCCGTCAAACTCACAGGTGAACAGCGCGTATTTGCCGTCGATGGAAAAGTCCGCATGGTTGATCCCGCCGCAATTCGGCGTATCAATGGCGTATTGCAGTTGCATGGACTGCGGGTCCCGGAAGTCGAGCCGCTTGCGGGCCTCGGCCACGATGATGGCCGACTTGCCGTCGGGCGTGAAATACATGTTGTAGGGGTCATCCACCGGGATAGATTTGCCGGCTTTGCCCGTTTGCGGGTCAATGGGGGTGAGGCTGCCGTCCGTGCGCCGCTCGGCGTTGTTGGCAACCCATAAGGTCTTCAAATCCCAGGACGGAACAACATGCTGCGGCGAGGCCCCAACCTGGATACGGTCCACCACCTTGCGCGTGGCCGGGTCGATGACATACACACTGTTGGAGCGCAGGTTTGGCACATAAATACGGCTTAGATGGTCTTTCACCGTGGCACTCAGGTGCGCGGGGCCGGTTTCGCTATAGAGGTTTGTGGTGGAAACGACGGGTGGCATACCGGCCACCGTGGCGATGGGGGTAGGCATGGGCGCGACCGCCGACGGCGGTGTTTCAGCGTTGAAAACGGTGAACGCGACAAACGCTGCCACCGCTGCTGCGACAGACACGCCGACGAGCCACTGGGTACCTGATTTCATGGTCATGGGATCGTTAAAAAAAAGATGAGGAACTAACGGTGCGCGCGGACTGCGCTTTGAATTGCGCCGACGGAGGTTTCAATGATCTGCACCACCCCGAGTTGCCCCAATTCCGCGGACGAGGGGTGGGGGTCGCCGTAAACGCCATCTTTCTGGGTAAAACGGGCGGAATTCGCCAGCAATTCACTTCGCACCAAACTTTTATCCACGGCCAGCGCCAGCGAGGTGTCCGCCAGGCCCGCGTGCAGCCCAATCACGTAATCGCTGTGGCCTTTGGCCTTGAGCGCGGCGGTATAGCTGGTTTGGGTCACCTTGTAATAGTCCAGCAAGGCATGCACTTTGCAACTGGCATCGTTGGACCACTCGCGGTTCAGCCGGGTGGCCACTTTCTCTTCATTCTTTTGGTAGCTGCCGTGGTCGCCCAGGAACACCACATCGCGAAAGCCATGTTGTTTGAAGCTGCGGGCGGTGGATTCGAGCATGGATTCAAAGGCGGCATCTGGGATGGAAATCGTGCCCGAAAACCGCATGTGCGCAGCAGGCGGATGGATAGACCCCTCCGGCACATAGGCCATCACCGGTGCCACCAGGGCGTTGCCCAGGCGCTGGGCAATCTCTCCGGCCAAAAACCGGGCACGCACATTGTGCTTGCCCAACACCATATGCGGCCCATTTTGCTCGGTGCCGCCAATCGGGATCAGTACGGTCGTGGTACCGGTAGCTACACGGTCGCGCACCTCGGTCCAGGTCAGCTCTTCCAGATAATGGCTCTGGGCGCCTGCCGCGTGGGTGAGTTGTGAGGCCACCAGCAGCGCCGCCAGGCTCAGCATGCGTCTGGTCCACCCCTGGAGTGGGAAGGGGTCTGGGTATTTATTCAGCATGGAGGGACTGGAAAAAAGCGGTCATGGGGGGTATGGACAAGCGGGTGCGGGCACGGAAGTGCAACCACTATAGAACGTGGCTTGTGACACCCCGTTGACACAGTGGCCCCTTATCTAACAGATGCAGTCACGTTTGTGCGCCAGAATGATGACCCTCAAGACACACCAGATAACTGATTGATTTTCATGGCGGTTTTACGCAGGGCAATCACTGAGAGCCAACTGCATACCCATCCTCCATACCCAACACAAGCAAGAGAATAAATGCCAGCCACCGAACTCATCGTCACCTCTCTGGGCCAAGTAGGGGGCAAGGAATTGCTGGTGCCCACCGGCAAAGAAGGCAGCTTCTATCCCCACGTGCAGGACTGGGTCACGGGCCAGCTCAAGGCCAAAACGCCGGTGAAAGACGTCAGCACAGCGGTCCTGGTCAAAGGGATCAAGCAGTGGGCGGTGTACGAATGGAAATCTGGTTCCAAAACCATGCGAACGGTTTTCAAGATCACTTAGCCGTTCCCGGTGGGGTTCTCCGCGCAAACCTCCCGCACACACCCACGCAGCCAGCGGTGCGCCGGGTCGGCATGCAACCTGGGGTGCCAGAGCATGGAAACCGTGATCTCCGGCGTGGGGATCGGGAGTGGGAAGCTGTGCATGCCGGCGCGCAGGTTGCCGGTGTGCCGTTCGGGCACGCTGGCGATCAGGTCGGAGGCGCGGGCCAGGGCCAGCGCGGTGGAGAAGCCACCGACGATGGTGACGATCTCCCGCTCCCAGCCCAGCGTATGCAGGGCCTCGTCTATCGGGCCCTTGGCCAGACCCCGCCGTGAAACGCTGACGTGCCGGCCCGCCAAATAGCGCGAGACGTTGATCTCACCCTGGCTCAGTGCGTGCCCCGTGCGCACAACGCCCACAAAACGGTCGCGGAACAAGGCTTGCACCCGAACCTCCGGGCCCGTTGCATTGCCCACCACGCCGGTTTCCAGATCGACGCTCCCCTCGCGCAGTGGCGCGCTGTCTTTGTTCGTTTTTTGCACGAAGCACAGGCGCACGCCGGGCGCTTCTTGGCCGACGCGTGCGAGGAGGGCCGGCCCGAAGTTTTCCACAAAGCCATCGCTGGTCCGCAGGGTGAAGGTTCGCACCAGCTGCTGGAGCTGGATCTGCTCGGCCGGGCGTAACACCGCTTCGCCGTCCTGCACGAGTTGGCTGACCCGCTCGCGCAGTTCGAGCGCCCGGGGTGTGGGAACGAGGCCGCGCCCGGCCCGGACCAGAAGTGGATCGCCCGTGGTCTCCCGCAAGCGCGCCAGCGCGCGGCTCATGGCCGAGGGGCTCAGCCGCAGCCGCCGGGCGGCGCGCGCCACGCTGCCTTCCTGAAGCAGCACATCCAGGGTGACCAGCAGGTTGAGATCGGGTGTAGACATGCATCCACCATAGCGCAGTTTGGCCGTGGCATGGCGTTGAACGCACGAACACAGTGCAAATGGTGCGTCTTCCGCTTTACCAGACAAAAACCTACGCTTGACCTATCTGCTCCATTTCGGGAGTTGCCATAGAACGGAGTTCATTTTGAAAACAAGCATTGCAAACCCAGAGGTGGCAGTTTCCGTCCGCTGGGCGCTCGCCAGCCTGTCGCTGTCCATGCTGCTGTCCTCGCTGGGCACCAGCATCGCCAATGTGGGTTTGCCGACCTTGGCCCAGGTGTTTGATGTATCTTTTCAGGAAGTCCAGTGGGTCGTCCTGGCTTATCTGCTGGCCATCACCACGCTGATCGTGGGTGTCGGGCGCTTGGGTGACCTCATCGGCCGACGCCGCTTGCTGCTGGTCGGCATCGCCTTGTTCACGGTGGCGTCCGTCCTGTGCGGCCTTGCGTCCACGCTCGGCCTGCTGATTGCCGCCCGGGCGGCGCAGGGGCTGGGTGCCGCCACCATGATGGCGCTGACCATGGCCTTTGTCGGCGAGACGGTGCCGAAGGCCAGGGCCGGCAGCGCCATGGGGCTGCTGGGAACCATGTCCGCCGTGGGCACCGCGCTCGGACCGTCGTTGGGTGGTGTCCTCATCGCCGGGTTCGGCTGGCAGGCCATGTTCTTTGTCAACGTGCCCCTGGGCCTTGTGACCTGGGTGCTTGCGCGCCGCTACCTGCCGGTGGATCGCCAGGGGCCAAAGACGGGCAGGCCCCGGTTTGACCACCTGGGCACGCTGCTGCTGGCCTTGACGCTGGCGGCCTATGCGCTTGCCATGACCACCCGTTCGGGCGACGGACGCGGCGGTTTCGGCACGCTCAACCTGGCGCTGTTGTTGGCGGCGGCCATCGGCGTGGGGCTGTTCGTGTGGGCGGAGACAAAAGCCGCTGCCCCTTTGGTCCGTTTGGCGATGTTCCGCGCCCCAGGCTTCAGTGCCAGCCTCGCCACGAATGCGCTTGTTGCGACGGTGATGATGGCCACCCTGGTGGTCGGGCCGTTCTACCTCGCGCGTGCGCTCGGGCTCAGCGCGGCGCTGGTGGGGCTCGTGCTGTCGATTGGCCCGGTCATTTCCGCCTTGACCGGCGTCCTGGCCGGTCGCTTGGTGGACCACTGGGGCGCGCCAGGCATGGTCATTGCCGGACTCGTCGCCATGGCGGTGGGTGCGTTTGCGCTGTCCGGGCTTGCGGCCCTGTTCGGCATGGCGGGCTACATCGCCGCCATTGCTGTCTTGACCCCCGGTTACCAACTGTTCCAGGCCGCCAACAACACGGCCGTGATGGCAGATATTCCTGCAGACCAGCGGGGCGTTCTGTCCGGCATGCTCAACCTGTCGCGCAATCTGGGGCTTATGACCGGAGCCTCCGCCATGGGCGCGGTGTTTGCATTCGCCTCCAGGGCGGCCGACATCACCACGGCGCGCCCCGAGGCGGTGGCCACCGGCATGCAAACGACGTTCGCCGTTGCGGGGGCGCTGATCCTCGTCGCCCTGGCCATCGCGCTGGGAAACCGTGTTCTCACCGCCCGCCCTTCGCGCCCCGCAGAGCTGTCCTGACGCGCACACCCCGCCTGCCCTGGATGGGTATGGCGTACTTCTACGCCAGCGTACTCCTACTTAAGTTCAAACCCGCTTACCTAAAACGCGCACGCTGACTAAGCTTCGGGGCCTGGATTCGTGCGTTGGCGCGTGTCGTTTCACTCTTTACCGCCGGAGGTCAATTTGACAAATATGTGCATTCTTCATGGGTGTGGCATGGCCCACCCAACGTAAGCCAACCGGCCCAGGTCTGGACGCCCCAGGCGGCGTAAACCTCCTGCGGTCTCAGAGGGTGCCCAGCCACCCCGACGTGGCCCGCAGGCGGCCTCTTTGTTCTTGATTCATCACTTTTCCACCGTGCCGGTGGGAGGTGTGTATGCGCGCGTCGGACTTGCGTCCGACCACTTCAATGTGTGTTGTTTGAACCCCCCTAAGGAAAACAAAATGAAACCCTCCTCTCATATCAACACCCGACCGGTGCCGACCCTGTTGGCCAGCATGTTGGGCAGTGTGCTGGTGCTCGGTTGCGGCGGCGGCAACGGCTCCGATACCAATGCCCTGCCAGACGGTGCCACGCAATTGAGCCGCACCGCCTACCCGGCCAAGGTGGTGGGTAGTGGCAGCACGGCGGCCACGCAAGACCTGTTGACCGGCGGTGTGGGCAAGAGTGGCATCGTCAATACCGCCGCGCTCCCGGCCTACGCCGACCCGGCGGCGCCCACGGCGGACGAATTGCGCCGCAACGCCTTGATTGCCAACTACCGCGGCCTGGTGGACAACACGGTCAAGGGCGGGTATGGCGTGCTGTACGGCCCCAACATCGACCGCAACGGCCAAGACACCCTGGGTGAAGGTCTGGTGCCCGGGCTGGAATACGTCGGTGTGTTGGACGACGGCAGCGGCCAAAAGAACGTGGGCATGGCGGTCCAGATACCAGACAGTTTCGATGTCAACGCGCCGTGTATCGTGGTCGGGCCATCGTCCGGCTCGCGGGGGGTGTACGGGGCCATTGCCGCCGCTGGCGACTGGGGCCTGAAGCGCGGTTGCGCTGTGGCCCTGACCGACGCCGGCAAGGGTATGGGCTTGTACGACCCCAGCGACGACAGTGTGCACAAGATCGACGGCACCCGTGCCAGCCGCACCGTGGCGGGCACCTTGTCCCACTTTGCCGCCAACCTCACCGACGCGGCGCGCACCGCCTTCAACACCGCGTTCCCGAATCGCCTGGCGCTGAAACACGCGCACTCGCAGAAGAACCCGGAGAAGGACTGGGGCAGCGACACCCTGGCGGCGGTCGGCTACGCTTTGTATGCCCTGAACCAGGAATACGCACCCACGGTGGGCCAGGCCAAAGGCGTGCGCTTCACCGCAGCCAACACCCTCATCATCGGGGCCGCAGTCTCCAACGGTGGTGGTGCCGTGCTACGCGCGGCCGAGCAAGACAGCGGCGGTTTGATCGACGGTGTGGTGGCGTTCGAGCCCAGTGCCCAGCCCGCCACGACCAGCGGCTACGGCGTGCAATTGGCCGGCGCGGCGGTGGGCGGTTATGGCAAATCGCTGTTGGACTATTTCAGCTTTCAAAACCTCTACCAGCCTTGCGCTGCACTGGCCAGCACGGCGGTGATGAGCGAGACTTCGGTGTTCAATTACATGTCGCTCGTGGGCATGAACCCGCGCGCCACCAACCGTTGTACAGCCTTGGCGGCCAAGGGCCTGGTGGCGGGCACCACCACAGCGGAGCAGGCCAGCGATGCCTTGGCCAAAATGCGAAGCTATGGCTGGAACGCCGACCAGGACCAGATGCACAACGCGCACTACGGTCTGGGAAACGCCGCCATCATCGCGATGATGTACACCAACGCCCTGGGCCGCCTCTCGGTGGCCGACAATGTGTGCGGCATGAGCGCGGCGGCGGTTGATGGCACCGGTTCCCCGGTGGCCATCAGCACCAACGCCAAGGCTGCCAGTTACGCCACCGGCAACGGCACCGTCAATGGCACACCCGCCACGGTGGTCTACAACGACTCGGTGGGCGGTGCCAAGTCGTGGGCCTTGGGCGTCTCGCCGTCCAGCAGCCTGGCCGACTTTTCGCTGGACGCGGCGCTGTGCCAGCGTGCGCTGGTGACCGGTGTGGATACCGTGACCCAGGCCACATTGGGCACCACCAGCACACCAACCAAGGCCCAGAGCGACGCGGTGCGCACAGGTTTGGCCGAAGTGCTGTTGAACGGCAACCTGCGCGCCAAACCGGTGATGATTGTCGCTGGCCGCGCCGATGCCCTGGTGCCGGTGAATAACTCGGCGCGTGCTTACACCGCCTACAACCGGCTGGTCGAAGGCAGCGCCAGCAAACTGCGTTACATCGAAGTCACCAATGCACAGCACTTCGATGCGTTCATCCCGTTCTCTGGTTTTGACAACCGCTATGTGCCCCTGCATGCCTACTTCACGCAGGCCATGAACGCGATGTACGACCACCTCAAGACCGGCGTCGCTTTGCCGGCCAGCCAGGTGGTGCGCACCACGGCGCGCGCAGGGGCCGCCGGGGCCGCAACGGCGATCACGGCGACGGACGTGCCCGCCATCAGCGCTGCCCCCGTGACGGCGGACCAGATCGGTTTCGTCGGCACCTCGGTCAACGTGCCCAACTGAAAGCACACCCATGCACACACGTCGTTGGAGTGGTGTGGTCGCCTACGCGCTGCTGGCTTGGGCCAGTGCCGCGCTGGCACCCCTTCAGGCAGCCGAGTTGGTGGTGGCGCAGGTGGCCCCCTTGTCCGGTGTGCTGGCCAGCACCGGCAAACAAATGGTGGTGGGTGGCCAGGTTTACTTCGACTCCGTCAACGCCAAGGGTGGCGTGCACGGTGCCAGGATCAAACACCTGGTGCTGGACGATGGCTACAAGGTGGACGACACCCTGCGCCTGACCCAGGAGGTGCTGGCACGCAGCGACGTGGTGGCCTTGTTCGGCTTTGGCGGCACCGCCAATGTCGGCAAGCTGCTCAGTGCCGGGGTACTCGACGCGGGGGGCGCGGCGCTGGTGGCACCCTACACCGGTGGCGAAGTACTGCGCACCCCGTTCAACCCCTGGATCTTCCATGTCCGCGCCGGTTATGCGGACGAAACCGAGCATATGGTCAAGCAGGTCACCACACTGGGAATGACCCGCGTGGCCGTGATGTACCAGGACGACGCCTTTGGCAAGGCCGGTCTGGCCGGGGTGGAGGCCGCACTGGCCACGCGCCAGCTCACGTTGACGCTGGCCGCACCCTACGAACGCAACACCGACAAGGTGGACGAAGCGGTGCGCCGAATCAACGCCTCGGATGCCCAGGCGGTCATCATGGTTTCGGTCAACCGCTCGACGGCGGCCTTTGCCAAACGCTACCGGGCCGCGGGCGGCGGTGCACAGCTCTACAACATCTCGGTCGTGGACCCGGCGGAACTGATCAAGTTGGGCGGCATCAGGAATATGCGTGGCCTGGGCATCAGCCAGGTAGTGCCCTATCCATTTGCGCCCAACACCGCCGTGGTGCGCGAGTACCAGGCCGCGCTGAAAAAATACGCGCCCGGGGAGTCGCCCAACTACACCAGCTTTGAAGAGTTTTTGGGTGCCAAGGTACTGGTCGAAGGCTTGCGCCGCGCCGGGCCCAGCCCGACCCGCACCAAGGTGATCAAAGCGCTGGAATCGATGGAACGCTTTGACATGGGCGGTGCCGCCGTGGGTTACTCGGCCAACAACCGCGTCGGCTCCCGCCTGGTGGAGATCACCGTGATTGGCAGCTCCGGCAGGCTGCTGAAGTAGCAGCCACCGTTCATCAGCTCAAACCAACCAGCTTGGCGATCATCTCGTTGGCGGTTTGGGCACCCACTTTTTTCATGATGCGTGCACGGTGCCCGTCGATCGTGCGCGGACTCACGCCCAGTGAACGGGCAATCAGTTTGGTGCTTTGGGCGGCCGCGAGTTGGCGCACGATTTCGCGCTCCCGAGGGGTCAGGTTGACCCCAGCCACACGCCGTGACGAGATGTCTTCAAACATCCACACGGCGCGGGCAAACGGCTGGTCACGCCGCAGAGAACGGCCCGCCGCATGGCACCAAAATAAACGCCCGCTGCGGTGCCGCATGATGCGCTCGTCGCTGTATATGCCGGTTTTTTGCATGACGGCCAGGCCCTGTGCACCAATGCTCTCGAACTCGCTGCGCGAAGGGTAGAGGCAAGCGAAGGACTGGTTCTGCAACTCCGCCGGGTCGTAGCCAAACATCTCGGCAAAGGCCGTGTTGCAGCGCTCGATCAGGCGTTCTCGCGAAATACACAAACCCACCGGGGCCAGGTCAAACACCAGCCCGAGTTCGTCGTCTGCAGGCTCCGAAGTGACCGATGTGGCTGCGGATCGGACCGCATGGGAAGGGTGTGCTGGGGTCATGAGGTAGTTGTACGTCTGTCAGAAATGACTTGGGTTTTTTACACTGGCGCACGGTAACAAAGAACAGGAGATTTGTCATGGGTGTTTGTATGGTGGGCTGGGCGCATTCGCCGTTTGGGCGTCTTGATACGCTGGATCTGGAAGGCCTGATTAGCGGCGTGGCGCGGGAGTCCCTGCGACACGCCGGCATGGGCGGCGATGCAGTGGACGGCATCTGGCTGGGGCAACTCAACGGTGGATTTGTGCCGGAGATCTTTACCTCATCTTTGGTGTTGCAGGCCGATGATGCGCTGCGCTGGAAACCTGCGACACGCGTCGAAAACGCCTGTGCCTCCGGGGCCGCCGCCTTGTACGCAGCCTGCGATGCGATTGAGGCCGGCCGCGCCCGCGTGGCGCTGGTGGTGGGCGCCGAGAAGATGACCGCCGTGTCGGGCCCCGAGGTCACGCGCGTCCTGGGCAACGCCTCTTACGTGAAGGAAGAGGCGGCGCTTGGCCTGACCTTTCCCGGCATCTTCGCGCAGATTGCCCAGGCCTATTTCGAGCGCTACGGCGACCACTCCAGCACACTGGCGCAGATCGCCGCAAAGAACCATGCCAACGGCGTGCGCAACCCCTGGGCGCAAATGCGCCGCGACCTGGGTTTTGATTTCTGCAACACGGTGTCCGACAAGAACCCCCTGATTGCAGCGCCCCTGCGCAAGACCGATTGCTCCATGGTGTCGGATGGCGCGGCCGCTGTGATTCTGGTGGACAGCGCGCTGGCCAAGCAGTTTCCCCGCGCCGTGCGCTTGCGCGCGCGGGCCCAGGTGAATGACTTTTTGCCGATGTCACGCCGCGATGCCGTCGCTTTCGAAGGCCCCCGGCGGGCCTGGGCGCAGGCGCTGGCGGCGGCCGGTTGCAGCGTGCACGACCTGTCGCTGGCCGAGGTGCACGATTGCTTCACCATCGCCGAGTTGCTGGCCTACGAAGCCATGGGCCTGGCCGCTCCGGGGCAAGGCGCACGGTTGTTGGCAGAGGGCACCGTGGCAGCGGGTGGCAAGCTGCCGATCAACCCCTCCGGGGGGCTCAAGGCCAAGGGACATCCGGTGGGGGCCACCGGCGTGTCCATGCATGTGCTGGCCGCCATGCAGCTGATGGGAGAAGCCGGGGAGATGCAGGTGCCCCAGGCCGAGCTGGTGGGGGTCTTCAACATGGGCGGCTCCGCCGTGGCCAACTACGTCAGCATTTTGGAGCGCGCCCGATGAATCTGGTGCAACTGCTGGTGCGTGCGGCGCGCGTGTTCCCCGATCACACGGCGGTGCTTCTGGGCGACCAAGCCGTGCTGAGTTACCGCGCGTTGGCCGAGCGTGCAGCACGTCTGGCCGGCCATTTTTCCCACACGCTGGGTTTGGAGCCAGGGGAACGGGTGGCGGTGTACATGCGCAACCACACCGCTTACCTGGAGGTGTTGTATGCAGCCTGGTGGGCAGGTCTGGCGGTGGTGCCCATCAACGCCAAGCTGCATCCCAAAGAGGTGGCGTTTATTTTGGACGATGCCCAGGCCGCCGTACTCGTTGTGTCCGATGACTTGTGTGACAGCGTACAGCCCGTGTGTGCGCAGGTGGCCAGCTTGCGCCAGGTATTGACGCCCGGCCAAGCGGACTACCAAGCCGCCATCGCGGCGCAGGCATTGGAGCCGACGGACTGCGCGCCGGACGATCTGGCCTGGTTGTTCTATACCTCGGGCACCACGGGCCGGCCCAAGGGCGTGATGCAGTCACACCGCAACCTGCATGCCATGACCGCCTGCTATTTCATGGACGTGGACGAGGTCAGTTTCGACGACGCCATCGTCTACGCTGCCCCGATGTCGCATGGCGCGGGCATGTACAACTTTGCCTTTGTGGCCAAGGGTGCGCGCCACGTCGTTCCCGCATCGGGTGGCTTTGACCCGGCCGAACTGGTGGCCCTGTCGCAATCCGTCAAGCGCCTGTGCATGTTTGCCGCACCCACCATGGTCCGGCGTCTGGTCGAACATGTGGAGGCCACGGGCGCGCCCTGCGATGGGTTTAAAACCATTGTGTATGGCGGTGGGCCGATGTATGGCGAGGACATCACACACGCGCTGGCCACCATGGGGCCGCGCTTTGTGCAAATCTACGGCCAGGGCGAATCGCCCATGACCATCACCGCTTTGTCGCGTGCGCAGCACAGCGACACCAGCCATCCCCAGTGGCAGGCCCGCATGGGCTCGGTGGGCGTGGCGCAGTCGCTGGTGGAAGTGCGAGTGGCCGGAGCCGATGGCGCGTCGGTGCCGGAAGGTGAGACCGGCGAGGTGCTGGTGCGGGGCGAGCCGGTGATGCGCGGCTACTGGCGCAACCCCCAGGCCAGCGCGAACGCCTTGCGCGACGGCTGGCTGTGGACGGGCGACCTGGGCGCACTCGACCACCACGGCTTTTTAACGCTCAAAGACCGCTCCAAGGACGTGATCATCAGCGGCGGCTCCAACATTTACCCACGCGAGGTGGAAGAGGTGTTGCTGCGCCACCCCAATGTGCGCGAAGTCGCCGTGGTCGGCCGGAGCGACCCCGAATGGGGCGAGGTGGTGGTGGCCTTTGTGGTGGGGCAGGACGTGCACCCGCAGGAGCTGGACGCCTTGTGCCTGGACCACATCGCACGGTTCAAGCGGCCCAAGCAGTACCACTTTATCGACAGCCTGCCCAAGAATAACTACGGCAAGGTTCTCAAAACCAGGCTGCGCGAAATACACGACAGCCCTTCGGCACTACCCCACACTGACTAGGAACCTATTATGTTGAACGGACACACCGCCCTGATCACGGGCTCGACCCAGGGCATTGGACTGGCGATTGCACAAGCACTGGCCCGCGCAGGTGCCCACATCGTGCTGCATGGCATTGAGCCGCTGGACCAGGGACAGGCCATCGCGGCGAAACTGGCCGCGATGGCGGGCGTGCGCACTGCCTATGTGCGCGCCAACCTGGGTATCGCAGAAGAAGCCGCAGGCGTGGTGGCCGCGGCCGAGCGGGCGCTGGGCGCACTCGACATTTTGGTCAACAACGCCGGTATCCAATACACCTGCCCGATCGAGAATTTTCCAGCGGAACGCTGGGACGCCATCCTGGCGGTCAACCTGTCGGCGGCTTTCCACACCATGAAAGCGGCGGTGCCGGGCATGCGTGCGCGCGGCTGGGGCCGCATTGTCAACATTGCCTCGGTGCATGGCCTGGTGGCCTCCGTGAACAAGGGCGCTTATCTGGCTGCCAAACACGGCTTGGTGGGCCTGTCCAAGGGGGTGGCCCTGGAGACAGCCGCCGAGGGCATCACCGTCAACTGCGTGTGCCCCGGCTGGACGGACACCGCCATCATCCAGCCCCAAATCGAAGCCCGTGCGGCCCAGTGCGGCGGTGACCGCGCCGCAGGCATTCGCGACCTGTTGGGCGAGAAACAGCCCAACCTCACCCTGCTGCCGCCCGAGCGCATAGGTGATGTGGCCGTGTTTCTGTGCAGTCCGGCAGCCGTCGGCATCACCGGCGTGGCGCTGCCGGTGGATGGCGGCTGGACCGCGCAGTGAGGCAGCTTGGCGTAGGCTCCCGTCTGGGTCTCCATTTCGGTGTGCAGCAGTTGCTGCTCGTGGGCTTGACCGCTTTGGCGGTGGCTCGTCTGGGCGGCTTGGGTAACAGCGCCGCGCAGGTGCTGGCGGTGTTCGGATTGCTGTCGCTGGGGATCTCCACCGGCTTGGCCTGGTGGGTTCACCGCACCATTGCCACACCGCTGCGCCATGCCACCGGAATTGCCCAACGCATGGCGGAGGGCGACTTGAGCCAGCCGTACACGGCGCAGGCCCACGGCGAACTCGGCGCGTTGCAGCGGGCTTTGCAGGAAACCAGCGAGCGCATGTTCCGCATCGTGGCCGACGTTCGCCTGGGCACCATGGCGATTGCCGCCACCTCCGGCGCGATAGCGACAGACAATGGCGCGCTGGCCGCGCGCACGGAGTCGCAGGCCAGCTCCTTGCAGGAAACCGCCGCCACCATGGAAGAGCTGACGGCGACCGTGCGGCAGAATGCCGACAACGCCAAGCAGGCGAGCCAGTTGGCCGCCACCGCGACCGACTTCGCCACTCGGGGTGGCCAGGTGGTTGCTCAGGTGGTGGACACCATGGGGTCCATCCGCGACAGCTCGCGCAAGATTGGCGACATCATCGGCGTCATTGACGGCATCGCCTTCCAAACCAACATTCTGGCCTTGAACGCCGCAGTGGAGGCGGCGCGCGCCGGTGAACAGGGACGCGGCTTTGCCGTGGTGGCGGCCGAAGTGCGCAACCTGTCGCAACGCTCGGCCACGGCCGCCAGGGAGATCAAGGCGCTGATCGGCGACGAAGTGGAAAATGTCAACATCGGCAGCCAATTGGTCGATGGTGCCGGCCAGACCATGGGCGAGATCGTCGCCAGCATTACGCGGGTGGCCAGCATCATGCGCGAGATTGCCGCAGCCAGCGTGGAGCAAAGCGTAGGCATTGATGAGATCAACCAGGCCGTGATCAACACCGACACCCTGACGCAGCAAAATGCGGCACTGGTCGAGGAAGCCTCGCGCACCGCAACGGGCCTGCAAGAACAGGCGGTGGCCCTGTCGCAAGCGGTGGCCATTTTCAAACTTGGAACGCGCGAGTTTGGCAGTGCGGAAGAAGCAGTGGCGATGGTGCACAGCGCCAGGGCCTATCTGGATGCGCAGGGTAGCCAGGCCCTGATCGACGAGGTGAACAAGATGAACCAAGGGCGCTTCATCGACCGCGACCTGTACCTCAGCATTTACAGCCTGGCCGGTCAGTGCGTCGGCCACGGCACCAACCGACGCCTGCTGGGCGCGCAGGCGCTCACTTTCAAGGACCTGGACGGCAAGTTCTTCATCAAGGACATTCTGGCCACCGCCCAACGCGAAGGTGCGGGCTGGGTGGAGTACCGATGGAGCAATCCGGTCACCCGGGAGCCCATGGTGAAGTCCGCCTATTTTGAGCTGTCTCAGGGCCTGATCCTGTCCTGCGGCACCTACCGGAGCTGACAGGTCCAGCCCACCACCCGCCCTTCGCGCCCCGCAGAGCTGTCTTGACGCTCACACCACCGGCAACGTCCCCGCATGTTTCACTTCTTTGAGTGAAAAGCTGGTGGAAATTTCTTTGACCCCCGGCAGACTGCCGATCTTGGCGCGCACCAGTAGCGAGAACGATTCCAGGTCCGGGGCAATGGCCTCGATGAGGTAGTCGTAGCGGCCGGACAGGTTGTGGCAGGCCAGCACCTGGGGCAGGGCCACCACTTCGCGCTCGAAAGCGGCGATGACTTCGGGCGTGTGGTTGTTCATTTGCAGATGCACAAAGCCGGTCACGCCGTAGCCCAGCTTTTTGCGGCTCAGGTGGGCGTGGT
>Ga0209343_10002801_pt1 | contig 22335 bp, 23 predicted proteins | sample RifCSPlowO2_02_FD_184026 | JGI IMG/M metagenome (GOLD analysis project Ga0209343, IMG submission 184026) | Groundwater microbial communities from Rifle, Colorado - Rifle CSP2_plank lowO2_0.2 (SPAdes) (version 2) | ecosystem: Environmental > Aquatic > Deep subsurface > Groundwater | place... | reverse complement strand
TGGAAGTGGTCGTGGACCGGCTGAAGGTCAGGCCCGAGGTCAAGCAGCGCCTTGCCGAGTCGTTCGAGACCGCGCTGCGGCACGCCGACGGGCGGGTCATTGCGCTGCAGCTCCCAGCGGAACCATCCCTCACCCCTACCTCGTCTCCCGGGGCAAGTGATTCCCGCCGATCCCTCACCCCTAGCCCCTCTCCCAAGAGGGCGGATCCTTCCAGATCCCTCACCCCCGACCGCTCTCCCGGAGCGAGTGAATCCCGCCCAGCCCTCACCCCTAACCCCTCTCCCGGGGGGAGAGGGGAACAAACAGATCGCTTGCGCGATGAGAAAGGGATTGAGCACCTGTTTTCGGCGAAGTTCGCGTGCCCGGCATGCGGTTATTCGCTTCCCGAGCTGGAACCGCGGCTGTTCTCGTTTAATAACCCGATGGGCGCCTGCCCGCGCTGCGACGGCCTCGGAACGATCAGCTTCTTCGACCCGCGCCGCATCGTCGCCTTTCCGGAGCTCTCGCTCGCCTCCGGCGCGATCAAGGGCTGGGACCGCCGCAACCAGTTCTACTTCCAGCTGTTGCAGGGCCTCGCCGCGCATTACGGCTTCGATATCGAGGCGCCGTTCGCGGCGCTGCCCGAGGCGGTGCAGAAGGTCGTGCTGGAGGGTTCGGGACGCGACAGGATTCGTTTCGTCTATGTGGGCGATCGCGGCAACAAGTTCACGCGCGAACACGCGTTCGAGGGCGTCATCCCCAATCTCGAGCGCCGCTACCGCGAAACCGACTCGCTGGTGGTGCGCGAGGAACTCGCGAAGTTTCTCAACACGCAGTCCTGCCCCGAGTGCGGCGGCACGCGCCTGCGGCACGAAGCGCGCAACGTCACCGTTGCCGGGAAAGCCATCTACGAAGTGAGCGCACTGCCGCTCGCGCAGGCCACGCGCTTCTTCGAGAGCGTGAAGCTCACTGGGGCGAAGCAGGCGGTCGCCGAGAAGATCGTGCGCGAGATCCTGAACCGGCTGCAATTTCTCAATGATGTCGGGCTCGACTACCTGTCGCTCGACCGCGCCGCCGACACGCTTTCGGGAGGCGAAGCGCAACGCATCCGGCTCGCGAGTCAGATCGGGTCGGGGCTTACCGGCGTCATGTACGTGCTCGACGAACCCTCCATCGGCCTGCATCCGCGGGACAACGCGCGTCTGCTTGAAACGCTTGCGCGCCTGCGCGACATCGGCAATTCGGTGATCGTCGTCGAGCACGACCGTGAGGCGATCACGAGCGCCGACCACGTCGTGGACATGGGGCTCGGCGCCGGCGAACACGGCGGACGGGTGATCGCCGAGGGCACGCCCCGGGACATCGCCGCGCACGCCGGATCACTCACGGGGCAGTACCTGAGCGGACGCAGGCGCATCGAACTCCCGGCGCTGCGCCATCGCGCAAACCCGGCCCGTCAGGTGGTGATCGGCGGCGCCACCGGAAACAACCTCAAGCATCTCACGGTAAAGCTGCCGGTCGGTCTGCTGGTGTGCATCACCGGTGTTTCAGGGTCCGGGAAGTCCACGCTCGTCATCGACACCCTCTATCACGCTGTCGCGCGCCATATTTATGGCAGCGTAACCGAACCCGCGGCGTTCGAGTCGATCGATGGGTTGGACTGGTTCGACAAGGTGGTGAACGTCGATCAGAGCCCGATCGGCCGCACCCCCCGTTCCAACCCCGCGACCTATACCGGGCTGTTCGCGCCGATCCGGGACCTCTTCTCCGGCGTACCGGCAGCGCGCGAGCGCGGTTACGGTCCCGGAAGGTTTTCGTTCAACGTCAAGGGCGGGCGCTGCGAGTCGTGCCAGGGCGACGGCGTGCTGAAGGTGGAAATGCATTTCCTGCCGGACATCTACGTACCGTGCGACGAGTGTCGCGGGAAACGCTACAACCGCGAAACCCTGGATATCCGGTACAAGGGCAGGAACATCCATGAAGTGCTCCAGATGACGGTGGAGCAGGCGACCGAGTTCTTCGCCGCGGTGCCGGTCGTCGCGCGCAAGCTCCAGACAATGCTTGACGTAGGGCTGGGCTACATCACGCTCGGTCAGAGCGCGACCACGCTCTCGGGCGGCGAGGCGCAGCGCGTGAAGCTCGCGCTGGAACTCTCCAAGCGCGACACCGGCAGGACGCTTTACATCCTCGACGAACCGACGACCGGGCTGCATTTCCATGACATCGACCTGCTGCTGCGCGTGTTGCGCCGGTTGCGAGACCATGGCAACACGGTGGTCGTGATCGAACACAACCTCGACGTGATCAAGACCGCGGACTGGATCATCGACCTCGGTCCCGAAGGCGGCGACGGCGGCGGGCGCGTGATCGCGGAGGGCGCGCCGGAGGACGTGGCAAAGAATAAAGCGAGCCATACGGGCCGCTACCTCAAGGCTGCACTTGCGTGAGAGCGTGAAGTCGTGAGATCGTGAGAGGGGTACAACCCGAGCACGCAATCGCCGGCCACGCCACCTTCGCTCTCCCGCCCTTCCGCTCTCCCGAATTCTTGCCCTCCCGCTCTCCCAATCTCACGGATTCATGAACATGTCCCCGCGCGACCTTCTGCTCGGCAGTTTTCAGGCGGCTTTGTCCGCCGCCGATCCGCTGAAGATCGTGCCCGCGTATGTGCCCAAACCGCCGCAAGGGCGCACGCTGGTGGTGGGAGCCGGGAAAGCTGCAGCCGCGATGGCGCTCGCGGTGGAACAGACCTGGCCGGCCGACGCGCCGCTCGATGGATTGGTCATCACGCGCTATCAGCACGGCCTGTTGACCAACCGCATCACCGTGATCGAAGCGGGTCATCCGGTGCCGGATGAGGCGGGGGAGACGGCGGCAAGAGAGATTTTGCGCCGCGTGAAAGGGCTCACTCCCCACGATCTTCTCCTGGTGCTGCTCTCCGGCGGGGGATCGAGCCTCATGTCGCTGCCGCTTGAGGGCATCGACATGCCTGCGCTCAAGGCCACGACGCGGGAACTGCTGAGCTGCGGCGCGCCCATCCAGGACATGAACACGGTGCGCAAGCACCTGTCCGCGATCCAAGGCGGCAGGCTCGCCGCCGCGTGCCGCGCGCCGCTGCTCGCGCTGATCATTTCCGATGTCACCGGGGACGATCCCACGCACATCGCCTCGGGACCGTGCGCACCCGATCCGACCACCTATCAGGACGCACTCGACATCTTCGGGCGCTTCGAGGTGAGAGCCCCGGACACTGTTATCGCTCACCTGAACCGGGGTGCCAGAGGGGCACTCCCCGAGACGCCAAAGCCCGGGGACAGGATCTTCAGGCACGTTGAGAACCGTGTGATCGCCACGGCGCAACAGTCGCTCGCCGCTGCCGCCGCGTTCTTCGCGAGTCATGACGTGCAGCCGGCGATCCTGGGCGATTCCGTCACCGGAGAGGCACGAGAAGTCGCCAAGGCATACGGCGCGCTCGTACGGCAGGTGATGCTGCGTCGCTCCCCATGGGCGCCGCCCGTGGCGTTAATCTCGGGCGGCGAGTGCACCGTCACGGTGCGTGGCAAGGGCCGTGGCGGGCGCTGCGCCGAGTTTCTGCTCTCCCTCGCAATCAACCTCGGGGGCGCGGAGCGCGTGCACGCTCTTGCCTGCGACACCGACGGCACCGATGGCTCGGAAGACAATGCCGGCGCCATCCTCACCCCCGACGCGCTGCGCCGCGCGGAAAAGAGGAAACTCCGCGCTGATCGATTGCTCCACGACAACGACGCCTACGCCTTCTTCAGCGCGCTCGGCGATCTCGTCGTCACCGGCCCCACCCGCACCAACGTCAACGATTACCGTGCCATCCTGATTCTGTGACACCGCCGCTGCGACCCGCCGCGGCAATTCGCCAAAAGCACGACGACGCCGTCGAGTTTCCATCACCCACTCCGCCAATACACTCCGGCGAAACGTTAAATCTTTCCTCGCCCGCTGACCGAACCGTGACGCAGTTCACGGCAGCGCGACGCGGCGCGCGGCAATCCCGCCCTGGCACGGTGCTTGCGAGTCATCGTATGCCCGGCTAAAGGTGTCGGCACTGCGACATCCGGAACGGGTGATAAAGGAGAACATCATGTCGTACGAGATTGCCCGGAAAGCGTTCGAAGAGATCAAGGACTCGATCAAGCCGCCTGCGCGGGACCCCGTGCACTGGCAATGCGCCCATGGGATGGTGAACCTGGTGACCAGCATCGAAGCCGACATGCAGGACGTGCGCAAACAACTGCAGCATATCCAGTCGTTGGTGATCTCGAACCGCCGCTAGTCGAAAACGTCGACCAGCACCGCGAACGGGAGCGGGGCAACCGTCGCGTTCACCAGAGACGGCTCAGTTCCGGTCCCGCGAATGAGACGCGGAGTGGCACAGTGCATTACGCACTTCATTCCGCACGTTCCCGCCAAGGGAGTATGCTTCAATTTATGAGCTTCGCCATGGCACGCGGCTAAGACCCGGCACACATGAGCCGTTGGGCCGGGTTGCTTCTGGTGTCATTGCTGCTTGCCATTGTGCTCACCGCGGCATTTCGTTTTGTTCAGCACACCGACCACGAGTACGCGTTCTGGGTCGCGATCTTCGGCGCAACTGCGACTCAGCTCGAGGCCCGCTGCGCCGCGTCGAAGTCGCCCGACGTTTGCGCCAGGGCCAGGGAAAGAAGGTCCTTCGCCGACGAGTTTCGGATACACCGTGATGCAGTAATGGCTTGGTGGTGGCCCGCCCTGCTCGCAATGACGCTGGCGTGGTTAGCCGTGGTGTTATCCGCGGCTGCGGTTGCGATCGATGCGTGGCGCCGTCGCAGGCTCCTCCATGACCCGTCCCAGGGGCAGCCGAAGGGCTGACGCGGTCACATGGCGGCGCCCATGAACGCTACGCTTGACGTCCTTGTCATCGGCGGCGGCATCTCGGGGCTTGCCACGGCCTGGTGGCTACAAGGCCGAGGGCATGACGTGGCGCTCATCGAAGCGGCGCAGCGCCCGGGCGGTACCATCGGCAGCGTTCGCCGCGACGGCTGCCTGATCGAAACCGGTCCCAACAGCACCCTGGAAACGACGCCGCTCATCGGACAGTTGCTGGAGGAGGTCCGCATCGCCGGCGAGCGCATCTACGCCAATCCCCGCGCAACAAATCGCTTCGTTCTGCGCAGCGGGCGGATGATTCCGCTGCCGCTCTCGCCGCCGGCATTTCTTGCAACGCCTCTCTTCTCATGGCGCGCCAAGTTCGCGCTCGCGCGCGAGCCGTTCGTGGCGCCCGCCGCCGCGGACGCCGAAGAAACGGTTGCAGAGTTCGTGGTGAGACGGCTCGGAACCGAGTTTCTCGATTACGCCATCAACCCTTTCGTCGCGGGCGTGTATGCGGGCGACCCGGCGCACCTGAGCGTGCGCGCGGCGTTCCCGCGGCTGTTCGAGCTGGAGCAGCAGTACGGCGGCCTGATTCGAGGGCAGATTCTCGGCGCGCGGGAGCGCAGGCGCAAGCGCGAAAAGTCCAGGCAGGCGGCGCCGATGCTCTCGTTCCGCGACGGCATGCAGACACTCACCGACGCCATCGCGAGACGCCTGAAGCGCCTCGAACTGAATACGGCGGCGGGCGCCCTCGCGCGCCATGACGGCACCGGGTGGATTGTGACGGCTGACACCCCTGGCGGTGCCATTGAATACCACGCCCGCGCGGTGATCGTTGCCGCTCCTGCGGACTCGGCAGCGCGGCTCGTGCGCCCTCTCGCGCCGGCTGCCGCGGATGCGCTCGATTCCATACCTTATCCGCCGGTTGCCGCAGCAGTGGCCGCTTACGACCGCGCGGAGATCAGGCACGCCCTCGATGGTTTTGGCTTCCTCGTGCCGGCCAAGGAACATCGCCGCATCTTGGGGACAATCTTTTCAAGCACGCTGTTCGAAAACCGCGCGCCGGACGGGATCGCCCTGCTCTCCACTTTCGTCGGCGGCATGCGTCAGCCCGGCCTCGCGCTTGGCGACGAGGAAGCCATCACCGGCCTGGTGCAGGAAGAACTCGCGGACATCCTTGGCGCGCCGCGGCGCGCACGCTGGGTGCACGTGACACACTGGCGGCGCGCGATCCCGCAATACACGCTCGGCCACCTCGAGCGCATCGCGAAGGTGGAGGCCGCCGAGCGCGAACTGCCGGGTCTTTTTTTCTGCGCCAACTACCGCGGCGGAATCTCGGTAGCCGACTGCATCAGGTCAGGATTCGCGATGGCGGATCGGGTGGCTGCCGCGCTCGATGCGCGCCACCCTGCGGCCGCGGCACGGCCGACAGGATAAGACGTACGCTACCGCGCCCGCATTCTAGGCGACGTTCTTCCAGTAATCGTCCACCCGCGCCTGGATCTGCGCAATCAGACTCTCGTTGCGGTCGGGGGCAAACAGGTGCGCGAATCGCCCCTGCGTGGCGAGATACTCCTGGACCGGCGCGCGCGGATGGGGAATCCGCGTGTGCGTCACCTTGCCGTCGATGAATTCCTTGAGTGGCCACACGCCGCTGCGCACCGCCAGCCGCCCGATCTCGACCGAGTGCTGGGGATCGTAGTCCCACCCCGTGGGGCAGGGTGCGAGCGCCAGAATCAGCCGCGGCCCCTTGAGTTTGGCGGCACGCTCAATCTTGCGCGCGAGATCGAGCGGCTCCGCGCCAATCACGGTGGCGGCGTAGGCCGGCCGGTGAGCGACCCAGATCGCGAACAGGTCCTTCTTCTCCCCCTCGTAGCCATGCGCGCCCGGGCTGGTCGGCGTCAGCGCGCCGTGCGGTGTTGCGCCCGAGTACTGCTGTCCGGTATTGCCGTAACCCTCGTTGTCGTAGCAGATGTAGAGAAAGTCGAGATTACGCTCGATGGCAGCCGAGGTGGCGGACAGACCCATGCCGTAGGCGGCTCCGTCGCCGGTCAGCACGATCGTGGCGAGATCTTCCTCCGCCGTGATGCTGCCCTTCGCCCGCAGGATATCGAGCGCATCACGCACGCCCTGCGCGCCGGCGGGCGCCGATGCCATGGAAGTATAGAGCCACGATCCCCGGAACGGCGTGAACGGGTAGCTCGCGAGCAGCGTCATGCAGCCGGCCGCGTTGACGAAAACGGTCTTCCGGCCGAGCACATCGCAGATCTCATGCAGCGCCTCGAGCCCACCGCAGCCGGCGCACATCGCGGTGCCGGCACCAAGCAGGTGCGTGGAAGGCAGATCCTTCATCCTTCTGATCGATCACCGCGACCGCCCGCTTCCCGGCAAGCGCGTGCCGCAGTGCATCCGCGGGGTACGGCCGCAGCAGCCGCGGGCGCACCAGCCCCACCTTGAGACCCGAATCGCGCTGGCGGTCGATCGCATCCTTCGCCTTGGTCGCGAACGAACCGATCATGAAGTAGACAATCTCTGCATCCTCGCAGCGGTAGGTCTCCACGGCGGGATGGCGGCGGCCGAACAGCACTGCGAATTCGCGCGCGCTCTCCTCATACACGGGCAACGCCTGCATGACCGCCCGGTGCAACTCGTAGCGGAAATAGGAATACGGTGCCCCGCCCAGCACGGCGACCGCCTGGCTGATCGGCTTGCTCTGTTCGATGACGCGCACATGGCGCATAATGTCGTGACGATCCTGGCAGCCATTCGTGGCATCATTGCCTGCGGCTGCGATCACAAAAGCACACCTCAGGCTGAAGACTCGCGGCTGGCAATGTCCCCCCCGCACACCCCGAAGCAGAATCATCTTCTTGCCGCCCTGCCTGCTGCAGACTACGAGCGCCTGCTGCCTCATCTGGAACGGGTGTCGTTGCCGCTGGGCTGGGTCGTCTACGAAGCCGGCGGCGCGCAGGGCTACGTCTATTTTCCGACCACCAGCATCGTATCCCTGCTCTACGTACTGGAAGACGGGGCATCGGCCGAGATCGCCGTCACCGGCAACGACGGGCTGGTCGGCATCGCGTTGTTCATGGGCGGCGAAACCACGCCGAGCCGGGCAGTGGTGCAATGCGCCGGCTACGGTTACCGGCTCAGGGCGTCTGTTCTCAAGAGGGAATTTGAACGCGGTGGCCCGTTGCAACTGCTGCTGTTGCGATACACGCAGGCGTTGATAACGCAGATGTCGCAAACCGCGGTCTGCAACCGGCATCCTTCGGTGGAACAGCAGCTTTGCCGCTGGCTGTTGCTGAGCCTGGATCGTGTGCGGTCTAATGAACTCGCCATGACGCAGGAGTTGATCGCGAACATGCTGGGCGTGCGCCGCGAAGGCGTCACGGAGGCCGCGGGGAAGCTGCAGAAGGCGGGATTGATTCATTACAGCCGCGGGCAGATCACTGTCCTTGACCGCCCGCAGCTGGAAGCGCATGTCTGCGAATGCTACGCCGTGGTGAAGAGGGAATACGCCCGCCTTCTTGGCGGCGCCGACTCAAGGTAACCCGAATACGTCTCTCGCTCGCCTCGACGGGGTTATGTGCGCTGGCGCACAGACAGCGTGTCACGGAGGAGGATAATTTGAGAGGATTTTGAACGCGTTACGCAACGAAAGGAACTGACATGCAGTGGTGGGGTTATAGCAAGGAACACGGGTGGGTGGTACTGGACCGAAGCATTCCGCGAAACATGCCGGGAATCAAGGAGGATCTCCTGTTTCTTCGCTGCAGGGATGCGACGACTTTCATCGAGAAGCGGGAGAAGTGGAGCCGTCCTCACTACACGTTCGCCCCGGTTTACCTGAAGGGGCTGACACCTGCAGACGCGGTTGACGCGGCAGCCGAGCTTGAAACGTTCAAGGCTCTGTGGCCCGATTTCCACCGTGAGGTCCAGCGCGTGCACCAGGAGGCCGTAGACCGAATCGAGGCGCTACGCATCGAGGAAGAAAAGAAGGCGAAGCAGGCCGCGCGCGACAGGAAGAAACAGGCCACCGCGGCCGGGCTCTGATCGCTTGCAGCCTTCTGCCGCAAACCGCCTGCTGTCCGCCTTGCCGCGGCAAGACAATAAGCGTGTGCTCGCGGCCTGCGAGCGTGTCGAACTGACCTTCGCCGATGTGCTCAGTGAACCCGGGGACCGCATCCGGCATGTCTACTTCCCCAGCGAGGCCTTTGTGTCCCTGGCGGCCCCGGCCGACGACCGCGGACGTCTGGAAGTGGGGTTGATCGGCAACGAAGGCATGCTTGGGATTCCCTTGGTACTGGGTATCGACATTTCGCCGTTGCGCGCTTTGGTACGGGGTTCAGGCACAGCGTTGCGCATGGACGCCGCTTCGTTCGGCCGCGAGCTCGGCCGCAGCCCCACTCTGCAACGCGGGCTCAACCGTTACCTTTATGCGCTGATGGCGCAATTCGCGCAGACCGTCGCATGTACGCGCTTCCACACGCTGGATGCGCGCCTCGCGCGCTGGCTGCTCATGACCCACGACCGCGCGCATGCGGACGAGTTTCACCTCACACACGAATTTCTTGCCGAGATGCTCGGGGTACGCCGGGTCGGCGTCACCAAGGCTGCGGGGGCGCTGCAGCGAAAGAAACTCATCAGCTACAAACGCGGCTGCATCACGATCGTTGATCGCGGTGGCCTGGAAGCGCTGTCTTGCGGATGCTATCGGGCCATGCAGGCGACCTACGCCCGCATGCTGCCCTGAGCACATCGACCCGCCCGGACCGTCTGTTCGATAGCGTACAGACGGAAACGGTGCTCCAGCGCAAGATGTGCGGGCAAATTGCGGAAACACCATCCGCGTCGTCGAAAATCACTCTGAGGCGTAACACATGAACATTGTCATCTGGGTCCTGGCCGGCGCCGCGATCGGCTGGGTCGGCTATGCGGGCATGCACGTCAATTCGGAGCGCGGCCTTTTTATCTCCGTCGTCATCGGCATTACAGGGGGATTCTTCGGCGGGAACGTGCTCGCGCCGATGTTCGGCACGGCACCGGCGGATCCGAGCGCCTTCAGCCTGCTCGCGTTTCTTGCAGCCGTGGCGAGCGCCGTGGGATGCGTGACTCTCACCGATATGATCTACGAGCGCTACGGCGTGTAAGCCGGCGTGAACAAGGAAAGCCAGGCATCCGGTTCGGCGGCAACAGCGATCGAAATGCTGTCAGCCGCCGGCTTCCAGGACGAACTGCGGCGCGTCACACACTTTCGTCCGCAAAGCGTGAGCGCGGATCCGCTGGCCGAAGCAGTGAAGATCATCGAGCAGAACCCGGCCTTTGCGCAATCGCGGCTGCTCACCCGGACGCTGGCGGCACTGGCGCACCAACAGGGCGAGTTCCGGCGCGCCGAGATCGCTGCCTTCGACGCGAAAATGCACGCCATTGTGCTGGCCCTGATGGACGCCGGTGTCGCCGGAAAATACACGCGCGAGCAGTGGACGCAAGCCGTCGACGCGACAAAGGCCGCACAAGTCGGTGCCGGCGGGTAACGCCACACCGCAGCCGGGGAACGGCTCGATCCGTGCGCGGCAAGCCGGACGGATCCCTGCGCCCGCCTAGCCGGCGCGGCGCCGGCTGTTGAGGAGCGCCGCCTGCGGCGCCCATCTGCCCTCGCGTGACGCGCGCGGAGCCGTGGCCGCGCGGCGCGGCTGGTTTTCCCCGAAGGTCTTGCCGGACGAGGGATACAACTGTCCGGCGTTGGTGGCGGGCTGGTGTTCGCTGTCACGGCCGCGGTTGGGATTCGCGGATTCACGTTCTGGCTTCGACCCGCGGCCATGGTTCACGGGTTCGGTCGTCCGGCTCGACCTGCGGCCGCGGTTCGAATCGCGGCTGGCGTGCCGCGCGGGCTGAGTTTGCCGCGCGCGCTCCTGCGATGCCGGCGCCGGTCCTGATTCGAATCCCGTCAGGACATGCTGCTCGATGCGACGCCCGAGCAGCCTCTCGATGCCACTCAGCAGCGATCGCTCTTCGGGTGCGACGAGGGAGATCGCCTCTCCGGTGCTGCCGGCACGGCCGGTGCGGCCGATGCGGTGCACGTAATCTTCGGGAACGTGCGGGATGTCGAAGTTGACGACATGCGGAAGTTCCTCGATATCCAGTCCGCGCGCGGCGATATCGGTCGCAACCAGCACGCGCACCGCACCGGCCTTGAAATCCGCCAGCGCTTTGGTGCGCGCGGGTTGGCTCTTGTTGCCATGTATCGCGGTGGCCTGGATCCCGCCCCGGCAAAGCTGCTCTGACAGACGGTTGGCGCCGTGCTTGGTGCGCGTAAACACCAGCACCTGTCTCCAGTCACCTTCGGAAACCAGGTGCGCGAGCAGGTCGCGCTTGCGCGTCTGCCCGACGGGGTAGACGCGTTGCGCGACGAGTTCGGATTCCGCGTTGCGCCGGGGAGCGACCTGGATCAATGCCGGCGCGTGCAGCAGTCCATCCGCGAGCTTGCGGATGTCGTCGGTGAAGGTGGCCGAGAACAGCAGGTTCTGCCGTTTTGCCGGCAACAACGCGAGGATGCGGCGTATGTCGCGGATGAAGCCCATATCGAGCATCCGATCCGCTTCGTCGAGTACGAGGATCTCGACGCGGGATAAATCGACCGTTTTCTGCTGCACGTGGTCGAGCAGACGGCCCGGCGTCGCAACGAGAATATCCACGCCGCGCCGCAGCGCCTGGATCTGCGGATTGATGCCGACACCGCCGTAGATCAGCGTGGATTTGAGCGGGAGGTATTTGCCGTAAGTGCGCACACTCTCTTCCACCTGCGCCGCGAGTTCCCGCGTCGGAGTGAGGATCAGCGCCCGCACGGGATGCCGCGCCGGCGAGAATGACGTGTTGGCCTGCGCGGTAAGGCGCTGCAGCAGCGGCAGGGCAAAGCCGGCGGTCTTGCCGGTGCCGGTTTGCGCGCCGGCGAGCACGTCGCGGCCTTCGAGTATGGCGGGGATCGCCTGCACCTGCACCGGCGTGGGTTGCGTGTAGCCCTGATCGGCGACAGCGCGCGTAAGCTCGGCCGACAAGCCGAGTCCTGCAAACAACTGGGTCAAGAAAATCTCCTGAGATCGGCCTGCTGCGGCATTACGCCGTCAGAACCGGTTCAGGCAGATACGACTGGGTTAAAAAATTCGGGGAAGTTTGAGGACAACCGCGAGGGGATCGAGCCACAGACCGGATGATGCGATGCTCGAATCTTGACGCGCATTATACACGATCCCGCCCCCAACGCCGCGCCGGGTCATTCGAACCGGATGTTCAGCGCACGGACGATCTTGGCGCTGTTGAGCGTCCACGGATTGTACGCCTGAGGCGCTGGTAACCCCGAACGATGAGCTCCTGCGTTGAATGGCTGGTAGCGGCATGCCGTGGCTCAATGGGCACGCCTCGGACTGTATTCCCCGGGGCGGCGCGAACGACCCCGGGCTGACCGCGCAATGCGTTTGATCGGGAGAAAAACATGTTGAAGCAACCGTTCGCGGCAATACTCGCGCTGGGGGCCGTACTGGCATTAAATGCACTTCCGGCTGCGGGCGAGTCCACTGCCCCGCGCAAGACGCTCGCGGCCTTCGCGAGCGAGCAGGAGCTTGCGGATCTTTTCAAGAAGTGGCAGGACGAGCACCAGCGCAGGATGGAGGAAGAACGGCGCCGACGCGAAGAAGCGCGCGGGCACAGGCAGGGACAGCAACTGGGCGACATGCAGGCGTCCCCGGCGCCCGCCGCGAAAGGCGCCGCGCCTGCGCTGACCCAGTCACTCGCGGGGGCGGCGATGGAGTCCATCACCAACGTCCAGCACGCCGGTGTCGACGAAGGCGGCATCGTCAAGCTGCACGGCGACCACCTCGTCATCTTGCGGCGGGGGCGGCTCTTCACCGTCGGCATCCGCGACCGGGAGCTGAAGGCGGTGTCGGTAATCGACGCCTTCGGCGATGGCATCGAGCCGCGCGGCGCGTGGTACGACGAGATGCTGATATCGGGCGACACCATCGCCATCATCGGCTACAGCTACGCGCGCGGCGGCACCGAGGTGGGGCTGTTCGAGATTTCGTCCTCCGGGCAGCTGAGCTTCAAGGCGACCTACCATCTTCGCTCCAACGATTACTACTCCTCGCGCAATTACGCGAGCCGCCTCGTCGGCAGCAAGCTCATTTTTTACTCGCCGCTCTTCATCAACCTGTGGCGCGGCAATCCGATGGCTTCGCTCCCCGCGATGCGCCGGTGGCACCGGGACGCGAAGCCCAAGGACTTCAAGCGCATCGCGCCCGCCACCCGCATTTACCGCACCGACGAGGATCTCGATCCTTACCAGGGTGTCGCGCTGCACACCGTATCCGTTTGCGATCTCGCGCAGCCCGAACTCGAATGTGAGAGCACTGCGGTGCTCGGGCAGCCGGGGCGCGTCTTCCACGTGTCCGCCAACTCGGTGTTCGTCTGGACCACTGCCTGGCAGCGCACCGGGCCGGCATCCACGCCGGCTTCAGCGGTATTCCGCATTCCGCTCGACGGCTCGGCGCCGAGCGCGTTGAAGACCGCGGGCAGCCCCATCGACCAGTTCTCGTTTCTCGAGGGCGAGGACGGTTTTCTAAATGTCCTCCTGCGCTCGAACGGCAGGGGCGACGGCATGTGGGCCGCGGAGGTCAATTCCGGCGACATGGCGCTCCTGCGCGTGCACTTGAGCAGTTTTTCCGACGGGCGGGACCGTGCGCCGGGCGAAAGCTACCACGTGCTACCCAGAGCGAACGGCCATGCAGTGCAGAACCGCTACATCGGCTCGTATCTTCTCTACGGCACGGGCGCAGGCTGGCGGCGCCCACGGACCACCCTTCACTCCGAGGTTTACGCCATCCGCTATGCCGTTGACACCGAAGCGCACAAGGTTCCGCTCGCGCATGGCGTCGATCGCATCGAAGCGCTCGGCGTGGACGCGGTGGTCGTGGGCTCCGACGGCCGGGACCTCCATTTCACGAGCGTGCGGCTCGCGCAGCGGGCCGAAGCCGCCGACCGCTATACGAGCGTGAATGCCGCGCAGGGAGAAACGCGCAGCCACGGCTTCTACTACAAGCCGGAAAACGAACAGGAAGGGCTGGTGGGCCTGCCCATCATCGGCGGCGGGCGCCCCGCTGCGCAGCAACTGCGGCGCGAGTCGGCCGCGCTCCTTTACCTGCGTAACCAGTCGCTCAAGCTGAGCGAACTCGGCACCCTCGACTCGCGCCCTGGCGCCGCCGGCGCCAACGACGGCTGCCGCGCTTCCTGCGTGGACTGGTACGGCAATTCGCGGCCCCTTTTCCTGCACAACCGGGTCTTCGCCCTCATGGGCTACGAAATCGTCGAAGGCCGCCTCGCAAACGGCAGGATCACGGAACTCAAGCGCATCAGCTTCGCACCGCGGTCGGGCGACTATTCGCGTCCTTGATGAGCGACCCGTCATGCTCTAAGCTCGCCGGGGTCGGTTTGAACTGGGGGGCAGACGGTGGAAACGAGGCTGCTGGGGCCGGGATTTTTTGCCGAGGTGCGCGGGGTCGGGCTCGCCGACGTTGCCGGGCGGGACGACGCGTACGCGTTCGTGCGCGCGGCGTTCGAGGAGCACTCGGTGCTGCTCTTTCGCGGCCAGCCGATCACCGATGAACTGCAGGTGGCATATTCGAAGCGCTTTGGCCCGCTGGAGGTCGCCAAGGTCGCGTCGCTCGGCGAGGGCACACCGTTCAGCATCCTCACCAACATCGATCGTGCGACCGGAAAGTTCGTGCCGCCGGATCACAAGGAGGCGCTGCGGGCGCGCGCCAATCAGTTGTGGCACACAGACAGCTCGTTTAAGGAAACGCCGGCGCTCGCATCCGTGCTCTCCGCCCGGACGATCCCGCCAACCGGCGGGGAAACCGAGTTTGCCTCGATGCGGCGCGCCTGGGAGCGTTTGCCGGAAGCAACGCGCGCGCGGCTTGCCAACGCCGTTGCCCACCATGACTACGCGCATTCGCGCGGCAAGATCGCGTCGCACCTCGCCTCGGAGCGCGAGCGCGATGCGCTGCCGCCGGTGTGCTGGCCGATGCGCTGGCGCAATCCGGTGAATGGTCACGATGCGCTCTACATTGCGTCGCACACCTGCGCCATCGAAGGCATGCCGCAGGGAGAAGCGCTGACGCTGCTCGATGAATTGATCGCTCTCGCAACCGCTCCGGGCTGCACCCATCTCCACGCCTGGGCGCCCGGGGATGTCATCATGTGGGACAACCGTGCGACGCTTCATCGCGGGCGTCCCTGGCCCGATGACAAGCCGCGCCACGTGGTGCGCACCACGATCTCCGCGACGGATGCCGATGGGCTGGCGGACATGCGGGCGCGGAAGAACCGTGCGCGCGCGACCGCTGCTTGATGTCAGTGGCGCCCAGCCGCGAGCGATTCCCGATACAGCATCGGCAGTATCCCGCCGTGGGTGTAGCACGTGACTTCCTCGGCGGTATCGAGCCGCATCAGGACATCGAACTGATCGGTCGCGCCTGAGGCCCGGTGCACGCGGAGCCTGCCGCGCGCGCGCAGCGAGAGCTTGCGCCCCAGCATCACCGCCTCTGCCTCGATTCCGCCCACGTCACAGCCCAGCACGCCGAGCCCGTTCACCATCGGCGTGTGGCTGTCGGTCCCGACCAGCGTATCAGGATAGGCAAGGCGATCGCCATCTCCACCGCTTGCCGTCACCACGCTCGCGAGATACTCGAGATTGACCTGGTGCATGATGCCGTTGCCGGGAGGAATCACGCGCAGATTGCCGAGCGCCTTCCGGCACCACGCGATGAACTCGAAGCGTTCGCGGTTGCGGCTGCATTCGAGCGCCATGTTTCGCGTCATCGCGTCGGGCGCCGCGGAGTAATGCGCGATCAACGAATGATCGACGACGAATGCTGTAATACCGATAGCGTTCGCCGTCGATCTCGAGCGTATTGCTGCTCACTTGCTCTAATGATAGGGTCACGATCGCACCGTCATTCGCCGCGGTCTCTCCACGGAAAACGTAGGTTGGGATAAGCGAAGCGCATCCCAACGATCAACCGCGCGTGTTGGGGTTCGCTTCGCTCACCCCAACCTACGAATTTGCGAGATTCATTCACGACGCGCTCGCGCCGTTCACGCCCGGCCCGAGAGTTTGCGGCCCCGCTCCAGCGCCGCAAATGACTGGGTGGGCGCCGGCATGAGCCAGCGGAATCCCTTGTTGAGCAGGGTCTCCACGTTGCCGCTGTCCACATGCGGATGGCCGCAGGCGACATTGTGTTCCTTGCAGATCGCGAGGATCTCATCGATCGCAGCCGCGACCGGTGGATGATCGTACTGCCGCGGAAACCCCATGTCCTGCGACAGGTCGCCCTCGCCGATCAGCACCACCCCGATTCCCGGCACTTCTTTCAACATGCGCGGGAGATTCTTTATTGCGCGCACTTCCTCGCACATGATCACCACCAGCACCTCGCCCCTGGGATTGAGCGGCCAGACATCGGCGCGCCCGTAATACTCCGGCTGGGTGATCCCCCAATAACGCGCAGCGGTGCGCGGTGCATCGCCGCGCTGCCCGGGCGGCTCAAAGTATGGCGCGGACGGCGGACGCGGATAGCGGCACGCGGCGACGGCATTGCGCGCTTCCTCTACCGTGCTGACGTGCGGCCAGACGATGCCGTAGACCCCGATGTCCAACACCTGTTTCGCCACCCACTGGCTCATCTCGCCGCCGTTGGGCGGGATCCGCACCATTGGCGCGACCGCGGGCGCGACCGTAGCCGATTGCACGATCTGCCTCCGGTCGAGCATGTATTGCATGCAGTCGCGCAGCAGGCGGATGTCGTAGGGGTTGTGCTCCATCTCGAACACCACGCCGTCGTAGGGCGCGGCGGCGATCGACTGTGCCGCGCCGATTTCCGGCGCCGAGAACGTGACGAACGCGGGATTGCTCTGCTCCAGCGCCTTGATCGCGCTGTTCAGGCGGGGAATTTCAGCCATGCCATTGCTCCTTTTCCGATTGCTTCAAGCGAACTGCATACTGCCAAGAGCTCCTGCCACAGAGAACACAGAGTCCACAGAGAAGAACGACGATGCAGCTCGCGATCACCTGCCCAGCGCCAGGACCTGCGGAAACGTTGCGACAACGTGGAAGATGCTTCGAGGCCGGAATCCTTTCTCTGTGATCTCTGTGGCCAATATCCTTCACAGAATATCATCCCCGCTCGCCGACGATCGTCACACCGCCATCGGCGACGATCATCTGACCCGTAACGAACGATGCAGCCTGCGAGGCAAGAAATACCGCGACACCGCCAATGTCGATCGGATCGCCGATGCGCCGCAGCGGGGTCAAGGCCTCGCGCGCCTTGCGCCGCTCGTCGTTCTCCCACAGCGCGCGCGCAAAATCGGTGCGGATCAAGCCCGGCGCGATGCAGTTCACGCGGATGTTCTTCGGCCCCCATTCGCAGGCGAGCGCGCGGCACATGCCGGCTTCGGCCGCTTTCGACGTGGCGTAGAGACCCAACTGGCTGCTCCCGCGCAGCGCGCCGATGCTGGAGATGATGATCATCGCTCCGTCCCTGCGCTCCGCCATCTGCGGCAGCACCATGTTCGCCAGCCACATTACGCTCTTCACGTTGGTCAGCATGATCTTGTCGAACACCTCGTCCGAGGCGTTCAGCATCGGTCCGAAGTAGGGATTCGTCGCCGCGTTGCACACCAGGACGTCGATACGGCCCCACTTGCCCATCACCGTTTCGACCAGGCGCGCGAGTTCCTCCTTCTGCCCGACGTTGCATGGCACCGCAATCGCTTCCTGGCGGCGCGTCGCGAAATCAGCGCGCACTTTTTCGCACGCGTCGGCCTTGCGGCTCGAGATCACCACCTTCGCGCCCGCGTTCGCCATCTGCTCGGCGATCGCCTTGCCGATGCCTTTCGTCGAACCCGTCACCAGCGCCACCTTCCCTGCAAGACTGAACATCGTCGCTCCTTCCGTCCGAAGATGCGAATGTTATGCGCAGGACCCTGCGTGCGGCAAATACCGCCTGCAATCGCGCGGGCCGCGTTTCAGCGCTGCGGGATGGTCCAAAAGTAGATCGACCGCGCCCGGCCCTCGCTCACCACGCGCACGGTCTCGAGCGGCTTCCAGTCGCCCATGTCGTGCCAGTGCGACACGACGCGGGTGCCCGGTTTGAGGCCGGAGAGCAGCCTCGGGCGCAACTTCAGGTTGAGATCGGGATAGAGGAACAGCATCACCACCGTCGCGGCGCCGATCTCCGTCGCGAAGAGATCTTCGTTCCGGAACTCGATGCGGTCGGCCACGCCGGCTGCACGCGCGTTCTCGCGGCTCTCCGCAATGCGCCGGGGATCGATATCGACGCACACACCGCGCGCGCCGCGCTCCTTCACTGCTGCGATGACAATGCGACCGTCGCCACAGCCGAGGTCGTACACCACGTCGCGCGCGTTCACCCGGGCGAGGCGCAGCATCGCCTGCACTACCTCCGGCGCGCTGGGGTCGTAGCGCACGTCGGGCGCGCGCAACGCACGCGGCGCAGCGGGCGTTTGCTGTGCATGCGCGATGCAAGCGCCCAGCACCGTGAGCGCGGCCGCGATCATGCAGGCGACGGATTTCATGGGGGGCAACCGGGGGGTAGCGCTTTTCTTGCACGACTTCATGCGCAGCCGAATCCATTCCCACGCCGCGCAGCCGCGCGAGGCGTGTTGCACGGGATACCGCGGTCTCACAGGCTTTTCCCTACTCGGGCGCAATCCCCGCGTCCTTCACGACCTTCGCCCAGCGCGCAACTTCGTTCTTGAAGAACGCGTCGAAGTCGCTTCCGCCCACCGGGCGCGGCTCGACGCCCTGAGCGGCGAACCGTCGCCGCAGGTCGGGAGCCGCAGTGTCTTTCCGATGCCCGCCAACAGTGTGGCGATCACCGTGCCCGGTAGTCTTGCGGGCCCGCACAAGCCGTACCACACCGTCACTTCGAATCCAGGGTAGCCGGACTCGACGACCGAGCGCGCCGGCACCGACGGGTGCACCACGAGGACGTTCGGCACCGCGCCGTAGAGCCAAATCCTGGTGAAATCGCGCAGGGTGTCGAACGGAAGTTTCTTGTGCATTGCGGGACGTATCGACTGGCCGATGCCGCAGATATAAAGCGTATACCCGTCCGGCGCGGAGCGGGCGACGACCTCCATGCCGATCACCCCGCCCGCCCCGGTCGGTTGTCGACGATAAACTGCTGGCCCATCACTTCACTCAGTTTGGTCGCAAAAATCCGCGCAACAGTATCGGTCGCGGCCCCCGGCGCGTTCCCCGCGACCAGGCGGACCGGCTTGGTGGGATAGGCCCCCGCGGCGCCCACGAGCAGCAACGAAGTTCCAGCCGCAGCCAGAAGCCGGTTGCCCAGCATGCCCGCCAGTCGCCGCCGCGGCTCTTCTCTGCATGCACGGGAAAAGACGAGACCTTGCAGTGCAAACGCAATACTCATGGTGCCTCCCTCTGTGAGGCCCAAGTGCGCCGCCCCACAGCCATGATCGTAGCACCCCTTCCACCATCCAGCCCGGGCAATCGGATAGACTTCGCGAACCATGGCTGACCTTCTGCCACCCGCCGGCGCTGCCGGTACGCTGCGGCTTGGCGATCTCACCGTCAACCGTCTCGGTTTCGGTGCGATGCGCGTCGCGGGGCCCGACATCTGGGGCGATCCGAAAGACCGGTCCGCGATGCGCAGACTTCTCGTGTGTGCGTTCGAGCTCGGACACACTTTTTTCGACACCGCCGACAGTTACGGCCCGAATGTCTCGGAAACCATCATCGCCGAAGCGCTCCATCCCTATCCGGCGGGGCTCGTCATCGGCACCAAGGGCGGGCTCGTGCGGCCGAGCCGCCATCGCTGGGACGAGGATGGCCGCCCGGAGCACCTGCGCCGCGCGCTCGACGGTAGCCTCAAGCGGCTCAGGCTCGAACGCGTCGATCTCTACCAGTTCCACGCGCCGGACCCAAAGGTGCCGTTCGCCGACTCGGTCGGCACGCTCGCGGAACTGCAGCGCGCCGGCAAGATCCGGCATCTCGGCGTATCGAACGTGACGGTGAAGCAGCTCGATGAAGCGCGCCGCATCGCGACGATCGTCTCGGTGCAGAACGAGTACAACATCGAGAATCGCGCCGACGACGATGTCCTTGCCGCGTGCACGAAAGCGGGGATCGCGTTTATTCCATGGTTTCCGCTCGGCGCGGGGCGCGCGCTCGGCTCGGCGGAGGTGAAGCGCGTCGCCGCGAGCCTCAACGCGACGCCGGCGCAGGTCGCAATCGCGTGGCTCCTCGCGCACTCGCCGGTGATGCTGCCGATTCCGGGCACGAGCTCCATCGCCCACCTCGAAGAAAACGCCGCCGCGGCGGCGCTCCAGCTCTCAGCCACCGACCTCGCTGCGCTCGCCTGAAGTCGAAGCCCCAATTCAGCCACAGAGAGCACAGAGAACACAGAGAGATTCAAAGGATTAGAATCAGAAAATCACTTCCTTTCTCGTAGTGAACCACAGCGCGTCCGTGAGCCGTTGATTTTCCTCTGTGATCACTGTGTTCTCTGTGGCTAACTGATTTTTCGCAACTAAACCAAGCAATACTCGTAGACTGACCCATGCCTACCCTCCGCCTCGCCCCCGATCTGGAGATGCACTACCTCATCGACGATTTCACCGATCCCTGGCGGGAATCGGAAACCATACTTCTCTTGCACGGCAACTGCGAAAGCGGCGCGGCATGGTTCGGCTGGGTGCCGCATCTCGCTCAGAACTTCCGGGTGGTGCGGCCCGACATGCGCGGTTATGGAGCGTCCACCCCAGTGCCGCGCGACTTCCCGTGGTCGCTCGATGTGGTAATCGACGATTTCGTGAAGCTCATGGATACCCTCGGCATCGAGCGCTTCCACCTGGTTGGCGCCAAGATCGCGGGGATGATCGCGCGCCGCATGGCCGCGCGCTTCCCCGCCCGCGTGCAAACGCTGACCGTCGTAGGGACGCCGCCGCCGAAATACGACGTGGCCGCGCGAGTCGAGTCACTTTCCGCCGAGATCGAGCAGCACGGCGTCGAGCACTGGGCGCGTCGCACCATGGCAGGCCGGCTCGGCAGCAACTTCCCCGCGGAAGGCGCCGAGTGGTGGATCAAGCTGATGGGGCAAACCCCGGTATCAACCCAGATCTGTTTCGTGCAGAACATCCACAAAGCCGACATCACCGCCGACCTGCCGCGCATCCAATGTCCGACCCTTGTCATCACCACCGAGGGCAGCGCGCTCGCCTCGGTCGAGGAAACGCGAGCGTGGCAAACCATGATCCCACGCTCGGAACTCCTGGTGCTGCCGGGCAACTCCTACCACGTCGCCGCGAGCGACGCCGACCGCTGCGCGGAAGAAACGCTCGCCTTCATCACCCGTTCGGGGGCGTGAAGGCGGGGTTTTCGCGCGTGGCCGCTGGCCATACTTCGGCCCGGGCCGCCGTCGCCTCCACCGAATGGGAACTCGCGTCGATGGCGACAATCCGTCCCCCGGGCGCCACTTCCGCGGCGAGTTCACACGCAAGGAAACCCGGTCCGCAACCAACATCGAGGCCCGCTTCCCCGGCGCGCGCTGCGACAATTTCGCGCACCCGCCGTCTCTGATCGACAAGCTGGAGAGTGGAATAGCGCCGGTCGAGATCGGCCAGTGCGCGGGCGTCAGTGAAGGTGCGCACGGACTATCTCGCATCTCGCCGAAAGTTCGTCACAGTAAAGGAGCTTCCTATCACCCCCACCCTACCCCCCCATCGAGGGGGAGAGGAAAACAACTCTTTCGCCCATTATCAAGGAGGAAGGCGAGCGTTGGTCACTCGATCCGGAGGCCGATCGCCTTCACTACCTTGGCGTATTTGTCCGTCTCGCTCTTCAGATACGCGCTCGCCCGCTCCGGTGTGGACGGGGCCGGTTCGACGCCCATCCCGGCGTAGCGCTGGCGCACGTCGGCGGCCTCGAGCGCTTTCACGGCGGCGACGCTCAGGCGCGCCACGACATCCTTCGGCGTCGCAGCCGGGACGAGCATCATGCCCCACAGGATGTGCTCGTAGCCCGGGACGCCGGCCTCCGCGACGGTGGGCACATCGGGCAGCACCGCCGCGCGTTTCGCTCCCGTCACCCCCATCGCCCTCACCCTGCCCGCCTTGACGAGCGGCAGCGCCACCGGCACGCCCGCGAAGTACATCGCGATCTGGCCGGTCATCACATCGCCAAGCGCCTGCGGGCCGCCCTTGTAAGTCACGTGCACCATCTTGAGCCCGGTCATGTAACTGAACAGCGCCGCGGCAAGGTGGTCGGAATTGCCGTGGCCGGTGGAGGAGAAATTGAGCTCGCCCGGGCGCGCCCGCGTGAATGCGATCAGTTCCTTCACGGTCTTCGCGGGCAGGGAGGGGTGTATCACCAGGATGTGAGGC
>Ga0209343_10002797_pt1 | contig 22348 bp, 19 predicted proteins | sample RifCSPlowO2_02_FD_184026 | JGI IMG/M metagenome (GOLD analysis project Ga0209343, IMG submission 184026) | Groundwater microbial communities from Rifle, Colorado - Rifle CSP2_plank lowO2_0.2 (SPAdes) (version 2) | ecosystem: Environmental > Aquatic > Deep subsurface > Groundwater | place... | reverse complement strand
CTCTTTTTTGATCCTGAAAAGGCATTTGAACATGGCCTCAGATTAGAGGCGGAAGGCGCTGATATCCTCGATATAGGCGGCGAATCAACACGACCCGGGGCAGTCCCTCTCCCGGTTGAAGAGGAGATCAGGAGAGTTATTCCGGTAATACAGTCCCTATCGACCCGCGTAAAGGTTCCCATTTCAATTGATACTTACAAGGCAGAAGTAGCGAGGCTTGCTATTGAGGCAGGGGCCTCGATTGTAAATGATATTAGTGCCTTGAGATTTGATCCTGAAATGGTTAATATAGTTAAAAAGTATAAAATCCCGGTGGTGCTGATGCATATGCTGGGTCGGCCAAGCAATATGCAGGTAAATCCTGTATATAAGGATGTTGTAAAAGAGGTTTATGAATTTCTTAGAGAGCGGATTGATTATGCAGTGAGAAATGGCATATTTAAAGAAAAGATCATCATTGACCCGGGTATTGGTTTTGGCAAAAGACTGAATGATAATATTCTGCTAATCAGGCACCTTGAAGTATTTAAAGAGTTAAGTTGTCCTGTGCTGATCGGTCCGTCAAGGAAGTCTTTTATCGGAGAGATATTAAATCTCCCTGTAAAAGAGAGGTTTCATGGCACGGCTGCTGTAGCGGCAATTGCCATTATGAAAGGGGTCAATATTATACGTGTTCATGATGTAAGGGAAATGAAACAGCTTGCAAAAATGGCTGATTCTATAAGGGGAGAATAGAAAGAGAAATGATAGATTTCCTGAATGATCTAATCAGGGAAATACGGTGGCAGGACATTATTGATATTGCTATTATATCATTCGTATTCTATCGCCTGTTATTATTGATAAAAGGCACAAAGGCCTTTCAGATGTTGATGGGCCTTGTTATACTGATCATTGCCTTTGCGGTATCCAAATGGACCGGGCTATATACAGTTGAATGGTTGATCCAGAGTTTCTGGTCATATATAGTACTTGCGCTAATCATACTATTTCAGCCTGAGATAAGAAGGGCCCTTGCACAGATGGGACAGAACCCCCTCACGCAGCGCCTTAGTACTATAGAGGAATCAAAGAATATAGAAGAGATAATCAGGGCCTGTGTATCAATGGCCAATAAGAAGATCGGGGCAATTATTGTGATTGAGCGCAATACAGAGCTTAAAGAACTTGTCGAGATGGGTATACCACTGGATTCAAAAATAACCAAGGAGTTAATGACAAGTATCTTTCTCCCATACTCACCTATTCATGACGGGGCTATCATTATCAAAGGGGACAGGATAATAGCAGCCGGATGTTTTCTTCCGCTGACGCTCAGCCAGGATATAAATAAATCCCTTGGTACAAGGCACAGGGCTGCAATAGGTGTTACAGAGGAAACTGATGCAGTTGCCATCGTGGTTTCAGAAGAGACCGGTACAATATCCGTAAGTATAGGTGGTAACATGATGAGAGAGCTGGATACTGCTGCCCTGAGACGTTTACTTACTAGAATATTTGAGAGGGGTAAGAAAGAAAGAAATACCTGGATTGAAAAACTCGATTCATTCTTCCCCAACAGGATGAAGAAGAGTATAAGAAAGATAATAGCAGGTGAGGAGCCCGGAAAATAGGCCCGGAAAATAGGCCAGGAAAATAGGAAAGATGGTAAATTTCAGAAACCTGTTGCTAAACAATCTTTTTTTAAAGCTAATCTCCCTCTTTTTTGCTATAATCCTGTGGTTCTATATAACCCCTGTTGTGTCAAGGGATACCCTTGAAATGAATTATGCGCTGCCCCTTCAGTTAAAAAATATCCCGGATGATATGATTGTAACAGGTAAGGTTGAAGATCATATAAATGTCAGATTAAAAGGGAGACAGAGTATTATACGGGATTTAGACCCTGATGAGTTAAATGTAAGCCTTAATCTCTCTGGTGCGAGAGAAGGGGCAAGATACTACACCCTGGATCATGATAATCTTAATGTCCCGGGGAAGGTAGATGTAGTTAGCATGAACCCCCGAAAGATAAAGATTGATATAGTAAGATTAATGAGGAAGGAAGTAGATGTTAAGGCAAACATCTCCGGTAAGCCTGCATCGGGCTACAGGATAAAAAGTGTTTCAGTCAGTCCTGCTAAGATTATATTAGAGGGACCTGAGTCTGAAATAATAAAGGCCCCCCTGATGGAAGATATAAATATTAACGTTTCAGGCAGAAGGAGCAGTTTCTCAAAAGAGGTAAAGGTTAAGATTCCATTGCGTAATCTAAGGATACTGGGAAATGATATTGTTATTATAGATGTGGAGGTTGAAAGGATATGAGAAGACTTTTTGGTACAGATGGTATCAGGGGGGTTGCAAATATTGACCCCCTTACCGCTGAGATGACAGTTAAACTGGGGCGTGCAGCAGCACATTTCTTTAAAAACAAAAAGAATAAAAAAGGGCACCACCGGATAATTATTGGCAAGGATACCCGGCTCTCAGGATACATGTTTGAAGGAGCACTTACGGCTGGAATATGTTCGATGGGCGTAGATGTATTGCTGGTAGGCCCCATGCCCACCCCTGCAATCGCATTCCTAACCAGAAGCCTCAGAGGCGATGCAGGTGTGGTAATATCTGCATCTCACAACCTTTTTGAAGATAATGGTATAAAATTCTTCTCTGAAGACGGCCTTAAACTCCCGGATGATTATGAAAAGGAGATAGAAGACATTATGTTCTCAGGGGATATTGATAATCTGAGACCAACCGGCAGCAGTCTTGGTAAGGCCTTCAGGATAGATGATGCAGAGGGACGTTATATAGAATTTGTTAAGAATACCATCCCAAAAGGGATAGATTTTGAAGGTATCAAGGTTGTAGTAGATTGCGCTAATGGTGCATCATATAAAATTACACCTACAGTATTAAGGGAATTAGGCGCTGAGGTTACAACAATGGGTGATAACCCTGATGGCGTGAATATCAATCTCGGATGCGGCTCTCTTCACACTGTGAAGCTTCAAAGGGCTGTTCAGGAATACAATGCGGATATAGGAATCGCTCATGACGGAGATGCTGACAGGGTTATATTTGCAGATGAGGAGGGGAACATCGTGAATGGGGATAAGGTCATGGCCATGTGTGCCATTGATTTGAAGAATAATAGAAGGCTCAATCAGGATACATTGATCGCTACAATTATGAGCAATATAGGCCTTGAAATAGCCATGAAAGAGGCAGGTATAAAAATAGTCAGGACTCCTGTAGGGGACAGGTATGTATTAGAGGAGATGATGAGAACTAACTGTAACCTCGGAGGAGAACAATCAGGACATGTGATATTTCTCGATTATAATACAACAGGAGACGGCCTGATAACCGCACTACAGGTATTAACCCTGATGAAAAAGAGAGACAAGTCATTATCAGAACTTGCATCATGCATGAAGACATTTCCACAAAAACTGGTCAGCATCCGGGTAAATGAAAAAAAGGACCTCGAATCGATACCGGAAGTCTCACATGTTATTAATGAATCAGAGAAAAGACTGGACGGAAAAGGTAGAATTGTTATACGATATTCGGGTACTGAACCTGTCTTACGCATAATGGTTGAAGGAGACAGGGAAGAAGAGATTGAGAGTATAGTTGATAAAATATCTCAAACTGTAGCTAAACACCTTGGCATCAATTAATCACAAAAACATTATCATGGGAGGAAAAATGAATCTTACAAAGACTTTTATAGTTGTTCTGTTTGCTGTCATGTTGTCTTATCCTGCAATAATATCTGCAGAAGGTGATCCAACAACGACCCCCGGATATTACCCAAAAGAATATATAAACATGAAGAACCCTCTGCCGTTTAATTTATCTGTTCTAAGAGATGGGCGGAAACTATTCACCGGCCATTGTGAGATCTGTCATGGTGTCCATGGGGATGGTAAAGGCGATGCTGCAGTAATCGGGAAGTTTAACCCCATGCCGAGGGATTTCACTGATAACCATATTATGTCAAAGAAGACCGATGGAATGTTATTCTATTCTATTTCAAGAGGTGTACATGGCACCAGGATGTTTGCCAGAGAAGATATAATGCCGCCAAACCAGCGCTGGGCTGTTATAAACTTCATAAGAACTTTTTCAAAGTAAATTCAGAAGATTTTAAAAATGATTAAGGGATTTTCCAGGATAGGGGCGACTTTAGTCGCCATCTTCGGATGAAAGGATTATATGGAGGATATAACAAGGAGAGATTTACTCCATAAGACTATCAACAGCCTTATTGGCCTATGGGTTGCTGCTACATCCGTTTTATCCGGCTATGCAGGCATACGGTATATATGGCCAACAGAAAAGACCGCAGGTCCACCCGGAGAAAAGAAGATCTCCTTCCCAATAGTTGAATTGCAGGAAGGCGGTATGAAAAAGATATTAATAGATGGAAAACCGGCAGGGATTATACGGCATAACAGCAAGCTATACGGGCTTTCCCTGATATGTACACACCTGGGTTGCATAGTAAGCTGGCATCCTGAAGAAAAGCGGCTCATATGTCCATGTCATGCCGGTATATATGATATTAATGGCGCTGTATTGGGTGGTCCGCCTCCAAGACCATTGCCAAGTTATGAGGTAAGGGAAATTGGAGACAAAGTAGTTGTCGGTTAGATAAAAGGGGAGCTTTTTGATGAAGACTACGCGCAGCAGGAAGAAAAAGAGTGGCAAGTTGTTGGCAAAGATAGAAAAGGGCGCAAATGTACGCGGGATTATAAACTGGTTTACCCTCGCCACAGGTTTTCTTTATGGTGAACTTGATGACAGACTTGATCTGAGATCAGCCCTCCGGAAGATATTAAAGAAACCAGTACCAAAACATATTAATTTCTGGTTCTGTTTTGGTGGCTTTACATTTCTCCTGTTTGTTGTAAATATATTTACCGGTATCCTCCTTCTTATGTACTACAGGCCAACGGTTGATCAGGCATATGCCAGTGTAGTCCATATAACAAATAACGTACCTTTTGGATGGCTTGTCAGGGGTTTTCATCACTGGGCTGCCAATGTGATGGTAATAACTGTCCTTATACATATGCTAAGGATATATATTCATGGCGCCTATAAACACCCGAGGGATATGAACTGGGTAGTTGGAATAATGCTATTCTTGCTTGTCCTTACATTCGGATTTACAGGATACCTGCTGCCATGGAATCAGGTCTCATTCTGGGCCACCACTATAGGCGCAGAGATCCCGGGCGCATTCCCTTTTGTTGGGAAACATATAACTTACCTCCTGAAAGGGGGCGATAGTGTGGGTCAACTGGCCCTCACAAGATTCTTTGCCTTTCATGTAGTTATTCTACCCTGGATAACAGTCGGGTTACTCTCCCTCCATTTTTTAATGGTACGGAGGCTTGGCATATCAGGACCATTGTAGATATGATTTCAATCATACCATTTCCGGATAAATCATTTATACTTTTCTAATATAAGAGAGAATTTATAAATATGACAATTAAAGGGAGGACTTTTTTATGATCGCTACAGAGGCTTTAAAGAAGGACCACAGGGTCATCGAGAAGATGCTGGATGTTCTGGAAAAGATTTCCAAGAAGATGGAAAAAGGTGATAACGTCCCATCTGAACTCCTTAAAAAGGCATCAGATTTTATCAGGAATTTTGCAGATAACTATCACCATATGAAAGAAGAAGACCTGCTTTTTAAGGCAATGGAGCAGAAAGGATTCCCTATTGAAGGGGGCCCTATAGCAATAATGCTTGGTGAACATAATGATGGAAGAGGTTATGCCAGGGCATTGGCTGAAGGCGTTGAGAAGTATGCCTCCGGTGACAGTGGTGCAAAAAAGGTAATTATAGATAATGCAAGAAATTATGCAGGCCTCCTGGCACAACATATACAAAAAGAGGATAATATACTTTATATGATGGCCGATAATATCCTGCCCGAAGATTTCCAAAATGAGCTTTTAGATAAATTCGATAAAGTAGAGAAAGAGAAACTAAGTGACCGTGGTCGTCAGTATTATGTTGACCTGGTAGATGAACTTGATAAGGCTATCGCCTGAAGGAAATAAGCGGACGAGGTAAGAAATAAGCCGAATTCTGTCCCCCTCTAAGGTTACCCTTTGAGGGGTGATGATCATTCCTCTGAGATCCCAATCTCTTGAGACCTTAAGCGACCTAACCCGGGAACCCGGTCGGGCCAACTTCATCAGTACATTTCTGCACTGAATGTTCCCCTATTTGGTCTTGCTCCTGGTGGGGTTTACCGTGCCTCCATTGTCACCAATGGAGCGGTGAGCTCTTACCTCACCGTTTCACCCTTACCAGAAGTTCCGGAGTTCCGGGGACACCATACTCAATTCTGTTTTGAATTGAGTATGGTGTCCCCGGAACTTCTCCCGGATGGTGTCCCCGGAACTTCTCCCGGAACTTCTTCGGCGGTCTGTTCTCTGTGGCACTTTCCTTAGGGTTACCCCCACTGGGCGTTACCCAGCACCATGCCCTCCGGAGTTCGGACTTTCCTCCCGGTTCTTAAAAAGAACAGGGCGACCATCTATCTTACCTCAGTCCGCATCTTTTTATCTACTGCCTTATTTGCCAGTATGTCAGCCTCTTTATTCTTTTCCCTCGGTATATGGGTTATCTTAACATCCCCAAGTAAGGACATTATACTTTTTGCCTCCTTATACATAGGGATAAGGGATTCACTCTTAACCTTGTACACACCATTGAGCTGCCTTACCATTAGCTCCGAGTCTGAGTATACTTCAATCTTGTCAGCTCTATATTTCATTGAGGCCTTTAATCCGGTAACCAGTGCACTATACTCCGCAAAATTATTCGTCGTCTCCCCGATATATCCCCCAATCTCTTCCACGATATTCCCATCGGAACCTTTTATAATAACACCATATCCCCCCTCACCGGGATTCCCTCTCGCAACACCATCTGTATATATCGTTAAGACCTTAGACCTCCTCGTCAATGCTTACCCTCACTTTGGCTTCCAGTACAGAATCCTCTGGCAACTTAAACAAGATATTATTTTATCATTATTCTTGATCTCTGTAAAAATCTGGGGAGGAACACGTATATGACATCCGAGACAGTAATCATTCCGGACAGAGACTACAGCAAGTCCCTTTCTGATAGATATCAGCTTGTTATATTCAGCAAGAAGCTTGGGTTCTATTTCAGATTCTATTGCAGCCCTTTCAGATTCCAGCTCTTTAAGCTTCACTGTAAGTTGATTAAAGTCAGAATCTATTCTCCCCTTCTCTGAAAGAAAATCCTGTTCTTCTTTTTTAACTATATTCTCTTTTTCAGTACATACAGCCTTAAGACTATCACTTTTATCAAGCAACATAATAATTTTCTCTTCAAAATCCGACTTTTCCTGTTCTACAATAGCAATCTCTTTTAACAGTGCCTGATATTCTTTGTTGGTCTTGATCTCCGGTATTCTGCCCTTAAGCTTTCTTGCCTTTTCTTCAGCATCCTGAAGTAAACCCTCAAGCCTCCTCCGCTCTTTTGTGGTACCTTCAAATTCCTGAGAAGCTTCAGAAAGGGTACTCTGGGCTTTATCGAGGCTGACTTTTAAGGAAGAGATGATATCCGGAAGTTTACTCTGTTTATCCAGTATCTCTGTAATCCGGCTTTCTTTTCCCTGTATCTGGACGAGTAGTCTTAATTGCTCATTCTGGATAAATTCCATATAAATAATCTGATGGGCCCACCAGGACTTGAACCTGGGACCAACCGGTTATGAGCCGGTAGCTCTACCAATCTGAGCTATGGGCCCTTGAAAGCCTCTGTCATTTCATGCAAGAGCCGCCGGCTTAATCTACAAAACTCTTTAGCCTCTTGCTGCGGCTTGGATGCCTTAGTTTCCTCAATGCCTTAGCCTCTATCTGACGAATCCTCTCTCTTGTAACATCAAAGGTCTGTCCAACCTCTTCAAGGGTATGATCGGTTATCTCTCCTATACCAAAACGCATCCTCAGCACCTTTTCCTCCCTCTGGGTCAGGCTTTGAAGGACTGTATCAATCTGGCCATGCAGGTTAGCCTTTATTGCAGCATCGAGGGGCGATACTGCCCTCTTATCCTCAATAAAATCACCAAGATGACTGTCCTCTTCCTCACCAACAGGGGTCTCAAGTGAAATAGGCTCTTTTGCTATCTTCAGTACCTTCCTGACCTTATCCACAGGGAGCTTCATCTCTGTAGCAATCTCCTCCGGAGAAGGTTCTCTCCCTATTTCCTGAACAAGCTGCCTTGAGGTGCGTATAAGTTTATTTATAGTTTCAATCATGTGGACCGGTATTCTGATAGTACGGGCCTGATCAGCAATTGCCCTCGTAATGGCCTGCCTTATCCACCATGTTGCATATGTGCTGAACTTATAACCACGCCTGTACTCAAACTTATCCACTGCCTTCATAAGACCAATATTCCCCTCCTGAATAAGGTCGAGGAATTGAAGGCCACGGTTTGTATACTTCTTTGCTATGCTTACCACAAGCCTTAGATTGGCCTCTATCAGCTCACTCTTGGCAAAACGACTCTTTAATTCAGCCATCTCCAGGGACTTAACAGCCTCTTTCAGTTCAGTCGCTGTAATTGCTGTTTCATCTCCAATCTTCCTTAGTGTTTCAAAGGCAGAGGCATAATTTCTTTCTATGGCCGCTATATCTTCTGCCTTCTTACCTGAGTCCTTAATCAGCTTTTTGAGTCTGACCCTGTTTTCCTTTATTTTATTAAAGAGGGCTTGTAAATCTGCGGCCTTGCATTTTAACCTCTTTGCGCATACATTTATCTCGTTCTCTCTATGCTGAATCTCTTTGTTATATTCCTTCAGCCTTTCAACAACAGAATCAATAAACCTTGTATTAAGATTCAGAGAGCTCATCAGATCAGTAATCTTTGTCCGGAGAGTCATTATCTTCTGTTTAATCTTTACCCTTTCAGACTCTTTTAAAGCCCCTGTCTTGAGTTGCCTCTGCTGATTCTTAAAATCTCTGAATACCCTTTTAAGTTTTTCAATAGAGGCTAAGGTCTTCAGCTTTAACTCTTCCGTATCTTCCTCAACAAGCTCCTCAAACTCCTCTTCACTTTCCTCTTCAAATGTTGAAATAAATTCATGGAGTACTACCTTGCCCGTCTTTAACATATCTCCGAGAGATATTATTTCACTGATAGTAAAGGGCATGCTGAATATTATAGACTCTATCTCCCTTTTCCCCTCTTCTATTCTCTTTGCAATCTCTATCTCCCCTTCCCTGCTGAGTAAAGACACATCTCCCATCTCTTTCAGATAGAGGCGCACAGGGTCATCAGTCCTGGCAACACCAAGACTTACTACCTCCTTCTCCTCCTTCTCCTCTTCCTCAACCTCCTCTTCTGCCAGAAGCTTATGATAGGTCTCCTCCTCCACCTGATCAACAATATCTATATCCATCTCGCCGAACATCATCATTATGCTGTCCATTTCATCAGAAGATATAAGATCCTCAGGTAAGGCATTGTTGAGCTCATCATATGTAAGATAGCCCTTCTCCTTACCCATAGAGATCAATTGCTGTACTTCTGTTATTTTTTCATCCTTTGCCATAAACTTTCTTAACCCTCCTGTTTAAACCTTTGTTACTAATAAAATACTACTAATTATCATACAGAAGTCTTTTCTGTTTAAGTAATGCCTGTTTATTAAAAAGAAGCTCCCTGACCCTTTCAAAGGTCCCGCTCATCTCAGCCGAGCCTATCTCCTTCTCTACCTCTCTAAGCCCTATCTCAAGCCTTTTTCTCTGTAATACTCTCACACAATCAGAGAATGTCTGTTCAGCGGAATCGAAATGCAGATCAGAACATGCAAGTCTTGTTACAGTATCTTTAACACCCTGATTATAGTCATCATTGTTTAACACAACATCAACATCCTTATCAGAATCTATAAGAAAACCGGCTATCTCCTGGAATTCCGGAACAACAAAATCAACAGCGCTCAGATTACCTTTTATCCGCTTTCTGAAACTCTTATCCCTTATCATGAGTATACACAGTATCTCATCAACCCCGGGCCTGTTCATTGCAAGTCTTTTAGACTTTTCTACAGGTAAGCCCTTTTTGTTTTTATTCTTCTTCCTGAACTCAGCCATTAATACATTCTTCTCAACTGCCAGCGCCTTAGATACCTTTTCCAAATAGTAGTCCTGCTCTATCCTGTTTGGTATCTTCCTTATCAATTCAAAACATTCTTCAGTTACACTAACCTTCTTTTCTATTGAGCCTTTATCCGGCCTATCTCCTGACTTACCTATTATATGGTCCAGGGAGAAATCAAAAATCCCTTTTGATCTTTCTATAAGTTCAAGAAATTGCCCCTTTCCCCTTTTCCTTATAAAGATGTCAGGGTCTTCGCCTTCAGGCAATATCAAAACCTTTCCCCTGATCCCACTTTCTATAAAGATATCAACTGTACGCAGGGCTGCGTTTCTACCTGCAATATCAGGGTCAAATGTCAGAATAACCTCTTTACAGAACCTGTTTAAAACTCTCAAATGATTTACTGTAAGGGCAGTCCCAAGGGTTCCGACAACATTTGGTATCCCGCTCTGACAGACTGCAATTACATCCATATACCCTTCTACAATTATAGCATAGCCTGATTCCCTCACGCCATCTTTCGCGATATTAAGACCATAAAGCAAAGCGCCTTTATTGAATAAAGGGGTCTCAGGTGAATTTAAATATTTCGGGGTGGAATCATCAAGTACCCTTCCACCAAATCCAACAACCCTTCCCTGGGTATCATGTATTGGGAACATTATCCTTCCGCGAAACCTGTCATAAAATCCTGCCCCGCTATTCTTTGGAATAACAAGACCCGTTTTTACAAGGACCTCATCCTTAAACCCCTTATTCCTGAGGTATTCATATACATTATTCCAGGAGTTAATTGAATATCCTACATTAAATCTTTCAATCACTTCCGTAGAGAGGCCCCTTCCCAGGAGATATTCACGTGCAGCCCCGGCCTCTTTATATGTTAATAATATTTTATTGTAATACTCTGCAATCAGCCTATTTACCTCGTATAATGACTCCTCTTTTCTTTCACTCTTTACACTCTTAGAAGGAATAGCAATCCCTGCATCCCTGGCTAAATTCTTTAAGACCTCTGGAAATGTCACGTTCTCATACTTCATGAGAAATGTAATAACATTCCCTCCGGTTCCACAGCCAAAGCAATGAAATAGTTGTTTTGCTGGACTTACCACAAAGGATGGGGTCTTTTCTGAATGAAATGGACAGAGTCCTGAATAATTTTGACCAGACTTCTTTAAAGAAACGTGCCTGGAAATTACCTCTACTATGTCCTGAGTTCCTTTAATCTTTGTTATTAATTCTTCAGGAATATGTCCATCCAAGGGGTATCTCCCCCTTTCAATGTGCACGCGCTTCCATAAGTTCCTTTACTAAAGAACTTACCTTTGCACCATCAGCGCGGCCCTTCACACGATGCATCAAAGTCTTCATTACCTTTCCCATATCCTGCGGGGAAGCAGCCCCTACTTCCTTAATAACAGTCCTGATTTCATTCATGAGATCTTCTTCACTTAATTGTTGTGGAAGATAGGCTTGTAAAACATCTATCTCGCTGGTCTCTTTGTTGACTAAGTCTTCTCTCCCCCCTTTTTTAAACTGTTCAATAGACTCTCTCCTCTGTTTAATACCGGATACTACTGCTTCCATTATTTCCTCATCAGTAAGAGGAGACCTTTTCTCTATCTCTCTGTTTTTTATGGATGACTTTAATAACCTGATTACAGATACCTTTGTGGAATTTCCCTCTTTTAAAGATATTTTCAGATCTTCTGTCAACCTATCCAATAAAGACATTGATCAGACCTTCTGTCTTTTGGCTGCCTTTTTCCTTGCAGCAAGAGCCTTGCGTTTGCGGCGAACACTGGGCTTCTCATAGTGTTCTCTCTTACGCATCTCAGATAAAATCCCTGCCTTCTCGCACTGTTTTTTGAATCTGCGAAGAGCACTCTCAAAGGATTCATTATCCTTTACCTTAACCCCTAACATCTATTCCCACCCCCTTATATATAAAGGCAATATTATGTCTCTAAAATTTAAATATAAAAATTAGATTGATAAATATAACATACACATATAATGCCTGTCAAGGGAATGAAGCTCAAAAAAATTTAAATTTTAAACCATGGATTTGGAGAATATTTTTTGACTTTTCACATCAGTATTTACCATACAACCGTGATTGGATATTGGGTAAAGATTGGATTTATTTTTCCCCAATCAATATTCAATCCGTAAATGTTCTTCTTGCTAACATAATGAGTAAGGAATATTATATATTTTTATCTCTGAAATGTTATGGTAGGCGCGGGCGGTCTTGAACCGCCGACCTCTTCCGTGTCAAGGAAGCGCTCTCCCCCTGAGCTACGCGCCTGTATGGTGAGTAATTTTAGCATGTGTTTTAAAAAAATTGCAAGGGATTTTGGTCTTTTTAATTTAATATGAAATTTATAGCTGACCTCCATATACACTCTCCATATTCGAGGGCAACGAGTAAGGATATGGAAATAGAGAACCTGAACCGTTGGGCACAATTAAAAGGTCTTACCGTGGTTGGGACAGGCGATTTTACCCATCCAAAATGGCTTGTTAATTTACAGGAGAAGTTAGAAAGTGCAGAAGATGGCCTGTTCAGGCTTAAACCAGAATATGAAAGTTCAATGGTTGAAGAGGTGCCTTCAAGTTGCCGCAGGGATGTAAGATTCATCCTCTCTGCTGAGATAAGCTGCATTTATAGTAAGAATGGCCGCACACGAAAGGTACACAATCTTCTTCTCGTCCCTACTTTTGCTGAAGCAGCTAAGATCAATGCTGCCCTCTCAAAGATAGGAAACCTGAAGTCCGATGGCAGGCCAATACTTGGTTTGGATAGTAAGGTACTTTTAAATATAGCCCTCGATACCTCACCGGATGTATTATTCATACCTGCCCATGCATGGACCCCGCACTTTTCTGTCCTGGGTTCAAACTCCGGATTTGATTCGCTGGAAGAATGTTTTGAGGAATTAACATCACATATATATGCAATTGAAACCGGCCTCTCATCTGATCCACCAATGAACTGGAGGCTATCAGGGCTTGACCGTGTAGCCCTTATTTCCAATTCTGATGCACATTCACCTGCAAAACTCGCCCGCGAGGCGAATATCTTCGATACGGAGCTATCATATAAAGGGATCTATAATGCCATCAAAAGTAACAATAATAAGAATTTCATTGGTACTATCGAGTTTTTCCCGGAGGAAGGGAAATATCATTTTGATGGTCATAGAGACTGTAAAAGGCGTATGCACCCGTCTGACACAAGGCAAAACAATGGGCTATGCCCAAAATGTGGTAAAAAGGTGACTATTGGTGTCATGCACAGGGTTGATGACCTCGCAGACAGAGACGAAAGTAACATACCAGCCGGTAAAATCCCCTTTAAAAGGTTGATTCCACTTGCAGAGATTATTGCAGAGGTAACCGGTATTGGTGTTAACAGTAAGGTTGTGAAAAATACATACAATAAACTCCTCGCGGCGCTCGGAGATGAACTTTCAATATTACAGGATAGTACCATTGAAGATATAACAAGGGCCGGTACTCCGCTTCTGGGTGAGGCTATATTGCGAGTAAGAGAGGGCAGGGTAAGTATAGCGCCGGGTTATGATGGTGAATATGGAGAAATAAAGATAATTGAAAACGGAAAAAAGACAAATCACAAAATATAATAATTATGAGATGGGAATTTTTCAGTCAGTAGGTCTGCCCAGCAGGCGTGCCAGCTCTTCGGCAGCAGCATCATCTACCAGCGCCAGCACTTCATCTTCTGCCTGCAGCACAGTATCACCACGGGGTAAGATCATCTCACCACGCCGCAGTATACCGGAGAGGGTACAGTTTGGCGGCAGTTTTAAATCCTTGATAGCGATGCCTGCTGCTTTAGCACCATGGTAGATTTTTTCTTCCACCAGCGAAAACTTACCTCTGTGTAACTTAAGCAGGGTCATCATGTCGCCAAGGGACATCTCCTCTTCTATCATCCTGGCCATAAGGTCAGCCTGGTTAAGGGCCACGTCCACTCCCATTTCACGGGTAAATAGCCAGGCGTGCATGGGGTTGTTGATGCGGGCAATGATCCGTCTCACTCCATACACCTGCCGTGCCAGGGCACAGATGACAAGATTTTCTGCATCGTCTGATGTGACAGCGGCCAACACCTGTGCCTGCTGTATTCCTGCAGCTTCGAGGACTTGAGGGTCTGAGCCTTCCCCTTCAAATACTACCTCACTTGGCAATTCACAGTGGATATTTGCAAGTGCATCAGGCCTGTGTTCAATCACACGGACCTTGTGCCCCTGACTGAGCAGGAGTGATGTCAGATGCGATCCGGTACGGCCGCCGCCAATAACAAGGACAAGCATGGCTATCTATCCCTCCCTGAAAAATGTACTTTGTTATTCATAAAGGCTGCGCCTTTTTCCAAGTAGACGCTGCTGCAATATAGCAGCCCCTTCATTAGTTGCACTTATCTGAAGAATATCATGAACCTGTAAAATGGTGTCAGGCGCAGGCAGAGAGGCACGTCCACCACGGGCTATGGCTACAGTAACAGCCTCCTTTGGCGGAACAAGTTCAGATAGCTTATGGCCATGCCACTCGTCGCTTATAATAATTTCATAGAGTTGCACTTCCCCGTTCCCTGCAGAATATACACTGTGAAGACCAGGATGAAGAATTAACTGCTCGATGCGTTGCGCACCCCATGATGACGAGGATACGGTTTGCAAACCCAGTTTTTCATAAATAGGCATGCATCTCGGGTTATAGATACGTGCAATTACATGCGGCACATGATAAATGTCACGTGCAATCCTTGTGGTAACAATATTTACACTGTCCGAGTTTGTAACTGCTGCAAAGGCATAAGCATCTTTGACGCCGGTACGCTTGAGCACATCCTGGTCAAAGATATCTCCCTGCACAGTACGTCCCTCAAAGTTATACCCTAACCGGTCAAAGGCGCGGGGGTCCGGGTCAACAACGGTTACAGTATATCCCCTTTTGAAGATTGATCTTGCCAGTTCCCTGCCGACACGGCCGCAACCGGCTATAATTATATGTTTTTTGTCCATGTCTGTCATAATGAGATTATCCTCCCGCTGCCTCTTTGCTTACGTGGTATGGTACTTCCGTGATAATTATATCCCGTAATCCCAGCAGGCCGATTTGCAGGAAAAAAGCAGTCTGCATATGCAGAAGACTATGCCACCTTTTAACCGGCACAAACTCCGGCACTACGATAGTGATGACCTCGTTAGGCTGCCGCTGGCCGGCGATCCTTTTAATATAATCAAGAAGCGGCTCCAATAACAGCCGGTATGGTGATTCAATTACCTCCAGCCGTACCCCATCTCCCCAATAATCCCACGTAGCTTTTATTCTGCCGGCTCCATCTGGATCAATTAATACGTGTACAGCAGTAATGTCATTGGAAAGGGTTCGTGCATAATGTAATGCCTTCATCGTGCCTTTATGTACGCTGCTGATGGGAACGATTACACGGTGACGCTTGATATATGGCGGCATTCTGAATGTTTTGAGTGATAGTGCAGCCTCTAACTCTTTGTAGTGATGATGGATACGGGAAAAGATGTATACCAGTATCGGGATCAGGAAAATCACAATCCATGCGCCATGCACAAATTTGGTGACCGCAAAAACGATCATCACGATAAAGGTGGAAAAGGCCCCGAAGGAGTTGATGATCAGCTTGATCTTCCACTTGGGGTTATACTGCAGGGTCGAACCCATCCGCCTTGATTCTTCACCTGGCTCCAGCTTGCCGCATCTAAACCAGCGTACTGCCATGCCAATTTGTGATATGGTAAATGAGAGAAAGACGCCGATGGCGTACAGTGGAATAAGGGCGTTTGTATTGGCACGGAATACGATGATGAGCAGTGAGGCCATCACTGCTAAGGTTAGAATACCATAGGTAAATACCAGGCGGCCGCCTCTGTATGTAAGCTGTTTTGGCAGAAAACCGTCAGATGCCTGCATCGCTCCAAGCTGCGGGAAACCAGCATATGAGGTATTGGCCGCCATAACGAGGATCAAAGTTGTCGAGCCGATGAGGGCCAGATAAAGCGGGCTTCCTGCACTATAAATAACACGCCCTATCTGTGAAAACACTGTCTCCGTATGTGAGGGGATCGCACCTGTGTGCCTGGCCAGGAATGTAATACCAAAGAATATCGCCGACAGGAGTGTGCTCATCCATATCATAGTGATACCTGCATTGCGGCTCCTGGGCTCTTTGAAGACAGTAACGCCGTTACTTATGGCCTCAACTCCTGTAAGGGCGGCACAGCCGCTTGAGAACGCACGCAAAATCAGAAAGAGGGTCAGGGCCTGGATTGCACCTCCATGCAAGGGATCTACACCTGTAACCATTCCCAGCGTACCTGTGAAGTAGTGGTAAAAGCCAATGATAATGGTAAATAGCGTCATAGCGAGAAAGAAATAAGTAGGCAGAGCAAAGACCCGTCCGGACTCTTTAACGCCACGCAGGTTAACAAGAGTCATGAAACCTATGATGCACAATGCGATTGACACACGCCATGGATGCAGCGCCGGAAAAGCAGAGGCAATCTGGGCAACGCCTGCCGATATGGACACAGCTACAGTGAGAATGTAATCAACAAGGAGGGCCGCACCCGCTATTTGGGCAGGGACGTCACCCAGGTTGTCCCGTGCAACAATGTATGCGCCTCCACCACCGGGATATGCATGAATGGTTTGATTGTAAGAAATGGTGACAATCGCAAGCAATACTATAATGGCAATGGCGATTGGCAGGGATAAATTAAGTGCTGCCGTGCCTGCAAGTATAAGTATAAGCAGAATTTCTTCGGTGGCATACGCAGTAGACGAAAGGGCATCTGAGGCGAAGATGGCAAGACCAACGGCCTTACCAATAGTCTGATGCGGCATTTCCGCAGTATGCAGACGCGGTCCTAATAACAGTCCCTTTAGTGAAAAGGTTTTTCCCCCGGGAGTGCGAACATCAGGCATAATCTTACATACTATACTGGATCTTATGAAATTTTCAAGCTATTCTGCATCTCACAGGAAGAGGATTTATAGTATCTTCCGCTTGCTCCCGAATTTCCTCTACCCCGGCTTCAGGATCAGAACGCTCAGGCCTGGTAAAGTGAGTTCTATGGAGTATGGCCTCCCCTGCCAGGGTAAATCTACTGCCAGGACACCTCCTGAGTTACCCATGTTTCCGCCGCCATATATCTCAGAATCGCTGTTTATCAATTCCCGGTAAAAACCTGATCGTGGTACTCCAATCCTGTAAGGGAACCTCGGTACCGGGGTAAAGTTGCAGACAAAGATCAATATGTCATCGGGATTACTACCTCTCCGCAAAAAGGACATTACGCTATTATCTGCATCATGGAAGTCTATCCATTCAAATCCAGTATATTCAAAATCTATCTCAAATAATGAAGGCTCTCTTCTGTAAACATGGTTAATATCTTTTACAAATCTCTGTAATTTCTGATGCGGCTCATACTGGAGCAGGTGCCAGTCAAGGCTCTGTGCACAATTCCATTCAACCCACTGACCTATCTCACCACCCATGAATAGGAGTTTTTTCCCGGGATGCCCGAACATGTAACCGTATAGCGCCCTCAGGTTTGCAAACCTCTGCCAGAAATCTCCGGGCATCTTGTCGAGCAATGCCCTCTTTCCATGAACCACCTCATCATGTGAAAGCGGGAGTATAAAGTTCTCATGGAATGCATAGAGGAGGGAAAATGTGAGACCTCCCTGGTGATATTTCCTGTGGACAGCCTCTTTGGATATGTATTCCAGTGTATCGTGCATCCAGCCCATATTCCATTTGAACCCAAAACCAAGACCTCCAAGATAAGTCGGCCTTGATACCATCGGCCATGCAGTAGACTCCTCTGCCACTGCCATTATCCCGGGAAAATATCCATAGAGTAATGCATTAAGCTCCTTAATAAAATCTATGGCCTCGAGGTTTTCCCGTCCTCCATACCTGTTTGGAAGCCACTCCCCCTCATTGCGTGAGTAATCCAGATAAAGCATTGATGCCACTGCATCCACCCTTATCCCGTCTATATGATATTTCTCAAACCAGAATACGGCATTGGAGATGAGAAAGTTCTTTACCTCGTTCCGGCCATAATTAAATATCAGCGTACCCCATTCCTTATGTTCTCCTACCCTCGGATCAAAGTGCTCGTAAAGAGCAGTACCATCAAACCATGCAAGGCCGTGTGCATCCTTGGGGAAATGCCCCGGCACCCAGTCGAGTATCACACCTATCCCATTCTGATGGCAATGATCCACAAAGTACATAAAGTCTTCAGGGCTTCCGTAACGGCTTGTGGGTGCAAAATATCCGATAACCTGATAGCCCCATGAACCATCAAAGGGGTGTTCTGCCACTGGTAAAAGCTCTATATGGGTAAAGCCCATCTCCTTCACATAACCTACCAATTCATGTGCCAGTTCTCTGTATGTAAGAAATTTCTGGTCCTCCTCCGGTCTTCTTCGCCATGAGCCAAGGTGTACTTCATATATAGAGACAGGTTCATGGTGGAGATTCCTTCCGGGACGTTCATCTATCCATTTTGAATCACCCCATTGATAACGATCCACATCATGCACTATAGTGGCACTCTTTGGCCTCATCTCGAAAAAAAACCCATAAGGGTCGCTCTTTAATAAAATCAGGTCATCTGTTGTCTTTATCTCAAACTTATAGATCTCCCCTTCAGAGAGGCCCGGAATAAAGAGCTCCCATACACCCGCGCTCCCCAACACCCTCATCGGATGTCTCCTTCCGTCCCAGCCATTGAAATTTCCAATAACACTCACACGCCTGGCATTTGGCGCCCAGACTGCAAAATAAACTCCATTTATCCCATCCACAGTCATTATATGCGACCCTAATCTCCTGTAAACGAAATGGTTCTTCCCTTCAGAGAAAAGGTGGAGGTCGTAATTACTCATTATTGGCAAAAAAGAGTATGGATCAAAGGCATCCCTGACATTTCCAGAGTGATCAACTATTCTTAACCTGTATTTGAATACCTTCTCCCTCTCTTCTATTGCTATCTCATACAATCCTTCGGCATGAATCCTTTCCATTGGATAAGATATATTTTCTCTTTCATTATCAACCACAGAGATTGTGCGGGCCTCAGGTATAAAGGCCCTGACTGTAATCATCATCCTGCCATGTTGTTCTACAGGGTGCATCCCAAGATACGAGAAAGGGTCATGGTGATTACCATGTATTATATATTCCATATCTTTATTCATACATTTGTTTCCTCCATTAACAACCCACTACTCTATCTTTATTACACAGGTACCTGCAATGAGATCATGGAGCCCGCGCTTATTCCTGTCCACTGCTATCATAACAAATCCGAGACCTGCTAACAAAAAGGATATAAAATATCCTATATATCTTAGAAATGCCCTTCCGTAGCTAATCGGCTCACCTGAAAACCTGACGACTTTTAACCTTAGTAACCTCTTCCCGGGTGTCTGTCCGTCCCATCCGGTAAAGAGTGTAAAGTAAAACGGCCCGAAGAATATGCCAATAAAAAATCCGAAGATAGTAGCTATCTGCTCCACATCCTCAGCAGGGATGTCTCTTGTCAGTCCACCAAGCCCTGTTGCAAGTCCTGCAACAAACGCAAGAAATGCCGTTGCAAAAAATATTATTATATTGTCTATGCCAAAGGCCACACACCTTATCCAGAAGCCACCCTTAGCCACTGCATGAATATCAACAACATCCCCTGATTCCAAATTCGCCTCACACTTAGGACAGGTCTCAAAATCAAAGCTCGTATAACCACATCTGGGGCAACGCATATTTTGGGTAGTATTCTACATCAAGCAATAAAGAATGGGAAGCGATTTTTAAGTAAGGAAAGAATACCATTGGGGTCAGGTCTTGCATTTCGACATGTAAAAATGCAAGACCTGACCCTCTATACATATTAAATATCAAAATAGAGGTTGAATTCATAAGGATGGGGCCTTAACCTTATGGCATCCACCTCTTTTGCCCTCTTATAATTAATCCATGTCTCGATTACATCCTCTGTAAACACCCCGCCTTTTAACAGAAAATCTTTATCATTTTCCAGATGGGAAAGTGCCTCGTCGAGTGAACCCGGTAATGACGGTATCTCTGTCAGTTCCTCCGGTTTCATGTCATAGATGTCCTTATCAAGCGGTGCACCCGGGTCTATCTTGTTCTCTACGCCATCCAGCCCTGCCATCAACATTGCTGAAAATGCCAGGTAGGGATTACACGAGGCATCAGGGAACCTTACCTCTATCCTCTTGGCCTTTGGACTTGCTGAGTACATCGGGATTCTTACTGAAGCGCTCCTGTTTCTGCTTGAGTAAGCAAGATTCACAGGGGCCTCAAAACCAGGCACCAACCTTCTGTAAGAGTTAGTGGTAGGAGATGTGAGGGCAGCAAGTGCATGTGCATGTTTGAGTATGCCTCCGATATAATAGAGGGCAGTCTGGCTGACACCTGCATATTCATTACCTGCAAAAAGCGGCTTCCCATTTTTCCAGAGGCTCTGGTGTGTATGCATGCCGGACCCGTTATCCCCGAAGAGGGGTTTAGGCATGAACGTAGCTGTCTTATTATGCATGCGGGCCACCATCTTTACTACGTATTTGTATATAAGCAGCTTATCAGCAACACGTGTCAGTGAATCAAACTTCATATCAATCTCATTCTGGCCCGCGGTTGCCACCTCATGATGCTGGGCCTCGATCTCGATGCCGCATTTCTGCATTGCAAGCACCATCTCTGACCTGAGGTCCTGCATCGTATCCATTGGCGGTACAGGAAAGTATCCTTCCTTATAACGCGGCTTATAGCCCAGATTTGGATTTTCCATCCTCCCTGTATTCCACTGCCCCTCTGCTGAATCTACAAAATAGTAACCGCAGTGCTCATTCTGCTCATACCGGATATCATCAAACACAAAGAACTCTGCCTCAGGTCCCATGTAGCAGGTATCAGCTATCCTTGTGGATTTTAGATATGCCTCCGCCTTCTGCGCAACATAACGCGGGTCTCTGCTATAGTGTTCCCTTGTTATAGGGTCCTGTATATTACAGATCATGGTAAGAGTAGGATGTTCAGTGAATGGATCCATCAATGCTGTATCAGGATCAGGTATTACCAGCATATCACTGTGATGGATAGCCTGCCATCCACGGATGCTCGAACCATCAAACCCGAATCCGTCTTCAAATGATGAAACTTCTAAGGCGCTGATTGGAACAGAAAAGTGCTGCCACAGACCTGGAAAATCCATAAACCTTAAATCTACCATTACTGCCTTGTTTTTCTTAGCAAACTCTAATACCTCACGCGATGTCATCTTCTGCTTACCTCCTTTTCTGATTAAGGGTTAATATATTTTCACTATAATCTATATTTATTCGTTATAGGGACCCTCCAGTCTTTCCCGAATGCCCTTGGTGTTATCTTAATGCCGGGCGGGGCCTGCCTTCGCTTATACTCGCTCTTGTCCACCATAGATATAACCTTTGCCACAGTATCCTCCTTATATCCCATTGCCACGATCTCTTTAAAAGACCTGTCCTCCTCAACATATGCATAAAGGATGGGGTCCAAAATCTCATATACAGGAAGTGTATCTGAGTCCTTCTGCCCTGGACGAAGCTCTGCAGTCGGTTCCTTTGTAATTACCCTGTTGGGTATAGGTGAATTTCCATATTTATATGTCGTATTCCTGTATCGGGTGAGCTCGTATACAAGGGTCTTTGGCACATCTTTTATAACTGCAAACCCTCCGGCCATATCGCCATATAGGGTGGCATATCCAACGCTCATCTCACTCTTGTTCCCTGTGGTAAGCACAAGCCAGCCAAATTTATTGGATAAGGCCATTATTATATTTCCCCTGATCCTTGCCTGTATATTTTCCTCTGTTACATCAGCCTTTTTCCCGCTGAACTTCTCTGATAGAGTTGACAGATAGGATTTGAATATATCGTGAATAGGAATTGTGAGAAACCTTATACCCATGCTATTTACCAACTTATGAACATCCTCTCTGCTATCCGGCATTGTGTACCCGGATGGCATGAACACACCTGTTACATTATCTTTTCCGAGGGCATCAACAGCAATAACTGCAACAAGGG
>Ga0209343_10002794_pt1 | contig 22351 bp, 17 predicted proteins | sample RifCSPlowO2_02_FD_184026 | JGI IMG/M metagenome (GOLD analysis project Ga0209343, IMG submission 184026) | Groundwater microbial communities from Rifle, Colorado - Rifle CSP2_plank lowO2_0.2 (SPAdes) (version 2) | ecosystem: Environmental > Aquatic > Deep subsurface > Groundwater | place... | reverse complement strand
TCTCTTGCAGCGACCGTCTGGGCGCAGCCGTTTCCGTCCAAACCGATCCGCTGGGTGGTGCCCAGCTCGCCTGGCGGAGGCGCTGACACCGTCACCCGCCTCGTTGCCAATGCACTGCCGCCGGTTTTGGGTCAGCGAGTTGTCGTCGACAACCGCGCCGGCGCGAGCGGCAACATCGGCGCGGAGATCGTGGCGAAGTCCCCGCCCGACGGCTACACGTGGATCATGATGAACAACGCTCAAGCCGCGAACGTCAGCCTGTACAAGAACCTGCCGTACGATCTCATACGCGATTTTGCGCCCGTGACGCAGGTGGATTCCTCGCCGCACGTAATCGTCGTGCACCCTTCGCTGCCGGTGAAGTCGGTTGGCGAGCTCGTGAAGCTGGCGAAGGCGAAGCCCGGCGCGCTCGACTACGCGTCTGCGGGTCTCGGCACCGTTACGTTTCTGGCGGCGGAGCTGTTCAAGGCGGACGCGGGCGTGAAGTTGACGCACGTGCCGTACAAGGGTGGCGGGGAGTCGCTGCTCTCGATCGTCTCTGGCGAAACCGCCGTCTACTTTTCGCCGTTGGTCGTGGCGTTGCCGCACATCCGCCAGAGCCGGCTGCGCGCGCTGGCAGTCACGTCGAAGAAGAGAATGTCGCTCGTTCCTGACATTCCGACCGTCGCGGAGTCGGGCTACCCGAAGTACGAGTTCAATCTCTGGAACGGCCTGCTGGTGCCGGCCAAGACACCGAAGGAGGCGATCACAGCCATCCGGAGTGCGGTCATCAAGGTACTCAACACGCCGGAGGTGAACAAGCGTCTGGTCGAGATGAGCTCCACCGTAATCGGCAATCAACCCGAAGAGTTCGGCGCGTTCGTCAAATCGGAGGTCGACAATATCGCGAAGGTCGTGACGAAGCTCAATCTGACTGCCGAGTCGATTAGATGATTCTTGATTCTGCGGGCCGTACTTCAATTGTGCCGCCCACGCGGATCGTCGGAATGCGCGCCGCGAGCGAAAGCGCCTCGTTGAGGTCTCTGCACTCGACCAGGTGATAGCCGCCGAGCTGCTCCTTGGTTTCGGTAAAAGGACCATCGGTGATGACCGGCTTGCCGTTCTTGCCGCGAACGCTGGTGGCGCTCGCGGTCGACTGCAGCTTTCTCCTGGGGAGGCGGGAGCAAGCATGAACATAAGGCCCATTACTGAGCATTGCAGAAATATATGACAATGCTCAGCCCTCATCCCCGACCCCCTTCGACAAGCTCAGGACAGGCTTCTCCCGAGCGGAGAAGGGAGGTTCGAGGCATAAATGGCTTGTCAACCATTTACGCAAAACTCAGTAGGCGCAGTCCGGGACCTCCCGCGCACCTGCTCCCGGCGCCTCGGCTCGGCGAATCGGGATCGCGGCCGGATTGATTTTCCTTACCCTAACGCTGCAGCGCATGAGTTAAAGCCGTATCATCGTCATTTCGGATACGCCGCGCGGCGGCGAATCGAGGAGGACTTCGTGAGAACCGTAGTCGTGAGTGTGTTGTTGTTGCTGTCTGCGGGCATCGCGGGAGCACAGGCGTATCCGGCCAGGCCCGTGCGGATGCTGATTGGATTTTCACCAGGAGGCGGCGCCGACGTCGTAGCGCGCGCGGTGAGTCCCCGACTCATGGAGGGTCTGGGCCAGCAGATCATTGTCGATAACCGTCCGGGCGCCAACGGTCTGATCGCAGCGGAGCTCGCCGCCAAAGCGCCACCGGACGGCTACACCCTCCTTGTCGCGCCTGGCAATTACACGTTCGCTCCGGCGATGGATGCGAAGTGGAAGCTGGACATGACGACTGCGTTCGCGCCCGTGAGCCTTCTTGCTGAAGCGCCGCTGCTAGTGGTCGTACATCCTTCCTTGCCGGCGAAAAACATGCAGCAACTCATTGCATTGGCGAAGGCGCAGCCGAACAAGCTCTCGTACGCGTCCGGTGGAATCGGCGGTTCGGGCCATCTCGCGGTGGAGCTCTTTCGCACCATCACGCACGTGCAGGCGGTGCACGTACCCTACAAAGGCACGGGCGCAGCCATCACGGACTTGATCAGCGGGCAAGTGCCACTGTGCTTTTGCACGCTGCCGTCAGTGTTACCGCACGTGAAGAACGGCCGCCTGCGACCGCTCGCCGTGACGACAGCGCGGCGATCGAACTCGGTGCCCGACATTCCAACCGTCGCTGAAGCCGGCGTGCCGGCCTACGAAATGAGTCAGTGGTACGGCCTTCTGGCGCCGGCGGGTGTTCCGGCTGCAATCATCGAGCGCCTGAACGCGGAAATCGCCAATGTACTCAAGCATCCTGACCTGCGCGCCCGCTTGCAGTCCGACGGCGCGGACCCCATTCACACGTCTCCGCAGGCGTTCGGCGCGTTTTTCAAGGCGGAGATCGCAAAGTGGATGAACGTCGTGCGCAAAGCCGGGATCGTGCGCGAATAAACTCAGGTGAAATAGGTGAAATGGGGTCAGGTTCCAATGGCACTACCTTAAGCGAAAATGCGCGAACGATCGCGGGCACGAAAAATGTGTCGTTCCCGCGAAGGCGGGAACCCATACGGCGGTTCATCTCGCTCGAAGCATGGAATGGATTCCCGATTGCTCGGGAATGACAGAGGGTGTTGGGCCATTGTGCCGCGTAATTCGCTCAAATTGCGTTAAGGTAGTGCCATTGGGGTCAGGTTCACATTGTTGCCAATGCGAACCCCACCCGATTTTATCCTCGAGCACCTCGGATTATGGGCGCCGCTGCCCACCGAGCGCAGTCCGCCGCTCGCTCCCGCGAGTTGGCCCCGGCATGCCAACTTGCCGCTCACCTATCACCCGACCTCGCCTGAGCTGCCGCATTTTTGCTTTCTCTGTGAACTCTGTGCCCTCTGTGGCTTGTTTTTGATTTTCATCGGCGTACCCCTCAGGGGGTATTGAGAAGAATTTATCGGCGGCTGATCGTTGTCCGGGTTCTTGAGCCCGGCTCTACTGCGGTCGGAAGTGGTGGGCGAAGGTGAACTCGTCGGTGCGCGGCGTGTAGGCCATGTTTTTTTTCATCGCCCAGGTGACGATCTGGTAATGCAGTGGAATGAAAGCGAGCTCGCGTGCGGCGAGCGCGCCGGCGTTTCGTGCCAACGCCTCGCGTTGGGCGGGATCGATCGTACCCAGCGATTGCGTGATGAGTTCGTCAAGCTTGGGATTCGCGTATCCGCTCCAGTTCCATGCGCCAAAGCCTCGTTCCTCGTTCGGCGTCGCGGCGAGCGAGCGCAGCGCGAGGTCGGCGGCAAGCGAACCCCACCCCAGCAGCGCCAGGCCGAATTCACGGTTGCGCGCCTTGCCGAGATAGACGCTCAAAGGCATTGCTTCGACTTTGGTCGTGATCCCGACGCGCGAGAACATCTGCGCGACCGCCTGCGCCACCTGCTCGTCGTTGATATAGCGGTTGTTGGGTGTGGCGAGCGTTACCGCAAAGCCATCGGGATATCCCGCTTCCAGCAAGAGTTTCCTGGCGCCTTCGGGATCGTAGGGTTCAGCCTTTACCGCCCGATCATGGCCGAAAATGCCGGGCGATACGACGTTCGCGGCGGGCAATGCGAGTCCTTCCATCACGCGCTCCGCAATGGCCTGCCGGTTGATTGCCTTGGACATCGCGCGCCGGACGCGCGCATCCTTGAACGGGTTGCGCGGGAGCGGTTTGCCCGTCTTGGACGTGACGCCGGGGGGCTGCTCACGATACTGATCGACGTGCAGAAAAATGGTCCGCCACGACACCGCCTGTTCCAGACGGAAGGCGGGGTTCTTGCGCAGCCTGGCGAGATCGGCTGTGGGCACGTGCTCGATGGCATCCAGCTCGCCGGAGAGCAGCGAGGCGGTGCGCACCGGATCGCTCGGCATGATGTGCAGCGTGACCTTGTCCCAGGGCCGGCGCCCGCCCCAGTATGCATCGTGCCGCGCGAGTTCAATCCGATCGCCGCGTTTGAAACGCACCAGGCGATAGGGACCGGTGCCGATTGCCGCCTTGCCGGTGTCGAAATCCGCGCTGGTCGCCTGTCCGGCCGCCCGCTTCGAAACGATCAGCACGTCACTCAAGTCCTGTGGGAGCGCGCCGTACGGCGCGGCAGTCTTGAGGCGGATCGTGTGACGGTCGATGATTTCCTTGGCGACGATCGGGCGGACGTAAGTCGCGTAGCCACCGGGACTGCCGATGATGGTAAGCGGCCGTTCCAGCGAGAATGCGACGTCTTCGCTCGTGAGTTCGGCGCCGTCGTGGAACTTCACGTCCGTGCGCAGCTTGAACTCCCAGGTGATGGAATCGACCGTGCGCCACGAGGCCAGGCCGGGGATCGGCCGTCCGCGTTCATCAACTTGGACCAGGGAGTCGAACACATGCTTCTGGGCCGTGAGATTGGGCTGGGCGGCGACGAAGTGCGGATCGAATGTCGTGATGTCTGCACTCAAGCCGATGCGCAATTCCGCTGCGAATGGCGCTGCTGACGACACCACCAGCCAAAGAGCCAGAAATGAAACAGCAGAAACGCTAAGGATTCTGTTCAATACCCTTCTTCTCAATACCTTCTTTTCCATACCCCCTTGAGGGGTACGCTTGACGGGTGCCTTGAGGGGTACGCGAAGGAAGATCGAGGGACGCAAAGGTCAAACTCGTTCACATTTCCGGACAGTCTTGCATTTAGCAGCTTGCCGGAGCGGCAAGTCCGACGGCTGCTAGAGCGCGCAGGTCGCGGCAAGCATACCGTAAATTATCATGCTTGTGACGACTCACGAAGCGGAGCGTCGCCGATGGTGTCGGCAGGCGAATTGACAGTGCCGCTGCCCCAACCTATCCTGCGTTTTTCAGTTCGCAGTCCTGTCATGAAAGCTCCAGGCGCCGCGCCGGACAGCGTCGATATGATCCGCAGGCTGGTTGGTTTTCCCACCGTCAGCCGCGATTCCAACCTGGATTTGATCGAATTCGTGCGCGACTACCTCAAGCCGCTAGGCGCCGAGGTGCGCCTGACCTTCGACGATGAGCGCCGCAAAGCCAACCTGTTCGCGACGCTGGGCCCAAGCGGTAAACCCGGTATCGTGCTGTCGGGACACACCGATGTGGTGCCGGTGGACGGCCAGGAGTGGGACACCGATCCGTTCCGCCTCACCGAAAAGGACGGCAGACTCTACGGGCGCGGCGCCGCCGACATGAAGAGTTTTGTTGCGGTTGTGCTCGCACTCGCGCCGGAATTTGTGAAACGCGGGATCAGGACGCCGGTCCATTTCGCTTTTTCCTACGACGAGGAGGTCGGCTGCGTCGGCGTCGGGCGTCTCATCGCGGACCTCGCGCGCGCCGGCATCCGGCCGCAGTCGTGCATCGTCGGCGAGCCGACCATGATGAAACCGATCGTCGCGCACAAGGGCAAGAAGAGTTACCGCTGCAAGGTGCGCGGCCTTGCCGCCCATTCGGCCTACGCGCCGCAGGCTGTGAACGCGGTGGAGGCGGCGGCCGAAGCGGTGGCGTATCTCAAGCAGATGGCCCGCCGGCATCGCGACCACGGGCCTTTCGACGGGAGCTTCGACATCGCACACACCACGGTACACACCGGCGTCATTCGTGGCGGTGCCGCGCTCAACATCGTGCCACATGAATGCACATTCGACTTCGAGTTCCGGTATCTGCCGGGCGACGACCCCGAGGCCTTGCTGCGGGAATTCACGGAGTACGTCAGGAAAACGCTTGAGCCTGAAATGCAAACGGTACATGCGGCTGCGGGTTTTGTCATCCAACCGCTGTCGGAAATCCTGTCCCTCGACACCGGCGCCGAGACCGAGATCGTGGCGCTGGCGCAGGAACTTGCCGAGAGCACCGAGATCGGCAAGGCATCGTTCGGCACCGAGGGCTCGCAGTTCCAGCGCGCCGGGATTCCGACCGTGGTGTGCGGCCCCGGCTCGATCGAGCAGGCGCACAAGCCCAACGAATACGTCACCCTCGATCAGGTCGCGCGGTGCGAAGCGTTCGTTCGCCGGCTGATAGATCGCGTGTGCGAGTCTTGAGTAACCGCCAAGATTCTTTTCAATACCCCTTCTTCTCAATACCCGCTTGACGGGTACTTGAGGGGTACGCCAAGGCCGCCAAAAAGATCGCCCGACTTAAGAAGCTCGTGGCTAGAATGAGAGGTGTCCTTGCGAATGGCCAGCACATCAACGATACCGCGCCACTCCCCGCCGTCAGCACCTCGGAAAGACACGAATCGCCAACGCTTCGCAACGCGGGCCGCTAGTGCGCGGAACAGTCTCTCGGTCCATCGATCGGTATTTCCAGCTTTTTTCCAAGCTGGCGTATCAATGATGCGTGACATAGCGGGGGTCCTGGTGACCGCTAACAGCTCGACAATCAGCTGCGGCTGCCCCCGCTGCCGGACATCCACTGTAATATGCGGGTAGAGTTGCCAGGTGCCCATCACGAACGGAAGCGGCACAGGGGGCAGATGCCAGCTGCATTGTCTTGTTAGCCAGCGTCTGTGGGATCCTGCCCTGGGCTTTCAGGCACAGTATGAGCCGCAGGCCTGGCATCAATCGAGAGGACGTTGGTAGTACCGACCTCCCTTTTCAGCCTTTCGATCTGAAAGCCTTGGCGAATAGACATCTCCATGTGGCGTCGACAAGGGAGATCCAGATGGAATCGGACGAGATCCATAAACATGGCCTGTACGTAACGCTCGACGTCCTGCGGCATGTCGTGCTGTTGCCCATGATGAAAGAGCTCCGTTCGCATGCGCCACACTTGGGTGAAGCCGAGATCATTCTGTACATAGGCGCGCTTGGTTCCGTAAGCCTTTTCGAGCCTGGAGAGAATGCTCTGCATACCGTAGCTCCCGCAAAGAACCTCGATGCCGATCCAATAATAGAAGAACTTCGCACCTGACAGTTGCTGCGCAGCGCGTTCGAAGAGCTCCAACGAAAAAAGCACGCGGTCCGCCAGTTCCCCTGATTTACCGGCCAGCGCAGCCAGTAGCTCTTGAAGCAGCTCACGGTGCTCTCTGCCGAGCGACGGTCCGTCAGAGGGCTGCGGCGCAGGAATGAGGCGGCTTGGCGTCGTCATATTGCCGCCGGGAATGTCCACGATGGCCTCGCGAGCGATGTGAAAAACAAAGTTCATGCCGAAGGCGTATCGCAGGACGGAAGCTAGCTTGTCCATGTTCCTGGCGGCGGTGTTCCAATCCTGAATTGGAGCAAGGGGCGTCGACAACAACACGTAAAGCGAATCCGGAAGCTTCCGCTGGATCGCTTCGCCTATCAAGGCCGTATTGCCGTCAGCCGTCGATGTCCATGCCGGATGATTGGAGATGTAGATTTGGTCGCTAATTTGAGCGATCACGAGCCGAACGGGTATTCCTCCAATCTCGTACTGCTCGAACGTGTTGGCCAGGCGTAGATGATCCGGGCCCACCAAGACGGGAACGTAGTAGCGAACGAAGATTTGCCTGGCTTCCTGCCCGCCGAACCAAGCCGGGTTGCAGAGGTAATCAAGGAGCCTGGCGGCAGGCATCCCTTCCGGTTCTTCTGTCATTGGGCAAACGTTACTGAAGTCGCATCAAGCTGGCTAACGAGGCTGTAGAAAAACCCCAGCCTACCCGGAACAATTGCGCGTATCAAGGTTCGAAGAAGGGACATCGACAATTGAGGGATACGGCATGGCCCGCTACAAGCACATTGACGTAAGCCCGCGCTTTCTGGCGGTAGACCTGAAGCGGCAACTGCTGCCGGGCACCTTCGAACACGCGCTTGACCATCTGCTTGACCGCGAAATCGATCTATCCGCCTTGGATGCGCGCTTCAACAACGATGAGACCGGCGCCAGCGCCTACCCGCCCGCGATGCTGCTCAAGGTGATCCTGTTTGCCTACTCGCAAGGCATCGTCAGCAGCCGTGGGATCGAACAAGCCTGTCGCGAGCACGTCACCTTCATCGCCTTGTGCGGCGACACAGCGCCGCACTTCACCACGCTTGCCGGGTTCATCAGCACGCTCGGGGAGGAGGTGGCGCGCATCTTTGGCCAGGTGCTCTTCATCTGCGACCGGCAAGGCTTGATCGGGCGCGAGATGTTCGCCATAGATGGCGTCAAACTACCGTCAAATGCCAGCAAGGCCAAGAGCGGCACCCGCGCTGATTTTGAGCGTCAGGCCACGAAGCTCGAAGCGGCGGCGAAGACGATGCTCGCGCGACACCGTGAAGAGGATGCCAAGCCCCTGGAACCCGATCTTGCGGTGAAGCAAGCCAAACGCATCGAGCGGCTGGCGCGTGATGCGGCGCAGATTCGCGGCTGGCTTGCCGAACATCCCGAGGAGCGCCGCGGGGTGAAGGGCTCGATCCGTAAGAGCAACCGCACTGATAACGAGAGCGCCAAAATGGCGACCTCCAAGGGCGTGATCCAGGGCTACACCGGGGTGGCGGCGGTCGATGGCAAGCATCAGATCATCGTCGAAGCCCAAGCCCACGGCACGGGCTCGGAGCAGGAACTGCTAGTGCCGGTGGTGGCGGCGATGAAGGACGTACTCGCGGAGAACTCGCTCATCACAGCCGACGCGGGCTATCACAGCGAGGAAAACCTGAAACAGCTCGCCGCTATGGAGGTGGATGCGCTGATTGCCGACAACCTCATGCGTAGCCGCGACGAGCGCTTCGCGACGCAAGACCGGCACAAGCAAGCGCCCGATCCGCTGTACGACAAATCCCACACCGGGAAGAAGGCCACGACCTATCAGCCACAGGACTTCACCTACGACGCCGAGGCGGGAACCTGCGTGTGCCCGGCGGGGAAGTCATTGTACGGCCATGGCAGCAATTGCCTTACCAACGGTTACGTATCCATTCGATTCCAAGGCGCGCAACGCGACTGCGTGCCCTGCTCGCATCGCGATCGGTGCTTACGCACCCCCGCGAAGACCAAAACGCGCCAAGTCGCCTTCTTCCAAGGCAAGGCTGTGAACACGCCCGAGTCCCATACCGAGCGGATGAAGAAACGCATCGATTCGCCAGAGGGCCGGGTGCTCTACGGCCAACGCTTCGCGACGGTGGAGCCGGTGTTCGGCAACCTTCGATACAACAAGGGGCTCGATCGCTTCACCCTGCGAGGAAAAACCAAAGTCGATGCGCAGTGGAAGCTCTTCTGCCTGGTCCACAACATCGAGAAGCTCGCCCATCACGGGTATGCGCAGTAACGAGGCAAAGAAGAACCGCCTACCGCGGCGCTAAGCGCACCGCTTCGTCGCGAACAATCGACCGATTCTCTGCCTCAAGCGACTTGTGATTGCGCCAGCACGATCTCGCGCGCTCGCGAACGACGCAAAAAGGGGGTTTTTCTACAACCTCAACGCCCAGCTTCAGCCGCGGCCCTGGCACCGCGAAGCCGGTGACAGGGACGTCTGCTGGAAGCGCCTGTTGGACCACGCCAGCAGCCGGCTATACACCGCATTTACGTCAGAGAAGAAATACGGAATCACACGCATGACGGGCGAAATGAATAATGTCGGACCCGACGGATAAAGGTGCGGCGGGTTCGTACCAGTAGCGTACAGAAACGAAAACGCCATCGTGCTTTTTCAGCTCCGACAGGAAATCAATTGACGAGTCGACTTCGTTTGAGCAGGCAAGCAGCTCGGCCCGAGTCTGCGAATCGATGCACTTGAACATATTACTGAGGCCGTGACCATGATCGGTTGTGGCATGGCCCGTCCGATGCCTGATGGCTGAGAATGACTTTATGAATATCTCAAGAGCCAAGGCGGCCATGACTGCCGCGGGTTGAATCCGGTTGTAGTCCAGCAGAATCTCCGCGGCTTCAACGTAGTCACGACCTTGCGTCCACACTCGAATGTTTGGGGTCTGCTGATACGTCATCCGTGTTTATCGGCGTGCATCTGCGGCCCCGTTTCAGATCTTCTTGGCGCCTTGGCGGTTCATGAATGTAATCTTGCATCAATGATGCAAAATCTTCGACAGGAACTGCACCGCACGTTCGGAGCGGGGCTTGCCAAAGAAGTCTTCTTTGGCTGCGTCCTCGACAATCCGGCCCTCATCCATGAAGACGACGCGGTGCGCGACTTTGCGCGCGAAGCCCATTTCGTGCGTGACCACCATCATCGTCATTCCTTCCTGCGCGAGCTCGACCATCACATCCAGAACCTCGTTGATCATTTCCGGATCGAGCGCCGAGGTCGGCTCATCGAACAGCATCGCGATCGGGTCCATCGCCAGCGCGCGCGCAATCGCGACGCGCTGCTGCTGACCGCCGGACAATTGTCCGGGGTACTTGGGGGCCTGCTCACTCAGCCCGACGCGCTTCAGCAGCGCATGCGCCTTCTCACGGGCTTCTTCCTGGCTGCGCCCCAGCACCTTGATCTGCGCCAGGGTGATGTTGTCGGTCACGTTCATATGCGGGAACAATTCGAAGTTCTGGAACACCATGCCGATGCGGGAGCGTAATTTCGGCAGGTTGGTGCCCTTCGCCGCGACCGATATGCCATCGACGAAGATGTCGCCCTGCTGGAATGGTTCGAGTCCGTTCACGCATTTGATCAGCGTGCTCTTGCCGGACCCCGACGGTCCGCACACCACGACCACCTCGCTCTTGTCGACCTTGGTAGTGCAGTCGGTGAGGACCCGGAATGCGCCGTACCATTTGCTGATGTTCTTGATTTCGATCATGACGGTTCCTTAGCGGCCGACATGGTAGCGCGCCTGCAGCCATTTGACGAAGTATGAGGCCGAGAAACAGAAAAGGAAGTAGATGAGCGCCGCGAACAGGTACAGTTCGACGAGTCGCCCATCGCGCTGCGCCACCTTGCTCGCTGCGCCCATGAAGTCGGTGAGCCCGACCACATACACGAGGGAAGTGTCCTGGAACAGGATGATGCCCTGCGTGAGCAGGATCGGGACCATGTTGCGGAATGCCTGCGGCAGGATGACTTTCATCATCGCCTGTCCGTAAGTGAGGCCGAGCGCATAGGCGGCATGGACCTGGCCGCGCGGTACGCTCTGGATGCCGGCGCGGATGATCTCGCAATAGTATGCCGCTTCGAACATCGTGAACGCGATCAGCGCCGAGTAGAACGGCCCGATGCCCTGCGCGTAGGGATCGCCCGAGATCTTCTTCAGCGCGAGTGGCACCAGGAAATAGAACCAGAAGATCACCAGGATGAGCGGCGTTGAGCGCAGCAGGTTCACGTAGCCGCCCGCCGGCACGTTGAGCACCTTGAAGCGGGCGAGGCGCATCAGCGCGAGCACAGTGCCGAGGAAGATGCCGCCGAGCATGGAGAGGAAAGTCAGCCCGAGCGAGAACAGCATGCCCTGCCCCATGTAGGGCAGCGATCTGGCAATGACGTCGAAATCGAAGCCGGTGAACATGGCGCGCTATTTTCCCGCGGCTCCGATGTAGCCGGGCACCCGCACTTTGTGCTCCAGCGCGCGCATCGCCACCGTCACCGCGAGCGTGATCAGCACGTAGACCACGGTGGCGACGGTAAAGGCCTCGAAGGTGCGGAACGTGTACTCGGAGATTTGCCGCGCCTGGGCGGTTAGCTCCAGCACGCCGATGGTGAGCGCGACCGACGAGTTCTTGAAAATGGTCAGGAACTCGGAGGTGAGCGGCGGGATGATGATGCGATAGCCCATCGGGAGGAGGACGTAGCGGTAAGTCTGCGGCAGCGTGAGGCCCGTCGCGAGGCCCGCGTAGGTCTGGCCCCTGGGGATCGACTGGATGCCCGAGCGCACTTGCTCAGCGACGCGTGACGCGGTGTAGAAACCGAGACACAGCACCGCATTCCAGAACTCAGGCATCGGCATTTGGGTCTTCATCCAGTCGCCCATGCCCTGGGGCACGATCTCGGGCAGAACGAAGTACCAGATGAACATCTGCACCAGCAGCGGAACGTTGCGGAAGACCTCTACGTAGGCGGTCGCGGGGGCGCGCAGAATGGCGAGCGGCGTGGTGCGCAGTACCCCGAGAACAGAGCCCACCGTGAACGCAATGATCCAGGCGAGTATCGATACCAGGAGCGTCCATTTGATACCCGAGAGCACCCAGTCGAGATAGATACCGCCACCCGAGAATGCCGGCTGGAAAAAGACGCTGAAGTCCATGATCAGCAGGATTTTGTCGGACTTAGTTCCGACAAAATCCTAAGATGGACGAAATCGAAGAATGACGCGAAGGGAACGCCACGCAACCGACGTTTGTTCCGGCCAACACGGTGTTGCGACATGCCAACCTTCTTCTCTAGCAGCCTACCGCCGAAGGCGCCAGGCCTGCATTAGGAGTTTGTCGGGCTAAGTCCGACAAACTCCTAGCACTTCATCTTGCCGCAGGCCTCGACACCCTTGTCGTTCGGGTTCTTCACCAGTTCCTTGAGGGCATCGGACATCGGGAAGCCCAGATTGATGCCCTTGGGCGGAATCTTCGACTGGAACCACTTGGTGTAGATTTTGTTGATTTCGCCGCTCTTGTAGAGGCCGGTTAGGGTGTTATCGACGAGCTTCTTGAAAGCGGTGTCATCCTTGCGCAGCATGATCCCGTACGGGTCGTCCGACAGGAACTCGCCGACGATCTCGTAATCGGCCGGGTTCTTGGCGCTGGCGCGCAGGCCATAGAGCAGGATGTCGTCCATCGGAAACGCCACCGCGCGGCCGGTTTCCACCGCCAGGAATGACTCAGCATGGTCCTTGGCCGGGATGAAGTTGATGCCCAGCTTCTTCTCGTCGTTATAGGCTTTCATCGCACGCTCGTTGGTGGTGCCCTGCGTGAAGACCACGGTCTTGCCCTTGAGGTCATCGTAGCCCTTGATGCCGGAGGACTTCTTGACGATCAGCTTGGTGCCGGTCATGAAGTAGGTGGGCGCGAAGGCGACCTGCTTCTGCCGCTCGACGCTGTTGGTGGTGGAGCCGCACTCCATGTCGATGTTGCCGCCGGCGAGGATCGGGATGCGGGTCTGGGAGGTGACCGGCACGAACTCGACTTTGAGCTTGGGCATTTTGAGCTCAGCCTTGATCGCATCGACGATTTTCATGCAAATGTCGACGCCGTAACCGATCGGTCGCTGCTTATCATCAAGATAGGAAAACGGAATCGACGCGTCGCGATGCCCAACCTTCACGGCACCGGTGTCCTTGATCTTTTTCAGCGTGCCGGTCAGTTCCTGGGCGGCGACCGGTGCGCCGATCAGCGCGACCGCGAGCAGGGAAAAGGCGAACTTCGACATACGGCTCATAGGTTTCTCCTGATGGTGGAATCTTGGTTCAGATTTCTTGCTGGCTTGCCGTAACTTGTTGAACGGACGAAATCAATCTAGCTGAACGGTTTTGGGTTGTCCAGTAGATCAGCGTCGAGGCGACACCCGCTTTGTTTTGCGGGGGATCACCCCGCGGCGTGCGAGTAAAAAGCGCATCTAAGCTCCTGATTGCTAATGATACGCATCGCTCCACCGCGCAGCGTGCGCTAGGACCAGTCGTCTCTTGCGTAAACACGGTGCGCTACGCGTGGACGCCGTCCAGCGCCGCGACTTGTCACGATCACGCCGCGCGCGGAACATACACGGAGCTTCTTTCGACCCGCGTTACAGGACAGCCACAAGGAGAAGCGCAATGTCCAGGAACAGCCGTATCGAGCACGATCTGCTCGGCGACCGCGCCGTACCCGCCGCTGCTTACTACGGCGTGCACACGCTGCGCGCGCTCGAGAACTTTCCGATTACCGGCACTTCAATCTCGATTTATCCCGATCTGGTGGTCGCGCTCGCCTGCGTCAAGCAGGCGGCGGCGCTCGCCAACAGTGAACTGAAGCTCATCGACGACGAGAAGACGCGGGCGATCATCAGGGCGTGCGAGGAGATCCGCGGCGGCGCTCTGCTCGACGATTTCGTCGTCGACGTGATACAGGGCGGGGCGGGCACCTCGACCAACATGAACGCAAACGAGGTGATCGCCAACCGCGGCCTCGAACTCATGGGGCACAAAAAGGGCGAATACAAATATTTGCATCCGCTCGAGCACGTCAACATGAGCCAGAGCACCAACGATGTCTATCCGACCGCGGTCAAAGTAGCCCTCCATTTTGGCATCCAGCGCTTGACCCGGGCGATGGCCGAACTGCGCGCGGCGTTCGAAGCCAAGGCGGCAGAGTTTGCCGATGTCATGAAGATGGGGCGCACCCAACTGCAGGACGCGGTACCGATGACGCTGGGGCAGGAATTTTCGACTTACGCGGTGATGCTGGAAGAGGACGAGCAACGGTTGAAGGAAGCGGCGCTGCTGATTCACGAAATCAATCTTGGCGCCACCGCGATCGGCACCGGCATCAACGCGCATCCCGATTACGCGGCGCTCGCGTGTCGGAAACTCTCTGACATCACCGGAGTTTCGCTCATCACCGCAAGCAACCTGGTCGAAGCAACACAGGACGCCGGCGCTTTCGTGCAGCTCTCCGGCGTGTTGAAGCGCGTTGCGGTGAAGCTCTCCAAGACCTGCAACGATTTAAGGCTGCTGTCCTCCGGCCCACGCGCAGGGCTCGGCGAGATCAACCTGCCGGCGATGCAGGCGGGGTCAAGCATCATGCCGGGCAAGGTCAATCCGGTCATCCCGGAAGTGGTGAACCAGATCGCCTTCGAAGTGATTGGCAACGACGTCACCGTGAGTTTCGCGGCGGAGGCGGGGCAGCTGCAGCTGAATGCGTTCGAGCCCATCATCGCCCACAGCCTGTTCAAGAGCCTGAATCACCTGAGGAACGGTTGCGACACGCTGCGCGAGCGCTGCATCAAAGGCATTACCGCCAATCGCGAGCATCTGCGCGGCCTCGTGCAGCACTCGATCGGCATCGTAACCGCATTGAATCCCTACCTTGGCTACGAGCGTACGACGGCGGTCGCGCAGGAGGCGCACGCGACCGGCAAGAGCGTCTACGAACTGGTGCTGGCGAAGGGGTGGTTGTCGAAGAAACAGCTGGACGACATTCTGAAGCCCGAAGTGCTGACTCAGCCGCGTTACCGGACGACCACCGTGAGCCGGAAGCAGACGCCCTAGGAGTTTGTCGGACTTAGCTCCGACAAACTCCTTAGCAGCCTGCACGGACTGTTAAGTTCGACAGGCTGCTAGGTTTCAGGACGTCGTTCTGCCGCGTTGCGAAGGGAATGACGAAGCCAGGCAAAATTCCGTTTCACATAATCTTCACATCCGTCCCCGTAAGCTTGCCGTAGGAGGGATGCTACAGACTGCCGGCATCAAGGTCGCGGAGCTGTTGGCTCGCACGGCGGCTGCAAGGTTCGGCTGTCGTTCCCTGTCCATGGAATCTGACCAGACCTTACTGGAGACAAGACATGTCCAAGAAAGCTCAGGCTGGGAGTGCGGTGGCGGCTGAATCCGCTCTCAAGTTCAAGGAAATGAAGCTGTTGCAGAAGTGCGTTCACATCGGAAAGCTGGCCATTTTCCTGGTGACGTTTGGTTTTGCCTTTCCCCACATCATGGACATTTTCATGTAGATTTGAGGTTATTTCGCCTGACGGGCTGCGCGCGGCGCGTCAGGATGGTGTTGGACAAATTTCGATAATCTGCGCAAGTCTCCGCAGAATCCTCACATCCGCCTGCCCTACGGCGGAAGTGCTAGACTATTTGCTATCGAGGACGCGGAGCGGCTTGCTCCCGCGGCAGCCAGTCCGGCTGCTGGCGTTCCGCATCTCGATGATTCCCAGGCTATTTACAGGAGACAGGGCATGTCCAACCAGGATCAAACTGCGCAGGGGAGTACGGCGACGGCTGAATCCAGGCTGAGTTTCAAGCAAATGAGTTTAGTGCAAAAGTGCGTTCACCTCGGAAAGATAGTCATTTTCATATGTACGTTTGGCTTCGCCTTTCCCCACGCCATGGACGCATTCGTGAAGTGACGTTTGGCTTGGCCTTCCGCCGCGTCACTGACGTTTAAGGTGGTTGGACCTGACGCGCGGCAGGCGGCGCGTCAGGATTGCGTTGGAAAACTCTCGATAGGCTGCACCAGCCTATGCGGCGGGTGAGGGCACGTTCTCGTCTTCGCGCCCTCAAATCACGTCCGGCGGCGCTTTTTTCTTCGCTTGGTCACATGGCCGGGTCTTGTTACCGTTCACCGCTCACCTTTTTTTCCGCGTTCGGCGCTCCTGCCGACCCCTCTCGTGGCGTGGAGATGGGGATGGGGATGGGCGGTTCTCTCAGGAACGATTCGACGATCTGCGCGAGCCGCCGCGGCTGGTCATGGTGCATCATGTGGCCGCATTCGTCGAGCCAGACTTCATGGAAATCGCGAAATGCGCTCTTGCGCTCGGCCAGTTGCACGGGCGTGTCCTTGATATAACCGGCGCCTCTTGATTCATGGGCAAAAACCCACAACACCGGCGCGCTGACCTGACGCCAGCAGGCAAGCACCTCCTCCAGGCGGAACAAAACGGGATTGACGAGCTTATGGCGCGGATCGCTGACCAGCGTGATGTCCCCGGACGGGTCCTGTTTCGCCCAGTGCGGCGCAAGAAACTCCGCCATATCGTCGGTCAGCCGCGGGTTGTTCCGCTTGAGGCGCGCCGCGACTTCCGTAAACGCCCGATAAGGCTTGAAGCGCGGAGGATCTTTCAACTCATCGAGCCACCGCCGGTAGCGTTCGGGCGCGAGATCGGGCATGGTGCGCGCAAGGCCGAAACCTTCCAGTGACACCACTGTCGCCACGCGCCGCGGGCGACTCCCGGCGTAGGTGCAGGCGATCAGACCGCCCATGCTGTGACCCACGAGATTGACCGGCGTATCGGGTTGGTAGAAGTCGAGCAAAGCGTCGAGATCGGCGTAGTAGTCGGGAAACCAGTAGCCGTGACGCGCCCACTCCGTAAGTCCGAAGCCGCGCCAGTCTGGAGCGATCACGTACCACTCGCGCTGGAAGCAGTCGACCACGAACTGGAATGACGCCGACACGTCCATCCATCCGTGCAGCAGGAACATCTTTGGATGGTGCGGCTCGCCCCAGGTGCGCACGTGATGACGCAGGCCGCGAATATCATGAAAATGCGATTGACTGGGCTTCATGGATGCGGGGTAAGCGGTGGGCGGTATGTTTTATTATTATGACGGGATTACGAGCCGGAATTATGAGGCAATCGCGGTTTGAGCGAAAGCACAGGCTGGCGGGTGATGCGCTTGCGCGCATGCTGCGCGGCGTTGTCGTCATGGGGCTGGCCGCGTTGCTGGTGCTCGGTGCGCTGCAGGCGGTAGCGCAGCGTTTCGATCAGGGGTTGCTGTGGCGCATCGAGGGCGCGGGCGCCGCCCCGAGTCATTTATTCGGCACCATCCATCTCGACGATGCGCGCGTCACCGCGCTGCCCGCTCCGGTTGCGCGCGCCCTGGACGGCGCACGAAGCTTCACCATGGAGGTGGCTCTCGACTCCGCCAATCTGATGCAGCTTGCGAGCCGCATGGTCTATCTCGACGGCCGCGAACTGCCGGCCGTGACTGGCGAGGCTTTATTCGGCAAGCTCGCCACTCACACCACGACCCTCGGCATCCCGTCCGAACTCGCGCGGTTGTTCAAGCCGTGGGCAATGGCGCTGCTCCTGCTCATGCCGGCGCAAAAATCTGCCGACGTGCTCGACAACGTGCTCTTCCGCATCGCCGTGGAGCGGGGCAAGCCGGTCCATCAGTTGGAAAGCGTTGATGAACAGGTCGGCGCTTTTGAAGGCATGCCCGAGGCCGACCAGGTAGCGCTGCTCAGGCTTGCGCTGGAAATCCGCGAGCGCATGCCGCGCGCGACCGGGCAACTGATCGGAGCCTACCTCAAGCGCGACCTCGGCGCGATGTGGCGCATCAACGAGGAGACGAGCGGCGATAATCCGGAAGCAAAGCGCCTCAACGCGATTTTCACGCGGCGCCTGCTCGATGAACGCAACCTGCGCATGGTCGAGCGCATGCAGCCGCAGCTCAAATCGGGAAACGCCTTCGTCGCGGTCGGCGCGCTCCACCTCTACGGCGGGAACGGCGTCCTCGCCGAACTCGAGCGCCGCGGCTGGCGGGTCACTCGGGTGTATTAGTTTGTTGAAAATCGATCTGTGACCCGGCGTAGGCTGGGGTCCAGAGAAGGTGCCCTAATCGAATCAACGCATTACTGGATGCCGGCTTTCGTCGGCATGACGGAATCAGCACCAGTGACGCGATATTCAACAAAGGGTTTGCTGAGTGTTTTGCTTGCATCGACGCATGCTAACTTCCCGATGCGACGCCCCGCGTCGCATCGTTATGGCGCGGGCGTGGAATTTCTCGCGTCGGCGGTGCAATTAGCGATTAAAAAAGGAATCGGCACGGCGTAAAATAGGGCGATGTCCGCGCCATCGTTTGTTCATCTACGGTTGCACAGCGAGTACTCGATCGTAGACGGCATCGTGCGTCTCGATGCGGCGGTGGCGGCAGCGGCCGACGACGGCATGCCCGCGCTGGCGCTCACCGACCTCGCCAACGTGTTCGGCATGGTGAAGTTCTACCGCGAAGCGCGCGCCCGGGGCGTCAAGCCCATCATTGGCTGCGATGTCTGGATCACCAACGAAGCCGACCGCGACAAACCGTACCGCTTGCTGTTGCTTTGCCAGTCGCGCGGCGGCTATCTGCGCCTGTGCGATCTGCTCACGCGCGGCTATCGTACCAACCAGTACCGCAGCCGCGCCGAGCTCAGGAAGGCGTGGTTTGCCGAGACCGGCACCGACGGGCTGATCGCGCTCTCCGGCGCCCACCACGGCGACCTCGGCCAGGCGCTCGCCACCGGCAACGAGCAACAGGCACGCAAGCTCGCGCGCGAGTGGCAACGTTTGTTTCTGCAGCGCTTTTATATCGAGCTGCATCGGCTCGAATCCGGCGCCATGACCACCGGCGCGGCGTCGGTGCCGATCGAAACCTGCGTGCAGCGCGCGATACGGCTCGCCAGCGCGTTGAAACTGCCGGTCGTCGCGACGCACCCCGTGCAGTTTGTCGAGCCCGACGACTTCCGCGCGCACGAAGCGCGGGTGTGCATCTCCGAGGGCTACATCCTGTCCGATCAGCGCCGTCCCCGGCAATTCAGCAAGGAGCAGTACTTCAAGACCCAGGCGGAAATGGCTGCATTGTTTCGGGACATTCCCGCGGCGCTCGCCAACAGTCTGGAGATCGCCAAGCGCTGCAATCTCGCGCTCGATCTCGGCAAGAGCCAATTGCCGAATTTTCCGACACCCAACAGGGAAAGCCTGGAGGACTATCTCAGGCAGGGTGCATTTGCCGGGCTCGAGCACCGTATGCGGCAGCTTTATCCGGATGAAGCGGCGCGCACCGCGCAGTTTCCGCGCTACCGCGAGCGCCTCGAATTCGAGATCACCACCATTCTCCAGATGGGTTTCCCCGGGTATTTTCTGATCGTCGCCGACTTCATCAACTGGGCGAAAGCGAACGGCGTGCCGGTCGGGCCCGGGCGCGGGTCGGGCGCGGGCTCGCTGGTGGCTTACAGTCTCGGCATCACCGATCTCGACCCACTGCGCCACGATCTCCTGTTCGAGCGGTTTCTCAATCCGGAGCGGGTGTCGATGCCCGACTTCGACATCGACTTCTGCCAGGACGGGCGCGACCGCGTCATCGATTACGTGAAAAGCAAGTACGGCGCCGACAGCGTGTCGCAGATCGCCACTTTCGGCACCATGGCGGCGAAAGCGGTGGTGCGCGACGTCGGGCGCGTGCTGGATCTTCCGTACAACTTCTGCGACCAGCTTGCAAAGTTGATCCCGTTTCAGCCCGGCAAGCACATCACGCTCGCGGAAGCGCGCGAGATGGAGCCGCAGTTGAAGGAGCGCGAGGAAAAAGAGGAGGAGGTACGGGAACTGCTGGCGCTGGCGGAAAAGCTCGAGGGGCTGACGCGCAACGTCGGCATGCACGCGGGCGGCGTCCTGATTGCGCCCGGCAAGCTCACCGATTTCTGCCCGCTTTACGCCGCCGACGCCGCGGGCGCCGCGGTGAGCCAGTTCGACAAGGACGACGTCGAGGCAATCGGGCTCGTCAAGTTCGACTTCCTGGGGCTCACCACGCTCACCATTCTGGACTGGGCGGTGAATTACATCAACGATGAGCGCGGAACGATGAACGCGGGACGGAATTCCGGCGAAGCGGGGAACAGTTCATCGTTCATCGTTCATCGTTCATCGTTCGATCTCGACGCCATTCCCTACGACGATCCCGCGACTTACGCGATTTTCGCGAGTGGAAACACCACCGCGATCTTTCAGTGTGAATCGCGCGGCATGCGCGAGCTCATGAAGCAGGCTCGCCCCGACCGTTTCGAGGACATCGTCGCGCTGGTCGCGCTCTACCGGCCGGGGCCGATGGAGCTGATTCCCGAGTTCACCCGCCGCAAACATGGCGCGCGCGTCGATTACCCGGATCCCCGCGTCGAACCCATCCTGAAACCTACCTACGGCATCATGGTGTATCAGGAGCAGGTGATGCAGATCGCCCAGGTGATCGGCGGCTACAGCCTGGGCAGCGCGGACCTGTTGCGGCGCGCGATGGGCAAGAAGCTGCCCGAAGAGATGGCGCAGCACCGCGGCACCTTCGTCGCGGGAGCTGCGAAGAATGGCGTGTCGGAGCGGAAAGCCAACGAAATCTTCGACCTGATGGAGAAGTTCGCGGGGTACGGGTTCAACAAATGTGTCGTGGGTTCGACGCAAGTGCAGGACGCGCACACGGGCGAGCGCTGGACCGTGCAGGAGTTGTTCAAGCGGCGAAAGAACCTCGATCTGGTCGTGCATTCGCTGGGGGATGACTGGCGCTTGCGCGCACGCGCAGTGCGCGACGTCCTATGGAACGGCCGCCGACCGACCTTCGAGCTGCGCACGGCGCTGGGCCGGCGCATCGTCGCAACCGACAACCATCCCCTGTGTACGCTCGATGGCTGGACCCCGCTGCGTGATCTTGCGCCCGGTGATCGTATTGCCGCGCCACGCAGACTTGACGTGGCGAGCACGGTGCGCTGGCCGGAGCACGAGTTGATCGTGCTCGGCGGACTGCTTTCGGAAGGTAATACCTGTCATCCGACTTGCCTGTATTACTTCAACAACGATTCCACGCTGATTGCCGACTTCACCCGCGCCGCGAGCTGCTTTCCGAACACGATTGGAAAGGTGGCGGCGCGTGCTGACGGTCGTCTGGAGGTGTGCCTTTCCACGGGGCGCGATACGCGTTTTCGTAGGGGCCAGCAGCCATGGAACGCGACCGAAGGCAACACCGCGCTCGCGCAGGACGAGCAGCCCGTTCGCAGCGGCGCGTTCTTGTGGGCGCAACAGCTTGACCTGCTCAATTGCCGTGCCGATCGCAAGCGCGTTCCGGGCTCGGTGTTCACGCTCGCCGATGAGAATATCGCGTTGCTGCTCGGTCGCATGTGGTCGGGCGACGGCTTCATCATCGGGCTGTCGAACACAGTGCCGTATTACGCCACCAGTTCGGAGGGTTTGGCGCGCGACGTGCAGGATCTTCTGCTGCGGCTTGGCGTCGTGGCGCGCATCCAAAAGAAGCAGTTCAAGTATCGAGGAGGGTTGCATCCCGGTTATGCCGTGTATTTGATTGGCGAGGACAGCGTGCGGCGGTTTGTCGAGCGCGTCGTACCGCATTGTGTTGGGCGTGATGCGCCGATCCAGGCGTTGAAGGCGCGCCTAGGGGTGGTGCAAGGTGGCGTCAGCAGCAAGGATACGGTGCCGGCCGCCGTACGTCTCCGGGCTAATGCAGCGCGCATCAAATCGGGACTGACGTGGCGCGAACTGGAAGTTCAAAGCGGTGTATCGGCCAGGGAGTTTTACGGTCGGGGGTCGGTAGGCAAGCGCGGGTTCCGTCGTGCCACCGTCGGCAGGCTCGCCGCATACTTCAATGACGATGGACTGCGTGATTTGGCAACGTCGGACGTGTACTGGGACACCGTGGTCGAAATCGTGCCGCGTGGTGTCGAAGATGTATACGACCTGGAGGTAGTGGATGACCACAATTTCGTGGCCAACGGCCTGATCGTGCACAACTCGCACGCCGCCGCTTACGCGGTGCTCGCCTATCAGACCGCCTATCTGAAGGCGCATTATCCGGCGGAATTCATGGCGGCGACACTTTCGGCCGACATGGACAACACCGACAAGGTGCAGCTTCTGGTTGATGACGCCGGCGCCAACGGCCTCGAAGTGCTGCCGCCGGACATTCACGCGAGTGACTATCGATTCAGCCCGGTACCCCTGTCTTCCGCTTCGCCCGTGGCAAAGAGGAGGGTGATCCGCTACGGGCTGGGTGCGATCAAGGGCACGGGCGAGTCCGCCATCGGCCATGTCG
>Ga0209343_10002785_pt1 | contig 22385 bp, 22 predicted proteins | sample RifCSPlowO2_02_FD_184026 | JGI IMG/M metagenome (GOLD analysis project Ga0209343, IMG submission 184026) | Groundwater microbial communities from Rifle, Colorado - Rifle CSP2_plank lowO2_0.2 (SPAdes) (version 2) | ecosystem: Environmental > Aquatic > Deep subsurface > Groundwater | place... | reverse complement strand
CTGCTCAACGCGCACCGGTAACATCACGCGGTTTCGTCCCTCGAGGCTTGTCCGACGCCTGCCCGGAGCGTTCTGTTGCATCCTGATCAGCCTGCGGTTGAGGGCAGGCATCCGACAACCCTTAACAATAGCTGACCTTTAATATCAAACTTTAAATAATGTTTGTTCTTTAATTCGCTATGAGAGAGATGAAGCATAATGAGAGCCAAACAGTGGATGCGCTGTTTTTGTTGGGTTACTTACTGTTACGTCAGGATAAATAATTATGCATGATGGGCAGCACAAAGAATTTGTTATAGAAATTGCTCCGGGTATGCGCGGAGTCTTTGGACTGCTTGATCTTATTGCCCCACAGAAAACCATCATTATGGTGGTTAGATATGACAATCTACTGCCCGGTCGCGTTTTGTTAGTTCAAGGGCCAGGTTATAGATTGGAATTCCGCATTAGCAGTGAATGTATTGAACTCACGCGAAATGAATATAAGGTTGAAGTGCCTTTTGCTCACTTATCGAGTAGAACCGGAAAGTTTATTGCGACCATGACATGGGAACCTAAGATTCTTTCCCTCTCCATTGATGATCGAGACGGGTTTAGAGAGGATTCCTGCAAAACATCTCCAACGTTTCCACCCCCCGCATTTCGTGAGTGGGTACGCCGACAAGCTCTTATCCCCAACGTAATCTACGAATCTGATGAGATTTTGTATGAGGCGGTGCTTGACCAACTACAGCACCTTCGAGACAAAATCTATGATATCAATGCTATCAATGGATTTTGGAATATTGAGTACAATGGAAACACAATCCTTTCGAAGAAGCCGAAGCATGAAGTCGATATCCATCCACAAATTCATCTGTTACTTCTCGATCTTGAACCCCAAAAAGGACTTCAGGTAACGCCGGAACACCTAATAGGTTCAGGCCGTCTCGATTTTCTTATATCCGGTCGAACATCAGCAAACCGGATAGTCAAAGTTTGCGTTGAGTTTAAATTCGCGCATGCAACAGATCTTGTTCATGGCATAAAAATACAACTGCCAGAATATATGGAGCGTAAAACAACAGCTTATGGAATTTACTGTGTACTTGATTTCGGTTCCGATTACCCAGCCATAAAATCAAAATTCGATATTCCAATGTTCAACAATGAAGAATTATCGCTTTATGATTATCTCTCCCTAGCGAATGTAGGTACTAGTCAACGCTATTTAAACTCACTTATTATCGACGTCTCGAAAAGAGCAGTTCCGAGTAAGTTGTGATTTGCGTGTTCAAACAACTCTGCCAGTTAGCTCGAATGGTTAAACGTTTGCTTTGTGTCGGTTGCGCTACTTGGCGAGTGACGGGTTTCAGGCAGCGCGATTCCAAATTGATGGAAGATGAGGGCACAAAAACAGATGTGGCTAACTGACAGTTGTGTCAGATCAAATCTGGACTACTACACATAATCGAAGCTAATCTATGCTCTTCCCCGACCTTGTCAAACTGACCACCTCCAGCTTCCTGTCGTACCGGATGCGCAGCTTCCTGACCGGGCTGGGCATCGCCATCGGCATCACGGCGGTGATCCTGCTGACATCTATCGGCGAAGGCTTGCATCAGTTCGTGCTGGCGGAGTTCTCGCAGTTCGGCACCAACATCATCACGATACAGCCGGGCAAGACGCAGACCCATGGCGGCAATGTTGGTATGTTCGGCTCGGTCAGGCCGCTCTCGCTGGAGGATGCGGATGCGCTGCGCCATTTGCCCTTCGTCGAGAGCGTCAACCCCAGCCTGATGGGCAACGCCGAGGTAAGCGCCAACGGCAAGACGCGTCGCACCACGGTGTTGGGCGAAGGGCGCGATTTTGCCAAGGCGTTCACGATGAAAGTGCAGAGCGGCAGCTTCTGGCCCGACGAGGACAACGAGCAGGCGCGCGCGTTCGTCGTGCTCGGCGCCAAGGTTAACCAGGAACTTTTTGCCGGACAGAATCCGCTCGGGAGTTATCTGCGCGTCGGCGGGCAACGCTTTCGCGTGATCGGGGTGATGGAGCCGAAAGGGCAGATACTCGGGTTCGATCTGGACGATGCGGTATTCATCCCGGCGGCGCGCGCGATGGAACTGCTCAACCGTCCTGGGCTTATAGAGATGCAGGTGAGCTACCGCGCCAATGCCGATGTGCAGGCGGTAATACGCGCCATCAGCGAACGCCTCAAGGACAGGCACGGGAGCGAAGACTTCACAATCATTTCGCAGGAAGAGGCGCTCGAGGTGCTGAGCTCGGTGCTCGATGTCATCACCTTCGCTGTCGGCGCGCTGGGCGGCATCTCGCTGCTGGTGGGCGCAGTGGGTATCCTCACCATCATGACGATGGCGGTCACCGAACGCACTTCGGAGATCGGCCTGCTGCGCGCCCTGGGAGCACAAGAGCGGCAGGTGCTGACGCTGTTCCTTGGCGAGGCGATGCTGCTGTCCGCGCTGGGCGGCCTGGCGGGGCTGGCGCTTGGAGTCGGCATCGCGCAGGGCTTGCACCTGCTGTTTCCCGCATTGCCGGTGCATACGCCGTGGCTGTTCGCCATGCTTGCCGAACTGAGCGCGATCAGCATCGGGCTTGCGGCGGGAGTCGCACCGGCGATGCGCGCCGCGCGGCTTGATCCGGTGGAGGCGTTGCATGCGGAGTGAGTCATGCGACATCTTCTGCAACGTCATCGACAATTTTGGCGACATCGGCGTGTGCTGGCGGCTGGCGCGGCAACTTGCGAACGAGCATGGCCTCGCAGTCAGGCTATGGGTGGACGATTTGAACAGCTTCGCCAAGCTGTGCCCGGAAGCGGATGTTGGGTTGGAGAGCCAGCAGCTTAGAGGGGTGAAGATATGTCATTGGACTGCTGAAGCTTTTCACCCTCTCCCCCAGCACCTCTCCTGCTTGCGGGAGAGGGGAGTGGCTGATCTGGTGATCGAGGCGTTCGCCTGCAGGCTGCCGCAAGGCTATCTCGAAGCGATGGCGGCGCAGGAGCACAAGCCCGTCTGGATCAATCTCGAGTACCTGAGCGCCGAGAATTGGGTGGGTGGCTGCCACAAGTTGCCTTCGCCGCATCCCAGCTTGCCGCTGACCAAATATTTCTTCTTTCCGGGCTTCACCAGACAAACTGGCGGTTTGCTGCTGGAGCGCGACTTGCTGGCGCGGCGCGATGTGTTCCAGAACGATGTTGAGCAGCAGCGGGCGTTCTGGCGTTCTGCCGGCCTGGAAATGCCAGGCGCGGAAACCCTGAAGATATCGTTGTTTGCCTATGAAAATTCCGCGCTGCACGGGTTGTTCGATGCCTGGTCTGGCGGCACCCAACCGGTGCTGTGTCTGGTGCCGGAAGGGCGCATCTTGCCGCAGGCCGGGCAGTATTTCGGCGATGCCGCACCGTGCGCGGGCAAGGCTTATTCCCGTGGCAATTTGCAGGTGCGCGTGCTGCCGTTCGTCGAGCAGGAGCGTTACGATGAACTATTGTGGGCTTGCGATGTCAATTTCGCGCGTGGTGAGGACTCCTGTGTGCGGGCGCAGTGGGCGGCGAAGCCGTTTATCTGGCAAATTTATCCGCAGCATGATGCGGTGCACTGGGACAAGCTGCAAGCCTTCCTTAATCTGTACAACGCGCCGCTCGACGCGGCGGTAGGCCAGGCGGTGCAGGGCTTGTGGCAGGCATGGAACGGGGAGAGTGGGGCAGGGCAATGGTGGCCTGCCTTTATAGCGGCGCGCGGCGAGCTTGAACGCCATGCGCAACATTGGGTGCGGCAATTGGCCGGTAACAATCTGGCGTTGAATCTACTGGATTTTTCACGGGAAATCGGTAGAATGCACGCCTTCAAAATTGAAGGGCAGTAAATATGAAAACAGCACAGGAAGTACGCGTAGGCAACGTCATTATGGTGGGCACTGACCCTATGGTCGTGCTCAAGGCTGAATACAGCCGTTCCGGCCGCAACGGCTCGGTGGTCAAGATGAAGATGAAGAACCTGCTGACCGAATCCGCAAAGGAAACCGTGTATAGCGCCGATGACAAGTTCGAGCAGATCCTGCTGGATCGCAAGGAAGTGAATTACTCCTACTTTGCCGATCCGATGTATGTGTTTATGGATGGCGAATACAACCAGTACGAAATCGAAGCCGAAAGCATGGGCGATGCGATCAACTACATCGAAGACGGCATGCCTTGCGAAGTGGTGTTCTACAACGAGAAGGCGATTTCGGTCGAGTTGCCCAACACCATCGTGCGCGAAGTTATTTACACCGAACCTGCGGTGCGCGGCGACACTTCCGGCAAGGTGATGAAGCCGGCCAAGATCAATACCGGTTTTGAATTGCCGGTGGCTGCCTTCGTCGAAATCGGCGACAAGATCGAGATCGACACCCGCACCAACGAATTCAAGAAGCGCGCTTAATCCCTGCCGCATGTCTCAACAAAAGGCCAACCGCGAGGTTGGCCTTTTTGTTTATGGACTTTGCCGCTTGTCGCACAAAATGCGGGGACTGTCTGGCCATTTTTCAGGCGAGATCTTCCGGTGCAATTAGCGTCTCTGATTTTTCGACTATGCCACCACGCTTCAACATGGAAAGCTGCCTCGCCTTTTCGAGCGCTGTTACTCTGGACAAGTAAGCAATATTTTTTTCGATTGACTCCAGGTAGTAATTGTTATCGACGCCATACCAATCCTTGAAGTGGAACGTCAAATTGTTGTAGATGCCGCCAAGACCGGTGTCCAGTTTTTTTCGGGTGAGCTCATAGAAATCCCGGGTTTTCCACAGCAGGTCGTGGATGTTCTGGTAGCCTCCGAAACGAGCTTCCTTGAACTCCAGATACAGGAACAGCAGTTTTTCAAGATAGGTGCGGTCGGCCATTTGACCTGTCAAGTCAGCGGTGCCGACGATTTGTCCGAGCAGACGGATGCGCTCATCGGGAAATTCAATTCCAGGTATGGCAACCGCCGGATCGGTGCAAAGCAGGATGGATTCCATAGGTGCTGCCAAACCGGGCGCAAGGCCCCGGGCAGCGATGTAGTGCCGCGCAAATTCGATGCCCCGGCGGACATGGCTTTTTGTGTACTGCGCACCGGTGCCGGTCTCTTCACCGTGTGGTTGTGCGTAACCGACATCATGCATCAGGGCGGCGATCATGATTATGGTCATTTCGTCATCCGACAGCCGGGTGCCTGAAACATGCAAACCATGCATCAACCTCACAGCGCACAGGAAGACATCCAGCGTGTGACGCAGGTCATGGTACAGAGTCTGGATCGGCGCGTAGCCGGGATATTCGCCATGGAACAGGCGCACCACGTCATCGAAACAAGTCCGGACAACGGAAAAATCATATTCAGGATTAATGCGCCCGAGGATTTCAGATGCCTTGAGCCATACCTCTTCCGGCTCGCTGTTGGCGAACAGGCTATTGATTTCAGCGAATGTCGCAGCATTCTTCATGGCAGGCTTGAATCCGGTAGACGATTGATGAGAATAATACTGGAATCTGGTGGTTATGCAATTTTCTGAAGATTATCTTGCAGGCAAGAAGTGATCCCGCCAGGATGGACAGAATTTTCCATTTCTTGAGTGGAAGCCTTGCGGTTAAAGCCTGCACTGCTTTGGGCAGTGCAGGCAGATTGCCGAAGCACAGCTTATCCGGTGCTATGTAAACCAAGCCGCTAAACGGTATGGCATGCCGCAGAGAAACTGCAACCAAACGCTGTTTTGCGGAATACGGTCAATCAGCGCACGGCTGCTTTCAACTGTTCGAGAATTGCCGGATTCTCCAGTGTCGAAATATCCTGGGTAATATCCTCGCCATTGGCGATGGCGCGCAGCAGGCGGCGCATGATCTTGCCGGAACGCGTCTTGGGCAGGTTGTCGCCGAAGCGAATTTCATCCGGTTTAGCGATCGGGCCGATGGATTTGCTCACCCAGGCGCGTAGCGATTCGGCGATTTCCTTTGCCTTGGCCGCATCACTCGGGCGTGAGCCTTTCAGTACGACGAAGGCGACAATTGCCTCGCCCTTGATGTCATGCGGTTTGCCGACCACGGCGGCTTCCGCCACCAGCGGATTGGCGGCAAGGGCGGATTCGATTTCCATCGTACCCAGCCGGTGGCCTGATACCTTCAGCACATCGTCGATACGCCCCATGATCCAGAAATAGCCGTCTTCATCGCGGTGTGCCGAATCCCCTGCCAGATAATAGCCGTGCATTTCTTCCGGGAAGTAGGATTTTTTGTAGCGCTCCGGATCTCCCCAGATGGTGCGGATTTGCGAGGGAAAGGGGCGTTTGATGACGAGGAAACCGCCGTGTTGATCGTGTACTTCGTCGCCTGCTTCGTTGACGATGGTGGCAATAATTCCGGGCAATGGCAGGGTGCAGGAACCGGGCTTAAGCGGCATTGCGCCGGGCAGCGGGGCGATCATATGGTGTCCGGTTTCAGTCTGCCACCAGGTATCCACGATCGGGCAGCGCGCCTGCCCGACGGTGTTGTAGTACCACATCCATGCTTCCGGGTTGATCGGTTCGCCTACCGAGCCGAGCAGCCGCAGGCTGGACAGGTCGTATTGGTTCGGCAGGTCGCCGCCCAGCTTGATCAGCGAGCGGATAGCAGTCGGCGCGGTGTAGAAAGTCGTTACCTTGTGGTCCTGAATCATCTTCCAGAAGCGCCCGGCATCGGGGCAGGTCGGTATGCCCTCGAACACCACCTGCGTTGCGCCCATCGCCAGCGGGCCATACGTCACATAGCTATGTCCCGTGACCCACCCCACATCGGCGGTGCACCAGAAAATGTCGTTGTCCTTGTAATCGAACACCCACTGCATCGACAACATTACGCCGAGCAGATAGCCGCCGCTGGAATGCTGCACGCCCTTGGGTTTGCCGGTGGAGCCCGAGGTGTAGAGAATGAACAGCGGGTGTTCCGAACTGACCCATTCCGGCTCGCATGTGGAGCTTTGCCCTGCCACCAGGTCATGCCACCAGATGTTGTTCTGCGCATTCCATGCGGTTTCGCAGGCAGCGCGCCGGTACACGATGACGCTGTGCACCGTTTCGCAGCCGCCCGTGGCTAACGCCTCATCCACCACGGATTTCAATGGCATCACCTTGCCGCCGCGCATTTGTGCATCGGCGGTGATAACCGCGCAGGCCTGCGCGTCCACAATGCGCTCATGCAGGCTCTTGGACGAAAAACCGCCGAACACTACCGAATGGATCGCGCCGATGCGCGCGCAGGCTTGCATGGCGACCACCACCTCGATACTCATCGGCATGTAGATGATGACGCGGTCGCCATTCTTGATGCCGCGCGACTTCAGGCCGTTGGCGAATTGACACACGCGCGCATGCAAATCGCGGTAATTGATTTTCGTCACCTTGCCATCGTCGGCCTCGAAAATGATCGCAGTCTTTTCCGCCTGTGTGGCGAGATGAATATCCAGGCAGTTGTATGAAACATTCAACACGCCATCCTCGAACCACTTGAAGAAGGGCGCGTTGCGCTCATCCAGCACCTTGGTAAAGGGTTGCTTCCAGTGCAGGGTCTCACGTGCCAGCTTGGCCCAAAAACCGGGGTAGTCCTGTTCTGCCGCCTTGCACAAAGCCTGATAGCCCGCCATTCCGGAGACATTGGCCTGCTTGACGAATTCATCGGAAGGGCTGAAAACACGTGTTTCGTTCAAGACTGATTCGATGTTGGACATGCAATCTCCTGAGTGGCTATTGTGACGGCGATAGTCGCCGGGTGTGTAATGGAAATTTTTGTGTGAAGCTAATGTAATTATTTTTGGCATCCCCTGTCAATCAAAGCAATGCTACCCGAGGCAAGGAGCAATTTGCCAAAATTGTTCAAGAGTACTGAAATTCAGTTTAAATCTACCACACCTTTCGATTGATTTGAGCAATTTACCGATACAATACATGCCGAATAATTTCGCCGGGCATGGCAGGATGTGCTCGCTGCAAAAATTGAGGGATTCTTATGGAAACATATTGGGTATGGTGGCTAGTGGCGGTGGTGCTGGTGATAGCGGAAATGCTCACCGGCACGTTCTATCTGCTGGCTGTTGCGTCCGGGCTTGCTGTTGCCGGTTTGGCGGCTTACCTTGGCATGCCGTGGGGCGGGCAAGCCGCAGTGGCGGGATTGATATGTTCGGCCAGTGTGGCAGGAATTTTTCGCTGGAAGCAGCAGCACACCAACCCGCATGAACAGTCGAATCTCGCCTATGACATCGGTCAGGATGTGCATGTCGTGCATTGGTCGGATGACCGCCATGCCCGGGTCAGTTATCGCGGCGCCGAGTGGGACGCCGAGCTGGCGAAAAATGCTGCACCCGATTCAGCCCGGCAGAAATGGCGCATCAAGGAAATCACCGGCTCACAGTTAATCATCGAATAACGCCTGCAAGAGTCCGCCTCGGCAGGCAAACCAGTTAAATCAGGGAGAAAACATGGATGCATTCATCATTGTATTTGGAATATTTGCGGTGTTTCTGGCGATCCAGTCATTCAAAATCGTGCCGCAGCAAAACGCATGGGTAATCGAGCGGTTCGGCAAATACAACAGGACGCTGGAACCCGGCCTGAGCATCGTTATTCCGTTCATGGATCGCGTCGCCTATCGCCACAGACTGACCGAGTTCCCGATAGACATCCCGCCGCAGGTCTGCATCACACGCGACAACACCCAGGTGCAGGTGGACGGCGTGCTGTATTACCAGGTTACCGACGCCGCGCGCGCCAGCTATGGCACCTCGAACTATCTCGCCGCCATCACCATGCTTGCGCAAACTGCGCTGCGCTCGGAATGCGGCAAGCGCGACCTGGATAAATTGCTGGAAGACCGCGATGCGATCAACCGCACGGTGGTATTCGCGCTGGATGAAGCCAGCCCGAACTGGGGCGTGAAAGTGTTGCGCTACGAAATCAAGGACATCACCCCGCCGCAGCAAGTGCTCGCGGCGATGCAGAAACAGATCACCGCCGAGCGCGAAAAGCGCGCGCTGATCGCGCAATCGGAAGGCAAGAAGCAGGAGGAGATCAACCTGGCCGAAGGCTCGATGACTGCGTCGATACGCGAATCCGAGGGCACCCGGCAAGCCGCCATCAACAACGCGCAAGGCGAAGCCGAAGCGCTGCTGCTGGTCGCCAATGCCACCGCCGAATCGATCAAGGTGGTCGCCAACGCGATTCAAAGCGAGGGAGGCCTCACCGCGGTCAACCTGAAGGTCGCCGAACGATTTGTCGACGCCTTCGGCAATATCGCCAAGCAGGGTAATACCATGATCATCCCCGGCAACGCCGCCGACATTGCCGGTCTGGTCGCCACCGCGATGCAGGTGGTGAAGAAGAGTTGAGATTTGAACATCTGGAGGACGGCAGGTTGGACTTTGTTCGTTCAGCCCAACGGCGATCTAACCAGAGGCATCAGCCGGCTTGAATCCGGCACAGAAGGTTAGAATTAATATTTTTGGGCAGAATTGTACGAAAGTACAGGTAGCGTATAGTGGATTGCACCTTGTTTATGCCCAATAAATCGTAACTTAATTGTTTGCGGGGCAAGGATAACTGCGGTTGAATTTCCTGTCCTGTCCTGTCCTGTTCTGTTTTCGGAGTATAAGAAACGCTAATACCCTTGCCAAGCTGCTACTGTCTCTTTACATAAGGATTTCTGGTAAATATGCCCCCCGCATTGCTGCATCGACCAATCACGCTGTTATTCAGCGCTGAACCAGATGTCGCCGTACCACGCCGAGGCCGCCGTGCCCGTATTGTCGGTGTCCGTCATGATCGCTACCGCATCTACATTGCCAGGTTCTGTGCCGAACAGGCGGCGGTAATCGGCGCGCACGTCGTGTCGCTCCTCTAACCATTCTTCAACGCGCCCTGGACCTGACTGCACCGCAATCATGCGCGCGTTACTGGTGAAGGCATTAGGCCAGTGGCTGTCAACCGGCTGCTGGTTCGACCATACGTAGTTGATGGCGCGTGTGCGCCAGAAGAACAGCCCACCAGAAAATACCACATAGACGCGCGCCGGATAATCGTCACCGGCGCGGGTGCGTTCATCGGTACCAGCAAGCACATTGTCGATTTTCCATGACCAGTGGAGGATTGGTGTCTTGCCGAGGTCGACTTTAACTTTGCGGTAAAGCCCTGAGGCGGCGCTGCTGCTTTCGGCATGCAGCGCAAGTCGTCCAGCCGATCTTTCCAGTACGTATCTGGTCTCACCGGCAAACGCCCTGGTCTGCCAGCCGTTCAGCTCACCCTTTGAAAAACGGGCGATATCAATGCGCTCGCCCACCGCCCATGTCAGCAAGGGCAGACAGCAGAGCATGAACCAATATAGTGTCTTTTTCATGGTACCCGCTCGAACAGCGACTCAATGAGAAAGGGATCGTCGAAGTGGCGGCGGCCGACGAATGCGGTGGCGTGGCGCCCCCACTGGCGCATGGCGCCCGGCGAGCGGATGCCCATTGGCCACAGGATGAAGCGCTCGCTGCGCTCAGTGCCGTCGATCAGTCCATATTCGCCGAACAGGCTGTGGTAACCACCCTCGACGGGCAGGGAGCGCAGCGCGTCATACTCCTCCCATGCAATCGCTTGCGCTGCGGGTAGCGATTCTGGCGGCGAGTCTTCGTGGCCGCCCCGCTGGGTGAAGTAGACCCGCTGAATGAAGTGGGTGTGGTGGGCGATGCGCAGAACCAGCGGGCGTTGTCCGGGCGCCGGTTGCGGCAGCAGCGGCGGCTCAAAATAACTGCCGGGGAGATCGCTGCGCAGGCGCAGATGCCGGCTCGGGAAAAACTGATGGTAGCAGCCGCAGTTATGGATGGCATCAAAGAGCCATGGCTCGCCGTCCGGGCCCAGGGTCACTCGCCAGTTGATGCCATCCAGGCGTCCGGCGTAGATGTCATTGCCAGGGCGTGCCGGAAACCAGACGATGTAATTGAGTTGCAGCAGCACCTGGCCGCCGAAGCGGGTATGCGAGATCTTGCGGTATAGCGTTGGCCGTGCCACGTCCATCACCGGCCCGTTATCCCAGCGCAGCATCCCGATACGGTCATTGTCGTTCACCACGTCGACTTCCCATACCGGCGAGAATGCTTCGAACAGCCGGTCAAGGTCAGCGGCCTTCGGCGAAGGGATGCCGAGCAGATCGCGCGAGCGGTTCAGGATTTCACTCACCTCTGCGGCTTTCATCGGTGTATCTGACGAAGTTCCGGGCTGCAACGCCCAGCGCACCAGTTCTCCCGCGACCGGCAACACCGTCAACGGCGTGGCGAAGGTGTTGCGGGTCTCGGCATGCCAGGCCCTTATGTTGGCGGAGACGATAGGCGCAGTAAGTGGATAGAGGCCAGCCACCCGCCACCAGGTGACATAGTCATCCGGCACGCGTGCGGCAACACGCAGAGCGGCGCGCCGTTCCGGTTGCGCAAGATCAGCGGCCAGCAGGCGCTCGCGGCAGCGGTTGAGTTCGTCACGCGGGGTATCGCCGGGATGGCCCGCCACCGGAGCGGACAAGTTGCGCAATTCCAGCGCGCGCGCCTCGGCATCCAGCGCCGCCATGTGCCCGGCCCATGCTGACCATTGCTCCTGTTCGATCAGATCGTCGCGGAACGAGGCAAGCAGGCGCGTCGTGCGCAGGTAGGGAAAACCGCTAACCAAAAACGATCCATGGTCACGCACCCCTTCAAGCTTGATGGCGGTATCGACCTCCCGGTATAACGTCTGGCAGGCAGCCAGGGCGTCTTCTGCCGGCGTCGCAGGGGGCTTCCCCACCGTGGCGCAGCCAGCCAGGAGCAGTGCGAGCAGCAGCCGGACGGCGCCTCGTATCGGAATTAAACGCGGAATTAAAGGGGCCAAGTTCGGATTAAATTTACCAAAGGGCATTATCAAAGGGGTTGGCATCAAAATATTTTTTACCCCCTCTGCTCTCATTTGCCCTGAATTACCTGGATATGAGCACTGCTCAGCTTTTGGTAAAGGCGAATCTGACGCTGGAGCGGCCACCAATCGTAAAGAAAAATCTGTAGCGGGCGCCACATGGCAACCCAACCGACGATCGTAAGACTTTCGCGTGCGATGGTGGAGCCGGTATGGGCGCCGAATTTTTCAATGGCATCGGCCGCGAGCAGGCACAGCGTGACAAAGACAATACCGATGACAAGGCTCATACGGCCTTGCTGCAGAAGATGTTTCAAGGCACTGCGCGTTTGTTCGGTTTTGTAGGAGAAGTGGTTGTGGATCGCTCCGGTCAACATCTCGCTTGGGTCTCCATCTGACGGCCACTGTTCAACGTGGATGGTTATATGAAAGCGGCTACCCGGTGCAAATCCAGACGCCCACGTTTCGATAAAAGTATTTGCTTCCGGATCAAGGTCTTTGTTCAGGAACGGCGTCGGGTCCATCGAGTTAAACAACTGCGCGATCTCGCGCACTCGTAGTGCCAGGCGATGAATGGGGGCGGGATTGGCTGATTTTGTCATCGGTGTTGGGTATGGGTTTAAGCTGCCCTCGGTATTTCAGTCTTCCAGCGAATCAGTTTCATGCTACCAGTTTTTTACCCTGCTGAGTGATAAGCCAGTCATCCAGAAATCGAAATAATTCTACGGGGCAGACTCTGAACTTTCTCCTCAAAGTTGCAGAGCAGGATGATCATAACGCAGCCACTCAAGAGCTGCACCAAATCGCTATTGGGGTCTGGTTTCTGATTAATTTTGCGCAATGCGGTGCGGAAAATTGGATTGCTGAAGCCGTTGCTGGCTAGACCGCCTTCGCCACCAGCATCACGCTGACGAACGGTGTGCCTTTGTGCATCGGTAGCGGGGCGGCTTCGAAGCCATTGCACTTCAATACGTCCAGCCACTCGCTCACTGTGCGGCAATACACTTTGTATGAGCGATGCCCGCGCAGCAGGAACGCCGCATGATCCACCCAGTTGCTGAAATAAAACGGCAGGCCGCCTGCGGCATCGCCGATGCGGGTGATGAATAAGCCGCCGGTGGGCAGTGCGGCGCGCACCCGGCGCAGCACGTCTTCTTGCGCGTCATAGTCAAGGTAATGCAGCACGTCGAGGATGATCGCCGCGTCAGTCTGGCCGAGGCCGGCGCTGCGAATGTCGCCGAGTTCGAATTGCGCGCGGTTGCCGAGTGCGGCACGGGCGCGTTCCACGTCCCTGGGCATCAGCTCCAGCCCCCAGTAGTTTTCTACTTTCGGCGCGGCAGGCCAATGCGCAGGCCAGTTGCCGGATTCGTATAAGGTGCGTGCTTCCAGCAGCCAGCCAGCAAGCAAACCTTGCCCGCAACCCAGGTCGATCAGGCGCGCGCAGTCGGGAATCAGGCCGTGTTCGAGCAGGCCGAAGAATACCGGATCGCCCTTCAGCTTGCCTTTGGCGAAGTGCCAGGCGAAGTGCCCTGCGGAGCTGTATGGTTGAGCAGCGCGATCGATCAAGGTGCGGCGGAATTGTGCGGTCATGGGATGGAGCTTGTTCAAGGTGATGGGGCGGAGCCCGCGTTGCGCGAAATTATCCAGCAGGCGCGGCAGGTTGTCGAGGATGGCAGGCAAAGGCAACCGGTCGTGCGCCCATGCTGATAAAATAATTATGTGCAAATTGCATCCACTCTAAAAACAGGGAAAGACATGGATTTGAAAGAAACGCGTATCGATACGGCGCTGATGTACGACGGTGATTTTGTTCAGGTGCACAAGGATAACGTGCGCTTGCCTGACGGCAAGGTGAGTACCCGCGAATACATCACGCACCCCGGAGCGGTGGCTGTGCTGGCGATGCTGGACAACGGCAATCTGGTGATGGAGCGTCAATTCCGCTATGCGCTGCAGCGCGAGTTCATCGAACTGCCCGCCGGGAAGATCGACCACGGCGAAGATATCCTGCTGTGCGCGCAACGCGAGCTGCTGGAAGAAACGGGTTATGTGGCAAGTGAGTGGATGCATCTCACCACCGTGTGGCCGTGCATCGGATATGCCGACGAGCGCATGGAATATTTTATCGCGCGCGGCCTGACCTATCAGGGGCACCAGCTGGACGACGGAGAATTTCTGGAAGTGTTCGAGTTGTCTTTGCCGGAGGCGATCGAGTGGATACGGCTGGGCAAGATCAATGAAAGCAAAACCATCGTTGGCCTGTTCCTGCTGGAGAAAACACTGGCTAACTGGGGCAAATAAGAGAATTGCGCAGCGCTGCACCACAATGGCGCGCGGCATATCGAAACGCACCAAACTGGCGCGCAAATCAGTAATGTAATTGCCTCGTAAATTTTAAAACCTATATGAATCAACGCTCCGTATATTGATGGAATAGAAGTTGCGTGCTGTATTCCCATATGATTTCACAATAGGGATATGGCATGGAAAACCTGAAAACGGGCAGCGACACATTGTTCATTCTGCTGGGCGCCATCATGGTATTGGCGATGCACGCCGGCTTCGCGTTTCTGGAGCTGGGCACGGTGCGCAAGAAGAACCAGGTGAACGCGCTGGTGAAAATTCTCACCGACTTCGCGGTCTCTACGCTGGCGTATTTTTTCATCGGCTACAGCATCGCTTATGGAGCCAACTTCTTTGGCAGTGCGGAACAACTGGTGGAGAAGAACGGCTATGAGCTGGTCAAGTTCTTCTTTCTGCTGACTTTCGCCGCCGCGATTCCCGCCATCGTTTCCGGCGGCGTGGCCGAACGCGCGAGGTTCAACCCGATGCTTGCCGCCACCTTCGTGCTGGTCGGCTTTATTTATCCTTTCTTCGAGGGTATCGCCTGGAACCGCAAATACGGCATTCAGGATTGGCTCCATGCCGCATTCGGCGCCGAATTCCACGACTTCGCCGGCTCCGTGGTGGTACATGCGATGGGCGGCTGGATAGCGCTGGCGGCAGTGCTGTTGCTTGGCGCCAGGCGGGGCCGCTACAACAAGGAAGGGCGACTCTCTGCACATCCGCCTTCCAGCATCCCGTTCCTCGCGCTCGGCGCCTGGATCCTCACGGTGGGCTGGTTCGGCTTCAACGTGATGTCGGCGCAAACCATCAATAACATCAGCGGGCTGGTCGCGGTGAATTCGTTGATGGCGATGGTGGGCGGCACGCTGGCCGCGCTGTGGACAGGCAAGAACGATCCCGGCTTCGTGCACAACGGTCCGCTGGCCGGGCTGGTGGCGGTATGTGCCGGGTCCGATTTGATGCACCCGATGGGCGCGCTGCTGACCGGCGGTGTGGCCGGCGGCCTGTTTGTGTGGATGTTCACCCTGACGCAAAACCGCTGGAAGATCGACGATGTGCTCGGTGTGTGGCCGCTGCATGGCCTGTGCGGCGCGTGGGGCGGCATCGCTGCCGGCATTTTCGGCCTCAAGGCATTCGGCGGCATCGGCGGCGTAAGTTTCATGTCGCAACTGTGCGGCACGCTGCTCGGCGTGGTGATCGCTTTTGCAGGCGGTTATGCGGTGTATGGCGTGGTGAAGAAGCTGGTCGGCATCCGGCTGGAGGCGGAAGAGGAATTCAACGGTGCTGACCTGACCATCCACAAAATATCCGCCACTCCGGAGCGCGAGTCGGGCTGGTAGTTTGCTGACCGGCAGGGGCGTCTATGCCTCTGCCGGTTCAACTTGCTAATCTTTGATTGCTTCCACCGGAGACGAAATCTTTACCTCGTCGCTTACCGCTGGGACGAATTTTGACATACCGAATTGCATGCGTTGGATGGTGACAGAAATGTCCGCGCCGCAGGTTTGTTTCTTGTTCATCGGGTGTGGCGCGCAGCGGAAGTTGCTTACGGTGAGCGTCAGTGGTTTGCTTACGCCTAGCAGAGTAAAGTATCCCTCGGCGGCAACGACCTTGTCACCATCGAACACCAGTTTGTCAGAGGTGAAGCGCATGGTGGGGAATAGTCCGACGTTGAAAAAGTCCTCCGACTTCATGTGTTCATCCCACTTGTCAAATCCCATGTCGATCGAGGCCGTTTCGATGACAAGTTCCACACTGCCTTTTTTGGCCGCGGTGTCGAGGGTGATTTTGCCGCTGCTCTTGTTGAATCGGCCACGCTGGGTCGAGTAGCCCAGATGGTTCACTTCGAACATCGGCCAGGTGTGGGCCGGATCTATCGTGTAGCTTTCAGCGGCGTATCCAGGCACAGCGATGACGCTGGCCGCAGCGATTGCGATGATGCTGACGATGGATTTGCTCATTGTTTTCTCCTTGAGTTGTTGTTGATAAATGGGCTTATTTCTTTGCAGGTGCTACAGCTAGACTGAATTTTATCTGCACTTCATCGGCGACCACGCTGGTGTCCGCCCAGATGCCGGAGCCGATGTTGAAATCGAGTCGCCTGAGCGGGAACGCGCCCTCGATGAGCAATACGCCGCCTGCTGGTTTGAGGGTGAAAGGAGTCTTGATATCCAGCGTCTTGCCCTTGATGGTCATCTTGCCGGTGACTTCATATTGTTGCTTGCCTGTGCTGACAATGCTGCCGGAGGTGTAGCTCGCAATGGGGTTGTTTTTGGTATCGAACCATGTTTTGCCCGCCACTTCCTCATCGGCCTCGGCGCTGCCGGTGTCGATGCTGGCAAGGTCGATTTCGATGCGCGCCTTGCCGGTTTCCGGCTTGGCGGGGTCTACCGAAATCTGCGCGGTAAATTTCCTGAAGCTGCCTTCTACCGGCACATTCATTTGTTTCGAGACAAAGGAGATGCTGCTTTGCTGCGGGAGCAGCACGGTATATTCCGCGCCGGCTGCCGGGGATGCGGCGAATAACAGCGGAACGATCAGTAAGCGCTTCATGATTTGTTCCTGAGAAACGGCAGCATCCGCGCCAGTATGTCATCGTGCTCGATGAAGTGATGTTTGAGCGCGCCGCCGACATGGGCGATTACCAGGCCAAGCAACAGGAAGTTGAAGCTTTGATGCACTGCCTTGAGGGCATCGCCCAGTTCCTTGTCTTTGGAAACCAGGTCGGGCAGGGGCAGCACGCCGAACCACACGGTCTGGACGCCCTTGGCGGAGCTCATCAGCCAGCCGCTCAGCGGTATCGCGAGGATCAGCACGTACAGCAGAGAATGCACGGCGTGAGCCGCAAACTTTTCCCAGGACGGCATCGCGGCGGGCAGTGGCGGCGGGCGGTGCGTGCTGCGCCAGGATATGCGCAACAAGGCCAGCAGGAAGATGGTGACGCCTATCCACTTGTGGTAACTGTACAGCCTGAGCTTGTCCGGGGAGAGTGGCAGGTCGTGCATGTACACACCCAGCGGGAAGGCCGTGAAGATGAGCAAGGCTATGATCCAGTGCAGCGTGACGGCGGTGCGTGTGTAGTGGTCGGCCATGGTGATTTTCCAGTCTCGTTGGATTGCTCTGCCATTCCAGTTGGGTAAGCCTAGCGGTATTCTGGATGCATGACAAGAGGGAAACTAATCACCGGATGTTATGTCAGATTGTGCGCTTGAAAAATTGGGGAGTTGCCCCATGTAGCAAGTCGGCGGCGAGCGGTGTTAGACTGCGCGCCGAATTTTTGGATGATGGAGACAACAGTATGAAACGAATTTTCTTGTTCATTTTGACCAACCTGGCGGTGGTGTTCGTGATCAACATCACGCTGCGCATACTAGGCGTGGATCGCTGGCTGACCGAGACCGGCGGCATCAACTTCGGCGCGTTGCTGGTGATGTCTGCGGTGATCGGCTTTGCCGGTTCGCTGATTTCGCTGGCGATGTCCAAGTGGTCGGCCAAGCGTATGGTCGGTGCGCAGGTTATCGAGAACCCGATTGACCCTACCGAGCGCTGGCTGGTGGACACGGTGCGCAAGCAGGCTCAAGTGGCGGGTATCGGTATGCCGGAAGTGGCGATTTACGATGCGCCTGACGTGAACGCGTTTGCCACCGGATGGAACCGCAATGACGCGCTGGTGGCGGTGAGTACCGGGCTGCTGCACAGCATGAGCCGCGATGAAGCCGAGGCGGTGCTGGCGCATGAAATCAGCCACGTCGCCAACGGCGACATGGTGACGCTGGCGCTGATTCAGGGCGTGGTGAATACCTTCGTGATATTTTTTGCCAAGCTGTTCGGCTATTTTGTGGATCGCGTGCTGCTCAAGAACGAGCGCGGCCCCGGCATGGGCGCGTTTGCCGCGGAAATCGTCGCGCAACTGGTGCTGGGCGTGCTGGCAAGCACCATCGTGATGTGGTTCTCGCGCCAGCGCGAATTCCGCGCTGATGCGGGCGGCGCAAGCCTGGCCGGTCGGCAGAAGATGATTTCCGCGCTCGAGCGGTTGAAGGTTAATCACGAGCAGACTGCCTTGCCGGAAAAGATTGCCGCGTTTGGCATCTCCGGTGGCCGCGGGTTCGCAAAACTGTTCATGACCCATCCGCCGCTGGATGAGCGCATCGAAGCCCTGCGCAGTGCGAAATAGGCGCAACGGAAATCAGCATCAAACCGAAGCTGTAGAAACGACAAGGCCTGCTATCGCAGGCCTTGTCGTTTTGAAGAGCTGATTTTCAGCGGTTCGCCGCTGCACAGCCGGCATGGAGCCGCCCGTTACTCGTCATCAAACTCGTCGTACCTTTCCCGTGGGGGGTTGCCATCGTACACCCGGCTCCTGCGATGCAGCAGGTAAGTGTCGCGCATGAATTCGTAGCGGTCGATCATCGCTACATCCAGCACCTTTTCCTGATCCAGCAGGTCTGCACGGCGGTGAATGAAGTTGCCCAGATAATACTGGTTGCGGGTCGGGACGTCCTCGACCCGGTTTGGCACGCTGTATGTGGTATCGACATAAAGTCCGGTTGCATCGCGCACCGAACTTGGCCCGAGGAAAGGCAGTACCAGATACGGGCCATCACCCAAGCCCCAGTAGCCGAGACTCTGGCCGAAGTCTTCATGGTGTTTTTCCAGCCTGGATGCGACATCGAACAAGCCGAAAATACCGAAAGTGCTGTTGAACACAAAGCGTGAGCCATCGGATGCGGCCAGGGTAAATTTGAATTGCAGCAAGTCGTTGATGGTGACAGTGGCATCATCCAGATTGGAGATGAAATTGCCCGCCATGATTTTGAACGGCGCAGGCATTACGGCGTCGTAAGCTTGTGCGACCGGCTTGAACACCGCCTTGTCCACGGTGTCGTTGAACCGGTGTATGCCGCGGTTGAGCGGCTCGAGCGGGTCGCTCGGGTTACGCGCACTGGCGCAGCCGGTCAGGAGCAGAAAGAGGGCAAGCTGTACGGTAATCAGTAACGCGGGGCGAATTCGATCCATTTTTATTGTGTTTTTAAAGCCGGGTTGACATGCCGGACGGGCGAATTATAGAAGAATCGTTGGCCGGAGCAAGGTTTCTAACGGGTTAGCACCGGAGGCTGGAGGTCGCCGATGCGGAACCGGAAAGCGCCGGCCGTGCGGTCGGCAAAGTAGTGTTGCAAGGTGTAATGCACCGGGCGAAACGCCAGTGTGTCCCATGGAATATCCTGCTCGGAAAACAGTTGTACTTCCAGGCTTTCCACGCCGGGAGAGAAATCGAGATTCAGCAATCTGGCGCGAAACAGCAGGTGCACCTGATTGATGTAGGGCAGGTTGTACAGCGAATACAGCTCGCCGATGTCAACTTGCGCATTGGCTTCTTCCAGCGTTTCGCGCGCGGCCGCCTCGACGGTAGTTTCGCCGTTCTCCATGAAACCGGCAGGCAACGTCCATAGCCCGTGACGCGGTTCAATGGCGCGGCGGCACAGCAGTATCTTGTCCTGCCATTCTGGAATGGCGCCGACGATCAGCTTGGGATTCTGGTAATGCACTTCCCCGCAGGCGGTGCATACGTAACGTGTGCGGTTGTCGTTCGGCAGCAGACGCAACTCGACCGGGGCTCCGCATAGGCTGCAATATTTCATCTCGGAAGACCGGCGCAAAATAAGATCATTTTCAGTGCAGCTACCTGGATATCCCGTTATTCGTGTTCGTGGCATCTGCGGTGTTCTGGGGGAAGTTCCTGTCGAGCACCCGCTGCGCATCATCGCGCAGTTTCTTCATGCCCATGGCATCATATCCTTGCACCAGTATCAGCAGGGCATCGCGCGTTGCGGGGGAATGCGGATATTGCGTCAGAACCTCTTTGGCGCGGTTCACCGCAGAGATGTGGGCCCCGCGCCGCATGTAGTAACTGGCGACATGGATTTCATATTTCGCCAGCGCATTGATCAGGTATCGCATACGCACCCTGGCATCGGGTGCGTATCTGCTGGCTGGAAAGCGCGTCACCAGGTCCTTGAAGGCGGCAAACGATTCCTGTGCCGCCCTCGGGTCGCGCTCGGAGGGGTCTTGCCTGCCGAGTGAATCCAGCAGCCCTCTTTCGCCCTTGAAATTGGCCAGGCCTTTCACGTAGTAGGCATAGTCCACATTCGGGCTGTTCGGATGCTGCTTGATGAAGCGCTCGGCTGCGGAGACGGCGGATTCCGGCTCGTTCTGCCGGTAATATGCGTAGGCGAGTTCGAGCAGCGCCTGCTGCGCGTAGCGTCCGTAGGGATAACGCGATTGCAGCGATTCAAACTTCTTGATGGCCGTCTCATAGTTCTCGTTGTTGAGGCTATCCTTGGCATCTTTATACATTTCCTCGGCGGAAAGCTTATTCGCCGGATCGTTGGCGTCCGGCGGAGAATCGGAACTACAAGCAACTAACGTAAGCAACAGGAATACGGCTAAACTATGGCGCATGGCAAATCCAGATAATATTTTGAGCAATTATAACACCCGCCGGGCGCGGGAATCTCTGCGTAGCGAAGTCGGGAGCGACAAGCATGCAGGTTCACATGAACCTGGAAAGTCGCATGCATTGTGTGAACCGGAAGCACTTCCTGACCAGAATGCATTGCAGTTTGTGGTTGCCGATGACCTTGCCGGGCTGCGTCTCGACCAGGCTCTTGCAAAACTGTTGCCGGAGTATTCTCGCAGCCGCCTGCAGGAGTGGATCGCGCAGCAACAAGTCAAAGTGGACGGCGCATATGCCACAACCAAACAGAAAGTCTGGGGCGGCGAAAAACTGGAAGTGCTGCCGCAGGTGCATCCCGCTGAGCAGCCGTATCTGGCCGAGGACATCGCGCTCGATATCGTCTATGAGGACGATGCCTTGCTGGTGATCAACAAACCGGTAGGGCTGGTGGTACATCCCGGCAGCGGCAACTGGGAAGGCACGCTGCTCAACGCGCTGCTGCACCACGCGCCGCAACTCGAAGGCGTGCCGCGCGCCGGTATCGTCCACCGCCTCGACAAGGACACCAGCGGCCTGCTGGTCGTGGCCAAGACACTCACCGCGCAAACCGCGCTGGTGCGCCAATTGCAGGCACGCAGCGTGCAGCGCGAATACCTTGCGCTGGTGTGGGGCGAGCTGACGCGTGCCAGCAAGGTGGATGCGCTGATTGGCCGCCATCCCGCCCAGCGCGTCAAGATGGCAGTGGTGGATAGCGGCAAACCAGCGGTCACACACTTTCAAATTGAAGAGAAATTTCCGAGCTGCACGCTGCTGCGCTGCCGCCTGGAAACCGGCCGCACCCACCAGATCCGCGTGCATATGGCACACATCGGCCACCCGCTGGTGGGCGACCGCGTATATTTGAAAGGCCCGCAGAAATGCATTCTGCAATTGCGCGAATTATTGAACGGGTTCCCGCGTCAGGCGCTGCATGCCACACGGCTGGCATTGGAACATCCGGTCAGCGGCGAGGTGATGGAATGGCAGGCGCCGCTGCCGCAGGACATGCAGCAATTGCTGCAACGCATACGCACGGCAATTTCTCTTCTCAAGCAAACGGGAGCGGAGCCGTGAACGCCTGGACTACGCGATACCATCAGCCTTGGCACAGGCAACACTGCAGCTTGTGACGCAGATTTCCGATAAGGACTTTGGTAAGAACAAGCCCAAGCCATTTGAACTGGCATCAAATCCCCGACAATCACCTTGCGAATCCGCGGATACAAAGCTTCCTGACAGGCTGGTAACGTTTGCGGCAGGAGCATCGCCCGCATATTTTCAGCCATCCGCATGCGCATTCGAGGATTTGAAGTTTCCGGATGAATTCGTGGTGCTTGTACAGCGCCGATAACACGGCTCACTAAAGGGGTAAGTATTTGCAGCGGTAAACCAAAAATACCTATCATTTCGATAGGCGGGGGCGATGTGTGAAGAAAGGAAATCGACTCAGGTACTGAGGTCTCCCCTCAAAACCCCGTTGCATTTCAATAGACTAGGGCGTACTGTCCGCTCCAAAACAGCACATGCAAGGCAGGTTTAGTGTCTCTTTCGTAGCTACCAAACTGCGAAGGAGAACCTGCCATGCATGCACTGACCATCTTACACCGCATTCTTTCTGCCGACATTCCGGAAATTCACGCAAAACGCTTAGCCAGTCTACTGG
>Ga0209343_10002780_pt1 | contig 22402 bp, 27 predicted proteins | sample RifCSPlowO2_02_FD_184026 | JGI IMG/M metagenome (GOLD analysis project Ga0209343, IMG submission 184026) | Groundwater microbial communities from Rifle, Colorado - Rifle CSP2_plank lowO2_0.2 (SPAdes) (version 2) | ecosystem: Environmental > Aquatic > Deep subsurface > Groundwater | place... | reverse complement strand
TTGAGAATTATTTAAAACATCAGTAGTATTTATATTGGGCAGTGTTATCACCTCGTTTCCAGGTAATATGAGGCTAACACTGCCTATTTTTATTTGTCAAATTTTAATGGAGTTTTGAAACGGGTTCGGTGTATAATGTATATATGATTAGACATCAAATTTATTTTACACCACAACTTAAAAGAGAAATTCAAGTCCAAGCCAAAAAAAATGGGAAGAGCCAATCTGAAATTATTAGAGAAACCTTGGAGGAAAAATTTAAAATAAAAAATAAGAAATTATCCGGAGGAGAGGTGCTTCTCAAAATAGCTGCCAGAGCTGTAAAGGGACCCAGTGACTTATCCACCAATCTTTTTGATTACCTTTACGGAAACAAATCCCCTAATTATGGACGCAAATAAAAAACTATTCGTTGATGCCGATGCATTTGTAGCGCTTAATTATTTAGATGATTCGTCTCACAATAAAGCAGTTGTTTTAAGCCAAGAAGTTAAAGATTTGAATATTTCGCTGATCACCTCTGATCCGGCGTTTGGTGAAGCTGTTACAGTAATCAGTCAACGTGGTGGGTTAGATTTAGCCGTAGCATTTGCTGAAGATATTTTAGGCGGGGAAATTGAAATTATTGAAGTAGATGCCAGTTTAAGAAGGAAAGGTTTGGACATTTTTTAAAAAACAAACTTCCAAAAATTCCAGATTTACGGATTGCGTTAATATGGCTATTATGAAAGAGAGGGGCTTAAATACAATTTTTAGCTTTGATATCCAATATAAAAAAAATAAATTCAAAAGATTCGGGATTGATAAATAAACCCCAAGAAGCATTTTTGAGTATACTTAAATCATGATCAAAAGAAATATCAAGCTTTTGGCTTGGTTTAATTTTTTTACAGACTTTAAGCTGTATGGCCCTTTGGCCATAATTTATTTTTCCCAGGTGACCGGTTCCTACGCTCTGGGAGCCAGCATTTTTTCTACAGTTATGCTCTCCTCTGCGTTATTTGAGATACCTACGGGTATTTTGTCTGATTTTTTAGGACGCAAAAAAACACTTGCTCTGGGAGCTTTGGCCAGTATGATTTCCATAATATTTTACGCAGCAGGTTTTACCTATTTTTTACTTTTGTTTGGTGCGGTGATAGAGGGATTATCACGATCACTGTATAGCGGTAACAACGAGGCGTTTCTTCATGACACATTAAAACAGTCGGGATCGGAGAAAAACTACCATCATTTTTTGGGTAAATTAACCTCCTTTCTTCATGTGGCTTTAGCCATTTCTGCCCTTCTGGGCGGTATTGTAGCCCAATTTAATTTTGCCCTGGTATTTTGGATTTCAGTCATACCGCAGATTATTTGCTTTAGCCTTTCATTGCAGATTATTGAGCCCAAAATTTATGTCAAAGACCAAAGTAGCAATGTCTACAAACACCTGAAAGAATCGATTGTTTTATTTTTTAAAAACCCCAAATTAAGGCTGGTTAGTTTATCCAGTATTTTAGCCTATGGTATGGGTGAGGCCTCGTACCAGTTTCGGGGAGCCTTTTTTGTTAGCATTTGGCCTTTATGGGCTATTGGCATTGCAGGTATGTTATCGCAACTGGGGGCTACTGTAGGGTTTTATTTTAGCGGCAAAGTAATTGATAAATTCGGGGCATTTAAGAGTTTGTTCTGGGGTAGTATTTACAATAGATTTATTGATTTTGTTTCGTTAATTTTTCCCTCCCCATTTTCTCCTGTTTTAATGTCTACTACTTCGCTTCATCACGGAGTATCCATTGTGGCAAAATCCGCTTTGATGCAAAAAGAGTTTACCGACCGTCAGCGCGCGACCATGGGTTCCTTAAATTCTTTTGCAGGCAGCATCTTTTTTGCCATAATTGCATTTGCACTGGGACTATTGGCAGATAAACTTAATCCCGTCCAAGCCTTGATCCTGCTTGAAATTTTAATGATGGTTAATGTTTATATTTACTGGAGATTATTTAAATCACTATCTTGATTAAACTTTTCTTTTATGAGTACACTGGAATAGATCCGCCTACGCTAAAAGCTACGGCGAGACAAGGGAAGGGGGTGAGAAAATGAAAATACTTCATATGGTAACTTTTGGCCTTCTTTTGGTTGGTGGTTTAAACTTAGGATTAGCGGTTTTGGGTTTTGATGTAGTGAAAATGGTGTTGGACGGTTTGGGCCTGGTATCAATCTTTAATCTTTTGGTTGGAGCTTCCGCAGTTTATGTTGTGGCTACCCACAAAGGTGATTGTAAAGCTTGTGGAAAGTAATTATTAAAATCCCGCTCTTTTTGGGCGGGATTTTTTGTATAATGAGTGAGTGAATATTAAGAAACCTCCAAAATTAAATATGGGAGACACAATTGGCATTGTTGCCTCATCTTTGCCTGTTTTACCTTCATTTAAAGAAAATTACGAGAGGGGTAAGAAAATGATTGATGATTTAGGTTTTAAGATTAAAGAGGGTAAGACTATTGGGAAAGTAAGATGGTGGATGAGCGGTACTCCAAAAGAAGTGGCAGAGGATATCAATTCAATGTTTGCTGAAAAGAAAGTGAAAGCAATTATGGCCCATACGGGTGGTTATTCTGCTATTTCAGTTTTGGAGTATCTTGACTATAAACTCATAACTAATAACCCAAAACCCTTTATTGGCATGTCTGATATGACGATATATCATCTGGCAATTTTTGCCAAGACCGGTATGGTTGGATTTCATATGGATGATTTATCCTATGGTTTTGGGAGAGAGTTAAAAGAAGGCCAGCAGGATTGGCCCAAGCTGGATCAGGAATTTTTCTTAAAATTTTTAACAAAAACAGAAGCACCTGGGATAATAAAACCTTTATCTCAGTGGGAGCAGTGGAAAAAAGGAAAAGCAGAGGGGCATTTAATAGGCGGAATTTTAGAAAGAATTTCAGCGCTGGCCGGCACTAAATATTTCCCGTCTTTGGATAAATTTTCCGGAAGCATACTATTTTGGGAAGAAATAGGACGGGATTTAACGGAAATTTATCAGCATCTTTACCAGTTAAAGCATATGGGGATTTTTGAAAGAATAAACGGGATGCTGATTGGAAAAATTAAATTTATAAAACCTTTAAGGCAAAATGAAGTTATTGCCCCATCAACCAAAGAAATGATTTTAGATATCTTAAAAGATTATAATTTCCCCATCATGGCCAATATGGATTTTGGGCATTTTACAGTCAACATCCCCATGCCAATTGGAATCAAAGTTTCCTTTGATACAACTAAAAAAGAGTTAAATTTTTTGGAGGGGGCTGTTGTATGAAAATTTTTATTACAGGAGATAAAGGATATTTGGGAAGTGAATTTGTTAAAAGGTTTGGTGATGATTATGAAATAATTGGTTTTAATAAACGAGATGGGGAAGATATTACAGATTACGAATCTCTTAAAACTAAAATGCGAAGCTGTAAACAGGTGGTTCACCTGGCTGCCATACCCAAACCGGTAGAAGGTATCCCGTTTGAAGAATATGTTGCCACTAATGTGGGAGGTACACTGAATGTAGTGAAGGCGGCTGTTGAAAATGGAGTGAGACGAGTTATTTATGCTTCGTCAACAACCATCTACGGGATAGAACGAGGTATTCCTTTTAAAACAACAATCAAAGAAGATCAACCTTTTGTTTCTCAATATCTTTCCGCAGAGGATCTTTCTTGTAGAGATGTTGATCTCTCATATCATATAAGTAAAGTTATGGCAGAGCAGATTTTGGCATGGTATGGGTTAAACAAAAAAATTCAAACAGTTGCTTTGAGGTTTGGCCCTATTAACAAAGTATTTTTAGGAACAAGTGTAACTATTAATAATGCAACTCAAGCTATTAAATTAGTTTTAGATTACCTAGGGGAGTGTTGGTATGAAGCGTTTAGTATTGTAGATGAACTTCCTCATATTGATATTTCAAAGGCCAAAAATATTTTAGGCTACAACCCGGAGAAACCAAATTATTCACCAGAACAAATTCACTAACCTCTGATTACCTGACAATTAGGACAGCGGAGGGAAGATTCGTAGATTTTGGCAACTTTATCTGACAGATCAAAAGAAACCTCTGTACTCTCTGCTATATTGAAAATATCAGGATTATTGTCAAAACTTAAATTGGCTTTGCCTCTCACCAGTTGAAATTTCACATTCCCGTTTTTCTTAAAATAAACAGGATTTTGTTTTTCAGTAGTGTTATTAAAGGCCAGTCCAAAGCCTTCGTCAAAAGATTCACCTGTAATTGATTTAAAATAACCTGTTGAACCAAAAGGAGTTGCTATAACTATCCCATCCCCAATAAAAAATTTACCATTAACATTGAAACGGATAGTATGTATTGGATGCTGGTTTCTGATAACAAAATCATTTAAGGCATAAAAATCTTTTCCGCCCAAGCTAACATGCAATTTTTTATATTCATTAAGCTTTAATTTTCCTGCCAAAAGATCTGCCAGTACTTTTTTATCGCCGTGACGGAGGCATTTGTGGCAAAATTGACTGTCTCTGATAGGCAGCTTGGGAATGCCGGGATATTTTCTTTCCGCAGAAAGAAGCGTGCCATCCCCTCCGTAGCTTATGACCGCATCGGGACTTTGGTCAACAATTATTAGGCCTGATTTTTCAACCAGATCTTTGATATTTTGGGCATTCTGTCCGAACAACAATACTTTCATCTAGCTAATTTTACTACAAATTGGTTATACTTAAAGATTAATCCCAAATGAAACCTTTTTTAACGCTTAAAATCCCTAATTTTAGAAACTATTTGCTGGGAGCATTTTTATCCGAAATCGGCAACCAGATGCAGGTGGTGGCTGTGGCTTGGCAAGTTTATGAAATGACCAGAAATCCTGTTTCTCTGGGTTTGATTGGCGTGGCTAATTTTTTGCCAATTATTCTGTTTTCTTTAATCGGAGGGTTGGTGGTGGATAAAGTAGATAGAAGAAATCTTTTGATACTTGTTCAAGGCCTTCAGGCTATTTTAGCTTTGAGCCTTTTTGGTTTGACAATGTTTCATCTGATCAACCCTTTGATGATTTATGTTATTTTATTTTTAATTTCCACTTCCCAATCTTTTTCTATTCCTGCCAGGCAATCTGTTGTGCCGCACCTGGTCCCTAAAAAATTATTCATGAATGCGGTTTCCTTAAACACCCTGCAGTATCAGTCGGCCATTATGATTGGCCCGGCCATTGCGGGATTTTTGATTGCCGGAGTGGGTGTGCAAGCTATTTATTTGGTTAATGCTTTGTCTTTTATATTTTTCATCATGGCAATTTTTTCCATCAAGGTTCCTTTGCAAAGCCATGACAGGGAAGCAGTGGAGTTTAGTTTAGGATCTATCATGGAGGGCATCAGGTTTGTGGTTAAAACCCCTATTCTTTTAACTACCATGGTTTTGGATTTTCTGGTTACTTTTTTCGGCACAGCCACTATTCTGATGCCTGTTTTTGCCCAGGATGTATTGCAGGTTGGGCCCAAAGGATTGGGGCTTTTATATTCTGCACCGGCCATTGGAGGAGTATTGGCAGGGCTTTTTATTTCTTTAATGCATCATAAAATTAAACATCAGGGCAAGGCGATTATTGCATCTATTATTCTTTATGGACTGGCTACCATTGGTTTTGGGTTTTCGAAAATTTTTCCCTTGTCAATATTATTTTTGGTTTTAGTAGGATTTGGGGATATGTTTTCTACCATTATCAGAAATACCATTAGACAACTGATCACTCCGGATTATTTAAGAGGCAGGATGGCCTCGGTGATGAGGATTTTTTTCCAAGGCGGGCCACAATTGGGAGACATGGAAGCCGGCTTTTTGGCTAAAGTCATAGGAGGGCCGGTATCAGTAGTAGTAGGAGGAGTAGGGACTGTGATAATTACAGTATTGATTATCTGGAAAAATAAAAGCTTAAGAAATTACACCCTTGACAAAGATTAGCAGTCGTGGTAGGATAGTGCCAATGGATTTGACAGATCGGCAAAAAGCACTTTTAAAAGCTATTATTGAAGAATACATTGAATTGGCTGAACCAGTTGGTTCAGAAGTAATTGAAAGAAAATATAATTTAGGGGTGTCCCCTGCCACCATCAGAAACGAGATGGTACATTTAACCAAAGAAGGGTATTTAAAACAACCCCATACTTCTGCCGGCCGGGTGCCCACATCCATGGGGTTTAGACTTTTTATTCAGGAACTGATGAAAGAAAAGCAACTGCCTGTGGCTGCAGAAGTTTCTATAAAAGAAAAAATGTGGGAGCAAAGATTGCAGCAGGAAAGACTTTTAAAAGAAGCGGTTAAAGCTTTAGCTCAGAGATGTGATATGTTGGGTTTGGCCTTGGATGATGAGGGGCAGATTTTTTACGCGGGAGCAGCCAATATTTTGGACTGGCCGGAGTTTTACGACATTGATGTGACCAGATTTGTTTTAGGATTATTTGATGAACTGCCAACTTTGCAGGAAATTTTGGGAAAAGCCAAAGGGCTTGACCCCATGCATATATTATTTGGGGATGAGCTGGAATTTGAGAATTTAAGACCAACAGGGTTTGTTTTTACAAGGTATGAAATGGGGACAAAAGAAGGGGTAATTGGGGTAATTGGGCCGGCGCGGATGAATTTTCCGCTGGTCATACCATATGTCAGATATGTTAAAAATTTGCTTTATGAAGCAGGAAGGATATAATGGCTAAGAAACAAGATAGCAAGATACAAGAATTGGAAAATCAGTTAAAAAGAGCTGTGGCTGATTATCAGAATTTGGAGAAAAGAATTAGTGAGGGTAGATCAGAACTGACTAATTTTATGGGAGCAGAACTCATAAAAAGATTATTGCCTGTTTTGGATCATTTAGATAAAGCGTTACAAGGAGTCAAAGAGTCAGAGAGTCAAAGTGGCTGGTCACAAGGCGTAGAAATGGCTATAAAAGAGTTTAAACAAGTGTTACAATCTGAAGGTTTGGAAGAGATAAGTTGTGAAGGGGAGTTTAATCCGGCTCTTCATGAAGCTGTTGACACAAGAGACGGTAATGATAATATGATTTTAGAAATTGTCAAAAAAGGTTATAATTTAAATGGTAAGGTCATAAGACCCGCGCAAGTGGTTGTTGGACAAAGTACCAACAACAATCCTGAGCGAAGTCTCGCCGAAGGCGGACGAGTCGAAGGATCTAATTAAAGGAGAAAATATGACAGCAGAAAAGAGACCAAGTTTTAACACACAAGCAATTGAATTTATTAAAGGTTTAGGATTAGTAGCACAAGCGGCTTTTGATCCTAGAACAGATCCATTGTATGAGAAGTTTATGAGCAAATGGAATTCTTCTCCTGATAAACCAGAAACGCTTGTAGGTAGACTTAGAAAGATTTTAAGTATTATGAGAGGAACACAATAATATGGCAAAGATAGTTGGAATTGATTTGGGGACAACTAATAGTGTGGTGGCAGTGATGGAGGGTGGCAAACCCAAAGTCATCCACTCCAGTGAGGGGGAAAACATCATCCCCTCTGTTGTAAACCCTTTAAAAAATGTGGTGGGAAGGGTGGCCAAACGCCAGTCCGTGGTTAATCCCAAAGAAACTATTTTTAGTATTAAGCGCCTAATGGGTCGTAAATTTAAAGACAGTGAGGTTCAGCGCGACATCAAATGGCTGCCTTATGAAATTAAAGAAGGCAAAAACGGCATGGCTGTGGTGGAAGTGGAAGGCCATGAATACACCCCACAGGAGATTTCCGCCCAGATTTTACAAAAAATCAAAGTTGACGCCGAGTCTTATTTGGGAGAAAAAGTAACTGACGCGGTTATTACCGTGCCTGCTTATTTTGACGATTCCCAGAGACAAGCCACTAAACAGGCCGGGGAAATTGCTGGTTTTAATGTTTCTCGAATTATTAATGAGCCAACTGCCGCTGCCCTAGCTTATGGCCTTGATAAAACCCATGCCCACACCATTGCTGTTTATGATCTCGGGGGAGGCACTTTTGACATTTCCATTTTGGAACTGGGTGACGGGGTAATTGAGGTTAAAAGTACCAATGGTGATACTCATTTGGGCGGAGATGATTTTGATGCTGTGATTTTAGATCATCTGGCAGACGAATTTAAAAAAGAACAGGGCATTGATTTAAAAACAGACAGGCAAGCCTTGCAACGGCTTCGTGACGCAGCAGAAAAAGCCAAGGTTGAACTGTCCTCAACCCAAGAAGCGGAAATTAGTATTCCTTTTGTCACGGCAGATTCTTCCGGCCCCAAGCATTTGGAAGTAAAAATGTCCCGGGCAAAACTTGAGGGCATGGTTAAGCCCTTAATCGACAAGAGCTTTGATGCTCTTAAATCTGCCTTGAAAGACGCTAAATTAGAATCAAAAGACATTGATGAAGTGGTTTTGGTAGGAGGTATGACCCGCATGTCGGCAGTACAGAAGGCAGTTAGTGAGTTTTTTGGCAAAGAACCACACAAAGGCATTAATCCGGATGAGGTGGTGGCAGTTGGGGCTGCTATTCAGGGTGGGGTTTTGGGAGGGGAAGTTAAAGATGTTTTACTGCTTGATGTAACTCCTTTAACTTTGGGTATTGAAACTTTGGGTAGCGTTCGAACAGCTTTAATTACCAGAAATACCACTATCCCTTCTTCCAAATCAGAAATTTTCTCAACTGCTGCTGATAACCAGACATCAGTGGAAATTAATGTTTTGCAAGGAGAGAGGGAAATGGCTGCTGATAATAAGTCTTTGGGCAGGTTTATTTTAGATGGTATTCCGCCGGCTCCCCGCGGTGTCCCTCAAGTGGAGGTGACTTTTGATATTGATGCCAATGGCATTTTAAATGTAACAGCTCATGATAAAGCCACCGGTAAAAAACAAAATATCACTATTACCGGCTCAACAGGACTTGATAAAGATGAAGTGGAAAAAATGACTAAAGAGGCAGAAGCCCATGCCGAGGAAGATAAAAAAAGAAAAGAAGAAATTGATATTAAAAATCAGGCAGACACACTGGTTTATACGGCCGAGAGAAGCTTGAAAGATGCCGGGGATAAAGTTAGTCAAGAGGTGAGAACTGATGTGGAGCAAAAATTATCTGATCTAAAAGGAGTAATTCAAACAGCCTCGGCAGAGGATTTAAAACCCAAAATGGAGGCTTTATCAGAAGCCTTACAAAAAGTAGGAGCAGCAATGTACAAGGATCAGAAAACTCAGAATAACTCAGAGCAACCAGAGGGTCAGACAGCCGGCGAACCAGAAAAAACAGAAGAAACTCCGAAAACTGAAGAGGCTGTCGAGGGTGAAGTAGTTGAGGAAAGTGGAGATAAAAATGGCTGATGCAAGTAGTCCTGATGTTCAATTATCGTTAAGTGAAGCACTAGCTGAGAATAAGGAAGTAAAAGGACGGGAAACAAGGGCAGCAAGAGAAAAGGCAGAAGAAGCAGGCACCGTTTTTGACATAGCAGGAACAATGACTACTAGTACATCAATTCCTGAAGCTCAAAGAGCAGCAAGAGAGGCAGAGATTAAGGCGCGAGCGTTAGAAGCAGAATTACGAGGGCTTGATCAGGATTGGAAAATATTAAATGTGTCTCCCTCAACAGGGCATACAAGAAAACCTGGAGGTCATAAATCTGGTAGACCTTCAAGTGTTCCACTCAATTTATTAAAACCTTTTCCCGGAATGGAACCTCCAGCAGTACATGTAGGAAAAAGATCCAGATAATTTTGATCTTAAAAAAATGAAATGGCTAAACGAGATTACTATGAAATTCTAGGTGTTTCTAAAAATGCTTCAGATGCGGAGATAAAATCTGCGTACAGAAAGTTGGCCAGACAGCATCATCCTGATATAGACAAATCTGCTGGAGCAGGAGAAAAATTTAAGGAACTTTCCGAGGCATACCAGGTTTTATCAGATCCTCAGAAAAAATCTTCTTATGACCAATTTGGCCACGCTGCTCCTAATCCCTTTGGTGGTGGCGGTGGTGGAAGTCAGCAATATAGTTGGTCATCCGGTGGCAATAATCCCAATATACAGTTTGACTTTGGCGGATTTGAAGACCCATTTGAACTTTTTGAGCAGATTTTTGGGGGAGCAGGATTTGGAGGGTTTAGCAGGAGAAGGCCAACCTACCAGCTTAATTTAACTTTTGATGAAGCAATAAATGGGGTGACAAAAGAGGTTGAAATAGAATCAAGAAATCAATCAGGCAGATTAGAGAGGAAAAGAATGAAAATTAAAGTTCCGGCAGGAGTGGACAGTGGTACTAAAATGAGATTTGGAGATATGGATATTGCGTTTAATGTTGGAAGAAGCGGGGAGTTTTTAAGAGAAGGGGCTGATATTTTCTCGGAAATTAAAGTTTCCATTCCCCAACTTGTTTTGGGAGATGTATTTGAGGTTTTGACTGTTACCGGAAAAGTCAAAGTTAAAGTTCCTCCCGGTACTCAACCCGGATCCTTGGTTAAACTAAAAGGAAAAGGAGTTGTCAGATTAAATGGTGGCCACGGGGATCACTATGTGAGAGTTAACTTGGATGTCCCCCAACACCCTTCTTCTGAAGAAAAAAGATTATATGAGGAGTTAAAAAACTTATCTGCGAAGAAAAAAGGCTGGTTTTAAGGTATAATAAGTGCATGATTAATTGGAGTACTGATGAGAAGCTTTTCAAGAAAAAATATCCAGAGGAATATAAATTGTGGAGATTGACACAGCTTATAAATTATGGTTTAGACGGGGAAAAGCTTGAAGAAAAAGAACTTAAAGCGGCTTGGCCAAAAATTAAAGATAGACTCGACCCGGATTTAAGAGATTACATGCATTTTTTATTATGGCCAAAACAATCTTAACCACTTTCCAGCAAAAACTCCTAGATATTTTGGCAAATGATCCGTATATCACCAGGCGTTTTTACTTTACAGGTGGTACTGTGCTTTCGCAGTTTTATTTACACCACCGTTTATCAGAAGATTTTGATTTATTTTCAGAAAAAGAGGTTTATCTGTCTTCTGTTGCAGCTTTTCTGACTAAGATTGCCCCGGAATTAGGTATTGATACAATGGAGCATCGTCCATTCTTGGGACTGCATAGTTTTATACTGCGTTTGAAAAATAACACTCAATTTAAAATTGATTTTAATTATTATCCTTTTCCAAGAATTGAAAAGAGTAAAAAATATAAAAAATTAGATATAGATAGTCTTTATGATATTGCAGTTAATAAAGTGCACACTTTATTTATGAATCCAAGAACAAGAGATTATGTTGACCTTTATTTTATTTTTCAAGAGGATGATATGAATTTAGATAGGCTTATATCTGATGCCAAAGCAAAATTTGATTGGCATATAGACCTGCTTTTATTGGGGGCTAAACTAAAGAAAGTGACTCAAATTAAGGATTTACCAAGAATGCTGGTGCCATTTGATATAAAAAAAATGGAAAAGTTTTTCTTAAATGAAGCAAAAAAATTAAAAAAGGAAATTCTAAAGTGAAAAAAGGCTGGTTTTAAGTGAATTTAAGAAAATTAATTGAAGATTATTTAAAGGAAGCCAAGTTGATGCAGTTGGCAACTTCTGTTGGTAACCAACCTTGGGTTTGTTCTGTCTGGTTTGCAGCAGATGCTGACCTCAATGTCTACTATTTTTCTGCAATCACCAGAAGACACTCCGAAGAAGTTGTAAAGAACAATAAAGTGGCCGGAGCAATTGTTTTACCACAAAGTCCAAAAGATCCTCCAAGAGGTTTGTATTTTCAGGGGGCTGCTGAAATTTTGAATAATCAGGAGGATATTGATGGAGCAATTTCAGTTTATGCCGACAGGATATTCCCAAAAGAAAAAATTAAAGAGTTTATGAATAATAAAGACAAACCGCACAAATTCTATAAAATCAAACCAACTTCATTTGTCCTGTTTGATGCAGTTAACTTCCCCAATAACCCCAGACAAGAATTAAATCTATGAACATGCTTGATGGTAAAGTCATTTTAATTACCGGTTCGTCAAGAGGAATTGGCGCTGCAACTGCCAGATTAGCTGTAGATTATGGAGCCAAAGTAATTTTGCACGGCAGGAGTAAAAGTAAGGAACTTACAGATTTAGCCAGTAAGCTGGATGCAGATTATATTGTTTGCAACGCGGAGGATAAAAAAGCTGTTTATAAAGAAATTGAAAGAATGATAAAAGCAACAGGAAAAATTGACGGACTTGTTAATAGTGCCGGTATTTCCAAACCAAAGCCATTTTTAGAAACTGCAGACAGTGATTGGCTGGAAATTTTTAATGTAAATCTTTTGGGTACTGTCCATTTTTGTCAGGCAGTTATCCCTAATATGCTAAAAAGAAAATACGGAAGGATTGTTAATATCGCATCAGTAAGAGGTCATTTGGTTAATATTTACAGTAAAAACTTAACTTATTCCACCTCAAAAGCAGCGATAATAAATTTAACTGTCGGCCTTGCCAAAGAATATATGCCGGATATTGCAGTGAATGCAGTATCGCCGGGACTGACAGAAACTGAAATGAGCAAAACATGGAATGAAGCACTTTGGGCAGAAGCAAAAAATTATCCGTTAGGCAGGCCTGCAAAATCGGAAGAAGTTGCAGAAGTAATTCTATTTTTAATTAGCGACAGAGCCAGTTTTATAAACGGACAAGTAATTATGGTAGATAGCGGCAACAGCTTATGATTTAGGATGGGGCTTAAAGTAATTGATAAAGACTACTCCCAAAGTTATTAAACTAAACATAAAAGGGAATCCGGAAAATCGAGTCAAATTGCTGGTTAAACTGGCTAAGAGTTCCACTATCAATCCCAAGGTGATGGCATACAATCCTAGTTTGTAAGATTGCCCGTAGGAAATGTCCCGCTTAAAAATTGTGGCTATCAACCAGATTACAATGGCTAAAATCAAAAGATAGATTAATTTAAAATCATAAGAAAGATAAATGCCAATAAATGCTACAAACATGAAAGCCGGCCCGACAAATTTAAGCCAAGGAGCAATCATATTGGATAAAGAATCAATAAAAGTTTTGTTAAGTTTAAAATCTTTTATTTCAGTTAGGCTATACGATCTGGTTTCCAAATCGCTTTTTTTGTAAATAATAGAATCTTTAGTCAACCATGCCGTGACTTTATATTGATCCAGTTGGGTTTTGGAAAAAGGAGTTTGGGTATCAATTACCAATAATGGTTGATTAGTTTCCGGTTCTGTTCCGCATGAATCTATAAAATACGGCTCTTTGACATTGGTACTAATTTGCCCGTTGGTGATTTTAATTTCCAGATCTTTTGGATAGCAATTAACAGTTTCTTTGATAACTGTTTGCAGCTGGTTTGGCAGTTCAGATATTAAAGGGCCAATTAAAGTTAGTGATTTGATTGCTGTGAGTATTAAAACAAGCAGCAGAAAATATCCCAGGGATGATTTAAAAGATCGAGTAGGGATTTGTTGGTAAAAGCTTGGAGAATAAATACTGTTTTTGATGGTTTTAAAAAAGTTCATCAATCAAATTATATGATATGATTAAACCAAGATTAAAGGGGGTGGTTTTAAAATGAATTATGCCGGATTTTGGATCCGTTTTGTGGCAGCTTTGCTGGATTCGGTAATTATTGTAGCATTATCAGTTATTGTGGCCACTGTTTTTGCAGTAATTAAGCTAGCAGTAGTGGGTTCTCTGGCCCAACTTGTGTTGACTATTGGCTATTATGTCTGGTTTCAATCGCGGACAGGACAAACTATGGGAAAAAAGGTGATGAAGATCAAAGTGGTCAATACCGCAGGGGTAACCCCATCTCTTGGCACTTTTGCCCTGCGGGAGATTTTGGGGAAATTAGCCTCTGGTTTGATTTTGGGTATTGGTTATTTGATGGTGGCTTGGGACAGCAAAAAACAGGGCTTGCATGATAAAATTGCCAGTACTTATGTAGTTAGAGTCTAGCTTGACTTCGATTTGCCAAAAGAGTAAGATACTTTTGCTGGTGGGATAAGTCCCACCTTTTTTACTAAAATGGCACAAGCTAGAACAGAATTTGCAGCTGCTTTAAATCAAATAGCCTCTGAAAAAGGGGTAGATCCTGAAGTAGTTTTAGATGCCATCCGCCAAGCTGCACTGGCAGCTTACAAAAAAGATCTAATGCTCCGCGGCCAGCCTGTACCTGAAGATTTTGAGGAATTTACTTCAAAAGTAGATCCTGCCAGTGGTGAAATATCTATTTTTGATAAAGATAAAAATGTGACTCCCCCGGGATTTGCCAGAATTGCCGCCTCTATTGCCAAACAAGTAATCATGCAGCGGCTTAATGAAGCAGAAAGAGGAGCTATTTTAACAGAATACGAGAGTAAAGTAGGTACGGTTATATCCGGTGCGATTTCGCGGCAGGAAGGAAATACCTATTTTGTGGATTTAGGGAGAGCAGAAGGGGTTTTGCCGTCTTCAGAACAGATTCACTCCGAATTATATAATCAAAACCAGCGTTTAAAATTTTTAGTTAAAGAAATCAGGGAAGGGGTAAGAGGAGGGTCGGAAGTTGTGGTGTCGCGGTCTGATCCCAAGCTGGTTGCAGCTTTATTTGCTATGGAGGTGCCGGAAATTCAATCAGGCGCGGTTGAAGTAAAAGCAATTGCCAGGGAAGCAGGGGCCAGAACCAAGATTGCTGCTGTCTCAACTCAAGATGGTGTTGATCCTGTGGGAAGTATGGTTGGACAAAAAGGCGTGAGGGTTCAGGCAGTGATGGGAGAGTTGGGTGAGGAAAAGATTGACATTATATCTTTTTCCGAAGATCCTGCCAGGTTTATTGCGGCAGCCCTTTCGCCGGCCAAAGATATTCAAGTTATTTTAAATGAAAAAGATAAAGTGGCAAAAGTAATTTTGCCTCAAGACCAGTTGTCTTTGGCAATTGGTAAGGGGGGACAAAATGTTAGATTGGCTGCTAAACTAACAGGATGGAAGATAGATATTGCTGGCGCAGAGGAAGAGGGAACTGGAGAGAAAAAAGAGCAGCCTCAATCCGGCACAGGCGGACCAGCAGATGATTCTGTTAAAGCTATAAAACAAGAGGTCAAAGAAGCAGAGGAGAATGCAACAACTGAAGAAGAAAAAATTAAAGCAGAAAAAGCAGGAGAGATTTTAGAGAAAGCAGTTGAGGAAGAAAATCCCGCACAAGAAAAAAAGCAGCTTGAAGAAGCAATTAAAGAGACAGAAGTTGATACAAAATCCGGTGAAGAACCTAAGTAGATGGAAACTACAAGACCACCAATAGTAACTATATTAGGTCATGTTGATCATGGTAAGACTACCCTGTTGGATTTTATCCGCAAATCCTCTGTAGCTTCAAAAGAACACGGCGGCATTACTCAACATATAGGCGCATACCAAGTTGAGATTCCCGAGGAATCGAAATCCCGAGAGAGCGAAGCGAATCGAGGGATCCCTCGACAAGCTCGGGATGATCTTGCGGAAAATCGCAAGATCACTTTCATTGATACTCCCGGACACGTAGCTTTTGAAAAAATGCGCTCGAGGGGAGCTCAAGTTGCAGACATTGCTATTTTGGTAATAGCTGCAGATGACGGGATAATGCCTCAAACAACAGAGGCTATTCACCATATTCAGAGTGTCAAAGCCCCTTTGATTATTGCTGTTAACAAAATTGATTTGCCCCAGATTAATTTAAAAGTCCAACTGGAAAAAATTAAAAAACAACTGTCTGACCAAAAAGTGCTGGTGGAAGAATATGGAGGCGATGTGCCTATTATTCCCCTTTCTGCCAAAACAGGTGAAGGGGTGGATAAACTTTTGGAAATGATTCTGCTGGTTTCGGAAATGCATGAGTTAAAAGGTGACCCGGAGGCAAACCCCGCAGGGGTTGTGATTGAGGCCAATCTGGATAAATTTAAAGGGTCGATTGCTACATTGCTGATTAGGAATGGGACTTTGAAAAAAGGCGATCAGATTATGCTAAGTGGAGTAAAAAGCAAGATTAGGGGAATGTTTGATTTTAACGGTAAGGCGTTAGACAGCGCCGGTCCCTCTACTCCTGTAGAAGTTTTGGGATTGGAGGCAGTTCCCGCGGTTGGAGCAGTATTGGGAGAAGAGTCAAAGAGTCAAAGAGTCAAAGAGTCAGAGGTAAAATCATTGGTTGATAAATTAAAGCATGGCGACAACAAAACTTTAAAAGTAATTATTAAAGCTGATAAACAGGGATCGCTGGAGGCAATTCAGGCATCTTTAGAAAAATTTAATGAAGAGAGAAAAATAATTGATTATATATTTAGCGCTACAGGAGATATTGGTGAAGAGAATGTTCAAATGGCTCAATCTGTGGGGGCAATTGTGATTGGATTTAATGTTAAAGTGGCTCCAATTGCTCAAAAAATGGCAGCCAATGAACATGTTTTAATAAGAACATACAATATTATTTATGAACTTTTGGAGGATGTGGAAGAGGTAGTTAATACTTTGCTTGAAGTAGGCCAGCTGGAAGAAGTTTTGGGTAAAGCTAATCTGATTGCCGAGTTTCCATTTGGCAAAAACGAGCGGGTAGCAGGATGCAGAATAATAGAAGGTTCAATTGCCAAAGGGCAAAGGATCAGAATTGTCAGAGAAGAGCAAATTATAGGTGAAACTAAAATTAAATCTTTAAAAAAGGTTAAGGAAGAGGTTAATAAGGTGGAAAAAGGATCTGATTGCGGCATGCTCTTTAATCCCCCCCTAGATTTCCAAATAGGAGATACAGTGGAATCATTTAGAGTAATATAATTACATCTTGACAATTATGATAAATTTGTCATATCATTATGATGAAAGTCTCTGCCGATAAAAGAATAGAACAGTTTCTTGGGAAATTACCTAAAGAAGATAAGGCAAGAGTAAATCGCACTGTTCAATTTTTTAAAGACAAAGGTTTTTTACTTGATGAAAGATATCTGAAAAAATTGACTAAGTCGATATGGGAACTACGCCCGGGGAGAGTGAGATTATTATTTGGAGTAGTTAATGATGAAGCAGTAGTTGTTAATGGTTTTATAAAGAAAACACAAAAAACGCCAAAAAAGGAAATTGATTTAGCTTTAAATAGAATTAAAAAATATTTATGAAAAATAGAAAAAACCTCATTAGTTTTGATACTTTACACAAAAGGTGGATGAAAGATCCGGAATATAGATATGAATATGAAAAACTCGAACCGGAGTTTGAAATAGCAAGCCAGATTATTGAAGCTAGAATCAAAAGAAAAATCACACAGGAAGAATTGGCTAAAAGAATGGGGACAGGACAGGCAGTCATATCCAGGCTGGAAAATGCCAATGCCAGACCATCTCTATCTTTAATTCAAAGACTGGCTGATGCCCTAAATTTGAAAGTAGAACTTCATTTCACTCCAAAATAAACTAGGGTGTATCTCCTGCGGATTGTTAACTCCTGCTTCTTGAGGATTATCCTAAAGATACTATCGAAGTGTTATACTAAATTTAAATTAGCTATGAATGCAACTCCAGATATAGGCGAAGGACAAAAGCAAGCTTTAATTAGCAGTATACAAGAAGTTGATAAAAGATCTTTCTTACAATGGATTGAAGACCCTCAAAATCGAAGAAGACTAGATCTACCCAAACCAGCATTAAGACATCTTTTAATTTCGCAAAGGGTTTTGGAATTAGCAGAAGATCCTGCTCAAGTTGGGATAGTTGTGGATGGACAAACTCCAAATACAATTGATGCTTATGTAATTGAGCACCGGCCTTTGGCAATCTCTAATAGAGAAAGCCTAAAAAGATACATAGGAGAAAGAAATAAATATAGAGAGGACTATAAATCTAGAGCTCGGGCTCGTGGTGAACATATTTTTATTCTTCCCGATAGACGAAGGCCCTATTTATCAGCAGATGTTGATCGATATCATGTTCTGTATTATAGATTGGTAAAAGCAGGTTTAATAGGATTAAATGATTACATTATAAATAGGATAAATTTAGGAAACAATAGACATCCAGAACTTTTATTTGTAAGGGATTATTCTGATAGAGATGAGTTAAGGGGAAAAGGAATAGCGAGTAGTTTTTATGCAAATCTACGACAAGTGGTAATTGAAATGGGATTTAGTTATTTAGCTGGTTTAAATAACCCGAGAAATGTAGATTATTTTAAATCTAAACTAGGAAGGTCAGCCCTTGGTGAAGTAAAACCTGAATTAAGAATATTTTTTACGGATAATCCAGATGAAACTGATTTAAGAAATATTACTATAGATTTTTTAGATGCTAGTCTTAAGACAGAATTTTTAGGCCGCACGCATTAAGGGTTATAAACAAGATGATGCCGAAACTGTTTATTGCAGTGGTTTAAACTAGCCAGCTTTATAGTAGACTCCTTTGGTAGCGCTGCGTTTTTTGATAAAACCTTATTACCTAATATTGCCAGATATTGCCCGATATTTCCAACTTGCAATTATGGGATAGTAGTGATAGAATTAGCTTGTTAAATGAAATACGACGGACAAATTGCTGAACTTAAAAACCTGCTGCCTGCTGCCAAAAATATTTTAATTGCTCTCCCTGCGGGGGCTGATACTGATAGATTATCAGCAGCTTTGTCTCTTTTTCTGGTTTTTGAAGCTCAAGGCAAACAAGTAAGCATTGTTTGCGAAGATACTATGACAGTAGCCCAATCCCATCTTTTTGGAGTTGATCATGTACAAAAAACCCTTCCCCAAACAGAAGGGGGCAATTTGACTTTGACTTTGGAAGGTGTGGCCTCGCCTGACGGGACAGTGCCTGCTTTGGAGAAACTGGACTGGTATGCGGAAAACAGTAACCTAAATCTGGTTTTTCATGTTTTAGCGGGCCAGACTTTTCAACCGGCCAAAATTGTCCCCCGTTATCAGGGTAGCGGTTTTGATCTTGTTTTTGTGATCGGAGCCGCCAATCTGGACAGTCTGGGCAGTATTTACCGGCAAAATGCCCAAATCTATTCGGGCGTTCATATAGTCAACATTGACAATCAAGGCAACACAGGTTTTGGCACTACCAATGTGGTGGACACCAATGCTGCTTCTGTTTCCGAAGTAGTGACTTTTCTGCTGCAGGATTTAGGAATGGTTTTGGACGGGGATATTGCAAGCAATTTGCTGGCGGGTATTTTTGCCTCAACAGATAATTTAGTTAGTCCCAAAGTTAATGCCGATACTTATATGGCTGTTGCCAATTGTTTGCGGGTGGGAGGGAAAAAGCCGGGTGCAATGCCGGGTCAGCAGATCGCAGGAACAATTATTGGCGGAATGAGCGGACCTGTACCGGATTTAAGTGCGCTTATACCTCCCCCGGTTGTATCTTCTCCGCAACCATCTCCTGAAGAGCGGCCTGCGGCAGAGGGAGTGGTATCAGAAACTCCTGAACCTGAATGGTTAACCCCCAAAATCTTCAAAGGAACATCATTGGGGTAAACAAATATGCCTTTAGAAACTGTGACTGAAGAACAATTTAGAAGTGTTTTTGGTGATGTTCCAGAACTGACGCAACCCTCTGTATTCTCTGAAGGCGATCAAAAGATTATTGTTCCCTTTGACCGATTTCAAATAGAAGATCATGGATCCCGTCATAAAATAGGTATTTTAGAAACATCTCCATACGACGCTTCTGCTTGTGATCGTAATGATGATACCCTCTCTTATCCTGATGCTTCAAATTTGATTAGAGTCAGATACGACAGTTTGTATGGATTAAGAGCCAGAACATGGCAAGTTTTGCGAAGAATCACCCGGGATGCCTGGAGCGAAGAAAAAGAAGAACCGGAATTAATACTGCTGTTTAGCGACATGAAATATGATTGTGGTTCGGTCAGCATTTTTTATCGGTCCATGCCAGCTTCATTTTTCCACGCTAATTATGATCTTTTACTTAGGAACCCAAATTCACATAGGGTATCTATTGAGGTAAGGTCTAACTCTCTTGATCTGGAAGAAAAACCTCCTATTGCTCAAATACTTTATTCTCCAAATGATCAAGAACCCATTATTCGGGGGGAGTTTGTGAACGCTGAATATGATGAAGCACTCAATAACGGGGTTGAGGAGCGTAAAGGTAAGCTTTCAGGTGAGTGGAATCACCCGTACACTGTTTTTCTGTGTGAATTTATCATAGGTTTAAGACTCGGGAGTATCCAATTTCAGGATAAACAAAGCGGTAACCTGCGCCAGTTTCACCGGGAAGCAAAACTGAATCCTCCCAGACCATATCCGCTCAAGGGTTCACCGTATACAGCAGGAGTTTATTTTGGTTATCGGAATGATTTAGTTAGGGGTGGGTTGGGACATCGCAGATTAAGCTTTGCACGAATGAATAGACAAACAGGGGAAGAATGGGTATTATCTGTGCCGGATTGGATTAATAGCCGCCATTTTATGAATGATTTATCAGGAAAGCCGTTCGGAGATTTTTTCTTGACTTATCCGGTGGTTTTTGGGGTTAGAAGACTAGGTCAAGAAGATCAATGGTGTGTAACTTTAGGAAACCATGATGAGGAACAAAAAATTTTGGATTGCGTATCTTAAAGTTTTATGTTATACTGCGCCCAACATTAAAAGGACTACTTTGGCGTCAAAGTTGTTCCAAAAGAAAGGATACGATGCCACTTGATCCAAAAATTAAACAAAAGATAATTAAAGAGTTTGCAACCAAGTCGGGTGATACAGGTTCTCCTGAAGTGCAGGTAGCGCTTTTAACAGAGCAGATTAAACATTTAACTTTGCATTTAAAAGAACATACTCATGATATTCACTCCCGCAGGGGACTTTTGTCCATGGTTAACAAAAGAAGAAGGCTGCTTCAATATCTGGTGAAAAAAGATCACGAAAGATATAAAGCGGCGATTGAAAAATTGGGGTTAACAAAATAGTTTGATTTATGGTATAATAATTGTGTAAGAGTGATTTGGGGATTGCAAAGAGATAATTAAATTAATTAATTGTTTCTTCCACAGTTTCCAAATACTCACTTCTTGTTAGGTATATGAATAAAGTTATTACAAAAGAGATAGATTTAAATGGTAGAAAACTTAAACTGGAAACAGGCAAGCTGGCTTTGCAGGCAGATGCTTCAGTGGTTGCTTCATGGGGTGAAACAGTGGTTTTGGCAACAGTTGTAACACAGCCACAAGTAGTAGATGCCGGGTATTTTCCTCTTTCTGTTGAGTTTGTGGAAAAACATTATGCAGGCGGGCGGATTTCTTCTTCCAGATTTATCAAAAGAGAAGCCAGGCCTTCGGAAGAAGCTGTTTTAACCGGCCGTTTAATTGACCGTTCCATCCGCCCCTTTTTCCCCAAAGAATTCCGGAGTGAAGTCCAGGTAATTGTGACAGTTTTATCAATTGATCAAATCAATGACCCGGACATTTTGGGCTTGATTGCCGCATCAGCCGCTCTTTCTATTTCTTCAGTTCCCTGGCATGGGCCTTTGGGTGTGGCCAGAATTGGTGAAATAGAAGGTAAACTACTGGTTAATCCCACCATTGACGAACTGGTAAATTCCAATCTTGATTTATTCGTAGCCTCAACCCGCGAAACAGTAGCCATGATTGAAACTAAAGCCAAACAGGTTTCGGATAAGGTTATTTTTAATGCAATTAAAGAAGCCCATGCAAGCGCCCAACCAATTATTTCTTTGATTGAGGAATTTGTAAAAGAAGCAGGCAAAGAAAAAATAGCTTATTCAACACTGGCTGAAGATGTTGAAGAAGCATTGCTTAAAGAAGTTAAACAAGTTACAAAAGAGCGGATTGAACAGGCTTTATTTGATGAAAAAACTGCCTGGCATGATTCTATGGCAGATCAAATTAAAGCAGAGCTGACCACCAAATACACTGAAGTTTTAACTCCATTAATTATTTCCGGAGTATTTGACAAAGTGGCCAAAGAAATTATGAATGATTTAGTTTTGGGTCAGGGGAAAAGAGTAGACGGAAGAGCCATGGATGAAGTAAGACCTATTGAAATAGAAGTAGGAGTTTTGCCCCGCACTCACGGATCAGCCTTGTTTTCCAGAGGTGATTCGCAAATATTATCAGTAGTAACTTTGGGAGCCCCTTCTTTGGGCCAAACAATTGAAGGCATGGAAGGTGAGAGGATAAAGCGATTTATGCATTATTACAACATGGGCATTAATCCTTTTTCAACAGGAGAAGTTAAAAGAATTGGGCCTCCAACAAGGCGTGATATTGGTCACGGGGCTCTTGGTGAAAAATCTCTGGAGCAGGTTATCCCAACAAAAGAACAATTTCCTTATGCCATAAGGATTGTGTCAGAAGTTTTAGGGGCCAATGCTTCTACTTCGCAAGCAGCTATTTGCGCAGCCTCCCTTGCTTTATTTAATGCAGGAGT
>Ga0209343_10002775_pt1 | contig 22428 bp, 24 predicted proteins | sample RifCSPlowO2_02_FD_184026 | JGI IMG/M metagenome (GOLD analysis project Ga0209343, IMG submission 184026) | Groundwater microbial communities from Rifle, Colorado - Rifle CSP2_plank lowO2_0.2 (SPAdes) (version 2) | ecosystem: Environmental > Aquatic > Deep subsurface > Groundwater | place... | reverse complement strand
GGTGCGCGGCAACGTCGTCGACATGGCGGTCGGCATCATCATCGGCGCCGCGTTCGGCAAGATCGTGGACTCGCTGGTGAAGGACGTGATCATGCCGCCGATCGGGCTGCTGCTCGGCAAGGTGGACTTCGCCAACCTGTTTGTCGTGCTGAAGCAGGGCGCGCAGGCCGGCCCCTACCTCAGCGTCGAGGCGGCGCAGAAAGCGGGCGCGGTGACGTTCAACTACGGCGTATTCGTCAACACCGTGATCTCGTTCGTGATCGTCGCGTTCGCGGTGTTCCTGCTGGTGCGCGCCATCAACGAGATGCGGCGCAAGGAGGAGCAGAAACCGGCCGAACCGGCCGCGACGCCGGAGGAAATCACGCTGCTGAGGGAAATCCGGGATGCCGTCAGGAAATAGTGCGCGCCGAACTGTCACCGAATTGATCTACATCAAGTAGCACGGCTCCGCTTCCCGCGAGAATCGGCGTCGTTTCGACGGTTGGAAACGACCTGTGAGCCTGATCCGAGCCGAAAAGCTGACCAAGACCTACCGTGCCGGGGACGTCGAAGTCCCCGCGGTGCGGGGCGTGGATTTCGTCATCGAGCCCGCTTCCTTCGCCGCGTTCGTCGGGCCCTCGGGCAGCGGCAAGAGCACGCTGCTCAACATGGTCGGCTGCCTCGATACACCGAGCGGCGGGCGGCTGACCGTGCTCGATACCGATGTCGCCTCCCTCGACCGGCGCACCGGCGCCGAGTTCCGCGGCCGCCACATCGGGTTCATCTTCCAGGACTTCAACCTGATCCCGGTGCTCACGGCTTACGAGAACATCGAGTACCCGCTGATCATGGTCCAGGAATGGCCCGCCGCCCGGCGCCGCGAGCAGGTGATGCGCATGCTCGCCGCCGTCGGCATGGCCAACCAGGCGAACAAGCGGCCCGACCAGCTCTCCGGCGGCCAGAAGCAGCGCGTCGCGGTCGCGCGCGCGCTTGTGGCCAACTCCAGGCTGGTGCTCGCCGACGAGCCGACCGCCAACCTCGACCACGACACCGCCTACCGCATCATCGCGCTCATGAAGACGATGCGCGACGAGTTGAAGACCACCTTCGTCTTTTCCACGCACGACCCCAAGATCATGCGCGAAGCGGAAGTGACCTTCACGCTGGAGGACGGCCGGCTCGCGCAGAACAGCGCCGGAAAGCATGGTTAAGATCCTCGAAATCGCCGCGCGCAACCTCCTGCGCTACCGCCGCCGCACGCTCCTCACCTCGCTGCTGGTGGTGATCGGCATCGCGGCGGTGCTGCTGTTCGTCGCCATCACCGGCTCGTTCAAGGCGTTGATGATCGGACAGATCACGGACTCGATGCTCGGCCACCTGCAGGTGCACCGACGCGGCTACGTGGCGTCCATCGAGAGCCTGCCGCTCAATCTCAACATGCCGCCGCAACTGGCCGCGCAGGCCGTCAAGGCGCTCGACGGCAATCCGGATGTCGAGGCGTACGCGCCGCGCATCAAGTTCGGCGCCATGTTCAGCAACTTTACCGAAACCACCAGCGTTCGGGTCAACGGCGTCGATCCCGGGCGGGAGAACAGCGTCACACCCCTGTTGGCGGGCCGTCAACTGGACGGCGAGCGCGGCGGCGCGCTCGTGAAGCGGGGCGAGATGCTGGTGCCGGTGCTGGTCGCGCGCGGACTGCAGGTGAAGGCGGGCGACACGGTCGTGCTGGTCACCACCAACAAGGACGGCTCGGTCAACGGCAAGACGTTCGTGGTCCGCGGCACGCTCGAGAGCGCGACCGGCCCGGGCGGGCGCGACGGCTACGTCCACATCGAAGATGCCCGCGAGCTGCTGCGCATGACCGAGCCCGAGGTGACGGAGTTCGCCGTGCGCGTCAAGCGCCAGGAGCGGGTCGAGCGCGTGACGGCCGCCCTCGTCGACGAACTTGCCGCGGTGAAGAACAAGCAGGGCGCCGCCGCCCTGGAGGTGCACTCCTGGCAGCGGCTCACGCCGTTCGCCAACATCGCCAACATGATCGACGTGTTGACGCTCGCCATCAAGGTGATGCTGGTGTCGATCGTGCTGGTGGCCATCATGAACGTGATGGTGATGGCGGTCTACGAGCGCATCCGCGAAATCGGCACGATCGCCGCGATCGGCACGCCGCCGCGGCGCATCCTGGCCCTGTTCCTCACCGAGGGGCTGCTGCTGGGCGTGCTCGGCAGCGTGATCGGTACCGGGATCAGCCTCGGCGGCATCTACGCGCTCAACGTGTGGAAGATCAGTTACAACTTCGGCCAGCAGCAGGGCCTGTTGCTCGCGCCGGCGATCGGAGTGCAGGACGTGCTGTCGATCGCGGGGATGGTGATCGTCGTCGCGGTCCTCGCTAGCCTGCAACCGGCCTGGAAAGCTTCCCGCATGGACCCGATCACCGCGCTGCGCCACGTCTGAAATCCGGGAAGAAAAACAATGAGACTGCTCGCCCTGCTGCTCACCCTCATGCTCGCATGCCCCGCTGCCTGGGGTGCGGACGCCAACGACATCCTGAAGAAGGTGGACCGCAACCTCGAGCCCGAGAGTTACGAGATGTACCGCAAGCTCATCAATATCGAGCCGAGCGGGGCGAAGAAGGAATACGTGCTCTACTCCGTGAAGAAGGGCCGCGACAAGGTCGTCGCGTTGTTCCTTTCGCCCCCCAGCGACGCGGGACGCGCGACGCTGCGCGACGGCGACAACATGTGGCTCTACATCCCCAACGTCGGCAAGCCGGTGCGCATCACGAGCCTGCAGTCGGTGGTGGGGGGCGTATTCAACAACGCGGACATCCTGCGCGTCGACTACTCGGTCGAGTACAACGCCGAGTCGGCGCAGGAGGAGAAGGACGCCTACCTGCTCAACCTCAAGGCGCGCACCGGGGAAGTCGCCTACGACCGGCTCAAGATGTGGGTCGACCGCAAGGTCCTGCTGCCGGTGAGAATCGAGGCCTACGCGGCGAGCGGATTGCTGATCAAGACGCTGCACTTCAAGGATATCAAGGACTTCGGCGGCGGCATCCGGCGGCCGGCCACGGTGGAGACCGACAGCCCGCTCTACAAGGGCCACCGCTCGATCATGCTCTACTCGCAGCTGAAGAAGCGCGAGTTCCCCGACGAGGTGTTCACGCTCAACTACCTGTCGCGGGTCGAAGACCTGCGCAAGTGATGCTCGTCCGGGCGCTGGCGGTCTGCGTGCTGGCGCTCGCCGCGGCGGCAGCGCATGCCGCGGAGGAGTTCACCTTCGACGCCACCGAGTTCCAGAAGAAGCCGCTCGAGCTCGGCGGCTACGTCGAGCTCAAGCAGCAGCACTTCACGCTCAACCCGGACGGCGCGCTCTATCTCCTCAATTTTTACCGGGAGCCGCGGTCTTATCTCGATGACACCACGCTCACGCTGAAACCCTCGGGTGTGCTGCGGCGCGGCGCCGTGAGCCTCAACTTCAGGGCCCACCTCGAAGGCGACTGGGAGACGCGCGGGTTCGACCGCCTCGCCCGCTTCGACGAGTTCTACGGGTCGTACAAGCCGGACCCCGGCTTCACGCTCGACGCCGGCAAGGTCTCGCTCAAATGGGGCAAGGGCTACGCATGGAACCCGGTCGCCTTCGTCGAGCGCGTCAAGGATCCCAACGATCCCGACCTCGCGCGCGAGGGCTTCACCCTGCTGACCGCGGACTGGATCCGCAATTTCGACGGCGCGCTGCGCACCGTGGCCTTCACCCCGGTCGTGCTGCCGGCGAGCCCCGACATCAACCCGGACTTCGGCGCGGGCCGGCATCTGAACGCGGCGGCCAAGCTCTATCTCCTCTACCGGGACACCGACATCGATTTCATGATACTCAGCAACGGCAGCCGCAGCCGCCGCTACGGGGCCGATTTCTCCCGGAATATCACCAGCAACCTGGAAATTCACGGGGAGCTTGCCCGCATCGAGGACACGCAACGCCAGGTGACGACCGCCGCCGGGCAGGCGACGCTGGTGCGGGGCGCGGCCACGAGCTACCTCCTCGGCGCGCGCCACCTCTCGGAGCGCGATACGACCACCGTTCTCGAGTACTACCGCAACGGCCCGGGGTTGTCGGAAGACGAAATGAAGAATTTCGTCAGGTTCGTGGACAGCGCCTACGCGCAGTATCTCGCGACCGGGAACGACGCGGCCCTAGCGCGCGCCGCCAACCTCGCCCGCAACGGCTACGGCCGGCCCAACCCGGGGCGCGACTACCTCTACCTGCGGGTGAGCCAGAAGGAACCCTTCGACATCCTCTACTTCACGCCGGCGATCACGGTCATGGCCAACGCGGCCGATCACAGCACGTCGGTCGCGCCGGAGCTCTTGTACACCGGGTTCAACAACGTCGAACTCAAGCTGCGCGCCTTCTTCCTCAACGGCGGCGCGGGCACCGAGTTCGGCGAGAAGCAGAACCGCCGCCGCATCGAGCTGCAGGCGCGGCTCTATTTCTAGCCGAGCAGGACCAGGGCCCAGATCACCGGGACGTTGACGAGCGAGAGGAACACCGCGGCGCTGCCGATGTCCTTGGCGCGCTTGGCGAGCAGGTGGTTTTCCAGGGAGATACGATCGACCGCGGCTTCCACGGCGGAATTGAGCAGCTCGACGATGAGGACCAGCAGGACAGCCCCGATCATGAGCGCCCTGCCCGTGCCGCTCGCCGGCAGGAAAAACGCGAGGGGAATGAGGATCGCCGCCAGCAGCACCTCCTGGCGGAACGCATCCTCGTGCCGGAACGCGGCGGCAAGCCCGTCGAGCGAATAGAACAGCGCGTTCCAGATCCGAAGCAGGCCGGTCTTGCCTTTGTGCGGGCTTTCCATGGTCAGCCTCCGGCCACGAGTTCCCGGTAGGCCGTCGCGTCGAGCAGCGCGCCGAACTCCGACGCGTCGGCCGGCCTGATGCGAAACAGCCACGCCGCGTAGGGCTCCTGGTTGAGTTTCTCCGGCGCGTCGGCGAGCGCCGCGTTGACCGCGACGATCTCCCCGGAAACCGGCGCGGGGATGTCGGAGGCCGCCTTGACCGACTCGACGACGGCGCACGCTTCTCCCTGCTTCACCTTGCGGCCGATCACCGGATGCTGCACGAACACCACGTCGCCGAGCTGCTCCTGGGCGTGAAACGTGATGCCGACTGCCGCCGTGCCGTCGGCCTCCACGCGAACCCACTGGTGCGTAGCGGTGTATTTCAGGTTGTCGGGGATTTTCATGTACCGGTCAAGTGCGTTTTTTCTAAGGTTGCGGGGCGGGCAGCAGATCCAGGCGGAAGCCCGCAGGATTGAGTTCGCCGGTATCGAGATCGAGCCGGATGGTGATTTCCGCGTTGGCCGGTATGCCGGCCGCGGCGTCCCGGCCGCGCTCGAGGTATTCCGTCGGGGTGAAAATGCGCCGCGCCAGCGTATGCTCCTTGGTATTGGTGAGGACGAGGTCGAGCGCCGGGTAACCGAGGTCCAGATCGGCGTGGTTGCGCAGCGTGGCGGTCAACTGGATGATCCCGGGGCGCGACCGGTCCAGCGCCTGCAGGTCGGAGGCCTCGATCGCAATCTGCCTGGGGCGCTGCGGCGGGGCGACCGTGCAGCGCAGCAGGTCGCAGAACTGGACGAGGTAGGGCTTCAGCCCGGGATACTGCGCGGCGAGGTCGCCCCGGTGGTAATAGGCAGCCTGACCGGCGAGCGCGAACAGGAGCAGGGCGGATCCCGCGGCCCACATCCGCGCGCGGCGCGCGCGCCCGGGGTCGGGAAATAGTTCCTCGTCGAGGGAAAGCTGCTCGGGCGCCGGGCCGTAGTCCCGGTCATCGTAGACCAACTCGGAGCCGCGCGCCGCGGCAGGTTGCGATGCCGTCGCCACCACCGGCTCGAGCTCGAATCCGGGCGTCTCCCCTGCGCCCGCACCCTGCGCCGCCGCCTGCGCGGGCTCGGGCAGCGTGACGAGCGCCTTGAGGCCGTCGAATACGGCAAGGCACTGGCCGCACCGCACCTGGCCGTCATGAGCCTGCAGCTGCTGCGAGGTCACGCGGAACGTGGTGGTGCAGGACGGGCAGCGGGTGATCATGCTCATGCGCGCCGGCTGCCTTCGAGCAGCACCCAGCCTTCGTCCTCGCCGGACGCATCGAGATCGAACCACGGGCGATAGGCCGTTGCGACCTCGTCGGTCTGGCCGCAGAGCAGCCCCGCCAGCGCAATCCGGCCCCGCGGCGCGGTGAGCCGCGCAAGCAGCGGCGCGAGCACGATGAGCGGACGGGCGAGGATGTTGGCGACCACGATCTGGGCGGGCTGCCGGATGGCGCCGGCGGCGTCGTGAAATGTGGCTTGCACTCGATTTTGACCGGCATTGCGGCGCGCCGCAAGCAGCGCCTGCGCGTCGATGTCCACGCCGTCGGCGCGCGCCGCCCCGAGCTTCATCGCCGCAATCGCGAGCACGCCGGAGCCGCAGCCGTAATCGAGCATGGATTCCCCGCCGCGCACTACGCGCTCGAGCCAGCGCAGGCACATCCGCGTGGTGGGGTGGCTGCCGGTGCCGAACGCGAGCCCCGGATCAAGCCCGATATTGATCGCGCCCGCATCCGGCGCCGCGTGCCAGCTCGGCACGATCCACAGCCGCGATGAAATCCGGATCGGCGTGAACTGCTCCTGGCTCACGCGCACCCAGTCCTGCTCGGCAACGGGATGCGCGCGGTACGGTGAGGGCGCGATGCCGGCCCGCCGGCAAGCGGCCGCAACCAGCCCCGTGACGTCGGTGTGCTGCTCGACCAGGGCGCTCACGCGGCTGCGCCGCCAGGGGCGCGGGACCCCTGCCCCGCCCTCTGCGAACACCGGCTGTTCGGCCGGCGAGCCCGCATCGGCGTCCGCGACGTCGACGCTCGCCGCGCCGGCTTCGAGCAGGGCGTCGGATACCGCCTCGACGTCAGCCGCGGCGACGTCGAAGGAAACGGAGAGCCACGCCACGGCCCATTACTCTTCACGCGCCAGCTTGGCGAGCCGCTGCTCGAGATAGTGGATGCTGGTGCCGCCGCGCAGGAAGGCCGCGTCCCGGAGCAGTTCCTGGTGCAGCGGAATATTGGTCTTGATGCCCTCGATCACCGTTTCGGAGAGCGCGATGCCGAGCCGCGCGATCGCCTGCGCGCGGTTGTCGCCGTAGGCGATGATCTTGCCGAGCAGGGAATCGTAGTGCGGCGGCACGAAATAGCCGTTGTAGGCGTGCGAGTCCACGCGGATGCCGGGGCCGCCCGGCATGTGGAACGAGGTGATGCGCCCCGGCGAGGGCGTGAAACGATACGGATCCTCCGCGTTGACGCGGCATTCGATGGCGTGGCCGCGGAACTGCACGTCGCGCTGCCGGATCGCGAGCTTCTCGCCCGCGGCGATGCGGATCTGCTGCTGCACGATGTCGATGCCGGTGATCATCTCGGTCACCGGATGCTCGACCTGGAGCCGCGTGTTGATCTCGATCAGGTAGAACTCGCTGTTCTCGTAGAGGAACTCGAAGGTCGCGGCGCCCTCGTAGCCGAGCTTGTGGCAGGCCTCGGCGCAGCGCTCGGCAATGCGGGCGCGGCTGCGCTCGTGCAGCTGCTGCGCCGGCGCCTCCTCGATGACCTTCTGATGCCGGCGTTGCATCGAGCAGTCGCGGTCGCCGAGATGGATCGCGTTGCGGAACCGGTCCGCGAGCACCTGGAACTCGACGTGGCGCGGGCTCTCCAGGTACTTTTCCAGGTAGACCACGGGATTCCCGAAAGTGGCCTGCGCCTCGGCCCGCGTCATCTGCACGGCCGTCAAAAGCGCCGCCTCGGTGTGCACGACCCGCATGCCGCGCCCGCCGCCGCCGCCCGCCGCCTTGACGATCACCGGGTAGCCGATCGAGCGCGCCATCTTCACGATGTCGTTCGGCTCCTGCGGCAGCGGCCCTTCCACGCCCGGCACGACCGGCAATCCCGCCTTTTTCATCACCGCCTTGGCGCTCACCTTGTCGCCCAGCAGGCGGATGGTATCGGCCTTGGGGCCGATGAAGACGAAGCCGCTCTGCGCGACGCGCTCTGCGAAATCCGCGTTTTCCGCGAGAAAGCCCCAGCCGGGGTGCACCGCCTCGGCGTCGGTCACCTCCGCTGCGCTGATGATGGCGGGGACGTTGAGGTAGCTTGCGCTCGAAGGCGCCGGCCCGATGCACACCGATTCATCCGCGAGCTTGACGTACTTGGCCTCGCGATCGGCCTCCGAGTGCACCACCACCGTCTTGATGCCGAGCTCGCGGCACGCGCGCTGGATGCGCAGAGCGACTTCGCCGCGGTTGGCGATCAGGATTTTTTCGAACATCAGCCCAGAATGAACAGCGGCTCGCCGTACTCCACCGGCTGGCCGTTCTCCACGAGTATGGCCTTGACCGTGCCGTCCTGGTCGGCCTCGATCTCGTTCAGGAGCTTCATGGCCTCGATGATGCAGAGCGTATCCCCGGCTTTGACCGCCTGCCCGACCTCGACGAACGGCTTCGCACCGGGCGCGGCGGAGCGATAGAAGGTGCCGACCATCGGCGAACGGATGACATGCCCCTCGGGCGCTGCCACCGCATTGCCCTCGGCCGGCGCACCGGCTGCGGCGGGGACCGAGCCCGCGGCTGGCAGCGTGTAGACCTGGACCGGCGCCGCCGGTTGCGCCCCCGACACGCCGCGGCTGATGCGCACCCGCTCCTCGCCCTCGGTGATTTCAAGCTCCGCGATACCCGACTGCTGCACCAGGTCGATCAGCGTCTTGAGCTTCCGGAGGTCCACGGCCTACCGCTTCCCGGAATACTGCAGCGCAAACTCCAGCGCGAGCTCGTAGCCCCTGGCGCCGAGGCCGCTCACGACCCCGACCGCGATATCGCTGAAATACGATTCGCGCCGGAACGGCTCGCGGGAGAAGATGTTCGACAGGTGCACCTCGACGAAGGGGATGCCGACCGCCGCCAGGGCGTCGCGCAGCGCGACGCTGGTGTGGGTGTAGGCCGCCGGGTTGATGACGATGAAGTCCACTCCCTGCCCGCGCGCCTGCTGGATGCGCTCCACCAGCGTCGACTCGGAATTGCTCTGGAAGGCGACCAGCCGCACCTTGGCGTCCCGGGCGCGCCGGGCGAGCCGGGCATTGATCGCCTTCAGGGTGTCTCGTCCGTAGTGCCGGGTTTCCCGCGAACCGAGGAGGTTCAGATTGGGACCGTTGATGACCAGGATGTGCTTGGCGCCGGGCATGATGTCGTGCGATCCCTGGCCCTGGCCTGACCGCATTCCAGGCCGCTCAATGCGGGGGGACCACGCTGGCCGCGAGTTTGCCCAATATCGCCGGAATTGTCTACAAGATAGGCGATTTTATATGAAAATAGAGCTAATTTAGTGGGTTACAGCAGGGGCTGTATGAGAGCCTCTAGCCGCGGCTCCTTGAGACCACCGGGTTCCCGGCTTACCACCCTTCCCCCCCGGTCTATCACCAGGGTATAGGGCAACACCCCGGCGCGGTTGCCGGCCTGGCGCAGCAGCTCCAGCGTGTCCAGCCCCCCCATCAGCAGCGGGTAATTGACCTGGTACTCGCGGGCGAACTCGGCCACCTTGTCCGGTTGGTCAATGGCGATGCCGACGAACTGCAGCCCGCGTGCCCCGTGCCGCGCCTGCAGCCGCACGAACATCGGGATCTCCTCGCGACAGGGGGCGCACCAGGTGGCCCAGAAATTGACCACCACCACCCGCCCGCGCCATTGCTCCAGGGGCTGGTAGGCGCCCTTCACGTCGGGAAGACGCGCCGCATAGACCCGCTCCGCAACCGCACCGGGGCTGTCGGGGCCTTTCGACCACAGATAATAAGCGGCGCCCCCGGCAGCGGACGCAACCGCGATCCCCGCAAACAGCGCGATGGTGCGCGCCCTCGTCACCGGAAATTCAGGGCCGCGTCGAGCGCCACGACGAAGCGGTCGGCCGGCTGAAAGCCGATCACGCGCAGACCCTGGATCTCACGGCCGCCGCGGTCGAAGAAGACGATGCCCGGGGGGCCGAACAGGCGAAAGCGCTTGAGCAGCGCGGCGTGGTCGGCGTTGTTGGCGGTGACGTCGGCCTGCAGCAGCACCATGTCGCGAAAGCGGGACTTTACCCCCTCGTCGCTGAAGGTGTAGCGCTCCATTTCCTGGCACGAGACGCACCAGTCGGCATAGAAATCCAGCATCACCGGGCGCCCGGCGGCGGCCGCAACGCGGGCATCGAGCTCGGCCGGGTTGCTGACGCGCTGGAACGGCGTCGCCTCCGGCGTCCCGGCGTCGGTGGCGGCGACCCGCAAGCCCGAGAGCGGCTGCAGGATGTCGCGGCCGCCCGAGAACGCCCCGATCAGGTAGGCGACGCCCGCGATCAGCGCGATCACCCCGATGCCCTTGCAGAACTTCTGGAAGCCATGCGCGTGGGCCGGCAGCGGGTCGATCGCGCGCAGGTAGATCGCGGTCACGACCAGCAGCGCGGCCCACAGGAACATCTGGACCGAAATCGGAATGAACGGAGACACGAGGTAGATCGCCACGCCGAGGAGCAGCGTGCCGAAGAAGCGCTTGACCAGGTCCATCCAGGGCCCCGCTTTCGGCAGCAGCGCCCCGGCGGACGCGCCGACCGCGAGCAGCGGCACGCCCATGCCGAGGGCCATGGCGAACAGCGCCGAGCCGCCCAGCACGACGTCCCGGCTCTGGCTGATGTAGAGCAGCGCGCCCGCGAGCGGCGCGGCCACGCACGGCCCCAGGATCAGCGCCGAGAGCACGCCCATCGAGAACACGCCCGCGGCCTGCCCGCCGCGGAAGCGATTGCTCGCGTCTGCAAGGCGGCTTTGCAGCGCCAGCGGCAGCTGCAGGTCGTAGAAGCCGAACATCGCCAGCGCCAGGGCGACGAACACCGCGGCAAAGGCGCCCACCACCCAGGGATTCTGCAGCGCCGCCGACAGCATCGCCCCCGACAGCCCCGCCGCGACCCCCGCCGCCGCGTAGGTGACCGCCATGCCGAGCACGTACAGCGCCGCGAGCAGCAGGCCCTTCGTCTTGGTGACGGAGTGCCCGGAACCGACGATGATGCCGGAGAGGATCGGCACCATCGGCAGCACGCAGGGCGTGAACGAGAGCAGCAGGCCAAAGCCGAAGAAGCTCGCGACCGCAAGCCAGAACCCGCCCCCCAGCAGCGCCGCGATGCGGCCGTCCTCGCCCCCGCCGGATGCTGCGGGCGCGGCGCCGCCGAAGGGCCCCGGCGCGTCGCTTCGCGCTGCCGTGTCGAGCGCCGCGAGCCGCAATTCTGCCTTCTGCTCCTGCGGCACGTAGCACACCCCGACGTCCGCGCAGCCCTGGGAGACGGCCGTGAGCGTCACTGCGCCGGCGCCGGCGTCGGCAAGCTCGAAAGGAAGCACGATGCTCAGGTTGCCGCGATAGGTCTCGACTTCGCCGAAAAATTCGTCCCGATGCTTCTTGCCCGCCGGCAATTGCGGCGCGCCGGGTTTCGCAGCCTCGGGCGCCAGCGTGAAGCGGAACTTGTCGCGGTAGAGGTAATAGCCGGGCGCGATCTGGTAGTTGACCTCGATCGAGCGCCCGTCCTTCAGCCGTGCGGCGAAACGAAACGCCTTCTCGGGTTCGAGCAGCTCCGGCTCCGCGCCGTGAGCCAGCCACGAGGACGCCAGCAGGAAGGTCACGACGAAACGCATGGCAACTCGATGCTGCATGATGGGCGATGGGCGATGGACGATGGACGATGGGCGGAATTAGTCAGCGAATGGAGATCGACGTCTCGTCGGCCACCCACTGGAGGTACTCCTCCAGGCCGCGCTCCACTGGGACAGCGGCGATTTCCGGAAGTTCGTAGGGGTGCAGGCCGCGAATCGCCGCCTCGACTTCCGCATAGCGCTCCGCCCGTGTCTTGATCAGCACCGGCACTTCGGCGGCATTCTCGACCGCGCCTTTCCAGCGGTAGATCGAGGTGCAATCCCCGAGGACGGTCACGCACGCCGCCAGCCGCTGCGCGACGAGCTCGCGCGCGAGCCGCAGCGCCGCTTCCCGGTCAGGCAGGGTGGTCAGGATGATGATGAGCTTATCCACGCGCGCCGATCGAGGACATGTGCTGTGGTAGACTGCCGCCCCGCTCGAGTTTCATGAGAAGATTTTAGCTTAACTGCGCCGCCCGCCCGGAGTGGCGGCGCGGGAATCGACGATGCCCCGTCAAGTCACCATCCAGTCCAGCGGACATGCCTTCACCGTCAACGACGGCGAGACCGTGCTCGCCGCCGCGCTGCGTGCAGGCATCGTCATCGCCTACGGCTGCCGGCACGGCTCGTGCGGCACCTGCAAGGGCCGGCTCGTGGCGGGAGCGGTGGATTACGGCACTTACCAGGAGCAGGCGATGACGGAGGCCGAGCGCAGCGCCGGCATGGCGCTGTTCTGCCAGGCGAAGCCGCTCACCGATCTCACCATCCAGTGCCGCGAGATCGGCACCGCGGTGAAGGGCATCCAGATCAAGCTGATGCCCGCGCGCGTGATGAAGCTGACGCGCGTTGCGCCCGATGTCATGGCGCTCGACTTGAAGCTGCCGGCCAACGACAAGCTCGTGTTTCTGGCGGGCCAGTACGTCGACCTGGTGCTGCGGGACGGCACGCGGCGCAGCTTCTCGATGGCGAACGCGCCGCACGACGACGCCGTTCTGCAGCTGCACCTGAGGAACTACGGCGGGCCGTTCAGCCAGCACGTCTTCGGCGCCATGAAGGAGCGGGACATCCTGCGCGTCGAGGGTCCGTTCGGCACCTTCTTCCTGCGCGAGGAGAGCACGAAGCCCATGATCCTGCTGGCGAGCGGCACCGGGTTCGCGCCGATCAAGGCGATCGTCGAGCACGTGCTGCACGCCGGCATCACGCGGCCGATGACGCTCTACTGGGGCTGCCGCGTGGGCGCCGACCTCTACATGAACGCGCTCGCGGAGAGCTGGCAGCGCGACGCAAAACTGCGCTACGTGCCGGTGCTCTCGGACGCGACTGCCGCGGACCACTGGACCGGCCGCACCGGTTTCGTGCACCGCGCGGTGATGGAAGACTTCCCCGATCTCTCCGGCCACCAGGTCTACGCCTGCGGCGCGCCGGTGATGGTGGACTCCGCGCGCCAGGACTTCACCGCGCGGTGCGGTCTGCCCGACGAGGAGTTCTTCTCGGATTCCTTCACGCCCGCCGCGCCGGGATCCTAAACCGGCCTCGCGCCGTGGATTCCGCCGAGGACGTCGAGGAGTAACCATACGTGCCCCGCTCCGGCGCCCGCCAATTCGCAGTGCTGTCCATCGCCGCCGCGGTGGCGACCATCGCGCTCAAGACGCTGGCGTGGTGGCTGACCGGGTCGGTCGGCATGCTGTCCGACGCGCTCGAGGGCACGATCAACCTGGCCGGCGCCACGGTCGCGCTCACCATGATCGCCATCGCGGCGCGGCCGCCCGACGAGGACCACGCGTTCGGCTACACCAAGGCGGAGTACTTCGCCAGCGGCATCGAAGGCGCGCTGATCCTGCTCGCGGCGGTGGCCATCGCCGTCGTCGCGGTGGACCGCCTGGTCACGCCGCGGCCGCTGGAACACGTCGGCTCGGGGCTTGCCGTTTCCGTTGCCGCGTCGCTCATCAATTACGCCGTTGCGCGCCGCCTGTTCGAAGCCGGCCGCCGCTTCCGTTCCATCGCGCTCGAGGCCGATGCCCGTCACCTGATGACCGATGTCTGGACGTCCGCGGGGGTCGTTGCGGGCGTCGGCGCCGTGGGGTTGACCGGGTGGCAGCGGCTCGACCCGCTGATCGCCCTGGCGGTGGCCGCTCACATCGTGTGGGCGGGCTACGGAATCATGCGGCGCTCGGTACAGGGCCTGCTCGACCACGCGCTGCCGCCGGAGCAATTGCGCGTCCTTGAAGGCGTGCTCGACCGCTACCGCGCCCGCGGCGTGGAATTTCACGCGCTGCGCACGCGCCAGGCCGGCGCCCGCTCCTTCGTGACCCTGCACGTTCTGGTGCCGGCCGACTGGACGGTCGCGCAGGGCCACGAGCTGGCGCACGAGGTCGTGGAAGCTATACGCAAGGCGTTGCCTGACGCGGCGGTGCTGACGCACGTGGAACCCCTCGGCTACCCCGAGTCGTACCAGGACGCGGACTTCGACCGCTGATTCCTAGAGCGGCGTGCGCCGCCGCCCGCCGGTAACGGACTTCAGCTGCGCGAGCGCGAGGTCGAGGCTCTCGCGATAGTGCCGGCGCGCCGCCTCGGCGTTGCCGAGCCGCTCCTGCAGGCGCGCCGCCGCGAGATGGGCGGAGTGGGTCGGCTCGATCGCGAGGCTCGCGTCGAGATAGCTTTGCGCCTTGCCCCACAAGCCTTGCCCGGCGCACAGCCGCCCCAGCGTCAGCAGCAGCGCGGCATCGTCCGGATGGCGCTTCAGCCAGGTCTCGGCGCGCTCGATGCGCTTCACGGTGTCGCCGCCTTCGCACTCGGAGTAGAGGCCGACCATGTCGCTGTCCCAGCCCGCCTCCAGCGCGTTCTCGATGATGCGATGGGCCTTGTCGCACCCCCCCAGCGCGATGAAGCATAGTGCCGCCGCCGCCGCGACGCGCCGGTCGGTGCGGTCGCTCGCGGGCACCTTGTCCCAGGCTTCCTCCAGCGCGCGCGTGTCGAGCGCCTTGCGCTTCAAATTTTCAGTGAGCGCGACGCGTCGCACCGGGTCCGCCTGCGCCGCGTCGAACACGTTGCGCCGGCGCAGCGCTTCGACCAGATCGAGGACCTGCTCCCAGTTGCGCGCCTGCTGCTGGGCCTTCAGCTCGAGCCGCAGTGCCGCGGTGTGCCGGCGCGGCAGCCGCCTGAGCAGCTCCAGTGCTTCCTGATGGCGGTGCGCCTCGAGCAGCAGCTCGGCTTCGGTCACGATACGCGCCACGTCATCCTCCGCCGTCGCCGCGGCTCGCGCGAGGTAGGCGTCGCGCCGCTCCCACGCGCGCAGCTCGTGCGCGGACCGCGCCGCCAGCACAGCGGCGAGGCCGGGTTGCTCGCCCAGTTCGAGCGACGCGGCGGCGGCCTTCTCCGCCCGGCCGTAACGGCCGGCGAAATACTCGCGCAGCGCCTCGGTGAGCGCCGCCTGCGCACTTTCCTTGCGGCGCGCCAGGCGATAGGCGCGGACTTCGCGCGGCAGGCGCAGCGTGGCAAAGACGAAGCGCATGAGCGCATAGCCCGCGGCGAACCCGGCGACCGCGATCACGACCAGGAGGTTGAGCGAAAGCTCGACGCGATACGGCGGCAGCACCAGCAGCACGTAGCCGTCGTTCCAGCGCGCCGCGAGCGTCAGGCCCACCGCCAGCGCCACGATGCCGACGATCCAGGTGAGCGCCTTCATCGCGCGCCGCGCTCGCGCGCGAGCCGCAGGCCCCGCATCGCCTCCAGCGTCGCGGCGATGTCCGGCGTCTGGACGCTGACCTCGGCATCGTGCAGGTTCCGCAGCGTCCCCGCCGCGTAGGCGACGCTGTTGTTGCGCGCGTCGTAGTAGCGGGCGAGCCAGTCGCGCGCGGCTCTCAGGTCGGCCTTGTAGCTCGAGGTGTCGCGCGAGAGCAGCGCGAGCCGCGCGCCGATCAGCCGCAGCTTCAGGTTCTCGCGCAGGAAATAGGCCTGCTCCGGCGCGAGCAGCGGCACCTCGGGCTTATCCATCGACTGCACGCGCACCAGCTGCTTGAACTCCGCCCAGGCGTCGCGCCAGAACCGCGCCCAGGCACTGGCTTGTTCCGCGCCCGGCGCGGGGGCGGGCGCTTCCGCCTGCGGCCGCACCTCCATCGCGAGCGGCAGCTTGTCCACCTGCGCGGCCAGGTTGTCGAGCCGCGCGCTGATCGCCACCGCGTCCACGTGCGGCGCCGCCTTGAGCCGCTCGATATCGCGGTTGATCGCCTTGCGCAGCGCCGTCAGCTGCGGCCGGTTCATGCGCTGCAGCCGCGCGTCCGCGGCCTGTAGCGCGATCAGCGCGCCCTTGACGTTGCCGGCGAGGGAGAGCTGCTGGCTGGCGATGAACAGCGACTGCTCGACTTCCGCGTACGCCCATTCGTCGCGATTGCGCGAGAGCTCCTGGTACAGCGCCTCGAGCGCGATCTGCTGGTTCTGCGATTCGGCGAGCCGGCTCTCGAGCACCCCGAGCTTGACCTGGGCGTCGGCGACCGCCTCGCGCGCCTGCTCGGCGACGATGCGGCTCTCCTTGCCCTGGGTGTCGGCGTCCGCAAGCTTCCGGGCCAGCTCCTGCCGCAGCGCGTTGACCTCGCCGCGCGTGTCGTACCACTGCCACGCGAAGAGCGCCGCGGCGAACGCGGCGATCCACGCCGCGGGACCGATCCTGCGCCACGCCGACTCGCGCCCCGAGCCGCCGCCGGACGCGGTGTCACCGGGTACCACCGGCGGGGGCCCTGGCTGAGGAAAATCGCTCATGCAAATGCAATGCCGTGCGGAGGCGATAGTATGCGGGGGCGAACGTGCCCTAGCAATGCGGCACTACCGGAATCGAGTCACCCGTCACGAGTCATCCGCGCTTCTCGGCGCGCGCGCTGAAAAAAGCGATCAAGCCGGCGAGCAGGCCTTCATCCCCGGGGCCGGTCACGATCACCTTCTCGAAGGCCAGGCCGCGCGCGGTCTCCGCGATTCGCGGGTGCGGCGCGAACAGCGGCGTGCGCAGAAGATGCCCGCGGCCGGACCCTCCAACCATCTCGAACAGGTTGCGCAGGCCGTCGCTGCTCGTGACGGTGACCGCATGGAGTTCGTCGTTCGACCAGGCCGCGAGCAACGGCGCGGGATCGAGTTCGGGCCTGCCGCGGCGATAGCACTCGCCGTACTCCACCTGCGCGCCACGCGCGCTCAAGGTCTCGCCCAGCAGCTCGCGCCCGCCCTGCCCGCGAAAAATGGCGACCCGCATGCCGGCCGGCTGCGCCAGCTCGGGAAGCTCGAGCAGCGCCTCGCTGTCGTAGCGCTCCCGCGGCGCGATCACGCCGCTTACGCCATAACCCGCGAGGGCTTTCACGCTGGCGCCGCCGATTGCGGCCACTTTCAGCCGCGGCGGCAGGGCGCGGCGCTCGAGTATCGGCTGGATGGCGCGGTTGACGGCGTTGGGACTGATGAATACGGCAAGGTCGAACGCGTCGAGCCGGTCGACCAGATCGAGGAACGGCCGCGGGTCGTCCACCTCGCGGATCTCGATGGCCGGGAACAGGAGCGGCCGCCCGCCCGCGGCCTCGATCAGCCGGGCCAGCGCCTGCGCCTGGTGCACCGGGCGCGTCACCACGATCCTGCGTCCGGCGAGCGGCCGGCTCGTCGCCATTTCGCTCATGAGGAGGTTTGTAGCTGCGCCAGGATGTCCGCGGCGCCCTGCGCCTTCAGTTGATCCGCGAGCGCCGTGCCGAGCGCCTCCGCACCGTCCCCCGGCCCCTCCAGCTCCCCGCTCACCAGCCGCGAGCCGTCGGGCGCGCCGACGAAGCCGCGCAGCCGCACGCGGCTGCCTTCCGGTTCCGCGTACGCGCCAAGCGGCACGTTGCAGCTGCCCGACAGCGCGCGCGAAAAGGCGCGCTCGGCGCCGACGCAACGCGCCGTGGCGTCATGGTTGAGCGGCGCCAGCAGCTCGACGAGATCGGCACGGCCTTCCAGGCATTCGATGCCGAGAGCGCCCTGCCCGGGCGCCGGCAGGCTCTCCGAAGGTGTGAGCAGCCGGGTGATGCGGTCGTCGAGCCCGAGGCGCTTCAGGCCCGCGGCGGCGAGCAGCACCGCGTCGAAGCGGCCTTCGTCCAGCTTCTTCAGCCGCGTGGGGACGTTGCCGCGCAATGGCTCGACCCTCAGGCGCGGATGGCGGGCGCGCAACTGGCATTCCCGGCGCAGGCTCGACGTGCCGACCCGGGCCCCGGCCGGCAGCGCGGCGAGGTCGGGGTGACGGTTGGACACAAACGCGTCACGCGGATCCTCGCGCGCGCCGATCGCGGCGAGGGTGAGGCCCGGCGCGAGCACCATCGGCACGTCCTTCACCGAGTGCACCGCGATGTCGGCGCGACCGCTCGCCAGCGCTTCCTCGAGCTCCTTGACGAACAGTCCCTTGCCGCCGATTTTCGCGAGCGAGGCGTCGAGACGGCGATCGCCCTCGGTGGTCACGCCGAGAATTTCGATGCGTATCCGGGGATACAACCCCGCGAGCTGCGCCTGAATGTGACGCGCCTGCCACAGCGCGAGCGCGCTCTCGCGCGATGCGATCACGATGCGTTCAGGCACTGGCCTCGGAGAGCCTGCTGCAGACATGGCATTGGAGGATACCGTAATTGGCGGAGGCGTCGTCTTCCCCGTCGCTCGTCGCGCCATTCTGCGCTCAGCGGCACTCGTTGGCGCGCGCTCCGCTGCTCTTGCGTTTGACCGCGTCCTGGTAGCCGGCCAGCTCGAACGAAACGAATACCAGGTCCTTGCCGCCATAACTGACTATTCGCGATTCGGCGTTGCGCCAGCTGGAGGATGAATAGCCGCCGGCGGGCGCCGGCTCGGTGGCTAGCGGCGCGCCGTGGCGCTCGCGCAGGGCCTGCATGACCGCGTCGTAGTGCCGGATCTCCGCGGTGATGGAAAACTGCTGCAGGAGCCCGTCGAGGAAATGCAACCGGACCTCGCGCGTTGCCGCGCCCCCGACCCGCTCGTCGTGCGACACGCAGGCGATGTCGGCGTACGGATCGTCGCGCCGCGCGCAGCCGTAGCCGCGCCGCCCCAGGTCCGGCTTGGCGGTCTGCCGCTCCTTCTGCTCGGCGACCGCCGCGTGAATGTCGCGGAAGTCGAGTTCGTGCGCGAGCCGCTGAAACGTCGCGCCGAGGCGGATGTCCTCGAACCGGTACGGCTCCGCCCCGACTCCCATGCAAATCAACAACTGCGCCGCCAAGGCGCCAAGCCGCCAAGACCGGCGAATCAGACCCTCATCCCTCATCCCTCCGCCCTCATCCCTCGGTCAGCGGGAGAATTCCCGCACCACGTGCTGCTGGCGGCGGCTGACGGCGATGCGCTCGTCCACCCCGATGAGCAGGATTTCCCAGCGCGCCTCGCCGCCCGCCTCGGCGCGCTCGAAGCCGCGCACCGCGGCGCGCGCGACCAGGCAATTGCGGTGCACGCGCACGAAGCGCTCCCCGAACTCCTGCTCGAGGCGGGTGAGCGATTCCTCGATCAGGTGCTCGCGGGCCGCCGTGCGCACCGACACGTACTTGAGCTCGGCCTTGAGGTAGACGACGTCCGCGATCGGGATCAGGTGGATCCTGCCCCGCTCCTGCGCGCACAAGTGCTTGCGCGGCGCCTGCGCGAGCTCGTTCAGCGCCGCGGGACGCGCCGGCGCCGCGCGCGCGCGCGCAAGCGCTTCCTTGAGGCGTTCGAGCCGGATCGGCTTCAACAGGTAGTCCACCGCATGCACCTCGAACGCGCGGATCGCGCTGTCGTCGAATGCGGTGGCGAACACGACCGCGGGCGGCCGCTCGAGCTGCTGCAGGTGCTGGGCCACCTCGATGCCGTCCATCTCCGGCATGCGCATATCGAGCAGCACCACGTCCGCGGGCTCACGCGCGAGCGCTTCGAGCGCCGCCCGCCCGCTCGCCGCCTCGCCCACGACGACGAGGGGGGCGTCGTCCGCGCATTCGCCGAGGAGGTCGCGCATGCGGGAGCGCGCCGGCGCCTCATCGTCCACGATCAGTACCCGCAGCGGACTGGTGTCACTCACGATTCACGGTCCTTGATGTAGGGCATCACGATGCGCACCTCGTAGCTGCCCTCGGCCGACTTCGTCACGAGCGAGGCCTCGGCGTCGAAATGCAGCGCCAGCCGCTCGCGGATGTTGGCGAGCGCCATGCGGTTGCCGCTGTGACGGTCGCCCGTCTCGCGGTACGGGTTGCGCAGCACCGCGTGCAGCTCGTCGCGCACGGCCTGGATGCTGATGCTGATCACGCCCGGCTCGAGGCGCGGCTCGATGCCATGGTACACCGCGTTCTCCAGCAGCGGCTGCAGCACCAGCGGCGGCACCAGCGCGTCGGGCGGCATCCGCTCCGTGTCCCACTCGACGATCAGGCGCTCGCCGAGCCGGATTTGCTCGATGGCGAGGTACTGCCGGCACAGCGCCAGCTCGCGCGCGAGGGGCGTGAGCTCGCGGTTGTCGGCCATCAGGACGCGAAACAGCTCGGCGAGATCCTCGAGCGCGGCCTCGGCGCGCTTGGGTTCCTGGCGGATGAGCGACAGCACCGCGTTGATGCTGTTGTACAGGAAGTGAGGGCGTATACGCGCCTGCAGCGCCTGCAGCCGCGCCTCCGAGAGCGCCGGCGACAACGCCCGCCCCCGCAGTTCGAAATAGACGAGCAGGCCCGCGGTCGTCAGCACGATCAGCATCGCGTAGCGCTCGAGCGGCGCGTGTTCCGGGCCGAGCAGGGTTTGCCCCGCGACGTAAAGCGCCGCCGTGAGCGCAAGTTCCAGCACCAGCACCGCGATCGCCCCCAGCCAGTACGGGGCGCGCCTGAGCAGGTTGCTCAACGCCGCCAGCACGAGCAGGGAGAGGATCAGCAACGGCTCGACCAGGGCGGCGATCTCGATGAACTGCTGCCACAGCGTGCGCGCGTCCACGCTCTTCACGACCGCCGCGGCGAACGCGACCACGTTGACGATCACCAGGATGCGCAGCAGGATGCCGAGATTGCGGAAGTTCGGCAGGGCGCCGGTGTAAGCGTTTTGATTTATACTTCTCGCCATGCGCGTTTCGCGCTCCTAACACGATGTTTCATTTAGCCAAATTCTAGCAGGCCGCATGTCCGCGAACGACAGGATCAAGAATCAGCCGTGGTCGGGACGGTTCAGCGAGCCCGCGACCGAACTCACGCAGCGCTTCACGGCATCGGTCGCCTTCGACCGGCGCCTCGCCGAATTCGACGTCGAGGCGTCGGCTGCCCACGCGCGGATGCTGCACGCGACGGGGATCATCGGCAAGAGCGATCTCGCGGCGATCGAGAAGGGCCTCGGGCAGGTCCGCGGCGAGATCCGCGACGGCCGTTTCGAATGGTCGGCTGCGCACGAGGACGTGCACTTCAACATCGAGCGGCGCCTGACCGAGATCGCCGGCGAGCCCGGCAAGCGGCTGCACACCGCGCGCTCGCGCAACGACCAGGTGGCGACCGACGTGCGCCTCTACCTGCGCGCCGCGATCGACCAGGCGCTCGGGCACATCAAGGCCCTGCAGCGCGCCCTGCTCGACCTGGCGGAGGAGCATGCGGAGACGGTCATGCCGGGTTACACGCACTTGCAGGTGGCGCAGCCGGTCACGTTCGGCCACCACCTGCTCGCCTACTTCGAGATGCTCGCGCGCGACGCGCAGCGGCTCGCCGATTGCCGCAAGCGCGTGAACCGCCTGCCGCTGGGCGCCGCGGCGCTGGCCGGCACGTCGTTCCCGATCGACCGGCTGATGGTGGCGAAGGAGCTCGGCTTCGAGGGCGTGTGCGAGAACTCGATCGACGCCGTGTCCGACCGCGACTTCGCGATCGAGTTCTGCGGCTGCGCCGCGCTGGCGATGATGCACCTGTCCCGCTTCTGCGAAGAGCTGATCCTGTGGATGAATCCGCGCTTCGGGTTCGTGACGCTCGCCGACCGCTTCTGCACCGGCTCCTCCATCATGCCGCAGAAGAAGAACCCCGACGTGGCCGAGCTGATCCGCGGCAAGACCGGGCGCGTGAACGGGCACCTGGTGGCGCTGCTGACGGTCATGAAGGCGCAACCGCTGGCCTACAACCGCGACAACCAGGAGGACAAGGAGCCGCTGTTCGACACGGTGGACACGCTGACGATGAGCCTCGCGGTGTTCGGCGAGATGCTCCCGGGCATCGAGGTCGACCGCAACGCGATGGCGTCCGCCGCGCGACAGGGGCATCCCACCGCCACCGACCTCGCCGAGTACCTGGTGCGGAAGGGCGTGGCATTCCGGGAAGCGCACGAGGCCGTCGCGCAGGCGGTGCGCTATGCCGAATCCCGCGGCTGCGGGCTGGCCGACCTCAAGGTGTCCGAGCTGCAGCGCTTCTCTCCGGCGATCGGCAAGGACGCGCTGGCCGTGCTGACGCTCGAGGGCTCGCTCAAGAGCCGCACCCACATCGGCGGCACGGCGCCGGTGCGCGTGAAGGCGGCGATCGCCAAGGCGCGCAAATTGATCGCCTGAGTCCGGCCGGCGACGGTCGCAGCAACGCATGGAATCCTGGGAGGACATCGAGCTCGCGATCCGCGAGGCGCTCGAGGCGCCGTTCGCGATCGAGTCTCGCACCGAAGTGGGCGGTGGCTGCATCAATGCCGCTTACCGCGTCCGGGGCAAGGGTCTCTCCTGTTTCGTCAAGATGAACCGCGCCGACAACGCGGGAATGTTCGCCGCGGAGGCCGCCGGGCTCGACGAAATCGCGC
>Ga0209343_10002771_pt1 | contig 22441 bp, 19 predicted proteins | sample RifCSPlowO2_02_FD_184026 | JGI IMG/M metagenome (GOLD analysis project Ga0209343, IMG submission 184026) | Groundwater microbial communities from Rifle, Colorado - Rifle CSP2_plank lowO2_0.2 (SPAdes) (version 2) | ecosystem: Environmental > Aquatic > Deep subsurface > Groundwater | place... | reverse complement strand
GCACCGTCATCGAGCAGGGATTTGACGTGTCGCAGTCCCGGATGAAACCGAAAGTTGCACCCCACCAGAGCTTGCAAGCGCCGCTGTTTGATCTCCGCCATGAGTTCGTCGAGGCCGTCCAGGGAGTCTGCGAGCGGCTTTTCGATGAACAGATGGCAGCCGGCCCGCGCGGCTGCGAGCGCGTGTTCGAGGTGGAGGTGCGTCGGGCTGCATATGATCGCGGCTTTCGGATTCTTGCAAAGAGCGGTGGAGATGTCCGTGGCAACTTCCGCGCCGAAACGTTCCTTGACTTCGCGCCTCCGGTCGTCCCGGACGTCGAAGACCAATAAATCACCCACCCCGAGTTGCTTGAGGTTTTCGAGATGACGATTACCAATCGAGCCGCAACCAATAATGAGAAAGCGACCGCAAGAGGCTTCGGCTGTTTTTTTCATACGGCTTCACTATACCGGCATCAGCACGGCCAAAAACTTCCAGGGCATCAGCAGAGGGCCGCTAAACTGCAAGCGGCTACCATCCCTCAGAACCCGAGTGAATGTGCCCATCTGACGATCGGTCGGCATCGGCAAATCCACGTCCATTTCGAAATCTTTGGCTCGTACTTCGCTGGCCCCCAACTCCATACAACTCTGCCGGAACCGGTCGAGCGAATAGACGTTGTAGAAAAAAGGCCCCCAACCGTTTGCGGGGTTGTCCGGGCTGTACTGCGTCACTTCGATCCGCGCATCCACTAAGAAGTCGTTAAACAGCGAGGTGACAAACACGATGCCCCCCGGTTTTAACAGTGAAAGGAACTGAGCCACCATGCTCTTGTATTCCGGAAGCCAGCTCAACGTCTGGATGGAAAACACCAAATCCAATGAATGCGGGGGAAAGTATTTCGCCAGGTTATTAAAATCACCGCACAGAAATGAATAGGAATCGTTCCCCCTGTCCTTCCCAGCGTTCATTTCGATTGCTATGGCAAGAGCCTTGGAGTTGATGTCAAGACCCGTCCAGTCGGTGTGGGGAAGCACTTGGCTCAGATGGAAGATATTCGCTCCGCCTCCGCAAGGCACGTCCAAGGCTTTCATGGGCGCATTGGCTCGCGCTCCCATTACGTTTCTGACGAATTCCATCAGGTGAACTGTGCTGCGATAGGGCTGGGAGAACTGCCGCCGGTGATACTCGAGGTGCCGGTCGTCCAGCCACAATTCAATCTGATGGGTTCTGGTTTCCTCTGTCATGCGGTCTCTTTCCTTCCTCGGGTGAGGACGGTCACAGTCCGCCCTAGGACGGCCGCGAGCAATCCGAAGGCATGTTCGGAACCGCGGCACGGCCGCGTTCCATCCGGTCATAGGCGGCCAGGAGCTTCTCGGAGGTGCGATCCCAGTTGGCCCGCTGTTCGGTGATGCTGCGATTGGTGCGCGCGATCCCGGAGCGCTGCTCGGGGTCCAGGCGGACGGCGGCCAGGATGCACTCGGCAACGGATTCCGGGCTGCGCGCTGCCGCCAGCCAACCGTTCTCCCCATGCGACACCCACTCCCGATTGCTGGCTCGGTCGGTCACCACGACGGGCAGGCCGGTGGCCATCGCCTCGAGTAAGGAAACCGAGGTCCCATCGCTATAGGCGCAACTGACGTAGAGGTCCGCGGCGCGAAAGTATTCTGGCAATTGCGTGGGGGAGACCATTCCGGGAGCGCAGACGGCTGCTGCGAGGTCGTTCTCTTCCACGTACCGTCGGACCACCGGCGCGAGGGAGCCGCCTCCTAACAGTACGAGTCGCAGACGGGGTTCGGCGGAATAGGCAAGACGGAATCCCTCCAGCGACACCTCAGTACCGCAATAGGGTTCCCAAGCCCGCGTCGAGAGCACCACGGAGGCGCCTTTCCAACCCTCCCGGTCCCGAAGTCGCAGGGTGTCCTCGCCCGGAGAAAATTGCGTCAGATCAATTCCCCAAGGGAACTGGACAATTTGATCCGGGCGCTTGCCCGCCAGTTGGCAGACTTTCTCCGACACTTCATTGCAGTCGGAGAGAACCATATCGGCGCGGATCAAAGTGTACCGGGTCATCCAACGCCAGAACTCATCACGGTCGGCATCCACCAAGATATCGGAACCCCATGACATCACGAGCAAGGGATGGAAACCGGCGATGGCGGTCAGCAAGCCGCAGGACTGGACCGGACCGGCGTGCACCAGATCGGGGCGGATTTCGTCCAGCACAGACTCGTAGTAAGGCATCAATCGCAGCCATTCGGCCGGGGTCTTGTAGCGTTGGGACCCGCCGGGCCACGTTACCGTGCGGACACCATCCGGGAGTGACCGCTTTTCGTATTCCATCCCGTCGTCTTCGAGGCGAGCAAACCAGATCTCGTGCCGGGATTGAGACATCTTGGCCAGGAAACGACGGTCGTGTGTCGTATAGTCACGGCTGAAGTAAAGAATCCGCATCGGTTCGCCAGTGGTCTATTCCGAAATCATCGTCCAACGCAAGGCTTCCCCGCCGAGGACGTTCCGCCGCAGGCGCTTGCCTGAAAGTTGCGATATCTCGAAGGGCAGGATAGCACCCGCCGGCGCGGGGCGCAATACGTCGAGCATGTCCCGTTCGAGAACCGTCCCCGCCGCCAAATCCCTCGCGGCCCGAACGCAGCGGCGCTGAACGACCACGGTGTCTCGCTCGTTCTCGCATATCTGCTTATCGGTGCTTCCGAGCGCATACTCCAGATTTCGTGTCCGCTCAACCATCTCTCGCCAGGTCGCTGGGGTCATGGAGAAGGGATGGTCTGGCCCCTCGCGGTGAGTATCGTCGGTGAAATGCTTCTCTATAACCCGAGCTCCCAGGGCGACAGCTCCCAGCACGGTGGCATGCCCGGGAGTGTGGTCGGAAAGACCCAGCACCACCTCAGGAAACATGACCCGGTAGCTGTGCAGTACGTTCAAATGGATATGCTTGAAGTTTTCTAGACTTCCGGTGTAGTTGGTATTGCACTGCATCAGGCATAGCTGGGAATTGATAGAACAAATAATCCGAACGGCCCTCTGGACATCGGCAATCTCAGAGGCTCCTGTGGCCAGGATCACCGGTTTGCGTTTCTCGGCTACCTTGCAAAGCATTTCCGGCCAGGTGATATCGCCGGAACCGATCTTAAAGGCAGGAACGTGGGGATCTAGCATATCGACCGCCTCCAGATCGTAAGGAGCGGAGAAATAATGAATGCCCGCCGCCAAGCATGCGGCCTTCAGGATTGGGGTCCACTCCCAAGGCAAAGAAGCATCCTGGTAAACCTCAAATACCGACTTCTTCCAGCCGGCTTGATGCGAAAGCTGTCTTCCCAGGGAGGAAAAGCCGTGGGGGCTGACGATTCTTTCTGCACGAAAATTCTGAAATTTAGCCGCGTCGGCGCCACTCTCGGCCGCCAGGTGAATCAACTCCCTGGCACGTTCCAGGCTTCCGTCGTGGTTGGCAGAGATATCTGCGACGAAATACGTCGGGGCATCATCACCCACCCAACGATCCTCGATCCTAAACCCGGGCACTCGTCACTCCCCCTGGCAGTGCCTTCAGTTGCCTCGCCCAGCCATCCTCCCGGAGTTGCTTGAACCGATCGAGCCCGGAGCGGACATCGGGCATTGCCGCACCCAGGACCCGGCTCACCTTGTTTGTTCTCAGAGAGGCGTTTGGGGGCCGGGGAGCCGGCAAGTGAGCGGCGGCGAGGCAAGAAGCTCGGACGAGCCCCCGATCGAAACCGAATGTCTCGGCCAGGCAAATCGCGAAATCATACTTACTCGCTGACTGTGAGCTGGCCACATGATAGAGACCTTCCAAGCCCAGCTCCATCATAGCCAGCAGATAGTAGCAGAGATCATTGACCAGGATCGGGGAGAAGAAAACGTCTTGGAATCCGGGTACCAGTTGGCCCGCTTCCAACCGGGTGAACATCCACTCGGCCAGCGTCAGCTTTGGCTGCATATTCCAGCCATAGATATTGGTACGTACAATGAGACAGTTGGGCACGTGCTCGGCGACCGCTACTTCTCCCAGGAGCTTGCTTCTGCCGTAGACGTTGATTGGGCTCGGCGGATCGTTTTCCCAGTAATAGCCCCTTTCCCCATTGAACACGGCGTCGGTAGAGATATAGACGAGTCGCGCACCGGCTTGCTTGGCGGCTAAGGCAATGTTGCGAGCCGCTTCCACATTAACGCGAAAAGTCTCGGCGGGATGGGATTCACACCAATCCACATCCGTCAATGCGGCGGCGTGCACAATCCATTCCGGCTCCCAGTCTTGTACCCAGCGGGCAGTTTGCGAGGGGTCGGTGAGATCGCAGCTCACAGCCGGCTGACCCCCAGGTAGGGTCAGGGGGTGGTCTTTGTAGAGGGCAATCGCCTGTCCTCCATGACACGACAGTTCAAAGGCTAAGTTGGCACCCAGAAGGCCACTGCCTCCTGTGATGGCCACCCGACCCAGGGTCGGCGTTATTCTCATTCCGCATCGCCATCGGAAGGCTTCCTGCAAGGTTGGAACTCCAGCCATCCGGCTACCCTGTTGCGACTCCCGTCTCCTGGGCTTCCGCGGCGTAACGGTCGACCAACTCGCGGATTTCCTCGGCAGAAAGGCGACGCGTGCTAGCATCGCTCGTATACCGAAAATTTTCCGGCAGAGGCTTGCCAGAGGACCAGTTCTCACTGGCCCACCACCGATGCATGGGTTGGATAAGATAAAAGGATTCCATGTCCAGCGTCTGGCGAGCTTCGTCCTCCGAGATGAGACACTCATGAATCTTCTCACCGGCGCGGATGCCGATCCTCTGCAGTTGGCAATCCGGAGCAATGGTCTTGACCAAGTCCATGATCGAATTACTAGGGACTTTTGGTACGAATACCTCGCCTCCCTTCATGCACTCGATCGAGCCTATGACAAACCGGACCCCTTGCTCCAGAGTAATCCAGAAGCGGGTCATCCGCGTATCGGTGATGGTCAGCTTGCCATTTTTTCGCTGTTCCAGAAAAAGGGGAATTACGCTTCCCCGACTTCCAACCACATTTCCATATCGAACACAACTGAACCGCGTGGGGCCGGCGCCACTGTAAGCATTGGCTTGGACAAAAAGCTTTTCAGCTACGAGTTTCGTGGCACCGTACAGATTCACGGGGTTAACGGCCTTATCCGTGCTTAAAGCCATCACCTTCTTGACTCCGCAATCCAGCGCCGCTTCGATGACGTTTCTGGCCCCCATGACATTGGTGAGCACCGCTTCAATGGGGTTATATTCGCAAGCAGGCACTTGCTTTAATGCCGCGGCGTGTACGACGATATCCACTCCATTCATGGCGCGCCGGAGCCGTTCGTGATCGCGGACATCCCCGATGAAATACCGGAGACAATTCTGGTCAAATCCGCCGACCCGCATTTGGTGCTGCTTGGCTTCGTCCCTGCTGAAAATGATGAGCTTTTTCGGGACGTACTCCCTGAGCATGATCTCGGTGCATTTTCTTCCGAACGAACCGGTTCCGCCGGTAACTAGTACAGTCTTGTTCGTCCAATCCATGCGAATCCTCTGGTACTTGCTCCACCTGCCGAGGTGGGCTCCCTCCCCTCTGTTTGTGGGAAGCTGATGCCGGGCACGCCTCAAGGAAGCTGGCCCACAGGCGGCTTCCGCAGGGACTCACCTTCTCTAGGAGCTGGAACTCTGGTCGCCGTCCGCGTTCTTATACCCATACTTGTAACCGTAGCCGCGATAATAGCGGTCGTAGTAGTCGTAGCCAGAGGCTGCCAGGTCGACGTTATTTAATGCCACGCCAATAATATTGCCGTTCACCCGAAGCAACTGTTGTTTGGCGTCGTTCACCGCCTCGCGCGATACCACACCGCTGTGCACTACCAGAATCACTGCTTCAACTTGTGTCGCCAGGATGCGCGCATCGCTGACATGAAGGACAGGGGGCGAATCCAGCAAAATGTAATCGAACTTTTTCTCCGATTGTTCCACAAATTGTCGCATCAGACTGGAAGAAAGGAGTTCTGCCGGATTGGGTGGATTCGGCCCACAGGGAACGGCATACAAGTTCGGGACCTGGGTCTCCATGAGCACGTCTTCCAGAGGAAATTGTCCAGTTAAATAGGTAGAGAGCCCCGCTTGAGTCGCCGGCAGCTTGAGCCAAGTACTAATCCGAGGCCGGCGCATGTCCGAATCCACCACCAGAACGCGGCCTCCCAACTGCACCAGCGCGATGGAAAGATTGACTGCCGTGGTCGTTTTTCCTTCGCCTGGTTGACTGCTGGTAATGAGGATGACTCGGGGGGGGCGGCCGGAGCTGGACAGCAGGATGGAGGTCCGCAGCGAACTGTAGGCTTCAGACAACGCCTCATTTCCATCGGCCCCGATCAAGATCGTGGAAAGTTGTTTTCCGGTTTCACCCTCCACCGCCACTCGTGGCAGGGATTTGCGGGTACGGTACCCATAGCCGTACGGCGGCCCCCCCCGGCCGTTTGCGCCGGCTGCAGGGATCACGCCCAGCACCGGAACGCGGAGGTATCGCTGCACGTCGTCGGGCGTCTTCAGGGTATTGTCCAAGTATTCCTGGAAGAAGGCAAGACCGATGCCTAGCGTTAAGCCCACCATAAGAGCCAACGCGAGATTCAGCAGCTTCCGCGGTCTGGCTGGATACTGTGGGACTTCGGCTGGGTCTACCACGCGGATGTTGCTCGCCCGGAGTCCCGCAGAAACACTGGCCTCCTTCAGCCGTTGCAAGAGTCCTTCGTAGAGCTGCTTGTTAGTTTCAGTCTCCCGCTTCAGGATGTTGTATTGAATGGACTTTTCTGCGATCTGGTTGAACTCTCGGGTTTGTTGCGCGACGGCCTGATCGAGAAGCCGTTTCCGGTTCGCAGCCGCCCGATAATCGTCGGCCACTCGGCCGGCGAAGGCGCCACGCTCTCGTTGCAGCGCTCGCTCAATTTCATCCACCTGGCTCTTCAATCGCTTCACGCGGGGGTATTCCGGAGTGAAGGTCGCCGTCAATTCCGAATACTCTCGTCTCAAATCCGCCAGCTTGACGCTGAGATCCTGATAGAGTTTGTTCTCCAGAATCCCCGGAACCGAACTGAGATCCCCGGCCCGAACCTGGTTATAGAGTGATTCCTTCTGGATCAAATCCGCTTGGGCCCGCGTGGCTTCCTCCTGCAACTGCTTCAGCTTTTCCGTGCTCATGATTTGCTTTTCGTCCAGGAAGAGGATCGAATTGTTCTTGGCGTATTGTTGCAGGTCTTCTTCCGATTTCTCGAGCTTCGCTTTCAGGCCGACCAGTTGCTGGGACAGCCAGTCGGAGGCTTTCTGCGTCGCATCCCACTTGGCCTCCAGGTTCTGGTCAATGAAGTTGGCGACCAGCGCATTGACGACCCGCGCGGCCAGAGCAGGATCAAAGGCTTCGAAGCTAACTTGGACCAGCCGGCTACGCCGGACCGGGCTGACCGCGAGCCGGCTCTGGAAGTTCTCGATTAAGCCGTGGTCTTTCGGATCCTGGTCCGGATCTTCCTCCGGGAGTGACGGAGATCCCAAGCCCCACTTGCTCCAAAGCTCAGCAAACCAGGAGGGTTCATCCGGGGGAGTATCTTTGAATTCCGGCGCCTGATCCAACTGCAGCTTATCGATGACGCGCCGGGCGAGAGTGCGGCTTTGCAGGACCTTATACGCAGTCTCCTGATAGGAGTCATCGTAGGGGTTAATCTCAGCAACGAAGTCCTTAAAGCTCATGATGTTGGCGGTTTCCTTGTCAATCTGTACGACCGCCTGGGCCTGGTAAACAGGTCGCTGTTTCAGAGTCCCAATCATCACCGTCATAACGACAAGGAGCAGAAAGGACGTCACAGTCCAACGGCGCTTCCGCAGCACACGCCAGTAATGTAGGAACGAAGGGGCCGCCTCTTCCTCTTCCAGGCTGATTGTGTAAGCGGGAACCCCGGTGGGAGCAGGCACGTCCCCTCGATGAACCTTCTCCAATGACATCTCTTCAGACATTTGAGACCTCAGATTTTCTGGAGTCGGGGAGCAAACCGATCATTATCGCCTCCAAATGAGGACCCCCGTTACCACCTGAATGGAAGACTCGATGGCCCGGAGGGCTGCTTGCTTGGTGACACTCCCCGGCACAATCAAGATGTCATTCGCTGCCAAGCGAGCCTCGCGATCTTTTCCCTGCATGACCCGTTTCAAGTCCACTTTCTCCTCGGTTCGATTGCCGGCCTCATCGCGGCGCACGATGACAGCGTTTTTCAGGCTGGCAGACTTCGTGGGACCTCCCGCCATCGCCAACGCCTGAATCACCGTGATGGTATCAAAATCGGTAAGCGGAAACCCTCCCGGCCGAGTCACATCCCCGGCGACATAAAACGTGCCCGCCGGGGCCACCCGGATCACATCGCCGGGAAACACGGGCACGTTCCATTTGGGGTCGCCGCTTTCCAGCAACTGCTTAATGGGAATCTCGATGCTATCCGGCAGTTTCCCATCCAGCGGATTGTTCGCAGGAGAATTCAAAGGACCCTCGGCGCCGCTCTCTGCGGTCCGGTCAACCCAACGAGTGCCTAAGCCGCGGGTAATGATGATGGTTCGCCCCGGTTGCCGTAGCGGCCCTTCGGAAAATCCTTGTGCCATTGCCAGCACTTCGATGACGCTCTTTCGGGTCTGGATGTGATACAACCCCGGCATCTTAACCGCGCCCACGACCGAGACTGGGTCACTCTTAAATTCACGAAGAAAAACGCTCACCTGGGGATCTTTCAGATAGGAGTCCCGGAGCATATCGGTTAAAACCTGCTCCAGTTGTAAGGGACTGAGGCCGCCAGCCTTCACCGTTCCAATCAGAGGCAGCGAGATTTGGCCCGCCGCGGAAACGCGCACGTTTCGACTCAGTTCCGGGACCTCGAAAACGCCGATCTCGATGAGGTCTTCGGGGCCGATTCGATAGTCCTGCGTACTGGCGGCAGTGTTGCCGGGGCTGCTCCTGACAGCCTCCATCAGGCGGTCATTCCATTGGGAAAGATTTCCTGAAGGTTCTTGGGCAGAGGAGGCCTGCTGAGCCACCAACACGCTAAGAAGGAGATGAAACAAAAAAGCGAGCAAAAGCTTCCCCTTCGGGGGTAACCATCTGGTGAAGGTACCCATGGTCTCCTCCATCTTTATCTCAAGGCAGTTCATTTTTCTCAAAGCAGCCCGTTATTGACGATTCTAAATTCTATTGAACTATCCACGGAAAAGCAAGATATTTCCTTATAATACCGTGCCAGTGGCCCTGGGGGGTGTTCCCCATCGTTTGGACCATTTTTCAGCCAGAGCAAAATGGATCTGGGGAGTCGGGTCTTGGGTGTGGGAGAGAGTGGCGGCAGCCCCTTTCTCCCACGTCATCGCACTCGAGATCCCCCCACGGAGAACTCTCACTCCGCCTCCGTCACCCGCGCCTGAGTTTTCCACCGAACGCTCCCGGCATGAACTGCTGCCGGCGTTCGATAGCCCAGAGCCTGATGTAACCGTTCGTGGTATAGTGGCGGCAGTACCGGCCGCAGGCGCGGGGTGAGATGCCAGCCTGGGAACTCCTGGGCGGTTTTCATATGGTAAGATACGTGGTCCTGGCACGCCATTCGGCAACTCCAGCCCGGGCTGGTATGCTAACTCGTATGAGCGTGCCGGTGTTCGCACTCTGACTGCGGCCGAGTTCGATATGCGCATCGGGGAAGCGATACCCATGGAATTAGCGAGCGATTCGTGGCTCAGGTTTTTCCGGGGGGTTTGAATAGCTGCCTGCCCAACGAGCGCGAAACATCAAACGGCTAACCGACATGCTTCCGGCAACGGTAGGTTCGATCGTCAGCTTGCCCCTCAGCCTGCCTGTGGCGATAGCATCAAACTGGATTCTCAGGGACCTCTGTTCTTCCTCCAGGAGCATGTGGTTTGCCAAGAGAGGATGTTCTTTTCGCTCCCTGCGCGCGCATGCCGCGCATGGATGGCCATTAGTTGCGGGCCGAATTCAGACGGTCGGCTTCCCCGCGTGGGGCGGTGACTCCGCAAGTTGCACATTGACGAGATCCCCCAAACGGTCGTTTTTTCGAGTTTAATCCGAAAGGTCAGACTGAATGTTCCGGGTTGGAATCGTACTTGCCTTGGGGGCGGTGGTCAGCGTGCTGGCGCTGGGCGGGGTAGAAACGCTGGCGTTCGCTCCTGCCCAAGTTGCCGTTGTGGTCCTGGCCACGGTAACCTTCTGGCGACGGGGATACCCTTCTGTATCCCGCCTGACTGGATTCATCTTGTGCGGGCTTCTACTCATTCCGCTCCTGCAACTGGTTCCATTGCCCCGCCCGTGGGTGGCGGTCATTTCTTCTTCTCGAGTCAGGTTGGCCGAAGCCTTTTTGGTTCCCATCGGTTCCCTCCCGGGCAACCTGGCTCTTAGCGTCAGTTCCTACGAAACGAGACTCGCTCTGCTGAAACTGATCTGTTACCTCCTTGTTTTTTTGCTCGCCGTTGAGGTGTATTGGTCTAGGGGAAAAGCCCTCGGGCTAGTGGGTGTGCTGGTAAGTATTGGGGTATTTGAAGCGGTTTACGGGGGAGTGCAATATCTCACTGGCTGGCAGTGTATCTTCCAAGATGCACGGTGGGTCCCTGTGACCGAGGCCAGCGGAACGTACGTCAACCGGAATCACTTCGCCGGACTCCTGGAAATGGTCGTGCCGTTTCTTCTGGCGGAAATCTTGTTTGTCCGATGGGCCGCCGGAAGCAGTCGCCGGTCGGCGTGGATTGACCTGGTTGTTTCCCCGCTATCGTCGCGCCTCCTGCTGAACATCGGGCTATTTGCTTTGCTTTGCATCGGACTGGTTTTTTCGCGTTCCCGGATGGGAATCATCGCCGGCGCTGTGGGAGTACTTACAGTTGGCGTAATCGCATTTTTGCAAACGCGGCGGCGCTCCGTTCTCCTCGTCCTTCTCCTGATCTTGTCCGTCCCGGGAGCCTATTCAATATGGATCGGTTTGAACCCCGTCATCGAAAGGTTTGAAGTCTTAGGGCGGCCCGGAGCTTTAGAAGAAGACCGCCTGCCGGTTTGGCGGGACACTGTCACGCTAATTCGGGACTATCCCGTAGCCGGGACCGGTCTGGGTACGCACCGGTGGGCGAACCAGCACTATCAAACCGCGAAGTTCTCCGGATCCTACGAGCATGCCCACAACGATTACCTGGAGTTCGCTTCGGAGATCGGGATTCCCGGAGCGGTGCTTCTCTTCGGTGGTTTATGGGCACTCGTGATCCGGGTGGCGCAACGGGCTCTGGTGCTGGAGCGGGCTTCAAGAGAAAATCCTTGCGGCGGGGTGTGCGGGAGCGATGACGGCGATCTTGATGCACGGGATCACGGACTTCAATCTGCAGATTCCAGCAAATGCGTTTATTTTCTCCTGGATGGCGGGCACCGCTGCGGCTCTGCTCCGCCAGCCGAACCGGACCCCTTTGGCGAGGGAAGCGAACCGTCCGGAGAGCCATCATTGAATCCAGCGGACTGGGGAAGGAGGGCGGTCAATACTTTGGTAATGCCACCATACGCAGCGCTTGCTGCGTTGGAACGGGTCTTACAAAAGGCGACAGCATCGATTCTTCCGTATCCCGGCGCGGCCGCGCAGCGACGCCCAGGACTGTCGGAAGAACGGTCGTACTGGGGACTGGTGAACCAGGGGAGTCACTCATGATGAGCGCGGCACCGCGGAAAATTCTGGTGGCGTTCGGAACCCGGCCGGAGGCAATTAAGTTGGCGCCGTTGATCCGAGAACTGCAATCGGACCCCGGGCAGTTCACGACTCGGGTCTGTGTGACCGCGCAGCACCGCCGCATGCTTGATCAGGTGCTTGCTGTCTTCGAGATCTCGCCGGACTATGACCTGGAAGTGATGCAGAATAACCAGGACCTTTTCCAGGTTACCGTCAGCTGCCTGAGCCGACTGCGTCCCGTGCTCGAAAGGGAGCGGCCCGATTGGATCATCGTCCAGGGCGACACGACCACCACGTTTGCCGCCTCCCTGGCAGCTTCCTACGTGGGAATTCGTGTCGGGCACGTCGAAGCGGGCCTGCGCACCGGGGATAAGCTCCGTCCCTTTCCGGAGGAGATGAACCGGCGGCTGACTTCCTGCCTTGCCGATCTTCATTTTGCTCCCACACCCCGTGCCAGAGAAAATCTCCTCCGGGAAGGGATTCCCGAGCAGCAAATACACGTGACCGGCAACACCGGCATTGACGCCCTGTTTTACGTCCGCGATCAGTTTGCACACCGGACTTCTCGCATCCCAGGCTTGGAGAAGCGCACCGGAAGCCGCCCCCTAATTTTGGTGACCGGACACCGGCGGGAGAGCTTTGGCCGCGGATTTCAGCGAATCTGCGAAGCCCTCCGGGGGATCGCCCAAGCTTGGGATGTGGACATCGTTTACCCGGTCCATCTCAACCCAAACGTCCAAGGCCCGGTACGAAGCCTTTTGGGAGATCTGCCAAATGTTTTTCTAATTGATCCCCTAGACTACGTTTGCTTCGTTTCCCTGATGGAGCGTTCGAGCCTGATTCTGACGGATTCCGGTGGGATTCAGGAAGAGGCTCCCTCGCTGGGCAAGCCGGTGCTCGTCATGCGAGAGGTGACGGACCGCCCCGAGGGAGTGGAGACAGGCAACGCCAAACTCGTCGGTACCGATACCCAGACCATTGTGGCCGAGACAGTTCGTCTCTTGCGGGATTCCGAGGAGTACGACCGGATGCGGAAAACGGCGAATCCCTATGGAGACGGCAAGGCCTGCGCGCACATTGCCCGCATCCTGGCTGAGCAGCCGCGCTGACGATCGGGCCTGAAAGTTCGACGGGTCCCCCGGCAAGATTTGCTGGAAAAGCTGAATGGTCCAGAGGTCGTGGAGGTGAAGGACACCTTCCAGCCGCCCTTCGGCGTCCACGACCACCAGCGACGTAATTTTGCGCTCTTCCAGGATGTGTAACGCGGTGGCGGCGAGCTCGGCTTTCCGAATCGTCACCGGAGAGCGGGTCATGAATTCCCCGCAGGTTAGGTCGAGCGCCTCCTTCTTCCGCTGTTGCATCAAGCGTCGCAGGTCGCCGTCCGTGATGATTCCGACCTGGTGGTTGTCCTCCTCGACCACGGTGGTCATGCCGAGGCCTTTGCGGCTCATTTCATAGATGGCGTCGGGCACGGGCGTCGCCGGGCAGACCCGGGGGATTGGGTCGCCGGTGCGCATGAGGTTCCCAACAGACTGCAACATTCGTCCGAGACTGCCCCCGAAATGGAGCCGGGCGAAGTCCTCGGCGGTGGAGCCGCGCCGCTTGAGTAAGGCAATCGCCAGAGCGTCCCCGAAAGCCATCGTGGCGGTCCACACTCAACTCCTGCCGGACTGTGGTTTCCTTGCACAAACGGCTCTCTCTCTCTGCCTGCAAGTGATCTGGCGGGCCGATCATAGGACATATTCCACTCCAAGGCAATACGGTCTCACTTGGACGAACCCCGTTGTTCTGCCGACCGGCGGGACGATGCAGAGGCGAAGATCTTATACCCTTGCGCCTTCAGCGAAGCAACCCCGCTGTGGTCTGATTGGCGCCGGCTGGAGACTTCTTTCCCCGGCGGAGGCTGGCAGCCAGCAGGAAGCCAGCCAGCTTAAATCCCAAGCGAAACGGACGGAGGACGGAATAGAGGAAGACCAGGGATGAAGGAAGCCGGCAGAGTTCCACGTCCCTCGGCCGCGGGATCAGGAGCAGATGCAGAAAGACGCGGAGCTTTTCGGAGGGCCATTTCGCCATGCGAAGGTAGAACAAAATGGCCTGCAACGGAGTTGGAAGGGTGGCGGGTGCGGGAAAGAGGTTGCCCGTTGCGGGGGGCAGTTCCGCGGCAAAATTCGGCGGCAGCAGCGGTTCTAGAAGGAAGCGGCAGGCACTCAAGCCGCCCCACAGTATCTGTTCCCATCCGAGCTAGCTCGACAGGGCGATGATTCGGTCCCAAGAGAGGTCGCGCCGGAGACAAAGTTCGTGGATGTCCGCACGCCATTTCAAACCCTGCCAGTCGTGCCAAGCCGCGTGGGCCCCGAGTACGACCAACTGCCCCTCCGGGCTCAGGTCATACACCGGGACACCGAGGAAGTCTTTGCCGTGAGCCTCAGCCCAGAGGTCCCTCATACTCCCGTCATGAGCGACCGGTTCCGCTAGGATTCCCCAGTGGACCTCCACGCTGTAATGAACAGATCGTTCCCTTCTCCAAAAGACGCATTCAAAGTTGTTCCGAATCAGGCGGTCCGTCGGAAACCACCGCGGGAACTCCGCTTCGTAGCTTCTGGCTACCAGCAGATCGCAGGCCTGGTTGACGCTGCGGCGGGGGGGGAACCAGGAGGTCCATATCCGCGCAGACCCGGAGGCTGATGTCTCCAAAGTGAGATTCCGCGAGCAGTAGTCCTTTCAAGGGAATCACCGGTATGCCCGCGTGGTGAAGCGTTCCGAGCACTTGAGCCAACTCTTCTGCAAGAAGGCTGTTGCGGAGCGCATTTATGCGGAAAAGGGGTTCCAGTTCCCCGCGGGCTGACTCCGGCACGCCGGGAAAACCAATGTTCTTGAGGTTCCGATAGATCAAGGGATAGACTTCGTGCGCCTTGGCCCGTTCCAGGATCAGGTCCCAATGCAACGGTCCAGCGAGAAGCTCCAGGGCCTCCTCGCGTGCCGGCTGGGAAAGCCGTCCCTGGGCTAGCAACAGGCAGAGCCGGTCTTCGGGTACAAGCTGGGAGCGCATCGCGTTCTCTCAACCAGAATCTCCGATCTACCCTTCCCTCTTCGCCCAAAAACATATACCAGCTGCCCAACATTTCAAGCACTGCCTAAGGAGAGATCCCCCGGTTAGCTGCTTCAGAATTGAGAGTGAACAGAAGAGTATCCAAGAGATATATGTCCTGTTACTTACAGGATCATAGAAATTAGAGGTGGTCTCAAACATGGTCATTTTCTGGCAACCGTTAGGGAACGGCTTCAGCCGTGCCGTCTAAGGCCAAGAAAAATAAGAGCCTTAGCCACTGAGGTGATTTCCCCATCTCGCCAACTGCGTCATTTCGCCCATTTTTGAGACCGGCTCTAAGTAAATTTTTGCGAAACAAAGCCAAACTACAAAGCCCTTATCTTCCGTTTCCGCAAGCAATTGGACTACAATCGTCGCAATCGTCGAGGGTTTTGTAGGGTGAGTGCTGGTTTACAGCAAGTAGCCTTTCTAGAGAGAAATGGCCCACCTACACGTCAGATTTTTCCCGGCGAGCGGATCATTGGCATCCATCTTAACCTTCTTAACCTTAACTCTCGTTTCGGAAATTTTCGTGGCCCGAAGGCGACCCGGGACCTTGCGGGCCCATTTCATCAAAGCGCGATACCGTTTTGTGAAATATCTTGCTTTGAAGGGGTGCGAAGCGGATAATAGGACAACCCTATAGTGTTGTACAGGGTTGAGCGGGATCCAACATCTTGAGGAATGGGGAAGCCAACGTGGCCAACTATCGCACGATCGAGCAGTCTTTCTCGAATCATCTTCGTTTCGAACGTCGCCCGGTCGCCGTTCTCTTCCGGGACTCTCCGCCGGCGGGGGTTCCCCGCTTCACGGGCACGGTCCCTTCCGGATGCAGTTTCTGGAGGCTCGCCGCGGAGGGACGGACCTTCTACACGCTCCCTGGCGACCACTATAACTGCCCGATCGGATCATACACCCACACGATTCCATTGCCGGAGGAACGGGGGAAGGAGCTCGAGCAAACCCTCGGCCTGATGACTCAAATCGGATACATCCGCATGGAGGAGGTCCCCGGGATTCCCCGGCTGCCGAAGACGCCCGGGAGCGTTGTCTATGCGCCCTTGGGGGACACGCCGCTCGACCCCGACGTGGTGCTGTTCGCGGGCCGGCCCGGCCAGGTGATGCTCTTGCAGGAAGCCGCGCAGCGCGCGGGGGTGGCGGCGCAGTGGCCCCTGTTCGGCCGGCCGACCTGCATGGCTCTCCCGTTCGCGCTCTCCCACGGAGCAGTCGCCAGCACCGGGTGCATCGGCAACCGCGTGTACACGGACCTGGATGAGGGGGAACTCTACCTCGTTGTCCCTGGCAAGGACATCGCCCGGGTGGCGCAGGAACTCCAGACCGTCGCCGCGGCAAACGCCCAACTGCTCGCCTACCACCAGGAGCGGAAACAAAAATTGACCGCGCCATAAGGACTGCCGCGCTCAGAAGAGGGTGGAAAGGCGGTTCAGATAACTTTCGAGCTTCTCGGCGGTCGAGAAAAGCTGTTTGGACTTCTCTTGCAGTCCGCGCTTTCCGCTGTCGTCCGAGAGCTTCTTCAACAGCTCCAGTTGCCGGCGACCTTCATAGAGCAGATAAACGAGCGCATCGCAGTGCCGTTTCCAGATGTGTTCGGCTCCCTTCGTCTCGAAGTAGGAGGGGAGTTCCTCCTCAATACGCGAGAGAATCCCGATCGTGGTCGTCACACCGCGGCCAAAGTACGCCCGGAAGCTTTCCTCCGCGGCCGGATATTCGGTCAAGAAGGCTTTCGCCTCCCAGTCGCTCAGGCGCAGGGATCCCAATGCGCTCGGCAGGGGCGCCTCGCTGGGATTGGACCTCATCCGCAGCGCGATCTCCTTGATCCGGTTCCGGAGGCGCTCAGCCTGGCGGCCCGGATCAATGCCCAACCCGATCAGTTGCTCTTCCAGGCTCGGCGGGGTGGCTTCCCCCGGGCGGACCGCTCCCGTTTGCGATTGCTTGGCCTTCTCTTCCTGGTCCTTTTCCCGTTTCAGTTCCTGAGTCCGTTGCAGGCCGCGATCGAGTTCCGCTTGGCGATCCAATTCCGTAAAGCGATGGAAAACTCCGGATTCGGAGATGGTGCGGTAATCGCGCTGGAGCACTTCCTGGGCATCCGGAAGCTCGGCGCGGGCAGCCGGCGTCGAGCGGGTCACCGCCTGGATGGTTTGCTGGAGAAGTCCGCTCATTTTCTTGCCCAGCAGGAGATTGTAATTGACGATTGCGGCCAGGACCGTGGGATGAAAAAACTCTTCTTCAAACTGGCTCTTCAAATTCCGGCCCCGCTGGATAATCCGGGACTCGGTAATTTGTGAGAACCGTTGAAAGTACGTGAGCTCTTCGAGGAGAGACGGGATTTCCATCAGCAACTCCTCGCAGTGCGGGCTGAGAGAGGGAAACTCGCACCCCTCCAGAATCGCTTCGATCTCGGTGGAGAAACTGCCGCCGGGGTCCCGGTCGCGCTCCTCCCAGACCTGAAACAGATGGGTGACCAGCCAGTCCACTTTCTCCCGGTCCAAGGGAAGATGAGATTTCTTGCTGACCAGATATCGGATCAAGGCCCGAATCGTCGCTTCGTCGGTTTCCGGTTTCTGCAAGGCCTGTCGCAGCCGATGGGGGTCTACCCCCATGTTCAGCAACTCGAGCCACCGCAGGGCGTCCTCCGATACGGTCGCATCCGCATGGAGGGATCCGGAAGGTCCCTGAATTTGCTGCACGCATTCCGGAAGCGGCGGAGACCCGCCGAGAGGGTCCTTGACAATGTCAGCGAAGATGGAATGAAGCTGAACAAATTCATTTCCGTTCATCGCAGGTCCCTCCGTCACGCAGCGCCATGATATGTTCTCTCCACTCCATGCTAGTCGGATCAAATCGGCGGAGCAATAGAGCGGAGGCAGGATATTCGAGGAGCCAAGAGTACTAGGTCCTTCAACGGTACCAGGAAATTCACCCTATCCTAACCTCGGCGAACCCGCCGCCCGGCCATTCCCTCCGTCGAAGACGGCGGATCGCTCCACAATGCCGGGCGCGGCGCGCACTTCCACCCGTTCGATTCCTCGCCAGGAGCCGCCGGAGGGAAACCGATAAATGTGCTATCCTCAAACTCGGTCGCTTTGGCTTGCGACTCAGCCGCGGAACTCGCACGGAATTCCATGTCGAACCCCACGCGTACGCCTTCGAATATGTACGCCTGTTTCGGCCCCAACGGGTGGCTGGCAGGCCGGCACCCCAACTACGAGTATCGGGCGGGCCAGCTCCGGATGGCGCAAGCGGTGGAAGCGGCCTTCCGGGAGCGCCGGCACCTGCTGGTCGAAGCCGGGACCGGGACCGGCAAGACGCTCGCGTATTTGATCCCCGCCATCGCCAGCGGCCGCCGCGTGGTGATCTCGACCGGAACCAAAAACCTCCAGGACCAACTCTACACCAAGGACATTCCCTTCCTGGCACAACACCTCGAACAGCCGCTGCGGGTCTGCTACATGAAGGGACGGGCCAACTACCTCTGCCGGAAAAAGGTCTATGATTTTGAAAATCGCCCGGTCCTGCGCGGCCTCGAAGAAGTCGAGGAATTCGCGGCGATTCGGGAATGGGAACGGCAGACGGAAACCGGAGACCGCAGCGAGCTGGCGGTCCTGCCGGAGGAGAGCGCGTTGTGGGCCAGGGTGGACGCCCGGCGCGATACCTGCACGGGGCAGAAGTGCCCGCAGTTTGATCGCTGCTTCCTGACGCGGATGCACACGCGGGCGCTCGAGAGCGACCTGATTATCGTAAACCATCACCTGTTCTTTGCCGACCTCGCTCTCCGGGACCATGACTATGCCAGCGTGCTTCCTCCCTACAACGCCGTCATCTTTGACGAGGCGCACGAGATCGAGGAGATTGCCGGAAACTATTTCGGGCGGTCCACGAGCAACTATCGTTTCGAGGAACTCTGCCGCGACGCCGAGGCGATGCTCGCGCGAGAGGGCCGGGCCACCGCCGGGCTGCTGCGGGCCTTGAAGCAGCTTCTCGACCGCATGGTCCGCTTCTGCTCCGTGTTTCCGGAGCCGGAAGGACGCTTTGGATTCGACAACCGGGAGCAGTTCCGCGAGGAGAATTTCGACGAATACTCGGGCCTCCAGAATGCCCTGCTGCGGCTCGAAGGCGAATTGAGCACCATGACAAACAAGCCCGAGGAGGTGCACGCACTGCTGCGCCGAATCGGAGAGATTCGCGACGACCTCACGTTTCTGATGGAGAGCCGGGAACGGACGTTCGTCTATTGGTATGAGCGGCGCGGCCGGGGCCTGTTCCTCCAGGCCACGCCGATTGACGTTTCGCAAATCCTCACCGAACGGCTCTTCGACCAGGTGGATACCATCGTGCTCACGTCCGCCACGCTGGCGGTCGGCGGCAACCTCGAGTACATTCGGGCGCGCCTCGGGATTCGCAGCGCCCGCGAGGAATTGCTGGAACCGCACTTTGATTATCCCAACCAGGCGCTTCTCTACATTCCGCTGTCGCTGCCGGACCCGACCGACGCCGAGTTCCCCGCCGCTGCCGCCGAGGAGGTCGTGCGGCTGCTGGAACTCTCGCAAGGGCGGGCCTTCGTCCTGTTCACGAGCTTCCAGCAGATGCGCCAGATATTTGAGCGGGTGAAGAAAAAAGTGCGCTATCCTTTATTGTTGCAGGGAACCGCCCCCAAGCGGGCGCTGCTCGAGCAGTTCCAAAGCCCCCAAAGCTCAAAGATGGCGGGCGCCGTGCTGTTCGCCACCAGCAGTTTCTGGCAGGGCGTGGACGTGCCGGGAGCGCAGTTAAGCTGCGTAATCATTGACCGGCTCCCCTTTGCGGTTCCCTCGGACCCGGTAGTGCGCGCGCGCGTCGAAAATATCCGGGAGGCGGGCGGGAACCCGTTTTACGAGTATCAGGTTCCCGATGCGGTTATCACGCTGAAGCAAGGGTTGGGACGGCTGATCCGCAGCACCTCGGACCGCGGCGTGCTGGCAATCCTGGACACGCGAATTGCACGCCGCCAGTACGGACGCCTGTTTCTCGAGAGCCTGCCGCCCTACCGCACGACCCGCAGCCTGGCCGATGTGGCGGAGTTCTTTGAGGTCGAAGTAGGGAACAGGGAACAGGGAACAGGGAATAGGGAATAGAACCATTCACTACTCACTACTCACCATTCCCCAGGAGTGAGCCACTGATATGTTTCAAGTCTCCGTCGAAGAAACTTTTGCGGCCGGCCACGCCCTGCGCGGCTACCGGGGCAAGTGTGAGAACGTGCACGGGCACAACTACAAGGTCCGCGTGACGCTCGAAGGCCCCGCGCTTGGCTCCATCGGCCTGCTTTATGACTTCAAAGATCTGAAAGATGCCATCCATGGCACCATCCGCAAGCTCGACCACCAGTTTCTGAACGAAGTCGCTCCCTTCGACGCGGTGAATCCGTCCGCCGAAAACCTGGCAAAGTATTTCTATGAGGAAGTCACCCGGTTGCTCGGGGAAAACACCCCGAAAGGCAATCCCAGCGCGCCGTGCGCAGTGAAGCGCGTGACGGTCTGGGAAACGGACACGACAACGGCCAGCTACTATGTGGATGGCTCCCAGCGATCTGTGTAAATCGCAGTCATAATTGTAGGCTTGCATCGCGGTATTAATTGGCGGGTGCTCGCCCTGGAGGACTTGTCAAGCCGCTCCGACCCGTTCCGTGGGAAGAAAGCTGAGGTATTCGCCGACCTCTAGCTGCCTGCGGTCAATTTCGGCGAGGAAGCCGGAAACGGCTGCTCGGTAATTCGACGGGTTCGACTCGGTCTTGCGCAACTGAGCCACCTGGTTCTGGAACCACGCAATGCGTTCCAGAGTGGTTTGCAGTTCCTGATCGTTGGCAATCATTTTCCCTCCGGTACGGTCTCTACGATTCCGCGCAAACCGCCGTCCCGGCGGACCTGCCAGTATTCTATCATTGCCTGCTCCCCGCCAAACGCGCCCAGACGCTAGGGCCGCTCCCGCGCGAAACGTGGTACGCTGAAGGGCGTGCAGCATTGTGGCGCGGCCCTTGTTGGATAGACGCTAGCATAGATAACTCCCGATGCAGGTAACGGAGATTTTTCGCTCCATTCAAGGTGAGTCCACCTACGCGGGGCTGCCTTGCATCTTCGTGCGCCTGACGGGCTGCAATCTGCGCTGCGTGTGGTGCGACACGGCGTATGCCTTCTACGGAGGCCAAACGAAGTCGGTCGAAGAAGTTCTGGCCGCAGTGCGTGACCTCAGCGAATGCGACGGCCGGCGCCGGGTCAATCTGGTGGAGATGACCGGAGGCGAGCCGCTGCTCCAGCAGGACATCTATCCGCTGATCGACCGCCTGCTCCAAGACCGCTACCAAGTGCTGATCGAGACGAGCGGAGAACGGCCGATTGACAAGTTGCCGCAGCCGGTCATTCGCATCGTGGATGTGAAGTGTCCGGGGAGCGGAGAGGGCGGAACTTTCCGCATGGAGAACCTGGCGGCGCTCCGGTCCCACGACCAACTGAAATTTGTCCTGGCCGACCGGCGGGATTACGAGTGGGCGCGGGAGTTTCTCGCGGAGCATCCGTTGCAGGACAAGGTGGAGGCCATCCTGTTTTCGCCGGTCTTCGGGACACTGGAACCGCGCTCGCTCGCCGAATGGATTCTCGAGGACGGCCTCCCGGTTCGAGTGGGATTGCAACTCCACAAGTTCATTTGGCATCCTGATATGCGTGGGGTATGAATCCGAGCCGCGCCTGTCCTGAGCGGAGTCGAAGGAACCGTAAGGGAGCGGTCACCCACATTGTGATGAGTGAGAAGTGATGCGTGATCCGACAAACCGGCCCCAAGCCGTCGTACTCCTGAGCGGCGGCATGGATAGCTGCGTGACGGCAGCGATTGCGCGGCAAGAATGCCGCAGCGTAGCGGCGCTGCACGTTTCCTACGGCCAGCTCACCGAAGCTCGGGAGCGCCGCGCCTTTGAGGAGATATGCAATTACTACCGGATTGCCGAACGGCTGGTCATCAACCAGTCCTATCTCGGCCGGATCGGCGGGTCGGCCCTGACCGACCCGAGCATTCCGTTGCGAGAGGCTGAAATAGGGAATAGGGAACAGGGAACAGGGAACAGGAACGCTGAATTGGGGAATAGGCGAAACGACCCTGCCGCTGCGGGGTCGGTTCGGGGAATAGGGAACAGGAGCACAGGCGGGGCAAGCCTCGACGCCGCTGACCCCGTTCCTCATCCCGTAGCGCGGGGCGCTATGAGGAACGGGGCCGGCATTCCGGCCAGTTACGTTCCGTTTCGCAATGCCCATTTCCTGGCCGCGGCGGTCTCCTGGGCGGAAGTGATCGGCGCCGGGCGAATCTATATCGGGGCGGTCGAGCCGGACAGTTCCGGTTACCCGGATTGCCGGCCGGAATACTATCGCATCTTCAACCGCCTCATCGAGGCCGGAACGCGGCCGGAAACGCGGCTGGAAATCCTGACCCCCCTCATCCACCTGCGCAAGCACGAAATCGTGAAAAAGGGGGTTGAATTGGAGGCTCCGTTTCATTTAAGCTGGTCTTGTTATCGGAGCAGCGAGACGGCTTGCGGCACCTGTGACAGTTGCGCTCTGCGCCTGCGGGCGTTTGAGCAGGCCGGCGTGAGC
>Ga0209343_10002770_pt1 | contig 22455 bp, 22 predicted proteins | sample RifCSPlowO2_02_FD_184026 | JGI IMG/M metagenome (GOLD analysis project Ga0209343, IMG submission 184026) | Groundwater microbial communities from Rifle, Colorado - Rifle CSP2_plank lowO2_0.2 (SPAdes) (version 2) | ecosystem: Environmental > Aquatic > Deep subsurface > Groundwater | place... | reverse complement strand
GGGGAGAATTTCGATAAACATTTTAAAAGGGCGTACCCACAATCCGCGCTCACCGTAAAGGGGACGATACACCACCATGCTCTCAGAGGTTTCAGAGTGTTTTGCTACCCCGATAACCTCGTAGTGTTTTCCCTTGTAATGGCGATAAAGGCCGGTTTTAAGCACGAATGACCTTTTGGACTAACGCACTGACACCCTCTTTTTCCGCCAGTACTCCTTTATTTGCAAAAGAGAGTATCGGGTTCATACAATAGGTCTTGTTATCATACACGACCACAATCACCTCATCCCCCTGCTCAAGGAAGTTGGTCTCACCGAAATGGGTATAACGGGTTGCACCGATACTGATAATGGCTTGTTTAGGGCATCCGGCTTCTCGTAAATACGCACCGATAGGTTCTAAGGGGCCAAAGTCACTTTGAGTATTAATCTGCTTTTGCATCCATTCCAGTAATTTACGGTAAAAGAAACTGTACCCCGTGAGTTCAACATCTTCACCGTAACGCATCAACATCCCCTCACGTCGCAAAAACGAAGCGATACGATAGCTGTCCATCACCCCGCCCTTCTCAAACGTATCGATCGGAATCAACGTCGATGACAACCCTTTGGAGGCTTCACCCCAGTTTTTTTTGTGGCTGATTTTCTCAGAGCCCTCTTTGCGGAGTGAGCAATCGTTATAGGCACCGAAAAATCTCGGTGTGATGTTTGTCACATTCCCCTCAACATCATATTCAAGATCACAGATAAGTGCCACTTCAGGCTCGAGCTGAACATTGCACTCTTCCTCGGAAAGAAGAATCGTATCGGAACTAATCGGATAGATACCAAGCTGCCCCTCACGTCCGGGGATATAGAAAGGGAACATCCCTTTCGGACCGTTTGGATCTTCGGTAAGAATATCTTTAAAATCGGCACTCTCGCCCGCTTGTTCGAGGTGGAGGGCGAAGTTTCCCGCGACGCCGAAACCGACATACGATGTATAATCATTCATGTTTTGTACCTTTCTCGTCATTCCGTGCTACGACACGGAATCTAAAAGACTAAATACGTGGATCCCGTATCAAGTACGGGATGACGAAATTATAAACTTCCGTTCGCTTTAGCTTCAGCAAACTCTTCGTACGAACCTTTGAAATCGATGTAGGTTCCATCAAGATGCAACTCAATAATACGATCGGCGAACGCATCGAGGAGCTCACGGTCATGGCTCACACAAATAACATTTCCTTCAAAATCCAGCAATGCTTCACCCAGAGCAATAATCGCTTCAAGGTCAAGGTGATTGGTAGGCTCATCGAGTACGAGGAAATTTCCCCCCTCCAACATCATCTTGGAGAGCATCATACGGTGTTTCTCTCCCCCTGAAATCTTCTCAACACTTTTCTCTTGCTGCTCACCGTTGAATAACATTCGCCCTAGACAGTTGCGGATTTCTGAAATTTCACGTTTCGGATCAAACCCGCGAAGCCAGTCATACAGCGTTCCGTCCCCTTTGATTTTATCGGTCGTATCTTGCGGGAAATAGCTGTATTCAATCGTCGCTCCCCATGTTACGGTTCCGCTTGTCGGCTTCATCTCTTCCATCAGAATTTTGCACAAGGTTGATTTACCGGCACCGTTGGCACCGATAACGGCGATTTTTTCACCCGGAGCCACCAAAATATCAAAATTATGCAAGACATTCAAATCGCCATAGCTGTGAGAAACATTCGCCACACGCAACGCTTCATCCCCCATAGGACGCTTAGGCTTAAAGACGATACTCGGGTCACGGCGGGATGATGGCTTAATATCTTCGATGGTGAGTTTATCAAGCTGTTTTTGACGTGAGGTTGCTTGTTTTGCTTTAGAGGCATTGGCAGAGAATCGGCGGACAAACGCTTCGAGCTGCTCTTTCTCTTTAACTTTTTTATCGCGGTCAAGCTGTGCTTGGTTCGCCATAACGGTCGAAGCGAGGTACCAGTCATCATACGTTCCGGTAAACTCACGGATTTTTTGGAAATCGACATCGAGAATGTTGGTCACAACGGCATTGATGAAGTGACGGTCATGCGAGATGATAACCAATGTTCCCTCATGACGCTGAAGCTCACGCTCCAACCATCCGATCGTATCGATATCGAGGTTATTCGTCGGCTCATCGAGGAACAAAACGTCCGGTTTCGGATACAGAACCTGCGCAAGGAGAACTTTGAATTTCTCTGATGAGGGAAGACTTGACATCAAATCTTGATGATGTTCGGCCGAAATCCCGACGTTTTCCAAAATCTTTGCGATTTGAACGTCGTATTCATACGTCGGATCTTCTTCGACCGAAATCATCTCCAACTCTGCGAGACGGTCATTGGTTTTATCATCTTCGAAATCACCGTTGGCGTACAAATACTCTTTCTCTTTGATCGCATCATAAAGACGTTTGTTCCCCCACAATACCGCATCGGCAATTGTGAAATCTTCAAACGCAAACTGATTCTGACCCAAAATCCCTACTTTGAGACCCGGTTCGATAGAGACATCCCCTTCGTACTCTTTGATCTCGCCGCTGAGGATTTTCAAAAACGTCGTTTTTCCTGCGCCGTTCGCACCGATCAGACCGTAACGTTTGTTACGGTCTAGCTTGAGGTTAATCCCCTCAAATAAAATCCGGCTTCCAAAACGCATTGTTAATTTTGTAACTTGTACCATACTTAAAACTCTTTACATACTAAAATTTCGCGATTATAGCCAAATTCAAATTATCTCTTGCTAATAGTTGCTAGTATACGCAAAGAAGAAAGTTTTAAACTATAACAAATTACAATATCACAAAATAATCACTCTTTAGGACACGATGCAAACCGAAGCCCCTTTATACGATGTTTTGAATTATCTCCCGGATGGTATCATCATGGTTGATGAACGAGGCGTCATCCTTTTTGCCAATGACGCTTTTTCTTCAATGGTAGGGTATCAAAACACTATCTTGCTGGGGCTTAATATATTGAGCCTTCTTGCCGACATTGATGTCTTCCAAGAGTGTATTGAAAAAGTGATGCGTGAGGGGAAATCGCTCGATGCCGAGACCGATTTTATCCACAGTAGCGGGGAGATTGTTAAAACGGTCAAAAGCGTACAAATGATTCGTCATAACGATCATGTTCGCTTTTTTGTCAATGTTCGAAATTTAACAGATATCAACCATCTTAACAAAGAACTTCGTGAATCCAAAAAACTGATCGAGCTTCAAGCCCACAAACTCACAATATTACTGAACTCCAAGAATAGAGAGATTGAAGAAATACTGAGCAGTATCGATGAAATTATTTGGTATATCGATAATCAAAACCTCGCCCTAAGATATGTAAACAACGCTATTGAGCGAATTTTAGGATTTTCAAAAGAAACATTTATAACCAATCCCAATTTATGGCAACAACAAATTCATCCTGACGATCGCGCTTTAGTACAAATCTTTTTCGAAACCCTTCTTCCCGGTCAATCTCAAGAGATCCAATTTCGTATTCTCCAAATTGACGATGAGATACGCTGGTTAAAAAGCCGTATTTACCACCACTCGACACTTCACTTATTTATCGGTATTTCCAGCGATATCACCGCATCCAAAGCGCAAAGTGAAGAGATTGCTTTTTTAGCGTATCATGATCCATTGACGAAGTTGCCTAATCGTGCCAAACTCAAACTTCAACTCGATAGCCGATTCGAACACGCTACTCAAACACCCTTTGCCCTTTTATTTTTGGATTTGGACAATTTCAAAAACATTAACGATACGATGGGACACGAAATCGGCGATAAAATATTAATTGAGGTAAGTAATCGCATTAAGAAAACGACTGGGAGATACGATTTTTGTGCCCGCTTTGGCGGAGATGAGTTTGTTATTTTACTCCAAGATGCCGATACGTTAAGCGTCAATGCCATTGCAGAACACTTAATACAAACGTTTAAAGAGCCATTCAAAATCAATGAGATGAATTTTTTCCTCTCCTCTTCTATCGGCATTGTCCTATACCCCCAAGATGCTTCTATCGGTGAAGATTTACTCAGACATGCCGATACCGCGATGTATGAAGCGAAAAAGAAAGGGAAAAACCAATTCGTCTACTACCATAGCTCAATGCAAAGAGCTCTTCACGATTTTTTACATATTGAATCTCTGATACGCGATGGGCTGACTCAAAATCTATTTGAACTCTATTTTCAACCTCTTATCGATACGAAAACCTTGCAGCTTGAAGGGTATGAAGCGCTACTGCGTCTTCCGCATCCGGAGCAGGGATTTATCTCCCCGGATATTTTTATCTCAGTTGCCGAAACCAACGGGGATATCCTCTTGATCGGAAATGAGGTACTAACCCAAGCGTGTAATTTTATCGAGATGGTCCGAGCCCTGCGCAATGAGCCTTTCTTTGTTGCAATCAATGTATCCGCAAAACAACTCCATCAAGAAGCCTTTGCCAAAGAGTTGCTTGAGTATTTGGACAAACGCTCTATCTCCCCAACGTATATCAAAGTAGAACTGACCGAAAGTGCCGTGATGGAAAACATTGATATAGCCAGCCATCAGCTCCACCAATTGCAAGCAGGCGGAGTACGGATAGCACTCGATGATTTCGGTACAGGCTACTCATCGTTTGCCTATCTTGCGCAACTCCCGATTGATACCCTTAAAATTGATAAATCCTTCATTTTGCCCCTTTTTGAAGGCGCTTCCAATCGTCATATCGTCGAAGCAATCTCAAATCTTGCACATGTACTGGGGATGAAGGTGACGGCGGAGGGGGTTGAAGAGAGTTCTCACTACGATTTTTTAATGGAAAACAATATTGACACCCTGCAAGGCTACCATCTTTGCCGTCCTCTTCCGCGAGATAAAATTTTTCAAAAACTGCAGGACAAAGATCCCTATTTTAAGCCCGTTTCACCTTTGGGATATACCATCTAAATTAATGCCCTTCACTCTGCTTTTATCCCGATAAAATCGTTTTTGTAAAGTTTTTACAAGGCGATTATACTAATAACGGAAATACAATTATTTTTAACATTCCCATAAGATTTTAAAGGCTAAAATGTTTTAAGGATTATGCTGGTTATAGTTCGATTTTTTCACGGAGTACAATGTGACACAAATTTATGTCGGGAACATTCCCTACGGCAAAGACGAAAATGATTTGAAAGATCTTTTCGGACAATACGGTGAAGTTAGTTCAGTTAAATTCGTAAACGACAAAGAGACAGGCCGTTTTCGCGGTTTCGGTTTCGTTGAAATGGCGAACCAAGATGAAGCTAATAAAGCGATCACTGCTCTTGAAGGTAACGACTTCGGCGGACGTACACTTCGTGTTAACGAAGCTCGTCCTCGTGCTCCACGCCCTCCACGCGACCGCTGGTAATCACACCCATGAAGCCCTGCGGGGCTTTCATGCACCTTTTATTTTTCCCCTTTTCTTCTATCAAATATCTATTAATTTTACTGTAAAGACCATTCATGACCTATACCCTCACCGAACCTTTTATCGAACTCCATAAACTGATCAAACTTCTTGACCTTGTCGATACCGGCGGACAAGCAAAGATGCTGATCGAGAATAGCCACGTTTTACGCAACGGTACCGTGGAAACCCGCAAACGGGCAAAAATCACCAAAGGGGAGAAAATCACGATCGGTGATGTCGTTATCGAAGTGAACTGAGTCATTGTTAATTAATGAAGTTTTCACTATAATTGCTGATCTTATTTATGGCTCTGCATGAGGTTCAAAAACGTATGAAAAACACAAAAATGATGGTTGTCGGCTTTATGAGTGCCGTAGCAATAAGTGTTGCCCTCTCTTCATCACTGTTTGCAAAAAGCAACACCGTTGCACCTGCTGAACCCTCTGTAGAAGCCTCACGCCTCCAATCTCTGGCAAAATTTACTAAAGTTTTAGGGATTGTCGAACAATACAATGTAGACGGCCTTACGATTGACCAATTGATCGATAAATCGCTTCAGGGTATGCTCTCCAATCTGGATGCCCACTCCACCTATATGGACAAAAAAAGCTACGATAATCTCAAAACCCAAACGGACGGCGAATTCGGAGGCTTAGGGATTACGGTCGGAATGCGTGATAACGCCCTCACCGTTATCGCCCCTATCGAAGGGACACCTGCGGATAAGGCAGGGATCAAATCCGGCGATATCATCCTGAAAATCAATGACAAAGCAACCTTAAGCATGACGATCGATGACGCGGTGTCTCTTATGCGCGGAACGCCTAAAACACCGATTGACCTCACCATCGTCCGAAAAGGTTCAGCCGATCCTCTGAAATTTCACATCATCCGCGATATTATCACCGTTGAATCGGTTTACACCCGTACCATCAGCGGAAATATCCTCTATATCCGCGTCACGAGCTTCGACAAAAAAGTGGCCGCCGATGTGAAAACAGCCATCAAAAAACATGCCTCTAAAAGTAAAGGGATTATTTTAGACCTCCGTAACAATCCGGGAGGACTGCTGGATCAAGCGGTCGAGCTTACGGACTTGTTTGTCAATGAAGGGGTTATCGTCTCTCAAAAAGGGCGCAACAAAGCCGACGATGTCTCTTACAGCGCGACTAAAAGTGCTACTGTTACCGATTTGCCTCTCGTCGTTTTGGTCAATGAAGGTTCAGCCAGTGCTTCAGAAATCGTCAGCGGAGCACTGCAAGATTTGAAACGGGCCGTCATTGTCGGAGAAAAAACATTCGGTAAAGGCTCCGTTCAAGTCGTCATGCCGGTAACGGAAACTGAAGCGATCAAACTTACGGTTGCCCGATATTATCTCCCAAGCGGCCGTACGATTCAAGCCGTAGGTGTGGTTCCTGATATCGAAGTGACCGCCGGTGAGATCAAAAATCACGACAAATCGTTTAATATCAAAGAAGCCGACCTCAAAAAACATCTGGAATCCGAACTCGAAAAGAATGACGGTATGGTCGATGTGACCGAAGCCAATGCCACCAATAAAACGGTCATTACCCCTGAACAGCTGAACAAAGACATTCAGCTCAAAGAGGGCGTTGATATCATTAAAGCTCTAATCATAGTCAAAGGAAAATAACCATGGAAAAACGCGATCTCATCTACGAAGGAAAGGCTAAACGCCTCTTTAGCACCGACGATGCCAATCTGGTCATTGCCGAATTTAAGGATGATCTGACCGCATTCAACGGCGCAAAAAAAGACAATGAATCGGGCAAAGGTGCCTTGAACAACAAGATTTCAACGGAATTGTTTAAAATGCTTGCTTCTCGCGGTATAGAGTCCCATTTTGTCGAGATGCTCGATGATACTAACATGCTTTGTAAAAAAGTGGACATCATCCTTATCGAAGTTATCGTACGTAACATAGCGACAGGAAGTCTCAGTAAAAATCTTGGAATTGCCGATGGAACCGTTCTTCCGTTTACGTTGGTCGAATTCGATTACAAAAACGATGCCCTCGGCGATCCGAAACTGAACGATCAACATTGTTTGATTTTAGAACTCGTTAAAAACGAAGCGGAACTCGATCAATTGCGTGCTATGGCTCGTGAAGTCAATTCTATTCTTCGTCCCTATTTCCATGATAAAGGGCTTAACCTCGTCGATTTCAAACTTGAATTCGGTCGCGATAAAGACGGCAAAATCATCCTTGCCGATGAGATCAGTCCCGACAACTGCCGTTTTTGGGATTTAGAAACCGGTGAGAAAATGGATAAAGACCGTTTCCGCCAAGGACTCGGCGGACTCAAAGTCGCTTACGAAGAAGTACTAAACCGAATTTTGAACTGATTATACGACATACCAAAGGAATAATGATGAAAGCAATTGTAAACGTATTTTTGAAAAACGGAGTTTTGGACTCTCAAGGTAAAGCGGTACAGCATGCCCTCAGCGGTCACGGCTTTGAAAGTGTCCGTGATGTCCGTGTCGGCAAACAAATCATCATTGAGATGAATGAGTCTGATGCTGTGGTCGCAAAAGAAAAAGTAGCCCATATGTGTGAAGAGCTTTTGGCCAATACCGTTATTGAAGATTATGAAATCGAGATTCAAGCATGAAAGTAGGCATCATCCAATTTCCGGGGACAAACTGTGAGTATGATGCCCAATATGCGTTTGCCGCATTAGGGTGCGAAACACAAATTCTTTGGCACAAAGAAGATGTTATCCCCTCTGACATGGATTTGGTAGTAGCCGCAGGAGGATTCAGCTACGGCGATTATCTCCGCAGCGGTGCCATTGCAAAAATGTCTCCGATTATGAAAGCCCTTAAAGTATATGCGGATAACGGCGGAAAAGTTTTAGGAATTTGCAACGGTTTTCAAGTTCTAACCGAAACCGGCCTCCTTCCGGGTGCACTCAAACGTAATGAGGGGCTTCACTTTATTTCTCGTCACCACCATCTGAAAGTGATCAATAACGATAATGATTTCTTACGTCATTGCTCAGTCGATCAAGTGGTCAATATCCCTATTGCACACCATGACGGCAACTTCTACATCGATGAAGAAGGGCTCAAAGAGCTTTACGCAAATAATCAAGTGCTGTTACAATACACTGATTGCTCGGGAAATATCGATAATCCAAACGGGTCAGTCGACAGTATCGCAGGGATTTGCAATAAAGCCAAAAATGTTTTTGGTCTTATGCCCCATCCTGAACGCGCGATGGAGGCTCTTTTAGGTTCAGATGATGGACGAGCGATGCTCGAAGGGTTTATAAACGCTTGAAAACACTGATCCTCTTTTTTCTGCTGTTCACGCAGATTCTTTTTGCAGAGCCCTCCGTACTGAGTGAGCCCTCTGCGGAAGAACCTTCTACCGAGGAAGCACCCTCTTCAATCGATTCACTTTTCTCAGCCGCAACGGGCTCCACGGCATCTGGACTTACCTTAGAATTTACCGATCTGCCGACTCATCCGTATGTGGGTGAAATCATTGCCCTCACCGTTAAACTCACCCCGGTAGATTTAGCCGCAGGTAATATTGAATATACCCTTCAAAACGAAGAGGGTATCCGCATTTTTAGTGATACCCCGCGTCGAAAAGTACAAGAAGACGGTATTTACGACACCTTTTATTTTCTCGTTCAATCTTCTGCAGTGCGCCTTCCCGATGTTACCGCCACCATTACCTCTACCGGAGCAACATCTGAAACTCTGAGCGGAACATCACTCAGTGCAACAACCCTCAGCCCGCCATCAGGTTTTGCGAATGTTTTAGCCGAAAAATTTACTATTATCAATTATAAAACGACCGCCTACAATAATGAGAGCAATGTCGTCATTTTCACCGTTAAAGCGTCACGTTGTAATATCAGTGATTTTAACATTCCAAATGCCATCAAACAGGGGTTTGAGTCCAAACTTTCCAATGTCGGTGAATCACAAATGACCTATTATGTGATCATTCCTAACGATGAACAAAACCTCAATTTTTCGTACTTTAATCTTCAAAAGCAACGCTATGAGTCGCTCACTATTCCGATCGTTGTGGATGATGATACCGTCTCAACCCAAAGCGATCTCTCTCCGACGGATGCACGCCATACCGAACTTAAAGTGGGTGCTGCGGTTGTTGTTGTCTTAATTCTCGCAGGATTGTTTTACTGGAGACGTGAGAAATGGTATCTGTACGCTTCGGTACTGCCGATGTTTTACATTGTTTTTGCACTTTTACCGAATCAAGACGTCTGTGTCAAAAAAGATGCCCCTATCTACTTGCTTCCGATAAAAAATGGGACAATTTTTGAAATGACCCTTCAAGAAGAGCATTTAGAAGCGGAAAAAGAGGTGGGTGAGTTTACCAAAGTCCACCTTAGCAATGAAAAAGTAGGATGGGTTAATCAACGTGATCTTTGCTCGAATTAAGTGGCTTTATGCGGTAATCGTCATCTTTACCGGGATGACCCTGATGATCGCTACTTTTTATCTCCTCCCAAAGCCTTACGCTGTTAAAGTTTCGGCATGGTTCATCCGTCTTCTTGTTTTTGTACCTGTCCGTGTCAAAGGGAGACCCGATCCGGATGCGCAAATGTATTTAATCAACCATCAAAGCGACATTGACATCGGTATTATGGAGACGATTAGTACCAAAGATTTGGCATGGGTCGCTAAAAAAGAGCTGTTTAATGTCCCGTTTTTCGGTTTGGTTGTTCGTCTTCCCAAAGACATCGCATTGGAGCGAGAGTCTAAAACCGCGCTTGTCAAACTGATCAAAGAGTGCAAAGACCGCCTCGATCATGGCCGTGTTATCACTATTTTCCCCGAAGGAACCCGTACCGAAACCGGCAAAATGAAGCCTTTTAAAGCGGGCGCAAAAATGGTTGCCGACAAGTATACCCTCAAAGTACAGCCCGTCGTGTTAATCGCAACAGCATGGCATTTCAGCAACAAACGGAAAGATTTTAACCCCGGTACTATCACCGCCGTTTATTTGGACTCGTTTATAGCGGATAAGAGCAATCCGGAGTGGCTCAATGAAATCCATACTCTAATGCAAAAGGTCTATGATGATGAGCTGGCAAACCATCCTCGCTATCGGTAGCGGTGCCTTTTTAGGGGCGATACTTCGTGCCTATATGAACGGTGTTGTCAATCATAACTTTCCTCACACCCTCCCTTTTGGGACAATGTCGGTTAATCTGCTGGGCAGTTTCATCATCGGTGCACTCTTCGCCTACTTCACCTATACGACCCTCTTTAGTGTACACATGAAATCATTTCTTACTACCGGCTTTTTGGGGGGGCTCACAACTTATTCCACCTTTGCGATGGAAACTTTTTTATTGCTCAGCGGCGGCCATCTGCTTATGGCGGCGGCCAATATGGCGCTCAATACCTTCGGAACCGTTTTAATGGCAGCGTCAGGGTATTATTTAATTCGACATTGGTTGAGTTAGGGTAATAATCTCATCCGCACACCAGCGTGCCAAATCACCGTCATGGGTGATCAATAGCACACCCATCCCTGTTATATGATTCACAATCAATTTCATAATTTCGAGCTGATTAAGATTATCAAGTGCCGAAGTCGGTTCATCCAAAAGCAGCAATTCCGGCTTCATCAGCAATGCACGAAGGATTGAGCATCTCTGCAGCTGACCTCCTGAGAGTTTATGCGGCAACATATCCAGATGATACTCTTCCAATCCCATCTGTTCTAACAACTCCTGATACCCCTCCATCGACGTTACTTCTATGATTTGTTCTCGTATCGTATAGGTAGGATGAAATGAGCTGTAGGGATCTTGAAAGACTTGAGAATACGACGATGCTCGGATAAACCCGGATGAGGGTTTACGATGCCCTAAAACGAGTTCAAACAGTGTCGATTTACCGACACCGCTGGGCCCGACAATCGCTTTGATTTCCCCTTTGTTAAGGGCTAAAGAAAAATTATCAAAAATAAATATATCTTTACTATATCCAAAAGATATATTTTCGATATTTAAAACAGAGTTCAACGAATCTGTCCTTTTCCATACACTTTGTATTTATACGTCGTTAAACCCTCCACACCCATCGGTCCTCTGGCATGGAGTTTATTGGTACTAATTCCCACTTCAGCCCCGAATCCGAAAGCCCCGCCATCGGTGAAACGGGTAGAAGCATTCACATACACCGCCGCCGCATCTACGCAATCCATAAACCGCTCGGATGTGGTGATGTTTTCGGTAATGATCGCCTCGGAGTGACCCGATCCGAATCGAACGATATGGCTTATCGCCCCCTCAACTCCATCGACTACACGAATATTAAGAATATTGGCGAGATACTCCGTATCAAAATCCTCTTCACTCGCAGTTTCCACATCGATCACTTCACGGGTTAATTCACACCCTTTGAGCTGTGTATGTGCACGCTCAAATGCCTCTTTGAGGATCGGGAGGACCTCTGCGGCAATCGCTCCATCAACGAGCAGTGTCTCCATCGAATTGCACACACCGGGACGCTGTACTTTCGCATTAAGGGCAATGGCTATCGCATTCTCGATATTCGCCCCTTTATCGATATAGGTATGGCACAGCCCTTTATCGTGTTTGACAACAGGGACACTCGCATTTTGACTCACAAAGCGAATCAAGGCTTCGCCACCCCGTGGAACGATCAAATCGACGTATTGATCCATTTTGATCAGTTTAGCCACCCCTTCACGCGTTGCATCGGGTAGCAGAGCAATCAACTCTTTCGGGAGATTATTGCGGACCAGAACCTGCTGTAATACATCAGCAATGATCTTGTTGGAAGCTTCAGCCTCTTTTCCCCCCTTGAGGACACACCCGTTCGAACTTTTAAAACAGAGTGCCGCCGTATCTGAGGTTACATTCGGACGGGATTCGTAAATGATCCCGATTACCCCGATAGGGATGCTCACTTTCTCGATTTTCAGCCCCGCTTCGGTGACCCATCCCTCGATCACTTTTCCGATAGGATCTTTAAGTGCGGCAATCTCAAGGATTGCGACTGCCATCGCATCAATCCGCTTTTCATCCAACAGCAATCGCTCTTTCATCGATGGAGCAAGACTGCTCTCCTGCGCATTTCGCATATCCAAAGCATTAGCTTCGATGATGTTCATCGTGTTTGCACGAAGTGCTTCAGCCATCTCTCGCAAAATACGGTTACGTTCCGACCCGCTCATCGTCGCTAAAACACGACTGGCAGATTTTGCTTTTTCTAAAAATTGTTCCATTTTTTTATCCTTGATAATGCTTAATTCGTCTCACGACTGATAACAAGTGCGAGTTCATCGTACGCTTTTGTCTCGATAAGATTCTGCATAACGGTCATTATTTCACTTGTACGAAAATTTTTCTGATATCGTAATACTTCATCCATTAAGTCGCGACATCGTTGATCGTCTTTACTATCGGATGCAGCTTTTAGTTCACCCATCAAGGTCATGAAAAATATATTCTTTTTAAGTTTATAAAAAATATCGGGTTCTGGTTCAAACACTTTTGGCTGAATATTTTGAGGCGTCTCATCTTCCTCAATAATGCTAAATGCTTCCGATTCGATCATCTCTACGCGATCTTCACTCTCGCTCTCTTCTACTGCCTCTTCGTATTTTTCTTTGAACTCTTTCACCGGTTGGGGAGATTTTTGCTTTCGCATTCTCCATAACACCAATACAACACCGCCGGCAATGAGTAAAGAAATAATCAACCCTGTTTTGCTTTTTGGTTCTTCCGGCTCAGAAAAATCTTCAGGAAGATTGTCATCCGTAATGACAGGTACTACAGGTGCAGGTACTGTAGCATTCTCTTCAACCAACTCCTTTGCTGCTGTCGTCATATTGGCGTCGGTTGCATTAGCCTCTTCAATGAGACTCTCAGGTTGTGGCTGCTTAAAGAATACTGCCCCCTTGGTCGGTCCGAAATAACCATTTACGTACGCATCAGGATAGTATTTTTTAAACTGTTTTAGGACAAATTCTGCCCCTTTTTCGGTTTCAATCGGCTCAACAGCCAACATAAAAGCCTTCCCTGATGCTCTGGCAGCAATATCAAAACGGTACTCTTTTTGTAGCGCAAGCTCTGAAGTCCCTATTTGTGAACCGAGCTTATCCAAAGCCGCTTTTGCTTCTTCGAAAGTAGGATATGAGGCCAACACAATTTTATATCCCTTGGCTTCTGCCGCATAGGTTTGAATCGTTGCAAAGAGGATCATCCAACTCAGCAGAATAAACGTTATCCCATTTTTCTTCATTCTTCTATCGCCTTTTCAAACGTATTTACTTTTTCCATAACTTCGGTAATAATCGGCTCTATTATCGCATATTTTAGACCCAAAGTCTCTAAATACTCTTCAATCGCCTCGGTATCAAACAACTCGATGGAGCGAACCAAATCCAGCATCTCGCCATAAAATCCCTCCCCTTCTAAAACCGCTTGCTCAATCTCATACGAGATATTGAGCTTTGATAAGATATCCCGCTGTGACATGTGGAACAAAAGATGGATCAAAGAGAGCATCCCGGTAAAATAGGCCATTGAAAGATCTTTTTTGGTTGCTTTGGGATTAATTACCTGTACTAAAGCACTCATCAACTCCGTACGATGAACGACCATCAGCAATAGAGGAACCCGTTTTTCACTGCCTCCTTGTTCTGAGAACATCATCAACATAATCCAGCGTGAAATCGGATCACGCCCCATGAGCGTCAACACCTGCTCAATCGAAGAAACAGGATTACGCAACGAGAATGCCGCAGAGTTGATGAAACGAAGCAATTTTAAGCTGATAGCATGGTTGTTTTGAAACGCTTCAACAAGCTCCGGCATTTCACTTTCACCTTGCAGAAGGTTCCACAAACGGAATATCCCCTCTTGTTCAGGAGAAAAAGAGGCGTTTTTAATGATATTGGGTTCGGAGATAAAATAGCCCTGATAATAATCAAATCCCATTGAACGGCACAAATCATACGCATCATGCGTCTCGATTTTCGTCCCGATGACTTCAATCCCGACCTCATGAAACATTGGAATATTTCGTCCGACAAAAGATAAATCACTGTTCGTAACATCGATTTTAATATAACTCAAAGCTGGAAGAATCAAAGCATAATGGACAGCACTCTCTTGAGTAAAAATGCAGTCATTGAGCGCGAACCGATATCCCTGATCACGCAAATATCGCATTCGATCCGCAAGAGCTTCGTCAATCACTGCATCGGCAAAAAGAGAATAAACTACCTTTTCTTGCAAAAGCAGATCAATAACATCGTAATGCAGAAACTCGGTATTAACCCGGATAAACCCGATATGTTTACCTAAAATACTCTCCATCGAAACCAGGAGATTACTAATAACGGCTGCGGTCAATCCGTTGTCGTCATTATGACCTGATTCACGGTAGAGTAAATCATACGCGACGATTTTAGCTTTGGCATTGATGATAGGCTGTCGTCCGATATATCGATCGCTCATAAAAATCCACAGTAATAATATTTAAAAGATTATAACAAAGGTTGACTGGAGTTTAGCTCAGCAGATACGATAGCATCATCCAACATACGCTCTAATATCTTCTATTAATCTATCTAATTGGACCTTGTAGTGATCGAAAAGGATAAAGTAGCTCCGCTCATGCGTGTCACTGAGAGCTAGTTTCAGCTTTGAAGCAATTTCACCGAGTGGATGCGCCCCGATGTTTTCAGCGACACCGATAATATCAAGAAGATATACATCAGCATCTTGAAGATTATGAGAGCGTAAAAATATCCCTAATTTATCAGAAGAATCGGCATAATCAGTGATAAACTCCGATAGGATTTCACGGTAAAATTCCTCATCGCCTCCACACGTTTGAAGCCCTTTCTCAACATCCAAATTGTTGCTCATTACCGATTTTACAAACTCATCCGTAGGAGTCTCTTTCCCCGTATAGGCATAAATAATGTTATACAAAGATTCCATTCTCAGAGGTTTTTCTAGCTGTTCAGACATCCCTGCATTTTTCATTTTTTGTATGTCATCCGATGCAGTGTCTCCACTAAGCGCCACGACTAGGATGTGATCAAATTTAGGATTTTCTCGAATAATACGCGTTGCTTCAAACCCATCAACTCTCGGCATGTGGGCATCCATTAAAATCATCAAAAAATTGGTGTCATTTTCCAGTATATCTAGGGCTTCCTGACCATCATCTGCCAAGACTAGCTCGATACCGCTTCCGGCTAACAGACCCACAAGAACTTTTTGGTTAATCAGATTATCTTCTGCAACCAATATTCTCTCACCCTCAAATTCAGAAAAATTTTGTTTTGTAATTTTTCCATGCGGAGGAACGGCTCGTTTTTGGATTGTCTTGTCACTTTTTCTTCTACTCGTTAACTCTTCGAGTTTATCTTCAACAATCGGTGTTGTGACTACAAATTCTCCTTCTTCTGTTCCATATACGGGAACTTCTGAAAGTGGCTCTACTGTTGGCTCTTCTTTTATCAATGGAACTACTTCTGCCTGCTCTTGGGCGGCTACTTCTGATAGCTCATTTTTTTCTGGTTTATTGCTAGGAGGTTGTGAGGTTGAGCTTCTTTTTAGCATAAAGAAAACTAAGATAAACAACACAATGGCAACGCTCGCTATAATCACTTGTTGAGAGTCATTAAACATTCGGTACTCTTTTTTTCTTTAAATCATACAATATTAATGAATTTTTTGTATATAAAACCATTATGTGTTGTTCAGAAAATTGTTTTGCTATTGAGACGATAACCGTAAAGAAGATGTGATGAATTAAAAGAGGGGTAAACGGTTTATGATGCCAAAGGTTGAATTGCTTCGATCTCTTTGGCTTCCGACTGCATAGATCGGTATAAATCCCATCTCGTTTGGAGATTGAGCCAAAAATCCGCCGACATCCCGAAATATTTTGCCAGACGCAATGCTGTTGCGGGAGTAATCCCCCGTTTTTGATTAATGATTTCATTGACACGCTGATATGGGACATGGATCGCATCGGCTAAAGTGCGCTGGGAAATCCCCATCGGTTCTAAAAATTCAGTGAGTAGCATTTCACCTGGATGGGTGGGTGCTCTGTGGGTTGGTAGTTTCATAGTCAAATTTTAGCATTGTATCTGTGATTTTATGCTTTCTATATTGCTAAATTTATCGAAAAAAACATTGCTATCATTTTGCTATCTTTTGCTATTATTTTAATATTAAAATATCTCTAGTTATATCGCTTTAATAGTGCAAACTATAGCTCTTAGAATAGATGGACAAACCTATCCGGTTACATAGAAAAATTCTCAAAATTCTTAGAAAGGTACATAATGAATAATTCTATTATAGCTATTGACCTTTTTTGCGGAGCTGGCGGATTAACGCAAGGACTAAAAGAAGCCGGATTTGATGTCATCGGCGCGGTTGAAAAAGAAAAACTGGTCAGTAATACCTATAATCTGAATCACCCCAAAGTTCATCTCTGGAATAAAGATATACAAAAGCTTACTGGTAAAGAAGTTATGGAAATTTTGAATATTCAAAAGGGTGAGCTTGATCTTTTAGCAGGTTGCCCTCCGTGCCAAGGTTTTTCGAGTATGCGCACAAAGAATGGTTCTTCTTCCGTCGATGATGAACGCAATGATCTCGTGTTTGAGATGATGAGACTTGTTGAAGAGCTTTTACCAAAAGCTGTGATGATGGAAAACGTTCCGGGTCTAGCGAAAGACCCTCGTATTGATAAAGTTCTCGCTCGACTTCAATCACTCGGCTATCATGTTGATGATGAAACTGTACAAGTACATGATATATCTAAATACGGTGTTCCGCAACGTAGAAAACGCATGATTCTAATGACAGGATTAAATCAAAAAATACCTTTTGCTCAGCCGGAAAAAATCACGAAAACCGTCCGACATATTTTAGAGAAAATCCCATCACCCGGAACCGGTAATGACCCGTTACATGATTATCCGGTAAATCGAACGCCAAAAATTGCAAGAATGATTTCTCGTGTTCCAAAAGATGGCGGTAGCCGCTCAGACCTACCTTTAGAAGATTGGCTTCCATGTCATATCCGCTATCCAAAAGGCTTTAAAGACGTTTACGGACGGATGAAGTGGGACAGTGTTTCGCCGACGATTACAGGAGGATGCATTAACCCTTCAAAAGGGCGTTTCCTGCACCCTGAGGAAAACCGTGCTATCACATTGCGTGAAGCACTTTTATTACAAACATTTCCTAAAAATTACAAATTTCCGGCTAATATTGCACGAGATCGCATCGCACTAATGATCGGCAATGCGTTACCGCCTCACTATATTAAAAAGCACGCCGAAGAGATCAAAGCAACAATTATGAAGTAAAACTTCCAAGTAAAATTGAATTGATTTCTTTTTGCACTTGATCTGAAAAGTTAGGAACCCCATTCCTTTCTAATTTATCATAAATTTCTTTAATGAGCTCCGATAAAAAAGGCTCACTCAAAGAAGTAACATACGTATAACCTACAAGTTCATCTCTTTTTAAATATCCTTGTTGATTTTTTACCTGTATTTCCATATATGTAAACATTTTTGGGAAAAGAATCAAATTAACATCTTCAAGTGTTACGTACGGCAATATAAAGGGTGCAGATTCTTTTGAACCGATTTGATTAATGAGAGAATATACAGGTGGTACCGATTTACCTAAACATGTATTTTGTGCTTTAGCTGTTCCTTCATGTAATACTAGTCTTTTAACGGTGTTTTCAAGATTTGACGCAGCTATTAAATTACAGTAATTCAATATACCGAACGTTTTATTGTCATGATATTTAACCAACTGACAATTAGGCGTCATTATTAGAATATACTCGTCATCAGTGTTTTTATAAATATCACCTTTTCGAACACGTTCATCAGAAATGGTTGAATACATTCGATAGTGCCATAATTCTTTTATTGATGGTTCTACTTCACTGACAGTCTCTATTCCTGCAGTTCCCGGTTCTTCTTCAACTATTGCTACTTCCGGCAATGTAAAGTCCATCTGTAATAATTGATTTTTAAATTTTTCGCTAATAAATTCTACGAGGTCTTTTTTCTTTTCTTCATTATTAGTTCCCATCATTTGATGAAATTTCTCAATATCTAAATGAGCTAATTTAACTAATATTTTTTCAACTGATTTAGAAGCATTTACGCGTAATTGTTGTGCAAATTGTGCTGAAAAACTTGATGTTCTGTATTCAGTAATTTTCTGCTTTAAACTCTCAACAGAGCCTTCTTCACCTTTGAGTAAAAAATCTATGCGATTAGGATACTGCCCTTGAATTTCTTCTATTTTTGCTTTATGCACATTATCATCCATATGCGAATAAATGTATACAAAACAATGTGACCCGTCTACAAGTTTTATTAATTGTTCACTTGGATCAATTACTCCAGCTGTTTGTCCATAATCCCAGTCGTAAATCACTACATCAAAAGCAGGTTGCTTCCCAATATTACCATTATATAATGTAGGATTAGTATAACCATATAATGAGATATTAGCATCTCCTAAGATTGAATCAATAAAAGCATGTAAATTACGTTCATGTTCCTCAGCATCATCTGGAATCATGTTTATTAACATATGCTTGATTTGATACTCGGATAATAGTTTATCAGTACGCTCAATTTTTATTAAATCATCATCAATAAGACATACCGCGAAACTCATGCTTTTTCCTTACTCATCGGAGTTTTTTTGAAATTTAAAACGAATTGGGCTCCATTTATACCGGGTAATTCATGTCTTTTATCAACAAGATACAGATCACCGCCCATATCTTGCATATAATATTTCGAAATATAAAGCCCCAAACCGCTTTGCGGTACTTTCATACTATAACCGGGTTTAAATAAATAAGGGGCGATAGAAGGATGAACCCCGGGACCGCTGTCAGCCACAGTAACCGTCCGATCACTGATTGAAATTTTGATTATTTTTTCTGTATTCTCTACAGTTTCAACCCAATACATACTATTACTTATCAAATTAGCAAGAATTTGACATACAGCACCAAAACGCGTGTAAAGTTGAAAATCATCCTGATATGTAATCTCAGTTTTAATGTTTTTTTCTTTTAACATTTCAGTAAAAATTGAATAAATATAATCAATTGCTTCTGATATTTTAAATTCTGCACGACGTTCATTACGAATCGCTCTTAGCGGTGTAAGTCGTTTAATTTCTGCTTTCATAGATAATGATGCATCTATTAAACGATTGATCCGCGCTTCATCCATTCCTGTTTTTGCAATGGCAGAAATACCGTTATAAAAATTGGATGCAATTTTGGCAAGTTCATGAATCGATGAGGCGATTGCTAATCCGAATCCGGCATGTTCTGTAAGTAGATTTTGTGATTCTTCAATAACTTCTAAACTGTCTTTTAAGTTTTTTAGGGATCGTTCAAGATTGATAATTTTGCCTTTACGATCTTCTTCACCTAGGGATTTCAACAAATCATACGGGTCTTCTTCATAAGGATATTTATCCTTGAGACTACCAACAATATCCGCACCCTGTCTGGCGTAATTTGCAAGTACTCGCGGTTCTCGAATCACTGCAGCCGTTTTCTCTTGATATTCATCACGCTTAGCAATATAATTCTTTTCGATAATATTTTTTATGATGGTACGAAGTAATACTTTTAAATCTTTAAACGCTTGGTTTTCAATCATACCTTCACGATTTGTTTTATCCGTTAAATCAAAATTCTCTGTCTGATCCAATTCTAGTGTACCGATCATATGATAATATGACATACGAAAACTCTGTTTAATCTGTTCACGACTTAATTCAAGCCAATCTGATTCTTTTCCTTTTTCAGCAGGAAAAACATTAATCCCATCTCGATAAATTGTTATTCCACCAAAATCATCTAAATAGTCCATTAAATTTTTAGCATTAGGACCATCAATCCAAGGCTTACTGCGATACCATATTTTCAGATGAATATAAAAAGCACCACATTCCGGGTTTCTTATCACGCCACTATTCTTCCAATAAGAAATATTGTTTGATTTTAAATTATATGTTTTATCTTCTTCTGTTTCCTCCGGTATCGGAACACTATATGGAGGTTTAAAATTGAGTTCATAATCTAATAAACCTTGTTCATCAACTAAACCGGAAAATTCAAAGATCGGAGCAATATCATGATCAGGAGTAGTATTGGGAAGCTCAGGGATTTGTGGACAGAATAAAAAAGCTTCGAAAGATTCTGTGTCATATTCTTTAAGAATATCTACTTTTTTCTTGATATTTATATTTGGGGCATTCAGCTTTAAAATTGCTGTATTTAAATCTTCGATAGATTCTCTATCCCAATCGAAGCCTTCTTTTCCGCCGTAAATAATCAACTGTGTCCCAGAATTTTTTATACCGTAATCACGCGAAGGCTGCTGCTTACTTAGAGAAACCCCTATGTCATGTAAAGCTATAGACTTTCCGTCTTTCGGTAAAAATTCTGACCAATCGATTTCTAAAACATATTCATACTCTTTGTCCTTCGTTTTAGATTTAAGAAGAAGTTTTTTTCCAAGTCTCTGAGTAGCAAATCGCCCTACCCCCTTCTCACCTAACGGTATCCGTCCTTTGTGCGCTTTTTTAAGCTCTTTAACTAAACTATCAAACGTACCGAGTTTACCTTCTTCAACAGCTTTATCTCTTTCAGCTTTGATTTTTGCTTTTACATCAGTCTTCATTCGAGAAGCAGGACGTAACCAACCTTGCTCGATTGCTCGCCAATCCATTCCATCACCGTTATCTTCGATAACAATTACCGGGCCTTCAAAGCCATTGTATGTATAAAGAGACTCATGAATATCTTGAAGCGTAGGAATTCTTTCAATTATCACTTTACAATATGTAGCATGTGCATCATACGCGTTTTTTATTAGTTCCAAAATACCAACTTTTTCAGAGCCAATAAGCTGTTCACCTAATATCTCAACAAGATGAGAATCAGCTGTAAAATTCAGAATTACACTGCCATCAAGACAAATATCTTCATATGTTTCTTGAGAAATATTTCTAACTGCATTTTGCGCATTATAGTAAGGCGCAGGTTCTCGCGGTCCGGGAACCGGAGTTTTAAATTCTTTATACTCTTCTATCTCTACAAAATAATACCCTTCTTCGCGTTTATCAGCAAAAGGTGGTTTTTTAATTTTACCACACCCAAAATATACTGCTTCACCACACTTTTTGGGTTCGTAGTAAATAAAACTTACTTCTTCAGTAAAAAATTTTAAATCTAGTTCTTTTTTCGAAAAATGATAGAATTTTCCAATAAAATCATTGTATTGAGATGATTCACGACATTGTGCAAGAACTAAATATTTCATTTGCTATCTTTTAATACGTTTTCTATTTTAATCAAAATATTTTCCATTTCTTTTTTTATCTCTCTACCCCAAAACCTAAGCACTATCCAGCCCTCGGATTTTAGTCTGTCGTTCACTTCACGGTCACGTTCAATATTACGCTTAATCTTCGTTTCCCAAAAGTCAGCATTCGTCTTAAAACGCTCACCTTCGAGATACTTTTTCCCGTGCCAAAATTCACTATCACAGAATATAGCAATTTTTTGCTTATAAAAAACAATATCCGGTTTTCCGAAAATAGTTTTATCGTTTACTCGGTAACGATACCCTCGTTTCCATAATTCACGACGCAATAAAAGCTCAATGGTAGTATTTTTAGATTTGATACGTGACATATTGTAAGAGCGGGAGTTTTTGTCTGCCATGACAGTATTATAACGTGAAAGAATGAAGTGTCTAAATTAAAAAAAAAAGGGGATGGATCCCGTATCAAGTACGGGATGACGGAGAAAACACCCTTCGACTGGCTCAGGGTGAACGGGAAAGCTTAAAGTTCATCTTCTTCAATACCAGTTTTCGACTTTTAGCCCTTTTACTTTTCCAAACTCTTTTTTGTTACGGGTCACTAAA
>Ga0209343_10002769_pt1 | contig 22456 bp, 22 predicted proteins | sample RifCSPlowO2_02_FD_184026 | JGI IMG/M metagenome (GOLD analysis project Ga0209343, IMG submission 184026) | Groundwater microbial communities from Rifle, Colorado - Rifle CSP2_plank lowO2_0.2 (SPAdes) (version 2) | ecosystem: Environmental > Aquatic > Deep subsurface > Groundwater | place... | reverse complement strand
GCGCAGCGCCACCGAGTCGTAGCCCTGCATCAAAGGGTATAAAAACTCATGCACGCTGATCGGCGTGCCGGACTTGAAGCGGTCGTGAAAGTCGTTGCGCTCCATCATGCGCGCCACGGTGTATTTAGCCGCCAGCTCGATCATGCCGCGCGAGCCCAAAGTGTCGCCCCACTCGCTGTTGTAGCGAATCTCGGTTTTCGACGGGTCCAGCACCATGGAGGCCTGGCGGTAGTAGGTCTGGGCGTTGACCTCGATTTGTTCACGGGTCAAGGGCGGGCGCGTGGTGTTGCGGCCGGACGGGTCACCGATCAGGGTGGTGAAGTCGCCAATCAAGAAGATCACGGTGTGGCCCAGGTCCTGCAACTGGCGCATCTTGTTGAGCACCACGGTGTGGCCAATGTGAATGTCAGGCGCGGTGGGATCGAGCCCGAGCTTGATGCGCAGCGGCACGCCGGTGGCCTCGGCGCGGGCCAGTTTTTTGATCCAGTCGTCTTGCGGGATCAGCTCTTCACAACCGCGCAAAGTCACGGCGAGCGCCTCCCGGACACGATCTGTTACAGAAAAAGGGGCGATAGCAGCTTGATTCATAAGGGTTATTCTCGATGCCAGCAAATGGGGCGAAGTTATACTTTGCGTTTTCTCAAGTGCCTGAGTTTAATTCGCCAGGCACGTGCTTACTGTCTGTTCGGTTGCGCACACAGCAACCTTTACCTGGACTACTTGTTTTGATAAACAGCCTACTTGGCGCCGGAAATGCTTTATTGACTGTTTCCAGCCAGTTCATCCATCAGCATCCTAAACGTATCACTGCCGTCATCGCGGCCTTGCTGCTCAGCGGTGGCGGTGGCGCCTTCGCCGTTGCCTCGTTCGCCCCCGATGCTGCTGAATTACCCGTGCGTGAATTGTTGGAACCGGTACAGGCACTGCCAATTGTCGTTCCGGCTGACCTGGACCTCCAGGCGCTCAGGCTGTTCCGATCAGAAATTACCCGCACCAGCGATACCGCTGACACCTTGCTCAAGCGTCTGGGCGTCGATGACGCCGCCGCCGCCGCTTTCCTGCGCTCGGATGCCACTGCCCGGCAGGTCCTGATCGGACGCGGTGGCCGCAACGTGACAGCCGAGACCAGCGAGCGCAACGGCTTGCTCAAACTCAGCGCCCGCTGGAACAGCGACACCGACGGCAAGTTCAACCGCCTGGTGCTGGAAAAGACAGCGCAGGGCTTTGTGTCGCGCGTGGAGTCGGCAGCGCTTACCGCCACCAGTCACCTCGCCAGCGGCACCATCCAGAGTTCATTGTTCGCCGCCACTGACGACGCCAGGATTCCCGACAGTATTGCCACCCAGATGGCTGAAATTTTTGCCGGCGACATCGATTTCCATCGCTCCCTGCGCAAAGGTGACCGCTTTTCTGTGGTCTACGAAACCCTCGAAGGCGACGGTGAACCGCTGCGCACCGGCCGCGTACTGAGCGCCGAATTCGTCAACAACGGCAAGACTTTTCAAGCGATGTGGTTCCAGGACCCTGCGCTGGGTGGTGCCGTGACTGCCAGTAGTGCGGGTACTGCAAACGCCGGCAGCAAGGGCGGCTACTACACGCTGGACGGTCAAAGCCTGCGGCGCGCCTTTCTGGCCTCTCCGATGGAATTTTCCCGCGTCACCAGCGGGTTCAAGATGCGTATGCATCCCATTTTGAAGGTCCTGCGCGCGCATCAGGGTGTCGATTACGGTGCACCCACGGGTACTGCCGTGCGTAGCGTAGGTGATGGCGTGGTTGATTTTGCCGGCGTGCAAAACGGCTATGGCAACGTCATCATCCTCCAGCACCGCAACAATTACAAAACGGTGTATGCACACCTGAGTCGCATCAATGTGCGCAAGGGTGAGAGCGTCAGCCAGAGTCAGAACATTGGCGCCGTAGGTGCCACCGGCTGGGCGACCGGTCCGCATTTGCACTTTGAGTACCGTATCAACGGCGTCTACACGGATCCACAGAACATTGCCCGTGAAAACGTGACCACACCTCTGTCAGACTCCGCGAAGCCTGTTTTTGCCAGACTTGCCGCCGAAAACCGGGTTGCACTTGCATCAGCGGCATCAATGCAAACCGGCAGCACACAGTAATTACGCTGGTCTGAGCTCAACGGACCCGTGGCACGGCGTGTCTGATCTGTATATTGGCCTGATGTCCGGCACCTCGCTGGATGGCGTGGACGGTGTTCTGGTCGACTTTTCTGGCGCGCACCTGCATGTTTTGGCGCATGTCAATGCGCCTTTGTCCACGGCCTTGACCGAAGAGTTACTGACCCTGAACAGCCCTGGCACGAACGAATTACACCGCGCGGCACTGGCCGCCAATGCCTTGGTGCGCGTCTATGCCCACGTGGTGGCCCAGTTACTTGACTTGGCGGACATTGAGCGCAGCGCTGTCGCGGCCATAGGCGCCCACGGCCAGACGGTGCGCCATCAGCCGCAGTCCTTTGACGGCACCGGCTACACCCTGCAACTCAATAACCCCGCCCTGCTGGCCGAGCTAACCGGCATGGACGTGGTTGCCGATTTCCGTAGCCGCGACGTGGCGGCTGGTGGCCAGGGTGCGCCGCTGGTACCGGCTTTTCACCAATCGGCATTCGGGCAAGCCGACCAAACGCTGGCCGTGCTCAATTTGGGCGGCATGTCCAACCTGACCGTGTTGAACCCTTGCCCCGCCACTGAACCTCCAGCGAGCGCACTGGACGCTGACCCGCCCTCTCGTTTTCACAGCCATGACGTGCTGGGTTTTGACTGCGGCCCCGGCAACGCCTTGATGGACACATGGTGCCTGCAGCACATCGGTCAAGCTTTCGACGCCGACGGCGCCTGGGCCGCAGCCGGGCGCGTGCATGGCGAGTTACTCGCGGCCTTGCTGGACGAGCCCTACTTTGCGCAATCCGCGCCGAAAAGCACGGGGCGCGACCTGTTCAACTCTGGCTGGCTCACCTGGAAACTTGAAAAATTCTCCTCGGTAGCGCCGGTGGATGTGCAGGCGACACTCACCGAACTGACTGCCAGCGTATGTGCCACCTGCGTCAAGCGATACGGTCCCGAGAGCAGCACCCTGATTGTGTGCGGCGGCGGCGCATTCAACAGCCACCTGATGGCGCGACTGCAAGCACTGCTGCCAAGGCTGAAAGTGATCTCTTCGCAAGCCCGCGGTTTACCGCCCCTGCAAGTGGAAGCCGCCGCTTTTGCCTGGCTGGCACGCAATACGCTGCTACGCAAAACTTCAAGCCTACAAGAAGTAACGGGCGCCAGCGGCGCCCGTATCTTGGGTGCGATCTACCCGGCCTGACCGGGCAAGGCCACCCATCCCGTTAGGAGAAGCTCGATCCGCAGCCACAGGTGGTGGTTGCGTTGGGGTTTTTGATGACAAACTGCGCCCCTTCCAAGTCTTCCTTGTAATCAATTTCGGCCCCCACCAGATACTGGTAGCTCATGGCATCAATCAACAGGGACACACCGTTCTTGGTCATGGTGGTGTCGTCTTCATTGGTGATTTCATCAAACGTGAAACCATACTGGAAGCCGGAACAGCCGCCACCCTGCACGAACACGCGCAGCTTCAGATCCGGGTTACCCTCTTCAGCAATCAGGTCGGCTACTTTGGCGGCCGCACTGTCGGTGAAAAGAATTGGGCTTGGCATTTCAGTCTGGCTAGTTTCTGCGACGGCGCTCATGGATTTCTCCGTTAAATTAAGTTAAAGAATACTACAGCAATTAGCTCAACAATTCAGTCAGCCATTGTTTGCCGCCAGTTTCAGTATGGGCTTTGCCTCCGCCTCAGCGCCTGCGAGCGGGTACAACTGCCCGGCAATGATGGCACCCTGATGCATCTCCAGTGCCGCGTAGTGCACATCACCTTGGATGCGGGCTTTGGGCTGCAGTTCCAGCATGACCCGCGCATGCACCGGCCCTTTGACCGCGCCGTTGATGATGATGTGGTCGGCATGGATTTCACCGATCACCGTGGCGGCCTCCGAAATGACCAAAATACTGGCCCTGTCGGTTTTGGCAAACAAGTTGCCGACAATCGCACCATCGATGCGCAAGCCATCGGTGAAGCTGATGTTGCCGTCAATCTGACTGCCCTCGGCAATCAGGCTTTTGATGGGCGGTTGTTTTTTCTTGTTAAACACGTTTGTCTCCTGAAATTCTTCGTCCGCTGCGTCGCACTACAGCTTGATGGATTGCACCGATTTCACAACTGGCCCCTCCAGCACCTTGGCGCTAAGACCCTTGACGACGACTTGTGCCGGTAGCTCAAAAACGCCTTCCATGCGGCCATGTTGCTTCAGCTTGAACGCCTGCACGCCACCCGGCAAAGTGGCCAGCCACGGCTTGCCGTTGAGCACGCCGCTGAAGCTCAATGCCAGTTGGCCGCTGAACTCCGGCGCATCTTTACTCGCCTGCATCATCAACACCTGCCATTTTATTTCACGCCCGTCGCGGACTTCGGCCTGCAAGCCACGGATCGCGATCCCGCCGCCACCCGAGGCCGGAATCAGTTTCTCAAAAAAACCAAGGTCGTCGCGCAAACTGCGATTCTCGGCTTGGAGTTGTTTGTTCTGGGCCAGCAGCGTTTCCTGCGCCACCTTTTCCGTGGTCAGCAAAGTGTCGACGGTGTTGGCGATGGACTGGGCTTGATCACGCGCTGCCTTGGTTGCCACCAGCTCGGCCTGCAGGGCCGCCAGTTCGGCCCGTACTGGCTGAAGTTCTCCTTGGCTGCCGCGTTCGAGTCCGGCAATGTCTTTGCCAAACTCGAACGCCCAGAGACCCAGGGCGGCACAGAAACCAAAAACAACGGCCAGCCCCAGCCAACGCAAGGGCCAGGGCATGGCGCTGCGCACCGCCATGCGCGGGGCGCTGACCGTCAGGCGGCGAATGAGTAAGCGCAGGCGCATGCTTCAGAAATCGGCGAGCCAGAATGCAAACAGCCGCCGGAATCTGAATTCTGGCGGCTGTTGTTTGGCAACATGTCGTTGGCGAAACTTGAAGTGAAATTAACGCTTGCTGAACTGCTTGCGGCGACGTGCACCGTGGAAGCCAACTTTCTTACGTTCCACTTCACGTGCATCCCGCGTGACGAAACCAGCTTTGCTCAACTCAGGCTTGAGCGTGGCATCGTAGTCAATCAGGGCACGGGTAATACCGTGGCGCACCGCGCCGGCTTGACCCGACTCGCCGCCACCGGCCACGTTGACCATGATGTCAAACGTTTCAGCGTGGTTGGTCAACAACAGGGGTTGTTTGCAAATCATGATGGACGTTGCACGACCAAAGAATTTTTCAATCGCCTTGCCATTAACCACGATCTGGCCGGAGCCTTTTTTCAGGAAAACACGGGCGACGCTCGATTTGCGACGGCCGGTACCATTGTTCCATTCACCAATCATCAGTGGCTCCTTAAAGTTCCAACACTTTGGGTTGCTGGGCAGTGTGCGGGTGCTCAGCACCACCGTACACCTTGAGCTTTTTGATCATGGCATAGCCAAGCGGTCCCTTGGGCAGCATGCCCTTGACGGCTTTTTCCAGAGCACGGCCAGGGAATTTGGCTTGCATGTCGCGGAAATTGACGCTTGAGATGCCGCCCGGATAGCCAGAATGGCTGTAATAGATTTTGTCAGTCGACTTGGCGCCGGTGACGCGCAGCTGGGCTGCGTTGATGATGACAATGAAGTCACCGGTATCGACGTGAGGCGTATAAATGGCCTTGTGTTTGCCGCGCAAACGGAGAGCAACTTCGCTGGCTACTCGTCCGAGGACCTTGTCGGTCGCGTCAATCACAAACCACTCGTGCACCACGTCAGCTGCTTTAGCGCTGAAAGTTTTGGTCATGAGTTTTCTACTAGAGGGTTTGTCGGGCTCTTTTCCACGGTCGGCGTTCCTCTGATGGGAATCTCTTAGGTGGGATCGAAGCTTCGCCGCGGAGCCACAAAAGCGCTGCGAAGCCGGGCATTATAAGAGATTCGGTGAAATGCCCCGTTTTTTCGTTTGGACTGACTTGATCAAGGCCTTGCAGGCCTTTCGCCCCTTCAATAGGCCCAGGACAGGCCAAGCTAGCTCAGGGAGAACGGAACGCATGGAATATCCAGGTCAAATCGTCACGCGCTGATCTCAAGCCGTTTCATTTTTTCCCAGAGTGTCTTGCGTGAGATGCCCAGCACATCGGCGGTTTTTCCGAGACTGCCATCGCAGTGGCTCAGTGCCTTGCGAATGTGCCCACGTTCGGCGTCCTCCACCACCGAGTGCAACGAGGGCAAGGCACCGGGCGCTGTCGTCACCAAACTGTCACCAGCCTGAGCCTGAGTACTGGCGGCTAGCGGTTGGTCCAGGATGCCGCTATCACTCATGACCACCGCATGCTCCAGGTAAGCGCGCAGTTCGCGTACATTGCCGCGCCAGGTGCGGGCCATGACGTCACGCAAAAACAATTCTGACATGGCAATCGGCGTGCCCTGCTCAGCGGTGATTTTTTGCAGGATCAACTCGGTGAGCCAGCGGATATCTTCCGGGCGGTCGCGTAGCGGCGGAATTTCAATGCGGATCACCGCCAACCGGTAAAACAGATCTTCCCGAAACTTGCCTGCCAGCATGTCGGCGTACAGGTCGCGGTTGGTGGCGGCAATGATGCGAAAGTCGCTGTGGGTGGTGCGCTCAGCCCCCAGTCTGAAAAAACAGCGCTCTTGCAGCACCCGCAGCAGCTTGGCCTGCATGTTGGCGGGCAGGTCACCCACTTCGTCCAGAAACAAAGTGCCGCCATCGGCCCGCTCCACAAAGCCCTTGTGCGCGCGCTGTGAGCCGGTGAAGGCACCCTTTTCGTAGCCAAAAAATTCGGCCTCCATCATCGACTCCGGCACCGCTGCGCAGTTGACGGCCACAAAATCACCTTTTTTGCTGCGCGCGTCCAGCTTGTGGATCATCTGCGCCACCACCTCTTTGCCCACGCCGGATTCACCATTGAGCAGGACTGAAGTTTTTTGACGCGAGAGCTTGTGCACCAGCTCCTCTACCCGCCGCATGGCCGGGGAAATGCCCAGCACGGTGGTGCTCGGCGGCACATGGGCGGACACCGCTTCCATCACGGCTGACACCAGTTTTTCGGTGTCAAAGGGCTTGGTCAGGTATTCGCGCGCTCCGGCTTGCAGGGCGCCTACCGCATCATTGACACTGCCGTAGCCGGTCAAAAAGTACCAGGGCAGCAGTCGGCAAGGCATGGGCAATTGGGCATACCACGCGGTCGCCAAGCCGTCAGGCAAGCGCACGTCGCTAATGATCGCCCCCCATGGGGATTCGATTTGAAGTTGGGCCTCAGCCAGGCGGCGCAGCCAGATCACCTTGATGCCTTCCAGCTCAAAGCGTTGTACCAGCGACTCACCCAAAATGAGGTCGTCTTCAATCAGCAACAGGTTTTTGTTGGTCATAGTGGGTCAGGTTGGGGAGCCAGAAGCTCAGGCAGGTGGCAAAAGGTGACGGTATGTCGTTTGCTTCCACCGCAGTGAAGCCACCGCCGAAACGCACCGCGAATTCGTGACAGATCCACAGGCCAAAACCGTTGGGGTCGTTGCCATCGTCAGTCGTCAGGCGCCGCTGCAGGCGATCGTCTGAAAAATGTCGGCCGGTGTTGAACAAGACAAAGCTGACCTTATGGGCATCGGTGCTCAGACGGGCGTGCACTTGGCCCGACTGGCCTGCGGCCTTGATGGCGTTGAGCAGCAGGTTGAGCATGACCTGGCGAAACACAGTGGAAGGCACGAACAGTTCAGATTGCTGGTCCAGCTCCGAGGTGATGGTGACAAAGTGCTGAGCGGCGGTAGCGCGTGCCAGTGTGATGACATCCACCAGATCCTCCGGTGTCATGCAACGATCTTCAACCTTGGCCTGGGGCAGCAACGCGGTGGTCATGGTGCGAATCTGCTGCAGTCCGCGCTCAATCAAGTCCAGACAGCGATTACGGGTGTCCGGCCCGTCGCCGTGCAGGCGCAGGGTGCGGGTGGCGGTGATCAAGCCTGCCAGCGGATTGTTGATTTCATGGGCCACCGCAGCGGTGATGCGGCCCACCGCAGCCAGCCGCTCGGCAGACAGAGCACGTTGCGCGTTGGCCTGGCGGGCGGCTGTCTCCATCAGCAGTTGCCGCACGGCACCGGCAATGCCGTTGAGCTCGGGGTCCTGCACCTGCGGCAGTAGCAATTGCAATCGCGCTGGATCCGCGCGTCCGATTTGGGCAATGCAGTCGGCGGTTTGGGCAATGGGGCGGGCCATGCGCCGCCCCAGTAGCCAGCCCAGTGGCACCAGCACAATGATGGCCAAAGCGGCGCCAACCAAGGCTGGGGTAGACCGTGCCGCCCAGTCCGGGGCAAAGGCTGCTGCATCTACCTCAGCAAACACAAAGCCGATGATTTGATCGTCGTCACTGCGAATGGGCTCAATCAGCGTCATGCCGCCGTCGCGGGTGGTCAGGGTTCTGGGCCGGTTGGCATCGCTGGCCGTGGGCAGCAATCGGCCATTGATGAGCACGCCCAGCGCCTGCTCTCCGGTGGGCAGGCGAATTGGGTCGGAACCGGCTAAAAAACGCCCTTGGGCATCGAGCAGGGCCGCGCGTGACTGGCCTTTGCTGGTTTGAGGCAGCAGCGCGGCCGTATTGCGCAATAGCGTAAAGGCGTGCCAAGTGTCGTCTTGCGCCAGCAACGGTTTGCCCTGGGCCACCAGCAGGTCAATCACACGCTGCACCGTGCTGACAATCTCTTGACGGGCCGAGCGCGCCGAAATTTGAGCCGCCACCACGCTGACCAGTAGTACTGAGAGCGTGACGGCCAGCACCAAGCCCAGCGGTATCTGAATGCGATAAGGCAAGCGCGGCAACATGGACTGACTTTAGGGCTAAACCCGCAGCGCGCCCACACTGGCCGCCAGCGCTTTGATGGGTTCAAAAATAGCCGCATCAGGCGCGGCAAAGCCAGTCAGATTCAGGGCTTTGAGCAGGCTCATGCCTTGAGGGTCGGCCGGCATGTTCTGCAAGGCTTCACCCAACGCCAACAACGCCGGGTTGCCATCGAAGCGCTTGGCCACCATGGGTGGAAACGCATACCAGTCAGAGCGCCAGACCACCTGGGTTTGCGCCGCCGCCGCCATTTTTTGGAGCTGCATCGTGTCCCACACATAGCCATCGATGCAGCCCGCCTGCGCCAGCCCTGAGGCCACCGCTTCGGCCACGTTGCGGTGGCCGTGGGCAAAGAAAGAACGGCGCAAATCCTGGTCGACCAAGCCCACGGCGCGCATTTGTGCTTGCGCCACCAGCCAGCCGGAATTGGACAATGGATCCGAGTACGCCAGCACCCGGTTTTTGAGGTCGCTCCAACCCTTTATTGCGGCCCGATTGTCGTGCCGGCCAATCAGATAAGCCTGATAAAACGGTTTGTCGTTGAACAACGGTGTCGCCAGCAGTTGCAGCTTGCTTTGATGCAGCACATAGGGATAGCCACAGATCCAGGCGGCATCCAACTGGTCTGAAAACAGCAAGTCCAGAATGTTCTGGTATGACTCGCGCGCCACAAACACCGCCGGCACACCCATGCGCGCGCCAAGAAAGTCGCTCCAGCGCGTCAGAAACGCAGCCTGATCGGCCAGGATCACTGCGGTCAGACCAATGCGCAGGGGAGCTGTGTCGTCTTTCTTGAGCGCTTGAGCCTGGGTGGCTGCCTGCATCAGGCCCCACGTGGCCCCGAGTTCAAGCAATTTTCTGCGTTGCATGGGCTTGTTTTCAATCAAGGGGATGGGCGCATAGTAGATAACGATTTCGTAACATTTTCTCTTAGTGAAAACCCGTAGGGCGTTACGTTTTGGTAACAAGTGCTTTGCCCTTGACAGTTGCGGCAGGCGGATGTTCCCAATGACGACTTGTTTGTCAGCCCGGTATCAACGACTGGCACGCTCGTTGCGATGTTCAAGCTGGGAAGTGTGCTCAAAGCAAGAACCACATCATCTTCAGGAGACAAATCGATGAGTGAAACAACCAAGGTCTCGTCACAGGCAGCAGGCAAATCGCATAACAGGCGATTTGCCATGGTGGTCGACATCCGCCGATGCATCGGCTGCATGGCGTGCCAGGTGGCCTGCAAGGCTGAATACGACACCCCCCTGGGTGTCAACCGTACCTGGGTGCCTTACAAGGTCACGGGCAAATACCCCACGGTGTCGCGCAAATTTTTGCCACGTCTGTGTAACCACTGCGAAGATCCACCGTGCGTGCGCAACTGCCCGGTGGGGGCCACGTTTGTCGTCGAAGACGGTGGTTTTGTGCTGCAGCGCTATGAGCGCTGCATTGGGTGTCGCAGTTGCATGGCGGCCTGCCCCTACAACGCGCGCTTCATGTTGCCGTCGCACCGCACCTACACGCCCATCACCAATGTGGTGGACAAATGCACCTTCTGCTTCCACCGGGTCACGCAAAACCTGGTGCCGGCCTGTGTGCAAACATGTATTGGCCGCTCCCGCGTGTTTGGCGACATCAACGACCCCAACAGCGAAGTGTCGTACCTGATTGCGACCAACCCGACGCAGGTGCTGCGCCCGGAACAAGGCACCAAGCCGCACGTTTTCTACATTGGTGCCGACCGCAACCAAACCGAGTTTGGCCGCGATGGCCACAAACCGATTGAAGTGATGGAGCAGGAACGTTCTGCTTTCAAACTTCACTTCAAGATTTAAGGAGCACACATCATGGGTGAATATGTTTGGTTCCACGATGTGTCGTGGCACTCGGCTTACGCGATCTACTTTTTTTTCATCGGTATTCTGGCGGGCTTGTCCTTCCTGTCCTATGGTTCCTGGATTACGCCAGCGCTGCGCCCTTTGCGCGAAAAAGCGGCTTACATCTCGGTGGTCTTGTTGGGCGTGGGTGGCGCGTTGCTGGTTGCAGATTTATCGCAACCGCTGCGGTTTCTCAACACGCTCAATCCGTTCTACATGCACTTCACCTCGCCGCTGGCTTGGGGCGCGTTGAACATCGCAGCGTTTGGCATTTGTTCGGTCCTCTATGTCTGGACTTTGTTCAAAAAAGAGGAAAAACATGGCAAATTGTTGGCCACGCTCACCGCTTTGCTGGCTTTGGGGTTGCCGATTTACACCGGCTACGACTTGTCGGTGCACCAGTCGCGTCCTGTCTGGAATACGCCAGTGATGCCGGTGTTGTTTGTGGCGCTGGCTGTGGCCTCTGGTTCAGCCGCTGGCTCGCTGTTGGCAGGGGCCAACGCAGCAGCACAAAAAATCTTGCGTGAGTACATGCTGTGGTCCAGCGCGGCCGTTGGCGTGGTGCTGATCGGCATCCTGGGCACCACCAATTACGGCGGAGCTGCCGAGGAGCTCACGTTTGCCATTTTGACCACCGGCACCATGGGCTTGGTTTTTGTCGGCTTCGGCATTTTGGGGGGTGTTGCAGCACCCGTGGGCTTGTTGCTGATGACCACGGGTCGGCAGCACCGTGGCATTTTGATGATTTCAGCGGCGCTGATTCTGGTGGGCAGTGCAGCCTTGCGCTACGCCATTCTGATGGCGCCCCAGCAAATGCAAACGCTGTTTTGAACCTATTTCAGGAGACACCACATGAAGTTACCTCACGTTTCGCGCCGGACTTTTCTTGAAGTCAGCGCCAGCACCGGGGCGGTGGCGGCAGCCGCACCCCGTTTGCTCCACGCCATGGAAAACGACCTGGGCGGCAAGGACATTGGCCCGGTGACCGCTGTTGAGCGGCGCGCCGTGCCCACCAATTGCCACGTCTGCAACATCCAGGACGGAGCTATTGCCTATCTGGAAAATGACCGCGTGGTCAAGCTTGAAGGCAACCCTGAGCATGTGTCCACCCGTGGCCGCCTGTGTGCCAAAGGCAATTCGGGCATGTGGTACAGCTATGACCCGGATCGCATTTTGTACCCGCTCAAGCGCGTGGGTGCGCGCGGTGAAGGCAAGTGGAAGCGCATCACCTGGGACGAGGCCCTGACCGAACTGGCAGGCAAGCTCAATGCCGCCCTCAAGGAAGACCCCAACACCATCATGATGAAATACGGTCGTAACCGCACCGGTGGCACGATTGACCGCTTCATGCAAACGCTGGGTTCGGCCACGGTGGTGAATCACACTTCAGTTTGCGAGTCATCCAAAAAAGTGGGGATGGAGCCGACCTGGGGGCCAGATATTGAAACGCCCGACTTTGCCAATGCCAAGTACGTGCTCAACTTTGGCTCCAACGTGCTGGAAGCCGCTTACTTTCATAACCCGCTGTCGCAGCGCGTGACCGAAGGCCGCATCGACAACCACATGAAAATTGTGACGTTTGATGTGCGTCTGTCCAACACGGCAGGTTTTTCGGACGAGTGGATCCCGGTGCATCCGGCCACCGATGGTGCGGTGGCGCTGGCCATGGGCAATGTGATCTTGAGCGAAGACTTGCAAGACAGCGACTTCATCAACAGCTGGACCAATGTGAGTGTGGCCGAGCTCAAGGCGCACTACAAGCAGTACACACCAGAGTGGGCTTCCAAAATTTCAGGGGTGCCGGCCGAGACCATCGAGCGCATCGCCCGCGAATTTGCCACCACCAAACCCGCTACGCTGTTCACTTACCGTGGGCCGGCCAAGCACTTGTATGGCTCCTACAACGAGAAAGCCTGCATGATGCTACCCATCATGACCGGCAACGTGGAGAAAAAGGGGGGCTACTGCCTGCCGCGCGGCATGGGCTGGCCACAGCCTCAGCCCGCACCCGGCAAGCCTGCCAAGCCATCCTATTTGTCGCATCCGCCGGACTACCCGCTGGCCGCTCACAAGGTCAGCCACCTGGTGCCCTTCTGGATTGCCGAGGGCAAGCAGAAGATCAACGTGTACTTCACCTACCAGGACAACCCGGTCTACACCAACCCGGGGTCGATGGCAGTGTGGGGCAAGCTGTTCAAGGACGAGAAGCTGATTCCCTACCTGGTCTCCATGAGCCCCTTCATGGGCGAAGAAACCGCGCTGGCTGATTTGATCCTGCCGGACTGCCCCTACCTGGAGCGCTGGGAGCCCGAGTCCATGCCCAACTCGCTGTGGCCGTGGCTGGGCATTCGCCAGCCGGTGCACAAGTCGCTGGGCGAGTCGCGTGAGAACCGCGTCATGCTGCGCGACATCATTCACAAGCTCGACCCCGACGGCACGCGCGGTATGAAGCAGTTCTGGAACTTCAAGGACGGTGAAGACTACATGCGCCACCATTTTGACAACGTGCCCGGGTTGAAAGAAGCCGGTGGCCTGAACTTTCTCAAACAGCACGGCGTCTGGCCCATTTACGGCAAGCTCAACCCCAGGACCGGCAAGGTGTCCGACAAAACCGGGCGCGAAATTCAGGCTGAATACGGCTTGTACAAAAAGGAGCTGTCTGCGGCTGACATGGCGGGCGCTGCGGTGGACAAATCGGGCAACATCACCAAAGGCGGCAAAACCATTGGTCTCCAGCGTGACGGCAAAAATTGTGTGGGCTTCCCCACCGCCAACCGCCTGATCAATGTGCGGGTTGACCAATGGGCGGAGTATGGCTTTAACCCCATGCCCACCTTCAAGCGCATTCCTTGGCACGAATCCATGAAGGACGATGAGATGATTCTCTCGACCTTCAAGCTCAATGTGATGAAGCAGTCGCGCACGGCGGCGGTGAAATGGCTGGCTGAAATCGCCCACAGCAACCCGGCCTGGATGAACCCCGAGACGGCTGCCAGGATCGGTGTCAAAACGGGTGACCTGGTGCGTGTGGAAAGCGGCGTGGGCCACTTGGTGACCAAGGCCTATGTGACTGAAGGCATTCACCCCAAGGTGATTTCGATTTCAACCGGCTTTGGTCACTGGGAATACGGTCGCTTGGCCACGCTCAAACTCAAGGATAAAAAGGGGGTGGCCAGCCACGGTGCCGACGATCCTGATTTGAATAATGTCTGGTGGGACGACAAGGGGGTGCACCCCAACAAAATCATTCCCGTGGTGGCTGACCCCATTGGCGGCTCGCAAGGCTGGTACGACACGGTGGTCAAGGTCACCAAAGCCGGCCCAAACGACAAGTATGGTGACTCTGAGGGAAGTTGGGACAAGCACGTGGCAGCCTTCAAGGAAACCATGCGCTACGCCTACACCGGTGATTTGCATCGCAAGATGCACCCTGAGATGGCGGCGTGGGGCGGACCCGAAAGTGTCAAGCACCCCGCAGCGGGCGGACATTGACGGGCAGATGTGCGGCGGGGCCAAAACACCTGTCGCGCGCTTGATTTCATGGCCGGTATCGCGCCCAGAGGGTTCACGGAACAGCTTTATTTAGGGTTTGCATATGCTTCATTCCACTTTTGATTTTGACGAGGTGCTGGAAACGGTATCCGAGCCGGTCGATCAGGCGCTTGGTCTGCCCGCGCTCACGCAAGAGTGCCTGGCCAGGGCCCGTATTTACCGTGTGTTGGCGGGGGTGTTCGTCGAAGAGCCCTCGGCTGAATTTTTGACCGCCATGGGCAACGTTGCCTGGCTGCAATCGCTGGAACGGGCTGGCATTGCCTTTGACTCTGACTTTCTGGATACCGACCTGGCGACGTTGGCCGATGTGTTGGCGTGTGAATATGCCACCTTGTTTGCTTCATCCGGTGGCTTTCCGCCGGTGGAGTCGGTGCGGCTGACCGGGCGCTTCAAGCAGGACCCGCATTACCAGGTGGCGGCCATTTACCAGCGGCTGGGCTTTGCGCAAATCAAGGGCCGGTTTGATGTGTTTGCTGATCAACTGGGTATGGAGTTGATGTTTGTGGCGGAGATGCTGGAGCGCTGTGCGCAGGCTTTGAACAGTGATGACATGGCCGCTTACAAAAGATTGGACAAAGAAATCAAGCGCTTCTGGTCACTGCATCTGGGGCGTTGGGTGCGTGGTTACAGCGGCTTGATTCAGCGGGCCGCCAACCATTCTTTTTACCGTGAAATGGCACGTTTTTTACATGGCTTTGCCACTGAAGAAATAGCGGCCATGGGTTTGAGTCGACTCGATGACTTGGACCAGGGCCAGCTTGTGGTGCCCAAGTCTGAAATCACCCTGGAGTTCAACTCGGATGAGCCGGTGTGCGGTGAGTGCCCGTCTGGCGCAGCCGAGCGCCTGGAAGTACCCGGTACGGGCCGGGTGATTCCCATCACGGCGGTGCAGGCCCTGGCTTTTTGAGGCTGCCCATCATGTTGCTGGATCTGCAATCGAAACCCATCTTGCCGCCGGATCGCACGGTGCTGTCTGAGCTGGACTGGAGCGAAGTGGCCAAGCTCTGGAACAACAACCAGTTGGGCCAGTTGCACGACTGGCTCAATGAGCGCTGGGCGCGGCTGATTCGCAACAGCCAGTTAGGCACCAAAGACCCCGAGGCAGAACTGCTGCAGGCACTGGCGTTTGCCACCCTGGCGCTGTTCTTTACCCAAAACCAGAACCAAGCCGGTGCACTCCTGATGCTTGACGATGCCATGATGGCGCTGGGAAAATACCGCCCGTCTTACATGGGTATCAAGATCGAGCCGATCTACGGCACTTTGCAGGATTTGCGGCCCCTGTTGGTCGGCTTGCCCCCTGATGCGCAGTGCCCCATGTACCCCTTTGTGTTCCCCAAGTTCGAGGCCATGCGGGCAACGCCATGAGTGTGCAGTTTTGCTGTCTGGCAAAAAATTTCTCCGAGGTCAACCCGGCCGTGCCGACTTTTTTGTGTTGCACCCCCCGTTTGACATCAATCCCGCACCTGGTGGCGAACGCCCAGGTGCTGCTGGCTGGCGAGCCTGAAGCCATGGCGACGGCTTTGCTCAATGCCGGAGCCAAAACAGTTTTCCTGGGTGAAGTCGCCTTGTTTGACGGCACGTTGGTGTCGCGCCTGGTGCATCGGTTTGGCGCTGAGCGCATTGGCCTGCATGTGCCCGTGCAACGCCAGTCGGTCAGTTGGTCGTTTGAGACCGAGTCCAATGAGGATTTCAACGTGGTGACCCCGTCGCTGTGCGAACCGGTGTGGGAGGTGCTCAAGGCAAACGGCGAATCCTCGGGCGTGCGCGCCGCAAGCTGGATCGATGCCATGCTGCACCATGGCGTGAGCAGCGTGCTGTTGCGTGCCGACTTGTGTGACGATGCTGATTTGAACCTGTGCGCTGGGCTGGTGGAGTTGGTGGGCGACAAGCTTTGGGTGGCACCGCTCCATGACACCGCACCGTCCATTGCGGACTGGATTACGTATGGGCAAGTGACGCAACTGGCCTTGCCTGCCGCGCTGTACCATCGTCGCCATGCACTGGTGCCGCATGCTGCGGGTGCCAGCAAGGCTGTTTCAACTGCTTGAAAAATGTCATGAATACTTTGAATGCCAGCTCTCGCTGGCTGTTGCTGGCGGTGCTGTCGCTGTGTGGAGCATCGTCGTACGCGGATGCCTCTTTGCGTGATGAAGTCGACCTGATCGAGGCCCTCAAACGCCAACCTCCTTGTTGCGTGATCGACGCGCGTAGCGAGGCTAAACAAGCGCAACATGCGCTGGCCGACGCACTCAAATACCGACCCGGCTTGCGTATCGTGCCCACCGCTTCCGTGGTCGTGGTGGGTGATGACAACCAGAACGCACTGAAGGTGGCCAATGCACTGTCCACGCAGCATCCGGGCAAAGCCATTTACGCCGTGCGCGGTGGGGTGACAGCCTGGGAATTTGTACGCAAAGCACTGGACAAGGTGACGGCCTCCAGCAGCGGTGCGGCCCCCGCCGGGGTCAGCTTTGTGATTCCTCACAACACCTGTGAAACCGGCACCCCCTTGCAAATTTTGCGCAGCGGCACCAAGGCAAAACCTTAACGTCAACACGCCATGCCTGACTTTCGCGCCAGCCATTGCACCCGTTACCGCTACCGTTACAGCGAATGCAGTCGCTGTCTTGACGCCTGCCCGCATGAGGCCATTACCTTGTCGGACGAGGGTGCTGCCCTGGTAGCGGACAACTGCAAAAACTGCGGTTTGTGCGTCAGCGCTTGTCACACCAACGCCTGGAGCAGCCCTGACTTCAAACCGATTGACATCCTGCGCGAAGCCATCAAAAAACCTGCGTTCAGCCTGGCCTGCGAGCCCTCCGGTTGTCATGCTGAATCGCTTGTGCCGTGTTTGGGCGCAGTAGATGCCGTGTGGTTGGCCTACATGGCCAAGCGGCGCATTCCAGTAAGCCTGCACGGCAGTGGCCATTGCCGGCAATGTCTGCACGGCAAAACGGGAGCGGCGCAACTCCGGCTCAATCTGGGGGCGGTCGATGCGTTGGCCGCAGCCCAACAACTGGGTAAAGATGGGGCGACACCGGAGCCTGGGTGGGCCATGCCACGCGTGGTGGATGATGAGCGAAGCCTGGCTGTGAAGCAGTCCAGTCAGGTCAAAAGCGCAGTGACGGGCTCCAGGCGCAACCTGTTGGGCCGCCTGTTCCGCCATAGGTTTGACCAGACCGGCACCCAGCCCGAAGCCAGTGCACCCACCCAGGTGCCTGCAAAAGCGATTCGCGCCGCGGCTTACATGGTGTCGGACCAGCGCGAATTGCTGCAAATTGTGTGCAAGCAAAAGACGGATCGACCGTTTACGGTCGCGTGGCATGAGAGTCTGCCGCTGATGCAGCTCCATCTGCATTCGGGCTGCACCTTGTGCGAGGCGTGCTTTAGGGTCTGCCCCACCGGCGCCATCGGGATCGAGCAAAACCCGAACGATTGGGCGCTGACGTTTCAAACCGACCGTTGCGTGGCCTGCGAGGTTTGCCTGGAGGTGTGCCAGCCGCGCGTGCTGGATGCTCAGGCCTCGTTTGGCGCACGACCGGGGCAGCCGACCATCACGCTGATCAAGCAAGCCATGCAACGCTGTGCGCGCTGTGACCGGCATTTTGTTTCACCCACACCGCAGAAAACCTGCCCAATTTGCAGCGATGACGAAGAAGCGTTTGACGCCATCTTTGGCTCCGACTGACAACCGATCCATTCAATGCCTTCAAGGAGACACCAGACATGCAGTGGGAATTTTCACCCGAAGACGTGGTCAAGGCGCAGGCTGAGTACGGCTTGCTGGACTTTCGCCGCGATCTGGCCGAAGAACTGCGCTCCAACCTCGGGTTCATGGATGAAGCCCAGCAACTGCGCAGCTTCAACCTGGTTTATGACATGTGCTACGCGCTGGCCACCGACAAGAAGTTTGACGACTTTTTGTCCGCCTACGCCTTCGATCCACCGACCTGCCAGTTCCTGACCGAGCTCAAACCCCATATGGCGGACAACGTCGTCATGCTGGGGGCCATTCTGCAGCGCCTGATCATGGATCGGGTGGAAGCCAATATGCCACTGGCACACGCCATTGAAGACGTCGCGCAGTGGCATGCGGGGGTTGTGGTGGGTCAATTGCCGCCTACCAAGCCAACAGCGTGAGTTACTTTGATGTTACTGTGCAGCGCTGTTTGTCACCGCCTCTGTTCACAGCATCGACTCAGACACTGCCGCGCAAACCACAAATGCCACCTCGAGGGCATCTGCTCGGCCGCCCCACCCACCGGCAGAAGCACGGCAATCGAATTGCAGTAAGGCAGGCCGGTGCCGGTTAACATTCACCCATGTTTAGTTACCGCCACGCCTTTCATGCCGGCAACCATGCCGACGTCCTCAAACACACCGTGCTGTTGGCCATATTGCGGTATTTGCTGCAAAAAGACACGGCACTGACCGTTTTTGATACCCACGCCGGGGCCGGTTTGTACCGGCTCGACGGTGAATACGCCGCCACCAGCGGTGAAGCAGGTCAAGGTTTCTTGCGTCTGGTTTCCGCACTAAATACGCCTCCAGCCCCCGTCAGTCAAGCGCAAGCAGCTACAAAAAAAGTAGCTATTTCAAAAATAACAGTCGACACCCTGGCCCCTGCCCTCAAAGACTACCTGGACCTGGTGGCCAGCTTCAACAACAAGGGCAGCCACAAGGTCTATCCCGGCTCGCCGTTCATCATTCAGCGCCTGCTGGGTGAGCGCGACAAGCTGAAGGTTTTCGAGATCCACCCCACCGACGCCAAGACACTGGCCGCCAACATTGCGCAACTCGAAGCCGGTCGCCAGGTGGCCGTGTTACGCGAGGATGGCTTTGAAGGCATCAAGAAATTTCTGCCACCGCCAGCGCGACGGGCTCTCGTGTTGAGTGACCCAAGCTATGAAATTAAAACCGACTACACCCGCGTGGTCGCCATGGTGGCGGATGCCTTGACCCGCTTTGCCACCGGCACCTATGCCGTCTGGTACCCGATCATTCCCCGCCCCGAGGCGCACGACGTGCCGCGCAAGCTCAAGACACTGGCCACCAAGGCCGGCAAGCCCTGGCTGAACGCAACACTGACCGTCAAATCCAGCAAGCTGACATCCGATGAAGAGGGCGAAATCATCCGCCCGGGCCTGCCCGCCAGCGGCATGTTCATCATCAACCCGCCCCACACCTTGAAGGCGGCATTGCAACTGGCTCTACCGCAGTTGGTCGAGCTGCTCGGGCAAGACCAGCACGCCGCCTTCACAGTTGATTCAGGCGGGTGATGCAAGCCCGATTTTTGACCTGCATGTCTTTTGCCCAGCGCTACCGGGCGCGTTTGTCGGTCTGATCCCCATCCAATCACAGCCTGCCAACACGGGCGAGTTGCCGCAACACACTTTCTGCGATCAGCCCTGGCAGCTTGTCCCATGTCTGTGACAGTGCTGTTTTGACGCGCTGCTTGGCAGGACTCGTCAGGCATTGAGGCCAACTCGGCCAGCTTCGCGAACTCGTGGCACCACGGATGTCAAAAGAGGCATCTGCATGTCCCGCTCTGACAGCACGAACCCTTGCTAACAATCTGTTCCATGGGTCGGACTGCCGAAGCAGAACTTACACAAAACTCACATTCAAGGGAGTTTTGCGGCGTTCTCGTAGTCCGAACGGTCTATGGACGAGGGTAATCCCTAGTCCTATTATTGATCCGTCACTTGTCCCATATCAAACCTTTGAAGGAAATACCATGAAAATCAAATCATTGGTTGCCACCGCAGTCATCGCCGTGGCCGGCGTTACCAACAGCTCTGCTGCCACCACCTTGAACCCCGGCGCGTCGTTTGCCAGCACCGTCGCGGGCAACTTCACTGACACCTGGACTTTCAATCTGGGCTCAGCTTCGACCGTCGGCGCCTCCATCTCCAACGTGGCGGTCACACTGGGCTCATTAGCTTACGGCGGGATCACGGGATTCACGGCTTTGTTGAACGGCACAACATTCTTAAATCTATCCTCGCTTAGATCCAACATCGGGCCCGTCTCGGCAACAGCCCAGGTTCTTGCTGGCCGCTCACACGTACCGGCTGGATTGTTCACCCTGAATGTCTCTGGCAACGCCGGAGCGGGTGCTTCTTACGGCGGCAGCATCGGCGCGGTTCCCGTTTCCGCCGTTCCAGAACCCGAGACCTTTGCCATGCTACTGGCTGGATTGGGCTTGATGGGTGCCATTGCACGCCGTCGTAACAAATCAAATATTGAGTGAACTGCGCACACAGGCAATGGCCTGCAAACCGTCCACAGATAGCTTGACAAATATGTTGCCGAAGTACGCCACACCCCATACCGGTGAAACCTTACAAAGGTGGAACCCGTTAAACTTGACCACGCGTTCCGGGTTTCGTGTAAATGCGGCCTGCCGAAATGCAGGCCACCGCCATTCGCGTTCGGGGCCTAACTTCCATCTATCAAATCGCATTCCAATGGCTTTTTTGCCCTCGCTGTCAACCGAAGACCTTCACAACTACCATCGTGTTGTCAAGTATTCGGTAGACGTGCGAAGCCATTTTGATGTGCTCGTATGGCTGCAGGGCGACATGCAGCGCTTTCTGCCGCACGACATCCTGATTGCAGCGTGGGGCAACTTTAATGATGGCGCGGTCCAGTACGACATCATTTCCACCATGGCTGGTGTTCGATCGAAGTCAGCCAACCCCGAGACCATCAAACCACTGTTGCTGCAACTGTTTGCCCGCTGGTCGGAATTTGGCAAGAAACCATTTACCTTCAACGCCGGAGAAGGCGGATTCCTGCTGGAAGACACAGGCGTGAAATGTGCGCTGGGTGAGGCATTGAAAAAAATGCACTGCGCCATAGTGCATGGCATCAACGACGAGCGCGGTAGCCATGACTGTTTGTATGTCGCTTTCAGTACCCGAGAGTGTTTCAGTGAACCCGTGCGCGATGCCATGGCCATGGTGCTGCCCTATATAGACACCGCCTTGCGCCAGGTTTCCCACCTGCCGCACCAGGCACAGCTTCAACCCAACCCGTCGAGTGATCCCGCCCGGCTCCTGACACAGGTCCATGAGCTATCAGACCGTGAATCCGAAGTGCTGTGCTGGGTTGCCCTGGGCAAGACAAACCCTGAAATCGGCAGCATCCTGAGCATCAGTTCGTTTACCGTCAAGAATCACATGCAGCGAGTCTTCAAGAAACTTGACGTCAGCAACCGGGCACAGGCCGTTGGCAAATACAAGGCTTTGATCAATGATGCCTGACATACCTCCGTCACGTAGCGCACATAAATCGCTATTGGATACACAGCCGGTCTGACTGCATCACAGGCATTTAGGGGCAACACGTCGCCGGCAAAAAGCAGGCGATCTGCTGTCAGGTGCTGTACCTGGCGCGCTGGAACGGAGATGCCTGGCGGTCATCGATCCGCCCTGATTTCCACGTCAGTCACCTCAGCATCGGCAGTTCCGCTAAAGCCTTGAAAGGTGCTCCTACTGGTCTAAGGCCCGCAGGGAAGGCGCTAGAGGAAGTGCTGATGCATTGTGCGCACGACCGGCCATCTCCTACAAAAATTGCTGGCGGTGGCCTACTTCCTTGACAGGCCACAAACGCTAAAGTCAGTCAAGATAGATCGCCCCCCTATTGGGGACAGTTTTAACACTGGGAATAGTATGAACTCCATAGACAACCCTGAGTTTCGTTTGAATTCCGTAACGATGCGCAGCCCTTTCGCTGTGCCCGTTCGGGCGCAACGCGATAGAGAACGCGTCTTCAAGACACTTCAGGTCAGCAACCGCGTGCCGGCATTTTGCAAGCGCAAAACTCTTGTTAACAATGCCTGAGAACCATAGCACCCTATCCGCCGAGGCCCTGACCAAACAGCCGGCCCAAACCTCGCTTGGCAAAGACAGCCTGCTCAGAACGATTGAATCCCTCATCGGCCCGGCAGCGTTCGTTTTTTCCTTGTGGGCCTTGACGTATTACGTAGAAGGTGAAGTCCCTCCGCCCTACCTGATTCTCTCGGTACTGGTGTTTGCCCTCACCTTTCCGTCCCATGCGCGGCTGCAGTCTTCAACAAGTTCTTTGGTGGTCGATATCACCGTGAACTGGAT
>Ga0209343_10002766_pt1 | contig 22464 bp, 22 predicted proteins | sample RifCSPlowO2_02_FD_184026 | JGI IMG/M metagenome (GOLD analysis project Ga0209343, IMG submission 184026) | Groundwater microbial communities from Rifle, Colorado - Rifle CSP2_plank lowO2_0.2 (SPAdes) (version 2) | ecosystem: Environmental > Aquatic > Deep subsurface > Groundwater | place... | reverse complement strand
ATATTTTACAGACCTATAGCGCAATAATCTTTTCTACAATTTCTTCATTTCGTCACAAAAAATTATTGCGCCATAGGTCTTATTATTATATGCTATTTTTATATGTCTTTAAAGATAGGAATAGCATGGACGCAAATAGATATGGATGTAACCGAGATGAAGCCAAGCTAATCCCCTTCTCTTTTGAGATAAAACTTCCTCCTCCGTTAAAACGGGGCGTTGACTACGGCTTCAGGCCGAGAACGGCCTCTACCAATATCAAACTTACCGCTAAACCCTAATTTCCTCAATTTGGAGCTTTTGCCTAAAGAGCAATATACTAAAATCACATGCGAACATTTGCTTTCATAGACGCCTCCAACCTTTTTTACGGCGGAGAAAAGAGCTTGGGGTGGAAAATTGACTATCAAAAGCTCCTAAAATACCTGCGGGATAAATACGCCGTCAGCGCGGCTTTTTATTTTGGCGGAGTGGAAATACATGATTTTGAATACGACTATCAAGCGGAGGAAACTGTGCCTATTGAGAAATTAGAGAAACATCTGACCGCTCTACTCCAAGATAAGGGTGAGAAGTTGAGCGAAGTAGAGATTATCCTGATTGGCAGGCATTTACAAAGAGTCCGGTTTTATCTCAAACTACAAAAGTTCGGTTATCGCCTTTTCCTAAAGCCGGTAAAGCTCTATGAGCAAGAAGACGGAACGACCAGACGGAAAGCCAACTGCGACGTTGATATGGCGTTCCACCTCATGAAAGAGAAAGATAATTTTAACCGTGCAGTAGTATTGTCTGGCGATGGCGATTTTCTCCCGGTCTTAAAATATCTCAAAAAGGAACAGGGCAAGGAAGTATTGATATTAGGTAGAGGGAAAAGAACAGCCAAGGAAATTAAGCAATTCGCAGGAAGCAATTTCCGGGACTTTGAATATCTCAAATATCTCTTAAAAATGCAGTAAATACAAGAACGACACCCATATAGGATGCCGTTCACGTTTAGTGACTCCACTATACAGGAACTCAAATTAAGAGTCAATGAGTTGTCCACATGGCTTTTTTTACCCCACCCCGCTACTCACTATTGTTTATGTCCTCGGCAGGATTTGAACCTGCAACCGAGCGGGTAGGGGCCGCTTGCTCCATCCATTGAGCTACGAGGACAGACAAATAAAAAAACCGCCGAAATAAGCCGCAAAAGATATGCGGTTTTCGGGCGGTTCTTATCTTTTAAACAAGTGTGTTTGCATTGTGATTTTAGATTATCACTGGTGAGAAGAAAACACAAATTCACCCCACCGTCCTTAAATTATCAAGCCCCCTTTCGAGTTTTGGGCACTTATCCGGTTTCTCGTCTTCTTTTTTGAACCGCCTTATATTCACTTTGCGTCATTGGCTTATAAACCGCCTTAATCAAGTTAATCAGCCGCGTTCCTTTATCCAGCGCCTCTTGGTCGCTCAATTCTCTATCAAAATGCTTTTTATAGAGCGCCTTAAACTCTTCTATGGCTTCTTTAAACAACTCCATTGTAGTTTGGCCCAAAATATCTACCATTTATCGGGACAATTTTCTCTTACTACCTAAAATAATCTTTGCGACCGCAATGGTTTTACCCGCTCCGATTTTAAAACAACACACCTCCAGGCACTTAATATCTTTAACCGCGTTGCGGAGTTTATACCCCATATTGCGAGAGTTTATTTTATTCAAAACCCCGTCAGAAAAACGCTCGGCAACCAAAACGAACTGCAATCGGCGGCGAGAGGGATTAAGCAATGCCATTTGAGCGGTTTTTGACAAAAACCCCTTGTACGCGTTGCAAAGCGACTTGTAAGTTCCTCCTCTGGAGACAATTTGTTCTAGCTCTTTTTGCCGCATTTTCATATATTTCTTTCCGTATGTTTTTACCTGAGTCCAAGCGTCATTCCGAAGGGAGCCCGCCTTAACTTCACCCAATATGAGATGCCCTTTTTTGTTCAAACCGATAAAGTCGGGTCCTTTTTCAGGCCCGATGTTTATGCTCAAAAGGCGAAATTGCGAATCTTTCTCCATTAAGCTGGGAATGCGTCCCAATAGGCGGTATATCTTTTTTTCGCGCGTAAACCGCCTTTGTTTGAGCGGCTCACCGCTTGTAAAAAATGCTTTCATTTTTTCTATTCCCTATGTTGGTCAACCCCCCCTTGTTATTACCTTCCTTATCTGTCACTTCTATTCCGGATCAATAAAATTAAACTTCACTCGGTAGTATTTTACAGAAACAAGGTTTGATACTACGCCAACCGCTTCTAATAATGCTCTATTGCCGTCTGCCGCCACGATTACGCCCCTGACTTTCTGTCCTTTTTCCGCCAAGTTATTCTTTACCCACCCAATGTAACTTAAAATTTGCCCCACAACCTGCTGATTGCTTCTCCCTTTCTTTAACTCAATCACGACAAAATTTCCTGCATTATCTTTGGCAAGCAAATCAATGATTCCGACATCTGTCGGGTATTGCTGTGCCGGTACCCCATCATCATCAATATACAATTCAAGCGGTTCACCAAAATCAATACCTTTCCAGTTTTGGACAATAAAGTTTTCAAGATATTCTTCAAGGGGAAACTCCATTTCGGACGAATCTATCACCTCTGCTTCTTCTGCCTTAATGCCTAAAAAGGTTCCGGGAACAACGACGGCGTCTTGCTGTGGCTTCTCCGCGCTTTTCTGTCCTGCCAAGACCCGTGCGGTAACATAAATCACATCCTGCACCGTCCATCGCAATTCCTCATCCCGAAAGCCAAGCCCACGGGTTAGTTGATCGCGTATATCTATAATCTGTGGAATGTTTTTAATATAGGAACGGAGGGCTTCAATACATTCTTCGTATTTCTTATACTGCTCCCCGCTTGAAGTATGCGGCGGAATAAAAAAGTCATCATCAATAAACTTGCAAAATATCTTCCACTCGCGCGGCTTTATCGCATTATGTTTATCAGGATACTTAAACGCCGACAGCAAACTTAAAAAACGAATACCCATAAAAGTGTGTTCCATCTTGTTTTCCTTTGCATTGTTCCATCGCGCCAATATGTTATCAAACATCTTCTCCGCTTGATTAATGCACCCTATTACCTCACGAGATTCATCAAAAAGTGCTCTTAACGCTCTCCGCGTGTCCTCCTCGTATTCTTGGGCGAAAAGAAGCAATACTCTACGCGGAAGATACATTGTCCCGGCTACTAAATTAGTGTGTTCAATAGCGCGATCCAACATTGCCCTGAAATCCGGCGCGTCAAGGTTGAAATTCTGCTGAAATGTATCTACCGCCTTAAATTTATACCCCTCCTCCTTTCGGACGTGGGCTTCCGGCGTTATCTCCTTGATATGGGTTAAATATAAATCTACCCACTCTTTAATTTTTTGTTGAGAAATCATAATTTCAATTTACTCCTTTTAACTCTACCCTGTCCATTCATCCGCAAACAACTCCGCCTGCTTCAACACAAACTCCGTGGCAATCGCCTGCTTATCCGGCGGATAACCGAACTGCGCGAGCGTCCGCTTCACCAACACGCGCAGGCGCGCCTGAACATTCTCCCGTATCGTCCAGTCAATAGACGCGCTCCCCCGCACTTTCTCCACCAGCACCCGCGCCAAATCACGAAGCTTCTCGTCTCCCATCACCTCCCGCGCGCTTTCGTTATCTCCCAACGCGTCGTAAAACGCAAGTTCGTCATCCGAAAGCCCCAAGTCCTCGCCTCGCGCGTCCGCTTTTGTAATCTCTTTCGCCAACGCAATTAACTCCTGAATAACCTCCGCCGCAGTGAGCAAATTATTCTGATATTTCTTGATTGTCTTCTCCAACATCGCCGAAAGTTTCTTCCCCTGAATAAGATTCTTCCGCAAGCGCGCCCGTATCTCATCATCAATAATCCGCTTCAATAATTCCATCGCCACATTGCGGTGCTTCATCCCCTGCACCTCCGCGAGAAATTCATCGGATAGCACCGACAAATCGGGCTTGGCAATGCCCGCCGCCGCAAAAATATCTATCACGCCCTCCGTAACAATCGCTTTGTCTATAATTTGGCGAATAGCGGTCTCTATATCCTCACGCCGATGCTCCGGGTGCGCGTCAAATTTCACCAGCCGCGCTTTCACCGCTTGGAAAAAAGCAACTTCGTCCCGAATTGCCAACGCCTCCTCACTTGGCACGGCAATCGCAAACGCCCGAGAAAGTGCTACGACCTCGTTCATAAATCGTTCCCGCGCGTTCTGCGGTTTTTCTTTCTCCTTGCCGCTCGCGCCTCGCTCCTCGTTTTTCTCCCGCGCCAAAATAAACTCCTGCGCCTCCAAAATAACCCCCAACTTCCCCCGCGTATCCAAAGCGAAATATCGGTGATAATCAAAACCGTGAAGCATCTGCTTTACCACCTCATATTTTTCCAGCATCACCTCAACCGCTTTTTCCTGTATCAGCGCCGGGTTTCCCGTTCCTCCGCTCTTCACATACACCGCAAGCGCCCTCTGCAAATCAGCCGCAAACCCGATATAATCCACCACCAACCCGGCGGGCTTATCCCGAAAAACCCTATTCACCCGCGCAATCGCCTGCATTAAATTGTGCCCGCGCATAAGTTTGTCCACATACATCGTGTGAAGCGACGGCGCGTCAAATCCGGTAAGCCACATATCGCACACCACAACAATCCTCAAAGAATCTTCCGGGTCTTTGAAACGGTCGGCAAGCCGCCTCCGCATTTCTTTATTGGTATGATGCGGCTGAAACTCTTTCGGGTCGCTTGAATTGGCAGTCATCACCACCTTAATCGTTCCCTTATCCAAATCCGCGCTATGCCAATCAGGACGCAACGCGACAATTTCTTCATATAATTCCACCGCGATTCTTCGGCTCATCCCAACCACCATTGCTTTTCCGAAAAACACCTCCTGCCGAGCTTCAAAATGCTCCACCAAATCCCGCGCGATTTCTTTCAGCCGCTTCGTGTTGCCCACAATCGCTTCCAACTGCGCCCACTTCGCCTTTGCTTTTTCTTTTGCCGTAAATTCCACTCCCTCCGCAATCGCCTCTACTTCCTCGTCTATCTCCGCGTTTTTCTCCGGCGGCAAATGAACCTTTACCAAACGGCTTTCGTAATAAATAGGCACGGTGGCGCCGTCATCCACGGCGTTTTGAACATCATACACATCAAGGTATTCGCCAAACACTGCCGGGGTTGACCTGTCCTCGGTTTCAATCGGCGTGCCTGTCCAGCCAATGAATGAAGCGTTGGGAAGCGCGTCCCGCAGATACTTCGCGTTTCCATAGCGGGTTATCGCTTCCTCGTCTTTGAAAACCGTGCGCGCCGCAAACCCGTATTGCGAGCGGTGCGCTTCATCCGCGATAACCACGATATTTTTCCGGTCAGAGAGCATATCATAAGCAACACCCCCGTCTGCCGGAAAAAACTTCTGAATGGTTGTAAAAACAATTCCTCCGCCTGCCGTCTGTAAAAGTTCTTTTAAGTGCGCCCGGCTTCCTGCCTGCACCGGCGTCTGACGCAATAATCCACGGCTTGCCGCGAATGTATCAAAAAGCTGGTCGTCTAAATCGTTCCTGTCCGTAATGACCACAATGGTTGGGTTATCAAGCGCGAGAACCGCCTTGCCCGCGTAAAACACCATAGAGAGCGACTTGCCCGAACCCTGCGTATGCCACACAACGCCAATTTTTCGCTCTCCCTGCTCCCCGGTCGCCCGCATAGTAGATGCAATCGCCTTATTCACCACATAGTATTGGTGATACGCCGAAACCTTTTTAATCGTCTCCACCACAACTTGCCCCGTTGTCTTGTCCTCGCGCCTCGCTTTCTCAAAGACCGTAAAATGCCGGATGAGGTCTAACAAAACATCCGGCTGTAACATTTCCGCGACAATCGTTTCTATCTGCGGTCTCTTTTCTTCTCCTGCTTTGCGCTCATCCGGCGCACGCCACACCGAGAACCGCTCCCACGGCGCGGTAAGCGAACCAACCCGCCCATCCAAACCATCCGAGGCGATTAAAACCCCGTTATACATGAAAAGTTGCGGGATTGCGTCTTTATAGTTTTGCAACTGCGTAAATGCTTTATGCACCGTCGCGTTCTCATCTGCGGCGTTTTTCAACTCAATCACTACAAGCGGCAAGCCGTTCACCAAAATTACAATGTCGGGACGCTTGCTTGTGTGCTCATACGGAACGGTGAATTGATTTGCCGCTACAAAATCGTTATTTGCCGGATTAGAAAAATCTATGAGGTGCACCACCTCGCCTCTCGTTCCGCCCTGCTCCGAGGCGACCTCCACGCTCACGCCGTCCGTAAGAATTTGCTGAAATTGCTCGTTGCTCTCCACCAAGTGTTGCGGCGCAAGACCAAGAACTTTTTTCACCGCATCCGCCTGCGCCTCTGCCGACACCGAGGGGTTAAGCCGAGCCACCGCCTGTTCCAGACGTCCGCGCAAAACAACCTCCTGCAAATCCGGCCGCTCCGCCTCTTGCTCGTCCGGGGATAAATAAACATACCCCTGCTTTTCCAGCAGTTCTATCACCAATTTTTCTATGTCATCTTCGTAAAGTTTGGTCATAATACTACTAAAATGGTTGGTTTTGGATTTTTCCGGTAGCGTCTACAATGTTTAATTCGTTGTTGTGAACAATAAACTTTGCTCGTTCAAATAATTCATCAAATGTAATAATCTCTGGATTTGTAATGTTGCGTCTGTAAAGTTCAAATGAGGCAAACTTTTCCTCATTTATTCCATAATCAGTAACGAACTCTGACAAACTGCCTATGACTAAATATGATTTCGGTTGATAAAGAAATAAATCTTCACCTGTCGGGTCGCCATTTTTCAGCCGAGGAGATAATCTGGTGCCGATACTTTTAATACTTTTTTGTAGCGTCTTCTGTATTTGAACTATTCCTCCATTTAATTCATCGGAGAGTTGCCAACAATCCGGTCTATATGATTTCCCCGTGGGTTTCAAAAGGTCTGTTTTATGTGTCTTAACCTCAACCAAACAGAGAGAACTTATAATACCTCTCGTTTTCAAAAGTCCGTCTACCTTTTTCCCCGCGCTCACAACATCAAAACCACTGACTACTTGTTCAAGTTTTTTCCCTTGCAGGGGTTCATTAAAAACAAAGTTAAGCCCGTATCCGAAAATCCAAGGATTGCTCTCAAAATAAAATTGCCATATATCTTCATTTTTTGTCTTTTTCCATTCAAGTTTTTTCTGTTCAAAAAAAGTGTTGCCGTGGAGTAGTTGTTCATAAAGACCAAGTTGCTCTTTCCTATACGCAAGCGCAACAACATCTCTCTTTGTAATCTTCTTTTGAGCCATTTCTATAAGAAGCCCAAGGTTTTCATTATCCATTAACAACTCTCTCATCTTCTCTAACTCTTCGTCCTCAATTCGGTCTTTGAAAGGAAGTGAAAAATTAAGGTATTTTAGTGAGTCAATAAAGTTTTTGAGTTTAGCAATTTCCTTTCCAATAAAAGAGAAATTGACTTGATGTGGGTTTCCATTTTTCGCGGTATATCTCTGAATGGATAGCACAAATACTCCACGCGAATCCTCAAATAATTTCGCTATAATCTCCTGCCTCCCTCCGGGAGTTACGCGAAGAACAATTTCATCCCGCAATTTTGCGTGAGTCCAAGTTTCCGGTGAATCAATCACCTTACTGACAATCCTTATATCTCTGGTCGTTCCATCCGGATACTTGTCGGTCAACCTTCTTGACACATAAGTCCTATCAACTTTCTTGTTCTTAAAATAATCAATGTTATTTAGTTCTTCTTTGTTGCTCATATCAAGTGTTTATTATTTTACTAAAAAATCCGTGCTTACTTTTCTTTTTCCTCTCGCTTTACCAAAATATCATTCCACCATTTCTGCTTATCGCGCAAATACTGCAAAATATCAGCCGTTAGTAAATCGGAACGCTCCCTCTCAACTATCTCCAAGAACGGCCATAGATTTGCTTGTGGGTTGTCTTTGTGCTTATTAAATATATCCTCTACATTACTTTGGGTGAGATACGACAGTAAAAATTCCATACCCGCAAAGAAAATATCGCTTTCCTCATAACTGCTGATGCGCGCTTGATGTATCCACATACTCGCTATATTCCGAAGTTGCCCGCTTATTTTACTTTTAACTTCCAAGTTTATTTCGTGGTTATCCAAATACGGCTTTTGGGTATTGAAAAAATTATGTCCTTTCGTGGTATGTAGTTCAGCAATCAACTTGTGAAGGTTAGAATACGCGACATATATTGAGTATTCATCCTTATTGAACCGTGCCATAATCCAACTTTTTAGACGCACGCCCAGTTCATCAAAGATTGGAACGAGCAAACGATTGGCAAACCAACCGAGTATTCCCCAAATAGGCAATCCCAGCAGAAAACCTTTTATAAATTGTGGGACTTGGTCAAGCATACTCAATTTTTTAATTTATTACCCCCACCTCCCCGCTCATTAGTTTTGGTAATAAAGTATCCCTAACGACGACGAGATATTTCGTCATAGTAGTATTATTCATCAGTTTCTCCAAAAGTCGGGAGAATACTAAATCCATTTTTTTGAAAGTATCGTCTGCTGGTATCAAAACTTTTGCTTGTTCAAGATGAAAACGCTGTATATGCCCCATTGTAGTAGCTTTATTTTCCGCAATAGAACGGAAAAGTGGCAAATGATTCAGCAACCACAAATACAAAAACCACCTTGGGTATTTATCCGAGCTAACCTTGAAAAGATGCTGATTAAGCGCCCCCGCTCCGTGTTGCCAAATAACAACCTCCAAACTACCCGACCACGAAAACAATAAATCTCCATCTTGGACTATATATTCTGCCGGTATTTCTTTACTCGCCTTATCTGTTTCTTTGGTAACTCCGGCTTTCAGTTCTCTTATTTTAATAACAGGCAGTTCATCGCCCTTATTTTTAGGAGGATGCTTTTGCAAAGCCAAACCGTTTAAGAAATCTGCTTCATTTGAAAAACTCCCAACCCTCCACCCCTCCGGTATATCGCCCAGCTCGCTCTCAACCATTTTTCCGCCCGACGCTTTGTAGGGCTTGCCCTGCTCATTAGGAAAATTGAACTCCACAAACCACTCGTGAAAAATCGTCCGTGCAATCGCTTCCAGCGTCTCATTCTGCCTCCGCAACAACTCAATCTTATTATCCAAACTCGCCAACACCCCCGCGATTTCGCGTTGTTCCAATAAGGACGGCATTGGTATTCCAAAGTTTTCAATATCACCACGCACTATGTATGGGATAGATGAACCACGTGAACCACCCATAAAATCCTTTTCAAAATACTTTTTGACGTAATAAAATACGAACCTTATATCAAAACCTTGTTTCGCTTCCTCTTTAAGAACACAGGCATAAGTGCGCTGATATAAATCAAACTTCCCGGAAAAAAACCTCACCGTTCCTGTATAAGAACCGTTGCCAACAATAATGATAGCGTCGTCATCACGAATATAGTCGTCTGAATGGAAAAGCTCTGGCGAACAGGAAAAGAAAATATACTTTCCGTTCGGATTAGTTTGATTTACATCTTTACGACCAGTAAAAACCTCCGCCACCTCTCCAAGCGTCGTTTCTTTCCACCCCGTTGGTTGTGTTTTAGTTGTTGGCATAAGTTAATTTTTGGGAGGTAAAACCTGTTCTTTTGTGAGTTTTTCTGAAAACTGCTGACCCACAACATTTTTATATAAAATGGTGTACTGCAGAATGGGGGCATTATTTATCAAATCTACTTCGTCGTCCGACAACTTGTCAGAAGAACGGGCATAAAGATGAAACTCTTCCCGCATACTTTTCATTTCTCCAGCTTTCAGATAAATAGTATTTTTAACTTCTCCTTTGAGGGAAATGTCTTCCACCACGCTTCTTATGTCGGGCTGTAATACTTTTCTCTTTCCACTTACAGGATTTTCAATAAGCAATTGGGGTCTGTCAACCGAACCAGAGCTTGCCGAATGATTCATAATTTTGTAGTCCAAAAGGAAAGGGACGATGGGTAGATTCTTTGTTGTTTCTGATATTTCCGCCTTAATCTTTGCTGTTTGTTCTGGATTTAATAAAAAAGAACAAAGTTTATCTGGAACTATGAAAATCTTTGGAAATATCTGCATAGACATTAGTTCGTTTGTTTCACCCATTAGTTTATTTGTTTTACCTACCCGCGAAACATAGATAGCGGTAATAATAACAAGAACAGCCGTAGATACCGCCTGAACCGCCCCAGCGTTATTGTTGAGAAAAAGCCAAACTTTACTCATTTCACAAATCCTAAAATTACTAAAATAATCCAGATGATAATAAAAGATAACACTGCGCCAAGAAAAAGGGGTGTGTGAGCGAGTAAAATAGTTTTTAGTTTACCAAGCGTAGTTTTTGAATTAAATAGCTCGTTGCTTCCGGCGATTTCATTTATTGCTTTTACGGTTGTGTTGATAGCAAAATGTATTTCTAATACAGAAAAAAGTATGGATGTCGGGATAAGCATTAGTAAAATTACGATGGCAACCTTAATATCTCCGGTAAGAGGTAGTAGATTTTCGTTAAAAGTCGCGACCACCAAAGCCATAGCCGATAGAGAGGCGATAACAGGAATAATCGCCGCCCTTTGCATCAACAAGGAATTAAGAAAAGCAAAATGAGTTTTGACTCTTTCTAACTCTACCTGCTTTTCTAATGGTAAATTATTTTGCTCGCTGTTCATATCTCAAATCCCACTTTTTTTAATTGCTTTTTAATTTCCTCGTTCATTGTTTCCTCCTCCGCCATTTGCTCTTTGAGCGTTGCGGTAAGTTTCTTCATTTTCTCCTCAAACGGAATACCGTCATCCTCCGCGTCCTTAATGCCGACATACCGACCCGGCGTCAGCACATAGCCGTGCTTTTGCACTTCCGCGAGCGTGGCTGATTTTGAAAATCCTTTCTCGTCTGTATAGCTGCCGCCTTTCTTTCGCCATTCGTGATACGCGCCCGCAATTTTTTGAATGTCCTCATTGGTGAACTCGCGGTGCACCCTATCAACCAAATGCCCCATATCCGATGCGTCAAGAAAAAGAATCTCTCCCTCCCGTTTCCGGTCGCCATTGCCAAGCCGCTTTCGGGAAATAAACCAAAGACAGGCGGGAATACCCGTGTTGTAAAAAAGTTGCTTCGGAAGCGCCACAATGCAATCCACCAAGTCCTCATCTACGAGTTTCTGCCGGATTTTTCCCTCGCCGCTTTGTTGAGACGACAAAGAGCCGTTGGAAAGAACGGTCGCCATAACGCCTTTGGGCGCTAAATGATGCACCATTTGCTGAATCCACGCAAAATTAGCATTTCCCTCCGGCGGAAGTCCAAACTTCCAGCGAACATCGCTTTTCAAAATATCTTGCCCCCAGTCGCTCTGATTAAAAGGTGGGTTTGCCAAAACATAATCTGCTTTCAGGTCGGGGTGCGCGTCTTTCAAAAACGACCCCTCGTTGTTCCAAGAAACCTGCGAGCCGTCTATCCCGCGCAAGGCAAGGTTCATCCGGCAGAGGCGATAGGTGGTATAGTTGCTCTCCTGTCCATAAATAGAAATGTCGTCTATTCGCCCTCGGTGCGCTACAACAAACTTCTCCGACATCACAAACATTCCCCCGGAACCGCACGCAGGGTCATACACCCTCCCCGACAACGGCTCAATCATTCCCACCATCAGTTCAACAATGCTTCGCGGCGTGTAGAACTGCCCGCCTTTCTTGCCCTCCAACGACGCAAACTCTCCGAGAAAATACTCATACACTCTCCCGATAAGGTCTTTTGCCTTTTCGCTTTCCGCGCCAAGCGCAATATCGCCGATCAGGTCTATCAGTCCTCCAAGCGCGGCTTTATCCAAAGCCGGTTTTGCGTATTCTTTCGGCAGGATGCCTTTGAGCGTCGGGTTTGCCCGCTCTATCGCCTCCATCGCCGCGTCTAAGTCCTTACCAATGCTGGGGAGTTTCGCGCGAGAATGAAGATACTGCCAACGTGCCTCCGGCGGCGTCCAAAAAACATTTTCCGCCTTGTATTCGTCCTTGTCTTCCGGGTCTGCGTTGGCGTATTCACCCTTGCCCGCTTTGAGTTTCTGATAGAGAACGTCAAAGGCATCCGAGATATATTTCAAAAAAATAAGCCCCAACACAACATGCTTATACTCCGCCGCGTCAATGTTCTTGCGGAGCTTGTCAGCCGCCTTGAATAATTGCGCTTCAAACCGCCCCGCTTGCGTGCCACGCGCAGGCAAGCCGCTTCCCGCGTTTGTGTTTTTCTCTTTCTCTTGCTTATCTGTTTTTCGCCTCATAATTTCTTCACCATATCATATTTCCGCCATTTTTTCAACCCAAAAAACGCCTTCCGGCGGTTATGTTGTTGGGGTGAGATTTTTGTTATATTGTTATGCCAAGGCATGGAAAACGGAGCCGATAGGATTGGTATACTATCGGCAGTCGTAGCTTCTTGCCCGCAAAGGCCATTTCTCGTAAGAGCGGAAATGGTTTTTTGCTATTTTAGTAGGTTGTTACTTCCCCTAAAAACGCTTCCTAATCTCCTCCACGCTCAACCCTTGCTCTCGCAATCGCCTTATCTCCTGTAATCTTTTAAGTGCTTTTGCTTTATCATAGCGCCGCGTTAAACGCACGCCTTCCTGTTCAAAAGGCAAAATGCCGATCTCGCTATAATACTTCAATGTGCTTAATCGCGCACCGGACATCTTGGCAAGTTCTCCGGTTCTTAATAATTTTTTGGTCTGTTTTTTACCCATAAAATTCTACTTCCTGTAATTATACTTATCGGAAGTTGGGGCCAATTTTTAAGATAAATCGGGGTAGTTAATTCCAGCGCTGATCGTGGTGTCAGAACCATGTATGGCCGCGCGAAAATCTTTCGTAACTTTACTTTCTTGATGCGTATGTGGCTGGTCTATATGACAGTATTCCAAGCGGCAAATTATCGGAGCCATTTCACCTCCCGCAATACCCGCGACACCTACAACAATCCCCACCGTCATTACAATTTTTTTATATTTTGAATCCATACTCTAAAAATTAACCCCTCTAAACGCTCTATAAAATCGCGGCAAATCCGCCTCACGCTTTATATTGTCGTTATACACCTGCAACATCTCCAAACTCTTGTGCCGGGTATATTGCGCCACTTCCAACAGATCGCCCTTGTAGGTCTTTATCAGCGTGGTTGTGAAATAGTGGCGGAAGCCGTGCGTGGTCTTGTCTATCCCTAACTCTATTAAAACATCTTTTACCATTGCTCTCAACGCTCTGGTTGTCAGCCGATGATTCCGGCTGTTATTGCTGTTACTCACAAACAAAGCACCGTCCGCAACTTTGGCGGTTCGCAGATAATCTTTCAGCGCCCGTGCAGTTTCCGGGTGCAGGTTAATTGGTTCTTTATCGTCCCTGCCCTTGCCCCGAACGAACGCCAATTTTCCCACTACGTCTATGTCGCCCACATCCAGTCGGATAATCTCCACCTGCCTTAACCCTTGTAGCGCCAAAAGCGAAAAAATCGCCCGCAGGCGTACGTTACGCGCAGTAGAGGGCATTTGTCTTATCTTCTCCGATAAAAGCGCTATCTCATCTTCATTCAACCCCTCGCGCTTGTGCTTTTTACTTTGGCTGAAAGTTTTAACGTTCTGGGTTATGTCGGCCGGTAAAAAGCCCTGTCGGTTGAGTTCTTTCAAGAAAATTTTGGCTGTGGCAAGATACTTATTCTTGGTAGCCACCGCAAAATCCGGCCTGCTCGCCAAATTCCGCTTAAACTCTAAAAAGCTGTTTCTATTCACGCCCCGTTCTTTTACGAAGTTCAAAAACATTCCTACGCGATACTTATAGTCCTCTCTTGTGGCTTCGTTCACATCAAGTAAGTCAAAAATCTGTTCCGCTCTAACCTCCGAGGCATTAAACGCTTGTATTTGATTGGTTTCCGCTCTATTCATAGTATTACTGGCTACTTCTTACTTCTTACTTCCTATACTAACGCTCCATCCAACCCCTGTCAAGTGGACAACAAAAAGGCGCCCCTCGGCGTTTCTTTGTGCGAAGCTATTTTCTATTAAAAGACAAGCGCTTACACGACCCACATATAGTTTTCTTACCCCATTTTTCCGGAGCGATCCGCTCTAATACAGTCATTGTTAATTCTGAAACAATCCCCAAAAGGTTAGAATCGTGCCGTATGATTATCTCCCCTGTCTTCTCATCTATTATAGGTTTGCCGCGAATAAGTAAGGGTTGTTTCGTCTCAATGTCCAGAATTGTGTCTATACTCTTCTCTAACGCTGATAAAATAGGCGATTTATCACCAAAAGTAACCAACCTCTCCCTTGATTTGTTGCGTATGTTTTTGGCGTAAGCTGGCGAATACCCAACTTCTACTGCACTCTTGTACGCCTTTGAGAAAGTATGGCTTTTAGGGTCAAGGTAGCGAGATAAGAAGAGTGTCCACCTGGGATCAGGATTTGTATATTGGTTAACGCCATAGGGGTTAGTTTTACATACTCCCTTCGGAGTAGTAACACTTGTTGATTCTGGTATAAAAGAAACCGGCTTTTCTTGTTCATTTGGTTGTGTAAGAGGAGATTCCATACACACATTATACCATTTTTCCCCGCACAAACGAAAAACCGCCGTAAAAGGCGTCTTTCCCAATGTTTTCCGACCTGGGAACTTTGAGCTGTTATGGAGGACGCCGACACCCGAAAGTGCTCCCTCCATACGCATATCCTTCGAGAAGGACGCTGGCGGCCGAGGCGAGTTTTCCGCTCGTATAACAGCTCAAAAATCCCAAAGAGAATAGCTATCTTGAAACCTTTGAGTTGCTTTGGGGGGCAACCGTTCCCCCGTTGCTTCCTCAGAAAGAGGGTGCTGGCAGTTTTCCCAGTCGTAAAGCAACTCAAAAATTTCAAGATGGGTTAATTATACCTTATTCACGCCACTTTTGCCATTTGTTTAGCACTCACCACAATCCCCCTATTATTCTTTTCGTAGGTTAATTCGCCCTCTCCGAGCCACTCAGCCAGATAGTCGGGAAGTTCCACCATGCCGTCCTCTTTCATCTCCGCCATCTCTGTTCCAGCCGTAATACGCCAAAAAAATTGGGCACTTTTATCTCCCTTTTCTATTAAATCGCTCATGCGCTTTTCCAGCTCATCTTTCACCTTTTTATTCGTAACAAGCAACCCATGTCCTTTCCAACGCGATATAAAAACAAAAGCGTAATCTTGAACAATGCACTTCCCGCCGCCTTTGGGCTTAATCCAAGCCCTCTCGCGCTCAAACTTGCCTCTATATTCTTCTGGAATTATGATTTTCATTAGTAGTTAAAATCATTACTCACAAGACCGTAAGCGTCCAATTTTTGAGCGTCCGTCATGGAACGAAGAAAGGCGCCGCCCTCATCCGTCTCCTTGTAGATATTTAGCAATGAAGTAAAAATCAGATAGTCGGGGTCTTTCTCTCCCTGCTCCTTATAAATCGCAACCAGTGACTTATGGGTATCCGATTTCCACTCCCACATTGCAGTCCAAATATCTTGTAGCCCAACAATGTTTGATTCTTCAAGAAGTTTAAGGCGCTCCGGCGAAATATCCTCGCCAATGAAACCGCGCACTTCCTCAAAATCCATTTCCAGCAAATCAAGGTCAATTTCCATGTCTTCTCCAAAATAATCATTAAAGGCACGTTTGGCAAACTCACCAATCATAACGGCCGTGGCTACCGCATACATAAAAGGCGAGCTTTGTTCTGCTCGTTCCGTTCTCGCCTGCACAACGTAACGGTTGTACTTCAAAAGCGTCTGACTAACCTCGTATCCCCAATTCGCACAACGCGAAATCAATTCTTCATCGGCATAATCCAGAACTTGGTCATATACCTTTTTGAATAGCCCTTGCTCGTTCATAAAATGAGTTATTTTTCCTCCAAAAATCGCCAGACGCCCCAAATCACAAATGCCCCAACAGGAAGTTGATAAAACAAGTTATAAGGAAACTCAACCGGATAAACCGAATCTACTAAAAATGTAATCAATGCCAACGCTATCGCAACCGGGACAAGAACAATCCCAAAAAGAACCAGCGACGCGCCGACATACATATATGCATTTATTATCTTTGACCCAAAGTCATTTTCAAAGCCGTGTCTTTCCCAAACATCCTTCTCCCGCATTTTCTCTTTATGCTCCTCCCAAGCTATCCGTTTCTCCTCTTTTCGTAATTGTGCTAATTGTTCCGGTCGCATTTGAATAGTTCACGTTCGTTAATAAAAGGGCTACAATCCCAAATCACCACAATCCGGTGAGGGTAGTATTATCGCGTCCTGACCAGCCCACGCCGCTTTTCTCATATCGCAAATCTGTTGGGGCGTCATATTGCTTGTGTCGGTAACATATTTATCGGCTTCAATGTATCTACCGTCGCTACATTGTTTTACTTCCGTCCATCCTTTGCCGGGAACGAGGATGTGCTTGACTATTGGATACTTGCAAGTCAAAGCGTTTGTATCTGACTGCATGCCCGACTCTAATTGACTGGCACTGCGTTGCGCCTGTTGTGATATTTGGTTTAAATCTGCCTGAAAAGTATACATAGTGTTCATATGGCGAGAAATACTATCTAACTCACCCCTTATGTTATCTTCAGCCATTTTCGCGTAATTACTGATTGTTTCAAGCACTTTTAGGTCAACCTCCACTAAACTTTCTGTTATTTTTATAAAATCTTCAGCATATTCATGATTTTCAAGCGATAGCTCGCAAAGAGCCATATCTAATTTATCGGCGCTATTGTAATCAGCCCGTAACTTTATGCACTCATTAAATTCATTTTGAATGGCTACAATAGTATCTTCTTTACTTTGCTTTCTATATGAATCCCCAAAACGCAGATTTACTGTTTCATAAAAATACTCTATGGAATAGACGAGCGATTCTCGGTTTGAAACAATACTATCTTTTGTAAGAAGAAGTATTTGTTTATACTCGCTCGGCACAGTGGCGGCGTTTTCTCCGGCCAAGTTAATCCAATCGTCCAATATCTCTCTGGCGTGATTTACGGACTTTTGACGGTGGTCATTTACCATCGCCCTCAATAATCGGAAGTTGTTCTTATCTTGTTCTAAACGCTTGATTTCTTCCTCCGCTTTAGCAATAAACTTCTTAAAATCAACTTCAACATTTTTCTTTTCTGTTTTTTTAGCATTGATGCCGTCTATGACTTTATTATTCAAAAATGATTCCAATGGCGGTCTCGCCGGTTCATTAACTCTAAAATCTATTGCGCTCTCCTCTGTTTCATCTGTATCTAATTTGTTCTCAATAATTTTTCCCTTTTCTAAAATATCCTTTTCTTCTAATACTTCCGTTTTTTGACCGCGCTGGATTGCATAATAACCGCCACCCGCCGCTACCGCGCCAAGCACAATTAAAGCAATAAGTAATGGTATTTGTATAAAACCGTTTTGTGCGTTTCTCATAGTTTTTTCCTTCCGGAGACGCGGCTTTCCGACAACACAAAACCCCGCGCCAGTTAGGTCTTGCGACCCTATACCAGTTTCCTGGCATAGCCCAAGGATGAGTCGCTGAACGCGGGGTTCAGTATCATCCTTGGGTCTTTCCACCATGCCTCGGCAAAAGCCGAAGTTTAGGTGTTCTTAACTTTTCCTAATTGTTATGGTATTTATAGCATACATCATAATGAAAATAAAGATATAAATGACAATTACCATAAATATGACGCCGGAAGAAAAAATTGAATATGTGAGGCGTGAGCTGTTGGATAAGGCCAAATTAAATCCCGCCGGGGGAAGTTTTTATTTTAAGATAGAACCACTCCTAAATTTTGAGGTGTGGGAGGAGACAATGGGTCGGCCATTCAATCCTGAATATGAGGAGTATAGCCCGCCACAAAAAATTTCACGCACGGACAAGTGGTCTATCATTCAGAAATTTACGGAAAAAAGTTTGGGAGAGGGATATTTTATTGAAAGTGCAGAATTAGACGACAAAAAGCAGGGGGCTTGGATTAAGTTAGTCCATACATCTGTTATTCAGGCGCTTGAAGAAGGCGGTTTTATTCCAAGAACTGCGAAAGACCAGCCAGGAGGTAAATTGAAGTTTGACTCACAAAATTGTGTCATACGCTATGGCGATATTAAGTATTCATTTCACAGAGGAACTAAAGGAAATAAACCACGATTAAGATTTTTTAAGAAATTGTGGGAAGAAAGAAGGTATATACGCAATGGAAAGGTAGCAAAACAAGGCGAAATGTTCCCCATAAAGGCACTATCCGAGCAGGTTGAAGTTTCGCCAATCCAAATTACGTCTATGGTAAAAGGGCTGAATAGGATGTTGAGAGAAAAAAGCTTCTCCGCAAAGATAGAACGGAAAAACGGCATACTATTGGTCGTTACTGAAAAGTAATCTGGTGCAAAAAAGGAGACAAAAATTGCCCCCGCTTATACGGGGATTTTCATTTTGTATAGATTTTAAGTGATTTTTTCGTGTTCCCGACGGGGCAAATTATTACACCCCCGAAAACCAGCTATCTCCTGTGCAAGCATGGAGGCATGCAACAGCAAGACAAACAAGCAACAAAACCCCAATCCCCTCGCAAAAACCGCAAACCAAGAAAGCCGGTGGAAATCACTATTGAATATCATGCAGTTGATTGTGATTCAGAAGAAGCCCAGCGAAGAATAAACCACGCCTACGACATTATTTTTGAAGCAACTTTAAGAATGATGGCTCTTTCGGACGACAAGAGTCATCCAAAAGATTAAAAACTAACTTTGTTTTTGGTGCTGGCCTTAGGTGAAAGAGTTAAGTGCTCACCCGCCTAAGGTCAACATCAGGAACGGTGAGCACTTATGGAAGCGCGAAGTAATAACCAATTGGAGGTATTTGACGGAGAACTTCTCCATCCCTCCCTTGATATAAAAGATGGTATCCTTGTCATAGGATTTCGTTATCGCTCAAAACCCAACGAAGAAAAAGATATTTTCGTAGTGGTAAGCGAAGGCAATATACAAATCGTTACGTCGGAATCATTCAAAGTAAAAGAAAAAAACTACTACTTTGAACGGCGAGGCAGAAAGCTAATTCGGATTGAAGAAAGGTGGGGCGTTAACCCATTATTAAACTTCCTAGATGATTATGTGGAGTTAAAAGCATCCGTATCCCCACGAACTATATTTGGAGAAGTATTAGCCATTGCAAAAAAATATATTGAGCTGGAACAAGAAATAGATTACTGCCTTCTCACATCATGGGTCTTAGGAACTTATTTCTTCCCCATATTTCACGCATATCCCTATTTACATATAAAAGCCCCCAAGGGGTCAGGAAAAAGCCAGTGTCTAAACTTGTTTAATCAACTCTGTTTCAACGCAATGAAGGCAAGACCAAGTTTAGCGGCCTTAAGCTCTATGGTGGATGCCCTCCGAGGCACTTACCTAATTGACCAAGCAGACGCTCTTGGGCGGGTAGGTAATGAAGAACTGCTAGATATTCTTGCCGATTCGTATAGGAAAAGCGGCGGCAAACGGAGTGTTATCAACCTTAATAAGGGCAAGCGGGAAATCCTTGAATTTGAAGCTTATAGCCCCAAAGTGTTTGCCTCAATAAAGGAACTCCCCGAAGATTTAAGGGATAGATGCTTGGGTGTGCAGCTAATCAGAAGCCAAAAGAACTTTTCAGACCCAGATGACAACAACGAGGACTGGCGTGAAGTCAGAGGCAAAATCTACCAGCTTCTGATGACAAACTATGATTTAGTTGGTTCCAGCTATACTGTCAAAAAGGTTGAGTATAGCAAAACTGGGGAGATTATTGGCAGGAGTCTGGAACTCTGGCTTCCGTTTGAAGTTATTTTGTATTGTTTTGGAGCAATTGAAAAAATATCGGAAGCAAAAAAAAGATTTTTATCCCAATATATATTTACTAAATATGAACCGTCTGAGTTGGAGGAAGAAGTCATAAAAGCCGTCCTAAACCAGCTTCAAGATAAGTCCGAGGTCATCTTAACTCCCAAAGAGATTAGTGAACTAATAGGTGAAGAGACATTTAACCCAGGCGATAGCCCCAAACAGCGAGCGGCAAAGGTGGGGTGGGCAATCAAGAAGTTTAATCTTGCATCGGAAAAGAAATCACGAACTAAAGGCGGCGTGAGATACTTATTTGAAAAAGAGAAAGTGGAGGGTATTTACAAGAGTTACTTCAAAACCCCAGTTGAACCTACATCTCTTGCACCACCCGATTCTGTGCCTTAGATACCGAAGGGATAATATGTGCAAGAGTTTAGTGCAGTTCCTTGGTGTGTATGGTGCACCATACATAAAAAATCTATGCACCTGAAATCTTACATCTTGTAGAACCCCTTATTTTCAATCAAAAATAGAGGTAAGTGTAGGAGATGTAAGATAGTAATGTGGAAAAGTAGTATTTGACACTTACGCACATTTAAGCATATACTCTACTTATATGGAATTTCTTACCAGAGAGGAAGTAGCTAAATACTTCAGAGTTAATAAACGGACAGTTGAACGCTGGCTTAAATGCGGCTATCTAAAAGGATATAAGCTTGGTAAGGGCAAAACCGCCTCATTGCGGATACCCAAATCAGAGGTCGTAAGATTCTTAAAAATAAGTAAAATCAAAACTAAAAAATGACAGAACCAATCAAAAAACTTATAGCAACCTACGCCAGAGTATCCACGGCGAATCAAGAGGAGGAGCAGACAATCAAAAACCAGCTTTTGACCATGCGCGAATTCGCGGAAAAGAATGGCTATAAAATCGTCAAAGAATACACTGACGATGCTTGGAGCGGAGATGTATTGGACAGACCCGCGCTTGATGAGCTGCGGCTGAACGCAAAAGAAAAAGCAAGAGCATGGGAGGCAATTTTAATATACGACCCGGACAGATTAGCCCGCCGATATTCCTATCAGGCATTGGTCATGGACGAACTGCAAGAAAAAGGAATAGAAGTTTTATTTGTAACAACACCACCTGCGCGAAATAGCGAAGATAAATTGATGTATGGAGTGAAGGGGGTTTTTGCGGAATATGAACGAATTAAAATAGCGGAACGCTTCCGTCTCGGCAAACTTCGCAAAGTCCGGGAAGGCCATATTTTAACCACCAAGCCCCTTTACGGCTACAGCTACATCCCAAAACAAGGTAAGGTGCATGGCTACTATGAAATAAATGAAGACGAGGCAAGGGTAGTAAGAATGATTTTCGGTTGGGTTGGCGAGGAAGCCTATACTCTCCGGCAAATAGTCCGGAAACTTCAGGAATTAAAAATTAAGCCAAGACAAAGCAAAAGAGGCGTTTGGAGCACTAGCACTTTGAGCACCATGTTGAAGCATAGAGGATATATCGGGGAGGCGCATTGGGGCAGTTCTTACGCAGTTGTCCCCGAAAACCCAACGAACAAGGCGAAATACCGCAAAGTTAAGAAAAGCAGCCGGAGAATAAAGCCGAGGGAAGAATGGATTGAGAGTAAAATTCCTATTCCGCCGATTATTGAAATAGGCCTTTTTGAAAAAACACAAAAGCAGCTAAAGGAGAATTTCGCGCTGTGCCAAAGAAATAGAAGAAACGAATACTTGCTTGCCAATAAAATCTTTTGCGCCTGCGGCAGGACAAGAGCCGGAGAAGGCCCCCTGCGCGGAAAATACCTTTACTACCGATGTACTGACAGGGTTTCAAGCTATCCCCTGCCTCATCAATGCCAAGAGCGAGGAATCAATGCCCGGATTGCCGACAAATTGGTTTGGCAGAAAGTTACTGGACTTATGAATGCCCCGGAGCTAATGGTAAAACAAATCGGACGCTGGACGGATGATAAACAAACTAAAGTAAAGTCATCGCCGAATGACGCAATCATGATTGAGTCGGAGATTAAAAAGCTAAAGGAGCAGGAAGACCGCTACAGCAAGGCCTACGGCGCGGGACTATACTCAGTTGAGCAGTTGAAAGAATATATAGACCCGATTAGAGAAAGAATCGCGGTGATGGAAAATCAAGTTAAAGAAGTCCGCGAAGCGGAACAGCATATTTCCGTCAAAATTCTGCCAAGTGCTGCTGAAGTTCAGATTTTCACGCGCAACACGACAAAAGCAATACACAATCATTTGAATTTTGCCGAGAAACGCGCCATAATGCTGGACATATTAACAAAGGTCATCGGAACGCAACAGAAGTTGCAAGTATTCGGATATATTCCATTATCACTTAATGTCAAGTTGTATGCTGAAGATAGGAATCGTGGGACTACCCAATGTGGGCAAGTCTACATTATTCAACGCCTTAACCCGTAAAAAGGTTGATATTTCAAATTATCCTTTTTGCACCATTGAACCCAATGTCGGGATTGTGGAAG
>Ga0209343_10002763_pt1 | contig 22496 bp, 23 predicted proteins | sample RifCSPlowO2_02_FD_184026 | JGI IMG/M metagenome (GOLD analysis project Ga0209343, IMG submission 184026) | Groundwater microbial communities from Rifle, Colorado - Rifle CSP2_plank lowO2_0.2 (SPAdes) (version 2) | ecosystem: Environmental > Aquatic > Deep subsurface > Groundwater | place... | reverse complement strand
GTCGGCCCGCCGATGAGCGCGGGGATGGCCGCGAGATCGACGGTCTCGGCAACGTCGAACAGATAGAACGCCGAGATCTGGGCGGCGCGAATCTCGTTCATTCAGCTATCAGCTCTCAGCTATCAGCTTTCAGCTATCGGCTGCAAGCCTAGCGCAATTGACCGTCTGCAGTTGACAGTCGAATCTGTGACTTTGAACTGCGGGCTGTTGACTAGGCTTCGCGCCGGCATGTCGCGCAGGACTTCAGTCCTGCCGACGGCGGCGCGCGTGCAGGTCTGAAGACCTGCGCTACACCGTTTTGAAAACGGCCGTAGCCAGAGAGGCGCTAGTCAATAGCTGAGAGCTGATCTAATGCGACGTCTTCTCGAGCGGCTCGAGGACGATGAACCAGCTCTCGCAATCGGTGCGGGACCCGCCACCGAGCGTCACCCTGAACGCCAGGTTGAGCGCCTTGATCTCCCAGCGCTGTTTCGCCCGGGTGCCTTCCATCGCGACACGAAACGGTTGCAGCAGGTTATCGGAGGACTCGTGGTCGCGGTGCTCGTCCTGGACCCCCTTGAAGATCGCGAACTCGCGTCGCGGCCCCAGGTGCACCTCGAACTGCCCGACGCCGTTGACGAGGTGGTCGTAGACGCGCTCGGCGTAGCGTCCGTTCTTCTCCTGGCACGACTGCCAGTTGCCCTCGAGGATGTTGTGCGGGTTGCCGGAGAGCGACACGAACTGCGGGGCAGCCGGGCGCGCCGCCAGCAGCACGGCCACCGCGAATGTTCCGCTCACGAGCCAGGACGCGCGGGCAAACAACAGACGCACGGGGCTCCTTTCGGGACCTCAACGGCAGGATAACATCAAATCCGCGGCGAAGTAACCCACATTTAACAGCCTCGATACGACGTCGAAACGTCGCATCAGTAACGTACTTGCACGGCGGCCCAGCGGCGAGAGGCCCGCGGGCGCATGCGGTCGCGCCCCCGGCGCATTCGATGCCCAAACACAAAGTACTCATCGTCGAAGACGAGCAGGACATCGCCCGTCTGATCAAGCACACCCTCGAGCGAAGCGGGGACGCGGATGCGGAGGTCGTCGGGAGCGGCGACGCGGCGCTCAAGGCCGTGGCGGCTGGGCCGCCCGATTTGATCATCCTCGACCTCAATCTGCCGATGCTGAGCGGCGTCGAAGTGTGTCGGATTCTGCGGTCCAGGGCCGACGCCCGCCACGTGCCGATCATCATGCTCACGGCGCGGACCACCGAACAGGATCGGGTCACGGGTCTGGATCTCGGCGCCGACGATTATGTGACCAAGCCGTTCAGCCTGCGCGAGCTGACGGCCCGCGTCCGGGCTGTGCTGCGGCGCAGCGCGAAGACTGAGGAGCGTCCCGCCGCCGCTTACCAAGGGACGCACCTCTCGGCCGACTTCGACGCTGTCGCCGTCGCGGTCGACGGCGAATCGGTGCGGCTCACACGCCGGGAATTCGAGCTGCTCCGTTATCTCGTGCAGAACAAGAACCGCGTGGTGTCGCGCGACCGGCTGCTCGAACGCGTGTGGGGCTACGACCGGCTGGTCGAGACGCGGTCCGTGGACGTGCACGTGGGGCGGCTGCGGGGCAAGCTCGGAGGGGCTGGCCGTCAAATCGAGACCGTCGTCGGACTCGGCTATCGGTTCATCGATTCGTGACCTGCCATCCCCGTGCGGTCAATTCCTCGACTTCCCGCTCGAATGCCGCCAGCGCGCGCTCGACGCGGTGCCAGTCGCGGTAGTGGTCGAGACGCCTGAGCGTCCGGTCCTCCTCGAGGCGGACTTCCCACCCTTCCACCCCGGTTGAACAAATGGAATACTGACGAACGTGGTCTCGGTGGCACAGTCTTCGATCGAACATGGCGCCCCTGCTCTGGCGACGTCGACGCGCGGGTCGACAAGGGCCCCGATCTTTGATCGCTTCGGACCCGATTGGCGGTAAATTCTCTGTAACGAGGACTCCCGTCCCCTTTCTCTCAGGAGGCGTTCACATGGACCAGGGCCAAACCTTTCAGAATCACGGTCGCGTCGAGCCCGTGTACCACATCGGCGTGTTCGGGCTGTTCATCCTCAACTTCCTCTGGTCGGCTTGGCAGATGAGAAACGGGATCACGGGAGAGAACGTGATGGGCCTGCTGCTCGCGATCGGCCTGCTGCTTCTCTTCTTTGCCGTCCGGCCGATGATCCTCAGGGTGCAGGATCGACTCATCCGCCTGGAGATGCAGCTCAGGTTGCAGAAGATCCTGCCGGCTGACCTGCAGCCGCGCGTCAAGGAACTGACTGTCAGACAGCTCATCGCGCTTCGCTTCGCCAGCGACGCCGAGATGGCCGACCTGGTCCGCGAAGTCCTGGGAGGAAAGCTCGCCAGCGGGAAAGAGATCAAGATGAAGATCAAGAACTGGCAGGGAGACTATCTCAGGGCATAGGCATAGGGCATAGGGCTCAGGGCATAGGGCTCAGGGGCATAGGGCACAGGGCATAGGGCTCAGGGCACAGGGCATAGGGCTACTTGCGAAGCTCCCTGAGAATCTTCGGCGTCAGAAACCACCGAAGGGCGCCAGGGCCGGCGGGCGGGAGCGAGGCGATGTCGATCCGGCAGACCGCGCCCTTCTTGAACTCCATCGCTCGCTTGAGTCCGGCCAGGCGCGCCGCCAGCTCGCCCATTCCGGGCTCGTGGCCGACGATGGCGATATTGGCGCGGCGGGCGTGGGCTTCGAGGTCATTCAGCACGGACTGGGTGCTGCCGCCCGGCGACAGCGAATCGATCGTCACAATCGGCGGGCGCGTGTCGAACGCGGCCGCGACGATATCGGCGGTCTGGCGGGCGCGGACGAGGGGGCTCGTCAAGACGGCATCGAATGTGACACCGAGGCGGACGAGACCACGCGCCTCCTTTCGAAGACCGGCCATACCGCCTTCGGTGAGCGGGCGACGGGTGTCGTCGGGCCAGCCATCCCCGCGTTCTTCGGCGACGCCATGGCGGATGAGATAGAGCTTGTGAGCGGCCAAATCGTTTATCCCGCGCGCCGTGCGGCCGCCGACGACGCGCGAACGCCGAGTCGGTCGCACAGGCTGTTCAAGGCGACGCGATCTTTCACGTAGCGCGCGTGCAGGCGCCGGCACTGGCCGTCGAGCGCGATCACCACGGCGTCGAGCTCGCGCCACGCCGCCAGATCGGGCGGCGTCAGCCCCACCTGCACGCGACGTACGCGCTCGACGAGCACCTGCAGGTCGCGCAGGCGTCCCAGCAGTTCCTGCTCGCGCCGCAGCAGCCGCAGGTCGGCCGTGTTCTTGAGGCCTATCGACTCGGCCGACAGCTCGACACCGTACCGCAGCTTCTTGATCGCCAGGCGCACCTGATGCAGCCGCTCGGGCACGAACATGGCGCCCGCGTCTCTGGCCGCGCTCTTGAGCGCCGAGGCGCGATGCGCAACGCGGGCCTCGATGGCCCATCGCCAGCCACGCCCGCGCGCGCGGCCGCGATCGGCCCCTTCGAGCTCCGAGGCGACCGCTTCGAGCCTTCGGAGGACGCGCCGAAGGTCGGCGGACAGGCCTTTGCGAGACCGGCCGCGTTTCTCGTGTTCGCGGGCCGCCCCCAGCTCGTCGGTCAAGCGTTTCAAGGCCCGCGCCGGCACTCGGCTCGATTGGCGAAGCTCGCCGACGAGCTCGGTCAGGACGTCGACTTCGCGCACGCCCCCGAGCCGCCCGGCCAGCTTCCTCAGCCGCCGGCCGAGTTTGTGGGCGGCGGCGGGCTCGATCTGCAGGACCGGCAGGAGCTCGCGGAGCCGTCGCGAGGCGACACGGGCGCGGTGCACGGCGCCCGTGTCCCCGGATTCCACACCCGGTAACGTCCGTGTAAACCTGTCCAGACGTGACCGCAGCAAGTCGTAGCGCCGTATTGTCGACATGGTAAGAGGTCGAAACCTTGATTATAGTGGTAGACGGTCGCGAAGCTTCGCCTCAAACCGCCGAGTAACGGGGTCGGTGCGAATCTTCGCGACTTTAGAAGATGTCTCGCTAAGCGCCCTCAACGATGATTCGCCTGGCCGCCATCGACATCGGCACCAATTCCGTGCACATGATCGTCGTGCAGGTCAGGACCGATCTGTCCTTCGAGGTGATCGACCGCGAGAAGGAAATGGTGCGGCTGGGCGCCGGCGGCCTCGACGGCCGGAAGCTGACGACCGAGGCCACGCACGCCGCCCTGCAGGTGCTGTCGAAGTTCCGCCGCCTGGCCGAATCGCACAGCGTGGACCACACCGTCGCGGTCGCCACGAGCGCGGTGCGCGAAGCGGAGAACGGCGGCGAATTCCTGCAGGCCATCATGCAGCAGACCGGCATCCGCGCACGGGTGATTTCCGGCACGGAGGAAGCACGGCTGATTCATCTCGCGGCCAATTACGGCACCGGCGCGCCCGGCGAGATCGCGGTCGCCGTCGACATCGGCGGCGGCAGCGTCGAGGTGACGCGAGGTCTCGGCTCGAACGTCGACCTCGGGCGCAGTTTCAAGCTGGGCGTCATCCGGCTCACCGAGCGGTTCGTCAAGAGCGATCCGATTTCCGCGCGCGACGAGCGCAAGCTGGCGCGGCACGTCGAGTCGGAGATCGGCGAGTATCTCGACGAGCTGGCGCGCGCCGGCTTCGACCGCGTGATTGGCACGTCGGGCACGATCCTCAGCCTCGGCGCGATCGCCGCCGCCGAATCGGGGCGAGGCGCTGCCGCGCTCCGGAACTGGCGCGTTTCGGCGAAGCAGCTCCACCGCCTCCGCAAGACGCTCACGCGGCTCACCCTCGAAAAGCGGTTGAAGGTGCCCGGCCTCGATCCCCGCCGCGGCGATCTCGCGGTGGCCGGCGCCATTCTGCTCGACACGATCATGCGCCGGCTCGGCGCCTCGGAGATCTCGCTGTGCGACCTGTCGCTGCGCGAGGGGCTCGTCCTCGACTACATCGCCCGGCACCGCAAGGAAATCGCCCAGGCCGACCGATATCCCGACATCCGGCACCGAAGCGTGGTCGAGCTGGGCGAGCGGTGCAACTACTGGCCGGAGCACGCGCTGCAGGTTGCGCGCCTCGCGACGGCGCTCTTCGACCACACGCGCGGCACGCACGGGCTGACCGATCACGAGCGCGAGTGGCTGCAGTACGCGGCCATGCTGCACGACGTCGGCGTGCACATCAGCTACGAGCGGCACCACAAGCATTCCTATTACCTGATCCGCAACGGCGACCTGCGCGGATTCGAGCCCGACGAAATCGAGACCATCGCGCTCATCGCGCGCTATCATCGCCGTGCGCCCCCAAGCCGGCAGCACGAGGGCTTCGGCGATCTCAAGCGCAAGCGCAGGAAGATCGTCCGCACGCTCGCCGCCATGTTGCGCCTGGCCGAGAACCTCGATCGCAGCCACTCGCAGCCCGTCGCGGGCATCGAGCTGCACGACCGCGGCGACGACACGCTCCTGCAACTCCGCACGTCGGGGGACGCCGAGCTCGAGCTCTGGGCCGCCAACCGGCACGTGATGCCGTTCGAGCGAGTGCTCGGCAAGCGGCTGCGCATCGAAGTCAGCAGACAGACCCATGTTGAACAACCTCACGAAACCGCACGAGTATCCGGGCAAACTGTTCGTGGTCGAGGGCATCGACGGCTCGGGGAAGACGACACAGCTCGGCCTGCTGGCGAAATGGCTGATCGCGGAAGGCCACCGCGTGTTCGTCACCGAATGGAACTCGTCAGCGCTGGTCAAGGCGGCGACCAAGACGGGCAAGAAGAAGAACGCCCTGACGCCGATGACCTTCAGCCTGCTGCACGCCACCGACTTCGCTGATCGGCTCCTCTACAAGATCATCCCGCCGCTCAAGGCCGGCATGATCGTGCTGGCCGACCGCTACGCGTACACCGCCTTTGCGCGGGACGCCACGCGCGGCGTCGATCGCCAGTGGGTCCGCGAGCTGTACAGCTTCGGGGTCAGACCCGACATGGCGTTGTACTTCCGCGTGCCGATCGACGTCTCGCTCGACCGGCTCATGGCCAGGCGCGTCAAGCTGAAGTTCTACGAAGCCGGCATGGATCTGGGTTGGAGCAGCAATCCGGCCGACAGCTTCCGGCTCTTCCAAGGTAAAGTGCTCGACGAGTATGATCGGCTGGTCGAGGAATTCGGGCTCGAGGTCATCGACGCCCGGGGCAGCATCATGGAGCAGCAGCGATTCGTGCGGCACCTGATCGCGCCCCACCTCGAGCTCGGCGAGCAATTGGAGACGACCGATGAGCAGCCCGTCTGAAGACCCTGTGGAGAACGCCGAGGGCGCGAACGGCGGCATGCAGCCCGGCAGGTACTACGGCCGCGGTATTCCGTATCTGCCGATCGGCAACTATCCCGGGAAGTTGATCGCCATCGAGGGCACCGACGGTGTGGGCCGCAGCACGCAGATTCAGCTGCTGCGCGAATGGCTCGAGGTCAAGGGCTACGGGGTTGTCGAGACCGGATGGACGCGGTCCGAGCTCATGCAGCCGACGATCGAGCTCGCCAAGTCGAGCAACACGCTCAACAAGCTCACGTTTGTGCTCCTCTACGCCACCGACTTCGCCGATCGGCTGGAAAAAGAGGTCATCCCGGCGCTCAAGGCCGGCTTCGTCGTGCTGTCGGATCGGTATATCTTCACGGCCCTTGCCCGCGCGGGCGTGAGGGGCGTGGATCGCCAGTGGCTCCGCACGCTCTACGGTTTTGCCATCGCCCCGCACATGGTCTTCTATCTCAAGGTGGACGTCTCGACGCTCATCCGCCGCGTCCTTGCCGCGCGCGGCATGGATTTCTGGGAATCCGGGATGGACCTCAAGCAGAGCGACGAAATCTACGACAGCTTCCGGGCCTACCAGAGCAAGCTACTCCGCGAGTACACGTCGATGGCGGATGAATTCCACTTCCGGGTGCTTGACGCCCGGCGGCCGGTCGATCACATTCAGGACGAGCTGCGGCGCCAGGTGGCGGCGTTCCTCGAGCCCGCGGAGAAGCCCGCCGAAGCGGCGCTCACCCGCTGAATGGGTCGTCAATTCCCCATTCCAAGTTTCGCAACGCTCTCTCTCTCAGCCCGTTATGCTGGGCGAAACGAGAATGTTGTACTCGTTCCGCATAACGGCTAGGCGCGCACGGCGCGCCTGCGAGGGAGCGGCGCGGGGCGTAGGGGTCCCCGCAAGCGACCGAGCCGGGGTGTGGGGCGGAGCCCCACGTGAGTCAGTCCGCGACGCCGGGGTGCCCGAGCATCCGCCGCAGGTAACCCATCTGGCCGACGTGGTAGCTCTCGTGAAACGCCAGAAACGCGATCGTGCCGGCGATGTTGGTCGCGCCGGGCAGCGGGCGCCCGGACGGCGCCGCTAACAGACGCTCGTCGGTCAATGTGGCGAAGGCGTCGCGCATACGCCCACGCGTGTCCTGCCAGGCCGCTTCGATCGCGGCTCGAGACGGGTAGGCCGACGGCGCGGAACGGCGCGCGCCGCGATCGAACAGCGCGCCGAGCCCGTGGTCGTACGTGTGGCCCAGCCTCGCCAACAGGTGGGCGCGTGAGATCGTCGCGTGCCCGACGAGCCACAGCAGAGGATTGCCGCCGCCCTCGGGCTGCCGCCAGCACTCCTCGTCGTTGAGGCCGGCCAGGCTGCGCGCGACCATGTCGTTGTTCAGTTTGAAGATGAGCGCAATCGGCTCGATCGCGCTCGGACGTGCCACAGGGCTCACGGCCACTCCTCGATTCACCATCCACGCTATCACGAGCGACCGCCATCCCGCCAAGGCGGCCGTACGCCGCCGAAGCGGCCTGTGCCGGGTGTCTGAAACGCAGCGGGTTCGTCCGCCGAAACGCCCGTTCATCGTGGTGCCTCACGCGGGCGATGCGGCCCGCCCCTCGAAGCTGGCGCGCGCAGTCAGGCCCGCGACGGTGGGCTTGCCCCGCCGAAGCGCCCGTTCACGGTTTGCGCCAGCGGGCGCGAAGGCGGGAATTTACACCTGCGAAACATGCCCGCGCGCGCGCCTAGGGTAGTCTGTGGATCGGTGCTGGCCAACCTGCGAGCCGTTCCGTCCGCCGAGCAGCCGACCTCGTCTGCTCCAGCGCCCCCGGTGCCCCCCAAGATCGACGTCTCGGGAATGAATTTCTATTACGGCACGAACCGTGTACTGGACCAGATCTTCGTGAAGGTGCCGCCCAACCAGGTGACCGCATTGATAGGGCCGTCTGGGTGCGGCAAGTCGACGTTCATCCGCTCGCTGAATCGGATGAACGACATCATCCCCGGCACGCGGGTCGAGGGGTCGATCCACATCGATGGCAGCGATATCTACGCGCCCTCGGTGGACGTGGCCGGTCTGCGCCGGCGTGTCGGGATGGTGTTCCAGAAGTCGAATCCGTTCCCGAAGACGATTTTCGAGAACGTGGCCTACGGCCTGCGCATCAACCACATGTCCTCGTCGCGCGAGGATCTGTCGGCGCGGGTCGAGGCGAGCCTGAAAGCGGCCGCGCTCTGGGACGAGGTGCGCGATCGCTTGAGTACCTCGGCGCTGGCGCTGTCGGGGGGCCAGCAGCAACGACTCTGCATCGCGCGCGCGCTGGCCGTCGAGCCGGAGATCCTGCTGATGGACGAGCCCGCGTCGGCGCTCGATCCGCTCGCCACGCAGCGAATCGAGGAACTGATCTACCAGCTGAAAGCCCGATATACGATCGTGATCGTGACACACAACATGCAACAAGCCGCCCGCGTGTCGGACATCACGGCCTTCTTCTGGCTGGGCAAACTCGTCGAATGCGGGCGTACCGAAAAGATCTTCACCGCTCCGTCCGAGAAACTGACAGAGGACTACGTCACAGGGCGATTCGGCTAGAAGCGACCTCATGAACGCCGTCGCGCGACAACGCTCGACGTCACGAAGAAGACATAGCAGGGTTGTCACCGCGAGAACACAACAACAATGTCAGAACCGGTCGAGCGCGTTGTCCGTCATTTCCAAGAGGAGCTCGAGCAGCTCAAAACCCGCCTGCTCGAAATGGGCGGCCTGGCCGAGGAGAACGTCCGCCTGGCGGTGAAAGGCCTGGTCGACCGCGACCACGATCTCATCGACCGCGTGCTCGTCGGCGACGAGCCCGTGAACAGCCTGCACATCGAGCTCGACAGCCGTTGTTTCACGCTGCTGGCGCTCTACCAGCCGATGGCGGCCGACCTCCGCACGATTGTCGCTGTCGTGAAGATCAACACGGACCTCGAGCGGGTCGGCGACCTGGCCGTGAACATCGCCGAGGCGGCGCGCCGCTACGCCTCCCACGCGCCGATCAAGAAGCTGATCGACATTCCACGCATGGCGTCGATCGCGCAGACCATGCTCCGCGACGCGCTCGACGCGTTCGTCCGGCGCGATCTCGCGCTCGCGCAGAACGTGATCATCGAAGACGACCGGCTCGACGCGCTCAAGACGCAGATTTTTCGCGAGCTCCTCACCTTCATGCTGCAGGATCCCTCGACGATCGAGCCGGCGCTGGATCTGATTCTCGTCTCCCGCCACCTCGAGCGTATCGGCGACCACGCCACCAACATCGCCGAAGACGTCATCTTCATTGTTTCGGCCAGGGACGTCCGCCACCACGCCGGGGAGGGTGCCTGAGAGGTCGCTCTCGGCTGTCAGTTCTCAGCGACTGTGAAGAAATCGCGGCCCGTAACCGTTGGGTACGCAGTGTCCGCCTTCCGCCTTCGCGTGAAGCTTCGGCGGACCGCCGTAGCCTTGGCGGAGGCGGTTAGGCGGACCATGAAGTCCGGCTGAAGCCGGACACGACGTCGATTTCGTGGGGCTCCAGCTGACGGCTGATAGCCGATAGCTGACAGCGACCGGTTCACGTGATCCCCTGGATTAGAATAGAATCCATGCCCGGCCAGGACAGCGCTCCGGTGTGCGTGCTCTGCCGGCGGAGGCTCGCAGAAGACCCGTGGCAGCCGTTCTGCAGCGAGCGTTGCCGGCTACAGGACTTGGCGCGCTGGGTGGACGGCGCCTATCGGGTGGCTGGAGAAGCCGTCGACGAGCCCGACCCCTCAGAGGCCGACGCCAGCGAGGACGCAGAATAAACTTCTAACTTCTCACTTCTAACTTCTAACTTCCTACTGGGTTCCTGTCGTATGGCTGATTCCCTGACTGTCACCGACAACCGAACCGGCAAGACCTACGAATTGCCGGTCCAAGACGGCACGATTCGCGCGATGGACCTCCGCCAGATCAAGGCGGGCCCGGACGACTTCGGGCTGATGACGTACGACCCGGCGTTCATGAACACCGCGAACTGCCGCAGCGCCATCACCTATATCGACGGCGACAAGGGCATCCTGCTCTATCGCGGCTACCCGATCGAGCAGCTCGCCGAGGACAGCGACTATCTCGAGACGGCGTACCTGATTCTGTTCGGCGAGCTCCCCACCGCGCAGCAACAGCAGTCGTGGATCCGTGAGATCACGCTCCACACGATGCTTCACGAGAACGTGAAGAAGCTCATGGAGGGCTTCCGCTACGACGCCCACCCGATGGGGATCTTCCTCAGCACGGTCGGCGCGCTGTCGACCTTCTACCCGGACGCCAAGCACATCTTCGACAAGGATTCGCGGCTGAAGCAGACGCACCGGTTGATCGCGAAGGTGCCGAGCATTGCCGCGTACGCGTACCGCCACATCGTCGGACGGCCGTACATCTACCCCGACAACGACCTGAGCTTCACCGGCAACTTCCTGAACATGCTGTTCAAGATGATGGAGGTGAAGTACCAGCCCAATCCCGTGCTCGCGCGGGCGCTCGACGTGCTCTTCATCCTGCACGCCGACCACGAGCAGAACTGCAGCACGAGCGCGATGCGCAACATCGGGAGCTCGCAGGTCGATCCGTACTCGGCCCTGGCCGGCGCGGCCGCGGCGCTCTACGGCCCGCTGCACGGCGGCGCCAACGAAGCGGTCCTCCGGATGCTGAACGAGATCGGATCGGTCGCCAAGGTGCCGGAGTTCATCAAGAAAGTGAAGTCGGGCGAGGGCAACCACCGGCTGATGGGGTTCGGCCACCGCGTCTACAAGTCGTACGACCCGCGCGCGAAGGTCATCAAGAAGATCGCGGATCTGGTCTTCACCGTCACCAGCAAGAACCCGCTCCTCGAAATCGCGCTCGAGCTCGAGCGCATCGCGCTCCAGGACGATTACTTCATCACTCGCAAGCTGTACCCCAACGTGGATTTCTATTCCGGCCTCATCTACCAGGCGATGGGTTTTCCGGTCGAGATGTTTCCCGTGCTGTTCGCCATCCCGCGCACTGTGGGCTGGATCGCGCAGTGGGAAGAGATGCTGCTCGACTCGGAGCAGAAGATCGCTCGGCCGCGTCAGATCTACACGGGGCACAGCGCGCGCAATTACGTTCCGAGAGAGCAGAGAGACTAAGGGCCCGTCAAGGAATAAAGGTGCCATTCTGGCCGCCGATGCATCCCGGCTGGCTGCGTTGCTCCTCGCTTACATACGCTGAGTATGCTCGCTCCTCGCGCCTTGCCAGCCGGGCGCCTCGACGCCCAGAATTGGCACCTTTATTCCTTGACGGGCCCTAACGGGATTGGGTAATTGGATAATCGGGTAATCTGGTAATTGGACGGCCTGATTGAGCAACCGACGATTCAATCCATGAATCAATCAATTACCCGATTACTCGATTATCCAATTACCCGACTACAATGCTGAGATTTCTGATCGCCTTGGCGCTCCTGGCGCAGGCACCCGCCTCCCCTCGCTTCGACTCCAACCGCGCGTGGGAGCACCTCCGGCGGCTGGTGGCGATCGGTCCCCGTCCGGCGGGGTCTGCGGCCATCGAGCGCTCGCGGAAATACATCAAGGACCAGCTGGCCGCCGCCGGCCTCACGGCCATCGACCAGGGGTGGGACGACCAGACGCCGCTCGGGCCCGTTCACATGGTGAATCTCATCGCGACCATTCCCGGGGCGAGCAGAAACCGCCTCGTCATCGCGGGCCATTACGACACGAAGCGATTTCGCGAATTTCCCTTTGTCGGCGCCAACGACGGCGGATCCAGCGCGGCGTTTCTCATCGAGATCGCGCGGGTTCTGAAAACGCGGAAGAACGCCGTCACCATCGAGATCCTATTCCTCGACGGGGAAGAAGCGGTCGTCGAATGGCGGGGCAACGACCAAACCTACGGGAGCCGCCACTACGTGGACGCGGCCAGACGAGACAGGTCGCTGGCCACGCTCAAGGCGCTGGTGCTCGTCGACATGATTGGCGACCGCGATCTGCGCATCAAGCGCGATCTGAATTCCACGCCCTGGCTCACCGACATCATCTGGGAGGCGGCGCGAAGCCAGAAGCTGACAGCCTACTTCACCAACGACGCCACCGCGATCGAGGACGACCACCTCCCCTTTGTCCAGGCAGGCGTCCCCGCCGTCGATCTCATCGACCTCGAGTTTGGCCCCTGGCACACCGCGGGAGATACGCTGGACGCGGTCAGCGCCCGGAGCCTGCAGGTGGTCGGTGACGTTGTGCTCGCCGCGCTGCCCCAAATAGAAGCACGGCTCGAGTGATGCGCCAAGCCAGAGACTGATTCGCCGCAGGGCCCTCCGCCCTCTGCCCTCTGCCCTCTGCCCTAACCAGTTCCCCTTCCCCCCCGTCTAACCTGTCACGAATGACCGTGACCGACATACCGGCCGTCCTCGCCCGGGCCCGTCGGGGCGACGACGAGGCGTTCCGGGCGCTCGTCGAGCAGCACAGCCGGAGCGCCTTCCGCCTGGCCTACCGGATGGCCGGCAACGAGCCGGACGCCGAGGACATCGTGCAGGAGAGCTTGCTCCGGGCGTATCGGCACCTCGGGCAATTCGAGGCGCGGGCCAATTTTGGCACCTGGTTGTACCGCATCGTGGTCAACTGCGCCGTCGAGCACGTTCGAACGCGTGAGTCGCGCAAGAAGCGCGCACGCATGGAACCGATCGACGAATTCACGATGCCAGTGTCGGAGTCGCCGGGACCACACCGACTGGCGGAAAGCCGCGACATCGGCCGCCGCGTCGCCGCTGCGCTCGACAGTCTGAGCCCGCTCGAGCGCGCGGCGTTCACGCTGCGCCACTACGAGGGCCGGACGACGGACGAGATCGCCCGGACGCTCCGGTTGGGGACGAGCGCCGCCAAGCACGCCGTGTTCCGCGCGGTCAAGAAACTCCGAGCGGAACTGAAGGGGCTGGAGGCTGGGGACTAGGGGCTGGGGAAATGCATTACAGCGAAGACGAGCTCATTCTGTATCACTACGGCGAGGCACGTCGGCGCGAGCGCATCGACGAGCACCTGAACACGTGCGACGCGTGTGCGGCGGCCTATCGCGAGATTGCCGGCACGCTGGCGCTCGTCGCCGATGTGGACGTCCCCGAGCGAGACGATCGGTACGGCCTCGAAGTCTGGCAGCGCATCAGGCACGACCTGCCAGTCCAGGAGCCGCCCTGGTGGATGGCGTGGTATCGCCCGACGCTCGCGAGTGGGTTGGCCCTCTTCATCACGGCGGCGTTCGTCGCCGGGCGGTACTGGCCCGATGGGGCGCCGGCCGCTCCGGTCACCCAGTCGGACACCACGTCGCCGGATGCAGGCGCACGCGTACTCTCGCTCGCGATCGGCGATCACCTCGACGAATCCGAGCGGGTCCTGCTGGATTTCGTCAACGCGAGCGGCGATCGGGTGGATGTGAGCGGGCAACAGGCCTGGGCGGCCGATCTCGTCGATGCCAACCGGCTGTATCGCGATGCCGCCGAGCGGGCCGGCGACGACACGATCGCCGGCGTCCTCGACGAGCTCGAGCGCAACCTGCTCGAGATCGTCCACGGACCCTCCACGATGACCCCGGCGGAGTTCGAGACCGTGCGCGCGCGCCTGGACGCGGCGGCGCTGCTCTTCAAGGTTCGCGTCCTTTCAGGCGAACTGCGCGAGCGCGACCTCGCGCCCACCGAACCACGGAAAACGACATGAACACGAATATGAAACAGCTGATTCTCGGAATGATGGCCGGGACCATGGGGTTCGGCATCGCCGCGGCTGCCGCCGCACAGACACCGTTCCCACTGCCTGAAGTGGATTTGCGGTTCGACCTCGGCGGCCAAACGCCGTTTCCGGGGCCTTTTCCGGAGCTGAGGTTCGACCTCGACTCGCTGGTGGATCTCGGCCAGCGGCCCGCGCGACCGGCGCCCCCGATTCCTCCGGCGCCTCCCGTGCCTCCTGCACCCTTCGTGCGGGTGGAGGGACGTCTCGAAGAGCTGTACGAGCAGGCGCTCAACTCGATCGATCGCGGCCAGCTCGAGCGCGCCATCGAGCAGCTCAGCCGCTTCATCGATCAGTTCGACGGTGACAGCGCCCTAGCTGCGGCCAGAAAGGTCGACGGGGCGTTCTACTGGAAGGCGTACTCGCAAGTGAAACAAAAGCAGATTGCCGACGCGCTGTCGACGCTCGACGTCATGCAGAAAAAGTTCGGGGACAGCCGCTGGCTGAAGGACGCGAAAGCGCTCGAGATGGAGGCGCGTCAGACCTCCGGCCAGGCCGTGTCGCCCGAGGCCCAGGCCGACGAGGAGCTCAAGCTGCTGGCGCTGCGCGGCATCATGCAGAGCGATCCGGAGCGCGGCGTGCCGATGATCGAGCAATTGCTCGCCGGCAGCAGCTCGGTGAAGGTCAAGGAGAACGCGCTGTTCGTGCTCAGCCAGAGCCGCACGGCGCGGGCGCGCGAAATCATCACCGGCGTGGCCAAGGGCGGCGGCAACCCCGACCTGCAGCTGCGGGCCGTGCGCTACCTCGGGGCGATGGGTGGGCCTGAAAACCGCCAGATTCTCGAAGAGGTCTACCGCTCGACCACCGACATCAGCATCAAGCGGGCGGTGATCAAGAGCTTCGTGCCCTCCGGCGACCGGGCGCGGCTGCTGGCCATCGTCAAGAGCGAGAGCTCGCCCGAGCTCCGCAGCGAGGCCGTGCGGCAGCTTGGCGCGATGCGCGCCGTCTCCGAGCTCTCGGAACTGTACGGTACTGAAAGTTCCGTGGACATCAAGAAGAGCATCATTCAGTCGCTGATGGTCGGCGGCGCCTCGGACAAGCTGGCGGAGCTGGCCCGAACCGAGAAGGACGATTCGCTCCGTCGATCGGCGATCAGAAACCTCGGCGTGATGAACGCGCGCCGGACCGGCGACGTCCTGAAAATGCTCTACGGATCGGAAGCCAATGCCGAGGTGAAGAAGGAGATCGTCACTGCGCTGTTCGTTCAGCGGAATGCCGTGGCGCTCGTCGAGCTCGCGAAGGCCGAGAAAGATCCAGGTATGAAGCGCGAGATTGTCTCGAAACTGTCGAACATGCGCGACAAGGTGGCGACCGATTACCTGCTCGAGTTGCTCAAGTGAGAACTGGGTGCAAGGGTGCAAGGGTGCAAGGGTGCAAAGGTGCAGGGGTGCAGAGGTGCAGAGGTGCAAAGGTCTAAGAGTGCTGAGTAAGGAAGGATTGCTGGCGCTTTTCCTCGGATACGCGGCGGCGGCCTCGACGCTGATGGCCGCGCAGGGACGGATTGCCAACGCGCCGATCGAGGCCAGAGCCTTCACGGGGACGCTCGAGCGCGAGGTGCAGGCGGTGGCCGCTCGGGGCGACGCGGCCTGGATCGGGTACCGAACGCCGATGATTCCCGGCACGCGGCACATCTGCTGCAGCGCCTCGAGCCCTGCGGGGATCGGAAATGCCGCGGCCGACGTGTGCTGCGGCATGTGCCGCCTCGAGAGCGGCGGCGGCGTGACGATGACGGCAGGCGACACATTCGACCCACGTGCCTCGCGGGTCGTCATCGAGCCGCCGAGCGATCTCGTGATCCTGGCGCGCGTGGAGAATGGTGGCGTCACCAGAGTCCGCACCTTCACGCCCGACTGCGACCTCGATGGCGGCGGCATGCCCCTCGTCTGGTTGGAGAACGTGCCGGCCGCCGACAGCGTGGCGTGGCTCACGGCGCTGGCCGGATCCGGAGGCTCGGGGGACCGGGAACGCGAGAACCGCGTCGTGCGACCGGCGCTGGGCGCGCTCGCGCTCATTCCCGGTCGACCTGCGCTCCGAACCCTCATTGCCTTGGCGCGCGACGACCCACGAACGGGTGTCAGGAACCAGGCGCTGTTCTGGCTGTCGCAGCGCGCCGGCGACGAGGCGGCGGCCGCCATTCGCGGCGCCGTCGACAACGACCCTGAAATCGAGGTCAAGAAGCGCGCGGTGTTCGCGCTCAGTCAGCTGCCGAAAGACGAGGGCATTCCGCTGCTGATTCATCTGGCACGCACTCACCGCAACGTCGAGGTTCGGAAACAGGCGATGTTCTGGCTGGGACAATCGCGTGACCCGCGCGCGGTCAGTTTTTTTGAGGATATCCTGAGAGCGAAGTAGACCGAAGCTTCCGCTCGGACCTCGTTGGCCACGAAAACACGAAAGCACGAAAAAGCCTGGCGGACGCGAGTTGAGCGCCGCGTCGCACCCTTCGGTCTGCGGCATCGGCGGCACCGCCAAGCGGTTGCCGTCCGGGTTACGTCGGCGGGTGATCTACCGCGCTGATCACGATAGCGGAATCGATGCCGCCGAAGGCGAGCGATGTCGAGAGACCGCACCGGACCCGGCAGTCCCGGGCCTCATTCGCCACGATGTCCCCACGACACTCCTCATCGGTCTGGTGATGATGAATCGTCGGCGGGATCGAGCCGCGGTGAATCGTCAGCGCCAGGATCGCCGCCTCGATGCCTCCCGCGGCGCCGAGGCAGTGGCCGATCATCGACTTGATCGACGTCACGGGAATGGCGTGCGTGCGCTCGCCGAAGACTCGGCGGAATCCCCGCATCTCGGCCGAGTCATTTTGTGGCGTGGCCGTGCCGTGAGCGCTGATGTGATCGACCGCCGAGGCGTCGAGGCGCGCGTCCCGCAGTGCCGCGCCGATCACAGCGGCCAGCGGCCGACCCTCTGGTTCCGGCGCCGTCGGGTGAAAGGCTTCGCATCCAAATGCGTACCCGGCGACCTCGCCATAGATCGTCGCGCCACGACGTCGCGCTCGATCGAGCTCTTCGAGCACCAGGACGGCGGCGCCTTCCCCGATATTCATACCGGCGCGGCTGCGATCGAATGGCCTGCAAGGCGCGGCGTCCATCAACTTCAGCGCATTGAAGCCGCTGAACGTGAGCCTCGCCAGCGCATCGGTCCCGCCGGCCAGGACGGCGTCCGCTCGCCCCGCGCGAATCGCGGCGGCACCCTGCCCGATCGCAATCGTGCTCGATGAGCAGGCGGCCAGGACACACGAGCGCGCGCCTTCCAGACCGAAGCGTGCGGCCACGACGTCGACCGGCGTGCTCAGAAAATGACTCCACACGTTCGATGGGCGCGCGTGCTCGATGCCCGATTCCAGGCATGTCCGATAGTAGTCCTCGGTCCGCAGCATGTCCGCCGTGCCGGCGCCCAGAAACACGCCGATTCGCGTCCGGTCGATGCCCTCCGAGAGCAGCCCGGCGTCCGCAATCGCCTCCGCGGCTGCGGCAACGCCCATCCGATCGCTGCGCGACCAACGGCGGCGCTCGAGAGGCGTGAGCTCGGCGTCCACGGGCTTCAGATCGACTTCTCCGCCAAGACGGCACTTGTACGGAGCGGAGTCAAACACGGACACCCGCGCGATGCCGCACATACCGGCCATCATGCATCGCCAGGTCTCTTCGCGCGTCGACCCGAGCGACGTCACGAGTCCGATCCCGACGATGGCGACTCGGCGGCTCACGTATGTGGCTCCGCTCGCACGGCGCGGGAGTGTGGCTGAAGATCGGCGGCCTCGTCCGTCATTTGAGCGGCTTCAGCACCAATAGCTGCAGCGTCGTCGATCCCAGGCTGCCGTAGAGATCCGGCAGCAGGCTCTTGCCGAAGTCCGCGCGCAGGATGGTACTCCTCGGTCCGCGCAGGTTCGCTGCCAGGCCGAACCCACTGATTGGGCGCCAGCGGGTGTCGAGCGCCGTGTCACGTCCCCACGCATGCTCGAGAAACGCGTCGACCCTGTATTGCTCGAGGATGTTGAGAGAATACGACGTTCTGACAATAGCCAGATCGGCAAACCGCACGCCGGAAGCCGGCACCCCGTGGATGCGCGTGTCGTCGAACAGGCCGAACTGATACTTCGAGAACCGATCGAGGTGCTGGCCGCCGAACCACGCGGCGTTCAGATGGAGCTTGTGGAACACCCGGAAATAGAAATCACGCGACATCCCGGCTCCGTACTTTGCGTACGCCGTTCCGCCTGCGCCGGCAAACAGCGCGTCGCCAGAAGGGTCGATGCCCCAGTCCTTCCATCCCGCCCGACGGAACCACGAGCCGTTCAGCGTGACGCTGTACCCGGCACGGCGGTACTCCCACGCGCCGCCCACGCCGACGCTGAGCGTGCTGGCCGGAACCGCGAAACTATCCGAAGTGGTCGTATCCCGGACGTAGCCGTCGAAGCGAACCTGGAGCTGCGCCGTGGCTTTCTGGAACGGCGTGTATTGATAGCCCAGATTGAGGCCGGTCGACAGCGGCCAGGTCATCACCCGCTCGGCTTCACGCTCACCCGACGCTTCGTACACGCGTTCGCTCGACGGCACGGCGATGGCGAACAGATCCACGCTGGCGTCGAGTGGAGATCCGCCGAGTTTCTGCCGCTGCACGTTGGCGGCCACGAGCACGCCACCGAAGAGCAGCGCCAGTTGTGTATTCTCGCTGCCGAACTCGAAGTCCAGGTAATTGATGCCAAAGATCGGCAGGGGAAAGGCGAACGACGGGTCAAGGGTCACTCCCAACGCCATGGCTTTGACGCTCGCCGTCCGCAGGTCGCTCACCACCCTGACCCCATTCTCCTTCACGTAGTGACGCAGGCCGGCGTCGGTTTCCCGGTACATGATGCGATCGCTCGCTCGCGCCGCCCCCCGCGCATCGTCGAACTCCGCGGCGTTCACACGGAAGTCCGTGAAGGTCGCCTTCTTCTCCACGAGCAGGTTCCGACCGGCAATGAGCACGATCTGCTGCGCGACGAGCCCGGTGAAGAGAAATACCGGGTGATCGTCGATCGTGGTGACCTTCGTGTACGAGTGCGTCTCTTCGTTCGACACCACCGGCGCCGACAGTCCGCCCTGTACGGCTTGCACGCGAATCCGCGCAAACGTCGCTCGATCGATCCAGACCGTACCGCGATAGAGCGCCGGATCGGGCCGTGCCGGATCGAACCTCACGGTGTAGCAGTCGTATCCATCGATCCGATCCAATCCGGCCAGCCGATACCGGTAGCCTTCGTCAAAGCGCAGCTGCAACGGAAGCGCGAGCACCTTTTCCGGCTGTAGCAATGGCAGGGGCGGACGATCGGTGCCCCATTTCGATCCGTTCACCGAAAACGACAGTTCCTCCCATTCGACGCCACTCCGGTCGACGTAGTACCGGTTCTCGGTGACGATGTCGTAGCCGGGATCGGCGACGGTCGGGCGGAAGTGCTGCTCCATCCGCGCCCGAGCGACGTAGTTCCTCACCACGGTATCCTGTGCGCGCTGCTGTCGCTGATGGAGCGCGATGATCTCTCCGATCGTCAGCGTCTGCCGCGCCGACACGCCGCTCCGATCGACGAACGGCTCTGTCCCCTCGTCGCTGAAATCCACAACCATCAGTCCGGGCGGCTGCGACACGCTCGCGCGCACGCGTCCCGTCGCGTCATCACGCGAGTAGTTCGTCACCGTGAGCTCGGCGGCGGTCAGCAGATCGCGCGCGGTCGGTATGGCACGTGCTGACGTAATCAGCGAAATCTCGAGCGGCTGAGTCTGGTCGTTCCAACAGATCAGATACGCCGCCAGGGTGCGGCTGTCGAACAACAGCCGGCTGCGGACGACCGTCGTCAGGTCCCGACCACCGGCCGCCAGGCGCAGATCTGCCGCCTCCTTATCGATCGCGGACATCTCGCCGCTCAGGAGCTTCCCGGCAGACGACAGCGCCTGCAACGCCCCGGGAAGCGTGTCGGTGGCCTGCCAGGAATGGATGAGGACGGTCGTGCCCAGCTCTTCAAGTGTCGCGTCCAGGAGCCGCCGTCTGGCGTCCGCGGGATCGGATCCGGCAGGTCCACTCGTCAATGCAATGCCGGCGCCGGGGTCAACCCGGTCCAGCCATTCCGCGGCGCCTGCCTCGACTGTTTCGGGGAGCACCAGCAGGTCGACGTAGGGCGCCAGTTCTGACGTGTAGATCGCCCTCCGGCGATCCGCGTCGGCCATCAGCGGCCCGCCGAGCGCGACGACGATCGCTTCACGCCGCGCGCGCGCTTCGGTCGCGGCGACGCGCACGCTGAAGACGGCGAGATCATTCGGCGATCCATCGAGCGCCACTTCGAGCATCGCCAGCCCGTCGGCATGAGCGTCGAGAAGCGCGCTGAGGGATTGCTGCCACCCAACGAGGAGGTCGAGCGTCGCGGGCGCCTGCACCGTGAGCCAGATGGGACGTTGCCGCGTGGCGACACGCGAGAAGCTGGTCTCGACATCCGGATCCTGCCCGGACAGCGTGGATCGAAGCCGCACGGCCACGCGAAACGGCAGCGTTCCTGCCGCGTCGAGTGCGCTCACGGCGTCGGCGTTCGATCCGGCCAGGCCCTCGATGGCGACGCGAGGCAGCGCGATCGGGATGACTTGCGCGGCAGCCGGGACCGCGTGCAAGCCGACGCTGGTGGCGGCCAGGGCTCTGACGAGCCACACGCCCAGACCTGTGCTCATTCGAGCGAGATCACATGGGAGTCTTCTGGCGCTCCGCGGTGATGAATGCGGCAATCGTCTCCACGGAGTGCATGACCTTCTTGCCCAACTGCTCTTCGGTGATCGACACGCCGAAGCTGCGCTCGAGCTCGAGCACCAACTCGAGGACATCGATGGAGTCGAGCCCGAGGCCCTCACCGAAAAGCGGTGTGGATATTCCGATCTCCTCTGCGGAGATCGGCAGCCTCAAGCTTCGAACGATGGCTTGCTTGATCTCGTCTTCGAGAAGTTCCGGCATACCGGAGCGACATCATAGCATCACCGCGCAAGGCAGTCATCACGCGGCCACGCGGAGCACGAGGCTGAACAACGCGCCGCCGCTCGCGAAACTGTTGACCAGCGCGATCGGACCCGGCGCGACGACCGACTCTGTCGCGAACCGCAGGGCCTTCAGCGCCGGATCGACATGGCCAAGTCCAGCGATCGGCGGCACGCGACGGGCGCGTCCGCACAGGAGCGCCGCCGCGCAAGACGCGGCGCCCGACGCACCGCATTCCCCCAGCGCTCCCTTGATCGACGTAATGACGGTGCGGCCGCCGCCAAACAGTTCGGCCAATGCCGCCGCCTCGACGGCGTCGAGTTGCGGCGTGGCGTTCGCTGACGCATACACGACGTCGACGTCATCGGGTGTGAGCCCGGCATCTCCGAGGGCCAAGCCCATCGTTCTCGCGAGCGGTTCTGCCCGATCTGGCCACGCGTTCGTGGGCACCGCCGCGCCAGAAGCGGCCACGCCAAGGATGTCGCCGTACGGTGTCGCGTGGCGCCGGCGAGCGTCGTCGACCCGCTCGACGCACAGGGCAAAGCAGCCTTCTCCCATGATGAACCCGCATCGATCGCGATCGAACGGACCCATCCCCTTCGAGAACGTGGAACGCCTCGACATCACGGCGAACCGATCGTGCGCCTTGAAGAACATCTCGTAGAAGGAGTCGACTCCTCCCGTGACCAGCCACGACGCGCGTTCTTGCCTGAGGAACTCGACGGCGCTGACGATGGCAGCGAGTCCGGATGCCTCCTTGTGGGTGATAGTCGTATTCAGGCCGCGCAGCTTGAACTCCAAGCCGACTTGGCTGGCCGCGGCATTGCCAACGGTGGTATTGAAAATGAGCGCGGGCACACCGCCCGGGCCGCTTCGGAGAAGCGCCGAGAGGTACTCCTGCATCGCCTGTCCACCGGCCGACCACGTGCCAAGCACGATCCCCCCCGCTTCGTCACCGTCCTCGTGCAAGGGCTGCCGGGCATCGGCGATGGCCATGCCGGATGCGGCAATGGCGTACGCGCCTGTCGGATCCATTCGCCGCAGTTTCATCGGCGCGACCCACGCCGTCGGTTCGAATCCCGCCACGCTTGCGGCCAGCTTCGACGCGCAGCCGGTGGTGTCGAACCGCTCGATCGGCGCGACGGCGCTTTGGCCGTCGAGCAGGGCGTCGCGAAACGCATCGAGAGAAGTGCCAAAGGGCGACACCATCCCTAAACCGGACACGCTCACTGGCTGCGGCACGATAGCGGTACGTTACCATTGTCGCGAGACACGGCAAAAAGCGACGAGCCCCATTCTCGATGTCGCCGCGCGCGCAGGGGACGCATGCGAGAGGAACCGGGGCGACTGCCGGAGATTCGTGATGACGAAGCGCGGATTGTCCGCCTGGAGGCGATGGACTCC